>JAABUY010004856.1_pt1 | contig 13823 bp, 13 predicted proteins | sample 5560271 | NCBI WGS metagenome assembly JAABUY01 (sample SAMN10711886, study PRJNA513374) | rock metagenome | isolation source: Antarctica rocks | place: Antarctica: Victoria Land, University Valley
GGGATGCGATGACGGCGGTCGTGGTTCAGCTTGAAGGGCAAGGTGGGCTTCCAAGGTCAGGTCAGGGGCAAGCTTCTTACGTCAGCCCACCCTACGGCGCCACAGGCCACCTCCGTGCAACATGCCGTCAACGGGTTGATCCGTCGCGACCCGCAGATTGCCAAGTACAGGAAGCTGACACCGAACCTTCTCGTCACCGACTATCTGCGTTTCATCCTCGTCACCCCGGTCGAAACCGTCGAAGCATCGCTTGGTCCTCAATCATTGCTGGAAGGCAAGCCGCAGCCGCTGCGCCCTGAGCGCGTCGCTGAGGTCGAACTTCTCCTGCGCCGCTTTCTATCGGTTTCACCCGTGGGGATCGGCCGTGCGCGCGATCTCGCGGAAGCTCTGGCGGTGCGCGCCCAGCTCCTGCGCGACGGCCTCACGGCCGCGCTCGTTGTTCAAACCAAAACGAGACGCGGCGGCAGGCTTCTCGGTCTCTATGGCGCTTTCCGCGAGCAGGTCAGCCACGACCTAACCATTGTTGAGTTCGCTGACGCCTTCGCGCAGACGCTCGCCTACGGCCTGTTCCTTGCCAAATTCAGCGATGAGCGTGCCACGATCAGCTTGGAAAACGCGCACCTGCACATTCCTGCCTCGGTTCCTGTACTGCGCGAGTTGGTTGACTTCCTACCGGAAGTAGAGCGTCCCGAGTACGCTGCCTTCAAGTGGGTGGTCAGCGAAATACTCGCGGTGATCAACGGCCTGAACTCGTCAGCGATCCACGAAGACCTTGCCTTTCGCAACCGCAGTGCGCCTCACAGATCGAGTGCGCGTAGCGAGGAAGAGTGGCGGCTTTTCTCGCGCGATCCGTTTATCTACTTCTATGAGGATTTCCTGGCGAAGTATGACGCCAAGACGCGAAAGAGTCGAGGCGTCTACTACACGCCGCCGCCCGTCGTGAGCTTTATCGTCCGTGCTGTCCAACACACGCTGAGGGACGTGTTCGGCATCGCCGATGGCCTCGCAGACCGTAAACGCGTCACCGTACTCGATTTCGCCACCGGCACAGGCACCTTCATCATCGAGGTGCTTGAGCGCATCTTCGAGGAGATCGGTGGCCCCACTTCCGGCAAGGCCCCGCTGGTCGTGCGCGAGCACATGCTCAAGAACATCTTCGGTTTCGAGTACCTAGTCGCGCCATACACCATCGCGCATCTCAAGCTCTCCAGCTACTTGCGAGACCGCGACCATCCGCTTGGCGAAGGCGAACGTTTCCAAGTTTATCTGACCAACACAGTGGAGCCGATAGAGCCGATCCGTAATCTGTTCCTGCCGGCGTTGTCTGACGAGACCGAAGCGGCACAGACGATTAAGGAACGCCCAATCCTCGTGATCACAGGGAACCCACCCTATGCACGGCACAGCAAAAATAATGGACCAGTTGCTACGGCATCTGTTGCCGCCTACCGCGCTGGCATCCCAGAACTGTCAAGGCCAGGACAGGCAAAGCCGCTTCAAGACGATTACGTCAAGTTCATACGGTTTGCGCAGGAGAAGATCGACGAAGCCGGTGAAGGCATGGTTGCTATCATCACGAATCATGGTTTCCTGGACAACCCTTCGCTTCGTGGAATGCGGGCGAGCCTCATGGGAAGCTTTGAGCAGATTCGTGTAGTTGATCTTCACGGAAACGCAAAAAGGCGTGAACGCGCGCCGGACGGCAGCGAGGACAAGAATGTCTTCGACATTGAGCAGGGCGTTGCCATCAGCCTGTTCATCAAACGGCCAGGCATCGAACGTGGCGTCTGGCACGCTGACCTTTGGGGGACCCGGCAAGCGAAGTATGAGTGGGCGGCACGTACCCCGCTTGCGGAGGTTCAATGGAGGAAACTTGCCCCTTCTAAGCCGCAACGCCTGTTTGTGCCCCGCGATGACGAGCGCGAGGCAGAGTATCGTAAGCTCTGGTCAGTGCCGGAGATCATGGCGGTAAACGGCGATCCCGCGCCCGGCATTATCACTACACAAGATGAGTTCGCAATCTCGTTCACTCGCGAAGAAGCTATCAATAAGGTTACGCGGCTTCTCGCAACCAGAGATGAGGAAGAGGCGCGTTCTGTTTTTAAGCTCTGCACTCAAGACCAATGGTCCTATAAGGAAGCAAAAGAAGAGCTGACTAAGATCAACGTTTCTAAGTTGGCGAGGGAGATACTATACAGGCCATTTGATAAAAGATGGACAGTTTGGAATAAGCATGTAGCTGTTCATTTACGTGAACGTGTTATGCGTCATTTGCTATCAGGTAACAACGTTGGTTTTGTTACATCACGACAGACAAAGGGAGAAGACTTCTCTCATGTCCAGATCACTGATACAGCTACTGAGGTAATTTGCATGTCTCCAAATACCTCAAACAATGGCTTTGTCTTTCCACTTTATTTACATCCATCCTTGGCAAATGCTAAGACTTGGAAAACCGATCTGTTCGGTGACACCGGCGATCCCTTGGACGGCAAGAAGCGCATTGAGAACATAGCGCCTGTCTTCCGTAAGTGGCTTGACGCACGTCTTGGTTATCATCATCCACCTGAAGTGGTGCTTGGCTACATCTACGCCATCCTCCATGCACCTACCTACCGCGCCGCCTACATCGACTTCCTCCGTTCCGACTTCCCGCGCATTCCCTTCCCGGAGAGCGACGCGGCGTTCACGGCGCTTGCCGACCTCGGCGCCGGGCTGGTCGAAGCCCATCTGCTCCGCGCCGTGCCGAAGTGCGGCCTTGGCAGCTTCGTCGGCAAGGGAGATCAGCGGGTCGAGGCGGTGCGCTATTCGCCCGTCGAACGTCGTATCCAAATCAACGCCACCCAGAGTTTCGGCCCTCTGCCGCCAGAGGTCTGGGCGTTCACCATCGGCGGCTACCAAGTGCTTGACAAATACCTCAAGAGTCGACGCGGGCGTGTTCTTTTGCTCGACGAGATCGAGAACGTCGAGGCCGTCGCGAACGTCCTCGTCTTCACGACTGACCGCATGGCGGAAATTGATGCGGCCTACTGCTCTGCCTTCCCGGGCGTCAGCGCCCGGGAAGGCTACGGAATGACGCGCGGCTTATAGGGACCGCGCTTCTTCGGCTCCACCTTGGCTTCCGCTTTCTCAATCAGGGCTACGATGTCGCGCATTTCCCATAGGCGGCCCGTCAAGCCAGCCGCCATGGCAGGCGTGACCCGGAGCGTCTTATGGATGCGGACGAAGTTGTAAAACGTGCAATGCAGCGCCACCGCATAGCCGTGGTTCTCAATTTTCTTGCTGAATGCGTTTGTCAGCCGCGTGAACCGGCGCATGTGCATCCGCATCGTAAGGTTCTGCCGCTCAACGTAAGACGTGCTGACGTGTTTGGAATCAGGACGACCCTCAACCCGCGTCTTGATGGCTCCCGTGCATTCGGCAGGGCTGTATCGTCCGGCTGGGCCGGGCGCGTTGCCGTAAATTTTAATCAGTTGTGCATAGTCCACGTCAGCACCGAATGCGCCTTCTACGGCTTCCAAGTAAGGCTTGTGCCCGTCCGTAGTGAGTTGCACCCGATTGGCGAGGCGGCTCGCCACGTCCTCCATAAACCCCGCTGCATAATCGGCATCACGCCCGCCCACGAGCCAGGACATGATCAGCTTGGTATCAGCTTCCAGCGCGGTCCACGTCCAAGTGTCTCCCGCCTGCTCGGGCGCTGCCTTGGCAGTCGCGACGTTCTTCTGTTTTGCGTAGGTAAAGCTCCAGATTTCGTCACACTGCACGCGCTTGGCGCGGACGTTCCGCACCGTTTCGTCGTGGAACGCTTGGCAGGCTCGACCCGCATCAATCAGCAGCTTTGTCGTGGTATCCAAGCTTACGCCCGTAATCCGGCTGATGGCACGAAGGCTACTGCCTTCGCAAAGCAGCGTCAGGATGGCGGCGCGTGTCTCTGAGCAGAGGCGGTTCATACCTCATTTCATAACCTACCTTATGCTTGAGTGTCAAGCATCAACCCTAAGCTTGGACAGAACTTCGCGTAGACGTTTGTCATGCACGTCCAACACGTCTCGCACGTCTCGTTCTGCGGTTTCCCGCGGCGGTGGCGGCGGCGGCGGCGCAAGCTCGGACGGGGTTGCAACCGGCTCACGTCGATGCCCGCGTATGATGTTACTCCGTCGTGCTGTCATGGTATGCTCTGTTCCTGCCCGTTGAAATGCCTAGCGAAAAATCTCGGGTTAAGTTCCTTTGGGAAGTAATGCTTTCTCTTCGTCCAGACAAACCCTTCGGACTTAGATATGACAGCGACATCCACCTCGCCGCCCACAGACTCCTGGGCACGCGAGACTTTTCTCTTGAGAGAAGTGATCTCAATTAATGACGACGCAAGATTTGAAAGTTCTTGCTTCGGCATTGCTCTAACCATATCGCGTATTTGGGACGTTGATACTTGCTCTATATAGTTATCAGCTTTTTGCCGAAAACCCTCGCGCATACTGTCGAAATCGGGTTGAAGTTGGTTAAGGGTCTGTGACGCTACGGTCTGATTTGCCACGAGATGCGAGATGATCCGACTTGCCGTGTCCTTGATGGCCGCACCAATTGAATCGATGAAGTAGGTCCTGAGCCGAGGGTCAATGCCGTGGAGGAAGCTCTGAACCATGTCATCTTGCGCGAAACCAACGATGTCCGCCTCAATCTGTCCTCTGGTGATGTCAATCGACCTACCGTCAACCTTTTTAAGTTGACCAGCTATCACGCCGTCAAGCTCGACAGCTTCAAGCGAAGGGCACCACTCCTTATCACCGAAACCAGCAAAGACAATCCCTGTTCTGTAGTCCGACAGGACTGCTCTCTTAATGCAATGTCCAGCATATTTGCGAGCGCACGCCAGCGTTTCTTTACTCGGCGAAAACTTGTGGAGGAAACGCATTGCTACGCCGTCCACAGCAGGCAGCAGGGTTGGGGGCACCACGGCCTTCTTGGCCCCATTGACAAACGGAACGGCTTTGAGGCGATCTACTTCTTCATTGAGTACGCCGTTTGCTAGAAAGTTGACCTTGCCTAGGCGGAATTTGCCATGGGCGCGCATATCGTCCATCACGCGCGCCTCGATCTCGTCGGCAATATCCTCAAAAAACCCGCTCATAACCACACTTATGTTGGCGTCTTCGTCCTCCTGCCTAATCGGGACATTCCGAGCAATATAAGACAAGAAATCTTCTTTATAGCCAGCAAGATGATCAAATTTACGACCACCCAGCTCTTCCCTGTATTGCTTGACGACCGTTTCGATTGGCATACCCATGAAATCTAGACGTCCGTAAACCATTACACCTACGGGTTGCCCTCTACTCAACTCAAAAATCTTGTTCACGGTATTATATATTTTTGCCCTCGCCCCACGACCAATGGTGACTGCACTGTCAGCCGCGAGCGCGACTGCGGACTTGTTTAACACCGCAATCTCAGCGGTCATCGCGCTTCCACCTTGCTAGGGCAGCAGCCTGCGCAATGGCGCTCCGTTGTTCCGACGTAAGCTTCTCTGCTCGGGCAGGTCCTCCCTTTAGTCCTCCACGGCGCCCAAGAACTACAGCAGCAGCATCCTTACCGTCTGGCGTGAGGATTGGATCTTTTCGCTCACCCGTGGCAATATCCACCACGAGTTTCGCGAGCTGGTTCGTATCACGAGGACGTCTGCTTGACCGGTCTTGCATGCGGAGACCCTGGCACAATGCCACGTCACCATGAAAGGCAGATTCGCAAGTTCCTGAATCGTAGCTAATTTCAAACTAGGGCACTACCCACGGTCGAGCCCACGTCCATGGCATTGCGGCCGAGTCGGTCGAGCTTGGTGACGACCAGCACGTCGCCGGCCTCCAACCTGTCGAGCAGGCGCGCGAAGCCGCGGCGCTGGGCGATGGCGACGCTGCCGGAGACGGTCTCGGTCACGACCCGGCGGGGCTCGATGCCGAAACCGGCGGCTTGAATCTCCTGGGTCTGGTTATCGGTGGTCTGACCGAGGGTCGAGACGCGAACGTAGGCGAAGGTGCGCGGCATGGGGCTGATTCGTCCGAAAAGGGTATCCGGAACCTACCCCATGTCCGAAAGCCCGAACAGCCGACATCCGGACAGGGCGCCGGGAGGTGCCCGGAAACGGACGGTTCCGGACAGGGCCGCAACCCCGCTGATTGGCCGAGATCGACAACACTGCGCTAAAAGCACACCGTTGATCGACGACACAGAACGCCGAAGCAAAACCGCCACTCAGCGGCGTGATCAGGGACAGAACTGGTACAGGTAGATGCCACCTCAACCGGTCGCGACCTGGGCCAGCAATCATCGCTCTTGGGGCACAGAACAAAACGGCGGCCGATTGTGATCGTTAGGGGTCATCCGGAGATAAGTGATCAAACTCGATTACTTTAACACCCTGATATAGCTCGCTGATTTTTGACCGAATCAGAGCGTTTATCTCCGGACGGGCCCTTAGTGCGGACGCAAGCCGTTCAGAACCCGTCCGTCATCTCGCACCGGCAAGTTCCGCCTCCAACGTCAGGACGACATTGCCAACGGTGCCCCCGCTTTCGACGGCTTCATGAGCCGCGACGACATCGTCGAGGGCGAACGTCCGTGCCACCCTATGCGTCAAAGACCCGGCGCGCAGGTATCCGTTCAGCGCGCGGACGGTCTGCTCGCGAACGGATGGCGCCAGCTCATAAACGACGAAGAATCGTGCTGCCGCGCCAACGGCAATCATTGGCCCGAATGAAAACGGAATTTCGGCAGCTCCTGATCCATAGACGACGTACAAGCCATCCCGGGCAGTGATGTCGGGCAGGAACTTCACATTGGCGGCGGCATCCACCTCGACGATGCGGTCCGCACCTGCCCCGTTCGTCACATCCTTGATGCGCTCCACGATGTCGTCCGTCCGATAGTTGACGACATGGTCGGCTCCGCAGCTTTTTGCGATTGCAGCCTTGTCATCGGAACTTACGCTTGCGATGATGCTGCCTGCCCCAAGCAGACGTGCAAATTGGATCGCGTAGCTCCCAACCGCGCCTGCGCCGCCGGTGACGAGAACGGTCTTCCCGAGGACGGACCCGTCCGTCGTCATGGCCCGCAGCGCAGTGAGTGCCGGGATGCCTAGGCACGCCCCCTCCTCGAATGTGGTGTTGTCCGGCAGCGTCACGGCTTGCTCTTGCGGGACCACGATCGACTCGGCGGCCGTTCCGAACGGCCGTTTCCACTGGCCGTTCCAGATCCATACACGCTCGCCAAGCCTCCCATGCGGAACGCCTGGACCAACCTCGCTGATGATGCCGGCGCCGTCGCTATGCGGCACGATCTTCGGGGCGATCATCGGCCGGCCAGCGCGGGCCTTCACGTCGGAAGGGTTGACGCCCGAAGAATGCAGGCGGACGCGGACATCCCCTGCGGAAAGGGGCGGACTCGGCATTTCGCCCACCACCAAGACGTCTCTTGCTTGACCTGTTTTCTCGTACCACGCGGCTCTCATGAAGGCTCTCCTACGGATGCGAAGTCACGGCCCGCGTTCCAGCGGCCAGACGTTCAGCCCAGAATGGCAGCCGATCCTCTGCCACCTGTGACTGCCAAGTTCATTTCCACAGCAAATCGAAAGCTTCTGCCCGTGGCTTCAACGCGGGTCACTTGCCGGATGTGAGCTTAAGACCGATTGCGCAGGCAATCAGTCCGGCGATCAGCAGCATGCGGACGATTGTTGCCGGCTCGCCGAACCAAACAATCCCAATCGCGACGGTTCCCACCGCGCCGATGCCAGTCCAGATCGCATAGGCAGTTCCCAAGGGGATCGCACGTTCGGCGAGTTCGAGGAAGAACAGGCTGAGCACCACGCAGACCAGGAAGCCGCCCACGGCGTAAAGGTTCTTGAAGTTGTGGCTGAGACGAAGCGCCGTCGTGAAGCCGACCTCGAACGTGCTCGCGAGCAGGAGCCAAACCCAACCCATCAGACGCCGTCCCGGCGAAGAAAGAGGTTCGACGTCGCTTCTGCCCGGGGCGGTGTGAATGGAGGGCCAAGAGACTGCGGGGCGGGCGAGCCGCCCCGCGCCCCTGCCGGGTCAAGCCCGGGCACGAGTCCGGATCTCGATCAGGGACACGCCCACAATCCACAGGCATGTCGAGAACAGGACGATGTCCTTGACGAGGAATGATCCTAGCGGCGAAAGTCCGATGACGGAACCTGGCTGGATCACGCCAGGGGTCGTGAACAGGCAACTGACCGTCAGGACGAACGACCACGCGCCCATCGCGCCGCCGATGGCCGACAGCCTGGGATCGACGAGACGCCCGGCAATCAACAGGCCCGTGGCGATCTCGAACACGCCCAGGAACCTCGCGCCGCCGGCGACGCCGAACAAGGCGTAAAGCCAGGAGATAAGCGGATTGTTTGAAATGATCGGCTGGAGGCCCTGCGCTTCGAACGGGATGAACTTCATGCAGCCGAACCACAGGAAGATGACCACGACCGCTGCCGTGCTCGCCCAACTGCCGGCACGGCTGACCGCGTCGCCGAAGGTGCCGACCCGGTCGAAGAGGGTTCCCTGACCGGACCCGTATGTCGCTATCGTCGCCATGCTTGCTCCTTGGGTGGGATGTGAAATCAACGTCCGGCCTCGCGCGGGACGGTCAAGCAGTCCCGCCTGCGCCGCGTGCGGCGGCGATGGCCTCGATCTCGATCATCACCTCGGGCGTGTAGAGCCCTTTGACTTCGACGATGGAGTCGGCCGGATAGGGCGAGGTAAAGAACTTGCGGCGCAGGTCGACGACCTTGGGGAAGTCCCCCATGTCGGTCACGAAGATCGTGACCTTGACCACGTCCGCCAGGCCGGACCCACCGGCCTCCAGCGCGCGCCGCAGGTTGGCGAACGCCTGCTCGCCTTGCGCCTGGAAACCGCCCTCGACGATCCGGCCATCCGCGCCGTAGCCGGCCTGGCCGGAGATGAAGAGAAGGTCGCCGAAGCGGATGCCCTGGGACAGAAGGTAAGGCTCGTATGGGTCGGGGCTGGTGGCGATGCGTGTCATCATTTCTCGTCTCCGCCGGGTTGCGCCGGCATGGGGTGCGGCGAGGCCGTGCGGCTTGTGTCCCGCGGCAGCCCTGGCGTGGCCGGCCTAGGCAGGCGCGGAGCCAGCCATCGAAGCGGGCCGGCCGGCCGTAAGCTGGGCGCCTGCCCACGCCCGCCTGCGCGCCACGCTTTGCGACAGCAGCACGAGCGAGGCGGCGAGGAGGACGATGTCCTTGACGAGGAACACCCCGGTGGTGCCGGACAGGAGCGGCGGCCCGCTTGGCGCCCACACGCCCGGCGTCGTCGCCATGAAGCTGAGCGTCGTCAGAAACGTGACGCATGAGCCGAGCGCCCCGCCGATTGCGGCCAGGCTCCCCGGCCCGCCGAAGCCGATGGCCAGCAGCAGCCCGAACGCCAGCTCGGACACCCCAATGGCCATGCTCGCGCCTTGCGTGCCGAGCACGTTCAGCCAGGAGGTCAGCGGGCTGTTGCTGACGAGCGGCGCAATGCCCATGGCCTCGTACGCCGTAAACTTCTGCAGGCCGAACCAGAAGAAGATCACGACCAGCGAAAGCCGCAGCAGGTGCCCCGCGCTCCGTTCGAGAAAGGCAGCCGTGGAGTCACTATGAGGCATGGCGATTCTCCCAAAGAGGGGTTCGAGCGAGCACCGTCGACGCAAGGCTGCGCCGTCCGGTGTGTCCTGCGCGACGGTTCGGCCGAGGGGTCGGCAGCTCCTCGACTGCTATGCCCAAGCTGGGTTTGCGCTTCGGACTCGACAAACGCTGAATCGGCATCCATCAGGTGAGCTGACCTCATTCATGGACCTGTCCCGTGCGCAGGCTGCCCCCGCTTTCCGCGCTGCGCGCCTTCGAGGCGGCGGCGCGGCACCTGAGCTTCAAGGACGCGGCGGGCGAGCTGGGCGTGACGCCGACCGCGATCAGCCATCAGGTCAGGTGGCTGGAGGATCACCTCGGGGTGCGGCTGTTCCACCGGCGCATCCGCCGGGTGGAGCTGACGGCGCCGGCGCACGTCCTGTACCCCGTCCTGCGCGGCGGGTTCGACGCCTTCGCAGCCGCCGTCGAGCAGGTCGCCGCGACGCGGCAGCGCCAGGTGGTGCGGATCTCGGCGACGACGGCGTTCACCGCCCGGTGGCTGCTTCCGCGCGTGCAGCGCTTCCAGGCCGTGCATCCGGACATCGACCTCCAGCTGCATGCTTCCGAAGACGTCGTCGACATGGGGGCCGCGCAGGTCGATCTGGCCGTGCGGTATGGCCGCGGCCCCTACCCGGGACTGCGGGCGGAGGCGCTGCTGGCCGACCGGTTCGCGCCCGTGGCCAGTCCCCGCCTTGCCCTGCGCACGGCTGGCGACCTGCAGCGGGTGCCATTGATCCATTTCGATTGGCGGCGGGCCGACCCGGCCAATCCAACCTGGGAGGTGTGGTTCAAGGCAGCGGGCCTGCTGGCGGTCAAGCCCATCTCGCACCTCCTTTTTTCCGAGGAGAGCCACGCGATCCAGGCGGCCGTGGCGGGCCAGGGCGCGGCGTTGCTCAGCCTTGTCCTGGTCCGCGACGCCATCGAGGCGCGCGCGCTTGTTCAGCCCTTCGGCCCGGTGCTCGATAGCTACACCTACCACCTCGTCGAGGCGGCGGACCGGCCGAGCAGCGAGGCCGCCCAGATCGCGAAGACCTGGCTGATGGACGAGGTGCGGTCCGGGGCTTGAGGGCGCCGCTGCTACGGCCGGAGTTCGCCGAGGATCGTCGGCGTGAGTTCGGCCACGGTCGGGTGGATGGCGACGGCCCGTGTATACCGTGTCGCGGTCACGCCCGCGTTCATCGCCTCCAGCACACCGTGGATCGCCTCGTCGCCGCCCACGCCGAGGATCGAAGCCCCCAGGATCTCGTCGGTGTGGCTGTCCACCACAACCTTCATGAAGCCTTTCGTCTCGCCCTTCTCCCGCGCCCGGCCGACCCGGGTCATGGGGCGTATCCCGACCCGCACGGCGTGCCCCTTTGCCCGGGCCTCGGCCTCGGTGGCGCCGACCCGGCCGAGTGGCGGGTCGGTGAACAGGGCGTAGCACGGGATGCGCTCGCTCACCTTGCGCGAGGCGCCGTCGAGCAGGTTGGCGGCCACGATCTCGAAGTCGTTGTAGGCCGTGTGCGTGAAGGCGCCCCTGCCGTTGCAGTCGCCGAGCGCCCAAACCCGGGGGTTGGTGGTGCGCAGCTCGTCGTCCACGGTGATGAAGCCGTGCGCATCCGTGGCCACCCCGGCCGCTTCAAGGCCGAGATCGCCCGTGTTCGGCCGCCGCCCCACGGCCAGCAGCACGTGCGAGCCGACCACTTCCGGCGGGCCGGATGCGCAACTCACCTCCGCCGCCACGTCGGCGCCGCGCGGCGCGAAGCGGATGCAGTCGGCCCCGCACCGGACCTCGATGCCCTCGGCCTCCAGGATGTCCTGCATGGCGGCCGAAACGTCCGGGTCCTCGCGCCCGATCAAGCGCGGCCCCCGCTCGATCACGGTGACGTCCGCACCGAAGCGGCGAAACACCTGGGCGAACTCCAGCCCGATGTAGCTGCCGCCCACGACGACCAGGTGGCGCGGAACGGCGTCGAGTTCGAGCAGGCTCGTGTTGGTCAGCACCGGCACCTGGCCGATGCCGGACATGTCGGGGATCAGCGCCCGTCCGCCGACGTTGATGAAGATGCGGCCGGCCGACAGCAGCGTCTCTCCCACGCGCACCGTGTCGCGCCCGGCGAAGCGCGCGTGGCCCCGCAGCAGCGTGCAGCCCTCCATGCCGTCGAGCCAGGCCTCGTTGCCGGTGCGCGAGGCGCGCACGACCGCGTCCTTGCGGGCCTTCACGGCGGCCATGTCGATGCTCACCGGCCCGGCAAGGCACACCCCGTATTCGGCGGCACGGCGCGCGAGATGGGCGACGTAGGCGCTTGCCACAAGGGTCTTGGTCGGCGTGCAGCCCGTGTTGACGCAGGTGCCGCCGACAAGCGACCGTTCGATGATCGCGACCGTCATGCCGGCCGCGGTCAGCCGGCCTGCAAGGGGCGGACCTGCTTGGCCGGCGCCGATGACGATGGCATCGAACTGTTTGGCGTCCATGGCTCCACCCCTGCATCCTGGCCCATGTTCGCGTTTTTAGACGCGATTGACAGAGACCGAAATGGCCGTGGCGACTTATAGGCCTTCAAGCATCAAGCGAGTGCATCGCGAAGGGTTTGACGGTGCGCGAGGCTGCGATGCGCGAAGGTCGGCAAGACGGCCCTCTACCAGGCGCTCACAGTGAAACCAGCCTGATCTCCTGCGCCCTGTTCACTGTCTGGCACCCCCAAATGGCCCTTGGTGACAGGGGTGTGGAGTGCGCCCCTGGCGGTGGACAGAATGAGCGATTTGAATTGACCCCCCTTGCTAGGCTTCCGGAGGATGGAAGCCATGACGAGACATCGATCACACAGCGCCGCGTTCAAACAGCAAGTCGCTGAAGAGTTCATTGCGGGAGAGACGCTGCATGCGCTTTCGAAGCGACACGACATTTCGCGCCAGTTGGTCCGGATCTGGGTTGGCAAGTTCGAGGCTGGTGCCCTGGATGACGGCGTGCAAGCGGCCGATCTGATCCAGGAGTATGAGGCCAAGATTGCAGCTCTGGAGCGGATGGTCGGCCGGCAGGCGCTGGAGCTTGAGCTGCCAAAGGGGGCTTTGAAGCACGCACCCCGGCCGAGAAGCGCGAACACCTCCGTCGTCACGGGCCCCGCGGCCTCTCCGTTGCCCGGGGGTGTGAGCTGATGGGCCTGTCGCGGTCGACTTTTTACGACATCACGACAGCCCCGCTGGATGCTGAGGGCGTTCTGGCCCGGACCGGCGCGATCTGCGACGAGTTCGAGTGCTATGGCTACCGTCGGGTCGGTGCGGCGCTGCGTCACCAGGGCGTGGTCGTGAACGGGAAAAAGCTGCGCCGCCTGATGCGGGAGCACGATCTGCAGCCGAAGCGGCGGCGACGCTACGTGGTCACGACCGACAGCAATCATGCCGGGCCGATCTATCCCGACCTGGCCAAGGACGTCGTTCCCGACCGCCTCGCGGAACCATCGGGTTCCAACAGGCTGTGATACTCCGACCTCCATTGCCGCGTCCTCGCTCGACAAACCTTCGGCGATGAACGCCCAGAACCGCCGCCGGTGCGCCTGCCGCGCCACCGGCGGCCGGCCAGGCGACCTCAGCTTGCCCCGCAAAGCCCGATCCGAACGCCGCCGACCTGCCATCGCAACTGCCCTCCATGCCAGTGTTGCGACAACCACTTGAGTCCACCCAACACGAAAAGGCTACACTCTGCGCTCGGCTATCTCAGCCCCGCGCAGTTTGAGGATCAACACGCCCGGCAGACGGTCAAATTAGCCGCTTGATCTTGTCCACCGCCAGGGGCGCACTCCAATGAGCGCTGCGACGATCGACCGGGCGGCGTGAGGTCAGGGGGCAAGCGGAAGGAAGGGCACGTCGTCGCGCGGCGCCTTCGGCCGGAGTGCGGCGCAGCGTGCCGGTCCGGACGTTTGCCGACTGGGACGACCCGGCGCCGGGGTTCATGGAGGCTGACCTGGTGGCGCATAGCGGGCCGACGGCGGAGGGCAGCTTCGTGCAGACGCTGACACTGACGGACATTGCGACTGGGTGGACGGAGTGCGCGCCATTGCTGGTGCGCGAGCAGACGCTGCTGACCGAGGTGCTGGGCGAGGTGCGCAAGCGGCTGCCGTTTCCCCTGCTTGGGTTCGATACGGACAACGACAGCGTGTTCATGAAC
>JAABUY010004858.1_pt1 | contig 13821 bp, 18 predicted proteins | sample 5560271 | NCBI WGS metagenome assembly JAABUY01 (sample SAMN10711886, study PRJNA513374) | rock metagenome | isolation source: Antarctica rocks | place: Antarctica: Victoria Land, University Valley
AGCTACAAGCTGGCTTGCTGCCAAGCCAAGCAGCTCAGGTGGGGATGAAGGCTGCAGCCACGGACTGACAATCACATGCTCAGCCAATATGCTGTTGTTGCACTGCTGCAGGAGGCCTGATTTGCAGCTAAAGTTCAGCTAAGAAGCTGACTGCGCTTGCAACAGAGAGCATCAATGGCTGACCAGAACAATATTACAGTACTGGTTTGCATGGATATCTTGTGTCAAGGCACTATTGCGCAGATATGTCAATATATATGCCCAGCCTATCACATTTGCGCTCTCTGTCCTTTTGAGAGCGCCTCAGAGAGCAGACAGACAGCAGCTACAAAAGGCAGACTGGGATGTCATTGGTGGCTTGAGAGAAGTTGTGAGCCAGGCACTCAGGCCTGGTGGATGTCTGATGAGTCACAAGTGGCTCCACACCCCAGAGTGTAAGGTATCACTCCGTCATGGACAGAAGTAGTGAGGGATCAGGCCCATGGGTGTCAAAGCTGAGAGGTGAGACACTCATAAACCATCTCAGGCTGATGCATGGGGCTGTCAGTGTTTGCACAGCTGGAATTTAGGTTGAGTGCCTTGCCCTGATGTGCAACAGAAAAGAAGATGCCTCGTCTTCTCTGATCTGTGTCCAGAGGTATATGAGACACATCATGCAGTGCTGTCTCAGCTCTTGTCTCCTTGATACACTCAAGCTAGGAGCCCATCTTTGATATCTGGCGCATATTTGCAGTGCTGAGAGCGGTCTCCAAAAGAGCTGCAGAGACTGGCCCGTGAGCTTGATCAGCCTAGGAATCTTCAAGAGTCAGCGCCCGGCAGCAGGTCCAGGACTCCCATGCCACTGTAATCGGTTGTGGAGCTTGATTTAGCCAGCAAGTGGGTCTGCATTTCCCCACACTTCAGCTATGGGCAAGCTGGGGACAGGAACCATTTCATGTAGAATGACCTCATTGATCTGAGGAGCTCCTTCGAGAATTGCGCCAGATCTGGTGCGCAAGCCAGCAAACAACACTGTTGCAGTCCTGAGTGACACAGATGATGACAATGATGATGAGGATGTTACATAGTTTCCAACTGCTGTCTGAGTTCAGCGCATTAATGGATCACAGTTCAGCCTCAGCATGTCACAGCATTCAAAGCTTGCTTTATGTCTTTGTGCAAACCCAATGCATGTGGTGGTTTCCTCAGGGAATGCTTGTAAAGTAAATTACATATGTGTATACATGCATGTCAGCAACTTCTGCCTGTATGAACTCACTGAAGCTAACACTGTTGTCTGTTGGGTCCCACCTAACCCCCAGGACATTGAAGACATCGAGTGAATGATTGATTATTCCTTTGTCAAAAAAGTTAAACACGAAATGGCATAAGCCGGTCAACGAAGCCCGAAGGCGCTTTAAGCAGAGTTGCGGTTCGTTGGGTATCTTCTCTCGTTTGCGTGCGACCTTTGGCCTGCTGGATTGGCGCAGTAGCGGTCGCAGCTTGCAGACAAAAGCTGAGGCAGACACCTTTGCCCTAAGAGGCCTCTTCAGCGCTTCCTGGAACGAAAGTGGCAGGCTGTTGTAGCTGAAAAACATCGTTCTGGACTGAGCTGCTGTGCCAGCGCAATGTTTCGAAAAACATTCGACTTGCGCAACAGTCTGGACACCTTGAACGCCACAGTTGGCATGACCCAGGACCTGCTGAAAGCTGGTTGTCGGGTTGTTGCCAGGTCCATTGCAGTACCACTATGTACAGAATATGGAGCAGACTACTTCAGGACCACCTGCAAATATAGCCACATATGGAGTGACTATGCCGAGCCGGTGATTCACCTCCCGCAGAAAGTGGCACACTCTGCAAAGGAAGCTTCAGACTACTTCGAGGTAAGCGGGTCTCCTGCGCTGTTGTGCACACAGTTCTTCTGAACAAGCAAACTCTGCTGACCAACACAGGAACCCAGGTCTGAGCTCTTGTTATGCTTGATGTATTGCAGAGCTACGCCTTTGCACTAAAGCATGGGCTAGGGATATTGGAGGCGCATAACTACAAGCGCAGACTAGCTGCTGCCGACATTGTGGTGCAGCAGTCAGATTGCGAGCCTATGCTCATGCCTGACCGCATGCGGCAAGCTTGAGCACAGGCTGAAGCAGGTATCTGGACAGTACAGCGTCGTCCGGGATCAGTTGAGCCAGGTAGGTTCATGATCTCACATCACTGGCTCACATCACTGGGCACCGCAGAGGTTCGCCCTGACAAACACCTCCAATCCATTTTTGCTGCTCATGATGCAAGGTGCACTGTTCTGCTGTGGGCAAACCCTTCTGTAACCTCAAGTATAATCTACATTGCTCCAACCCTCTCTCGAGGAAGCTTATTCAGCTTGTTCCTATAGATGCAGCACACAGACGCACCATTCAAGAGCTCCCAACGAAATGTCAACTGCTTACAGGTGCAGGCCACCCAGCAACATTCATGACTGACAGTAAGCGCTGTGCTCCTGAAACGCAGGAGCGAGCCAGGACTGAGGCAGAAGCATGCCGAGTTGCTGCCAGGATGATGGTCGGAAGTGCCTTCAGCAAGGCCATCCTCGCAGATGAAATTGCCACTCTGCAACAAGTAAGCATGATGTTCTGATACCAAGTATGTGCTGCAGCTTGTGCTACATTTTTGCTTTGTCCTCACCAGAGATATGCCAAATTGCTACAGCAAACAGCTTTGTCCTGAGTTAACAGGGTTGCAGATAATGTAGACAGGTTCAAGAGTATTCAAGCTGTCCATTACTGTGGTCTTAACTTGGCAAACTTTGGCACTGCTGTTACTTTGATCTGCCTTGAGAGCAACAACTCAAATGATGCAGGACTTGAGTGCAGTATGATCGCAACCTAGCCTGTGTGACAGGTGTGGTGATGTCTTGTGTGTGGCGTTCTTGCAGCAGCATAAGCAGGAAGTGGAGGCAGAGCAGGCCGTGGCAACTGCCTTGCGCCGTCAGCTGGAGGAGGTGCAGCAGGCCAAGCAGGAGGTGGCCCAGGTGGAATCTGACACAGCAGCTCTTTCTGCTTCCTGCATGCTAGGCACAAGCAGCACACAAAGTCCCAGTCTTTCTGCTTCCTGCATGCTAGGCACCTACTGCACATGAAAACTGATTCTTTCTGCATGCTAGGCATTTACTGCACATGAAGTCTGAGTCTTTCTGCTTGCTGCATGCAAGCACAATGCCTTTGAGTCTTGTTTGTAGTAGATGGTTCCTCCTGTGTTCATTTTGCTACTGTCTCTGAGTCCCTTGCACAAGTTGTGTAAAGACAGCTGCTGAGCTATGTAGCCTTCATGTTGCTTACAATGTACCGGTACACTACAGAGGCATGAGGCGGAGATGTTGGCAGAGAAGGATCGGGTGGTTGCCCTCCAGCAGCAGTGTCTGGACCTGGAGCACGCCAAGGAGAGCATGGCTCAGGTACACATCCTGAGGCACTCTTCTGCCTCTGTCTGAAGCTGTGGCCAGCACTACTTCGACGTTGTTGACATCAGCCAACTGACAGTGTGTGATATATACAGCACCAGTTACAGTACATGGCTAACATACATCTTGACAGGTTCCTTCAGCAAGCCAGTTGTCACATTGAAGTCCTGTCCTGTAGTCCAGCACCTTCTGCCAGCATCGCCTTTGGTGCCTCATGCTGCTCATGCCTTGGTTTCTTGGTGGAATTGAGTGTATACATGTGGTGTGCAGGAGCATGAGCAGGAGGCCCACATCATGCGTCAGCAGCTCAGGCAGCAGGAGGAGGCAGTGCATGCCCTCAAGGATGAGCTGGCTACATCCCAGCAAGAGCAGCAGCAATCAGCTGAGGTCAGTCTGCTGCACATCAAGCTTCTGTTTGGCAAGTGGTATGCTGACTTTTGGTACCCAATTTCCCATCAAGCAAAGCCGGGAAGTACCTTTGGGTGTTCACAGTCTTGCTGCTGATCTTGCTGTGTGGTCATGGCTTGCTCCTCCTTTCTGCACATCCGTGATGCATCGCCAAGCATGTAAAGCAATATGTAAGAGCTGATTGTAAGTTACACGTGTTGCTGAAACGTGGTAGGCTTATGAGCTGAAGCTCATACCAAGTATGCAGGCAAACAAATCGAGGGTCAGGTGATGCAGGTCAAGCAGGAGCTGGAGACTCAGGTGCTGGCTCTGCACAAGCAAAGACTTCTGGAGCATGACAGGGTTGATCAGTTGGGGGATGACCTGACACAGGTAGGCTGATCAATCAGCGCACCTTGCCACGGAAGACTTTCCCGATCCTTCTGCTCCATTGTGACAAACTGCCAAGAACAGAGCTTGAGATGCTGCTCACCTGTACCTGCAACAGATTGCCTCATGAGTTGCACACCTGACATCTGGCAAGTGGGCAACTGCAGATGTCATGACAGCAAGCCTGCCTCCTCCTTTGAGCCTTGCATGGTGACGATGAAGTTGCATTGAGCCCCAGCGAGCCAGCATTTTCAGCTGCAATGCCATTTGCTGACTTGCTGGCACTGACTTTATAGGCCAACCAGTTTGTTGAGAAGGAGATGAGCAACATGCGGAGCCAGCTGGACTCAGCCCAAGAGACCACCCTGCAGATGCGCAACGAATGCAATGATCTCCGGACAGAGATGAGCAGAGCAGTCCCTGCTTATGCTGCTGCTGTCAAGGTATGCCACACATCCCCTTTGATGTGGCACAGACAGGAGTCTGATCCTGCACAGACAGACTTGCGTCAGGTGCTCATGTGTCACAGCAGCAGGGACAACATGTTATCATTGTTGGTTTTCAGGTCACGTACACACAAACTTCAATGCACCTGACATACCACAATGCACCTGAAATACCACAATGCACCTAAAATTCCACCAGCATCAGCCAATCGTGTCTGTGATTGATATACAGGGGAGCCATGCACCTGACATGACCACTTCACCAGGCAGCACTGCAGGGGTGCCCGCTACTCCCAACAAGGTCCAAACTCCCAGGGGACCTGGCAGCCCTGATGACTCCTCTCAGTCATCTTGCTCTGGTCACCACCGCCCAGATCTAGCTTCTGACAAGGTGACTTGCCCAATGGTGCCCTAAATATAATGTCACAATGCCACATGACCAGACCAGCATGCACAATGCAGCTGCCGCTTTGAGCATTGGCTCCACCGCATCCGCATTGACGATTCCCATACTTGGTGGCTGATGTCTCAGTGCGCAGAGGCATGTGTGTCAGTGATCTGGTCCAGTGCACCTGCATCAGGACAGCGCCCTGACTCCTACTCAGCATGCTCTGACGCTCGGTGCAGGACAAGAGTGGCAGCGCTGAGGACAGCGTGTCAGGTGCTGATGATGGAGAGGGTGCCCTGAGCAACTTCTTGCCAGTTGTCATCCCAGCCAGGCCCACTGACCTTGAGCTTGCAGAGTCTGGGGTCCAGGTTGCACAGGTACACCATTACACCTAGCCGGCTCAATAACATGCTGTCATTGCTCACAGACATGCTGCTTGCAGCCAGCAAAGCTGCTGTACACCATGGTTCCAAATCATCAGCCTGTGCTTGTGACAACTCATGTTTGGTTACAGTTGCCCGCTTACATGCTTTCTGCCTCAATACAGACCATGCTCTTGATATCTGCCTGAAGTCGTTCTTGTGGAATGACAGTCGTGTGTGATGGTGCAGTTGGCGTCACATCAGTGGCATCACAGCATGCTAGCTGTACTGGAGTACCACCGCATCCCTTGGAAGGGCAGCTGGGACCTGACTCCCCTTGCCTTTGCCCCCAGGGTCTTTGCCCTCAAGATGCAGTCTCTGTCCATTGTTGGCCAGGGCTACTTTGGCAGAGTGCATTTGTAAGCTCCTCCCCCCTCTGCTGCTCAGCTCACTTCACAGCTGTTGTTGATGTTGTATAGCACAGCCTGGTCTTGCAAAGGCACTATCAGTGTGACGCATTGCTGCAGCAAATCTCATGCATGTGGGGCAACCTCCATGTCAACCAGCGCCCATAAAGAACAGCTTTTGCAAAAGATAGCATATACAAAGGCTCTTTACATGTCTCGTGTTCAAATACTGTTAGATAGTCCCTGATCTGGCCTGTGAATATGCAGTGGTCAGAGGTGGGTGGGCCAGGGCCGTGCTGACAGCCCTCAGCCTGGCTGGACCAAAGGTTGGGAGCCTGTGGCTATCAAGATTGTGAGGAATGAAGGCTTCAGAGGACTTACCGCCAAGCAGGAAGTGGTGGCTCTGCAGAAGGTCCAGCAGGCCTCAAAGCAGCTGCCTGGCAGGCGCCATGTCATTCAGCTGCTGGACTCATACGCCCACACTGATGAGCAGACTGGTGCATCCTGGATGTACATAGTCACCAGGTAATCTGCTATGATGTAGCAACATACTATTCGTTCTGTGCTGATGGCACACCGCTGCTGTGCTGTGTCTTCAGGGCTGGATGAGTGAAGCAGTCTGCTGCACAGCGCCCTAGTCTGCTTGTGCACCCGCAATTGAACAATTCTACAGCCTATCACACTGTATTTCAGCTCAGGTGTGCATACACACTTGTTTGTCAATTTTGCATGGCTGTCACTGCATGACAGTGCATGTCACAGCATGGTGCAGCTAACATGCATTCATTTGCAGGTATGAGGAGGGCTATGACCTTGATGAGTCTGTCCGCTGGTTGAGGGAAGAGTGGAGTGAGCAAGAGGGCAGTGAAAGGGAGGAGGGCAGTGAAAGGGAGGAGGGCAGTGAAAGGGAGGAGGGCAGTGAAAGGGAGGAGGGCAGTGAAAGGGAGGAGGACAGTGCAAGGGAGGAGGCTCATGCGCAGTGGCTGTCTGCCATCAAGCAGGCCACCAGACAAGCGCTCCAGGTACAGCTTTCCTGGGACCGCCCTAGTATAGCATCTTACTGTGTGTCCACCACAGTGATGCTCTTGTGTACAAAGATTTTGCTCACGTCAATGCTAGCCAAGAGCACATGCATGTTTGTAAGGGTAACACTCAGAATGTGGGCTCAGGCAACAGGTATCAAGTCTGTGCGATGCAAGTCAGCTCCCTTCAGACAGGCTTGTTCTGAGCATCACAAATGCAGTGATGACTTCAGCCGAAACAGTTCTGCCATATGATCATGTGCAGCAAAATATTAAGCAATCTATTGTCATGCACCCTGCAAACACGCATGAACATCGCGTCTTGGATCAGGCTCAGGCACTCTCTGTGCTCATGAGTCTTGCTTGTGACAAGTCAGAGCCATGAGTTTGGTTGTCAGGGTTGTTCTGCCACAGCCACACACTGACAGGTCTCCGCCTGTTTGCACAAGACAATCAACAGAATGCCTGAGCCACAATGCTTTGCACTAGTTCAGAGTGTTTTCACAGGCAGTCACGATTTGCTGCCATGCAGGGTCTGGATGTGATCCATGGCTGTGGCTTGATTCATGGGGACATCAAGCCCAACAACTTCCGACTGGACAGGAAGCCAGACGGAAGCCAAGTGCACCTGGTGATCACTGACTTGGGGACCAGCTGTGCAGTTGGATCTGGTGGGCCGCCATCCTGATGCCTCACTGCACCAATATCTACATTCTGACCTGCTGCATGCTCATCATACTGCCATGCCTTCATGCGGTTGGCAGATGTATGCATTGTTGCAGGGGAATGTTGCTTAGTGCTTCAGACAGCACATAGCTGCCTGTGGGATTGCTTGCTTGGATCAGAGTGTTCATCTCTCTGTCACTTTGGTGCATGAGATTTGCTGCTCATCAGGCACATGCATCATATACCGTAAACAGTGATGCCAAAAGCCAAGTGGTCGCCAGGCTTATGCAAAGCCGCTGAGTGTACACAGTTGTCAAGGCCTTTTCAGCATAAGCGCCATGGGATGCTGCAGATTACAGCGAACTTTGTGCGTTTTCCATTTACACAAGCCCAGAAGGTCTGAACTACTTCAGCAAGCCCAAGGAGTACTCAATGCACGACTGACATGTTCAGCATGGGCTGTGTGCTATATGAGTTGCTGACCGATCAGCGTGCTTTTGGGAGGCCGGAAGATGAAGACCTGGCCCCAGATCAGCTACGTCAGCGGGTGCTGCTGCGACACGCAGCATGGGTAAGCTCACATCCTGCCACATCTCTTGTGTGTCGTTGCTGCAGTACCAGAAGCATTTTAGCTATCTGTTTCAATGAGCCAGAACTTAGGATTTGGCCCTGAGCGCCTTGCTGCTCTAATTAGCACAAGCTTGCTGTATAGTATTGTAAAGTTTAAATGTTTGGCTGTGCACTACTGTGAAGTGGTATATGCTCAAACAGCTGCATGTCAACTCATTTGCAGCCAGCTCAGTTCTGGACCCAGATCCCAACATGAGTACTTATCATGGCAGAGCTTTGACACATGCAGCATGCATTCTGTCGGGTATGCCAGTTGTCTCTCTCAGGAATCTCTCTTTGTTTATCAATCAACGGTGCGCAGCAGTTATGACACCTTCTGGTGCTCCAGATTCAGCAGTGGTGTGTACATGTTTTGTTACTGCTCTCATGTTGTTCAGGACACAGACTCTTCTCAGGGCAGACTGGTGCCCCATGGGCTGGATGTCTTGCAACAGAGCGTGAACAATGCTGAAGATTGCCGGCAAGCAGTTGATCTGCTGCAGCACATGCTGAGGCTGGAGCCCAGCCAGAGGCTCAGCACTCAGGCAGCCCTGTCTCACCCTTTCCTGCAAGTTTAGGATGTCTGCCATCAGGCCAGCTCACACAATATGTCTTGTTGTGAGAGAGGGCGCTGATTGTCTTTTTACAATTGAAGCTTAATCCTCGAGGTTCATCAGAAAGGAACGTCAGACAGCAAGGCAGCCGCTGGCATCTGTAGGCTGGGAGAATGGTTTGGCTTGGATTAGATGCCTGCAGCCCTGGCTAGTGAATTGCTGTTGCGTGTGTTCCCTTGATGCTCACGTACTGCGCTTGCCCATCATCAGTATGCCCCCAGTTTTTTAGTGCGCTGTATGTGGGTTGGTTTGGATTTGTTTGCCCGTATATTGTTTGCATAGCTCACATCAATACGAGGAAATAAGTTGTGCGCGCTGCATCTATGGGTCGGGCAAAGTATCAATCATTGTGCGTACTGAATATTGTTGTTGTTTGTGCAACGCTTTCATTTACGATTCCCTGTTTGCTTATTTGTTCTTCGTTATGTGTCACACATACACAGGCCACTTTTTTGTATTCAAGTCAGCTGAAAGCAAAGTCAAAGTTGTACAGTACAGTATTGGCAATGTTGCCATGTGTTATGTCTGACTGCTTTGTCTGCCAAATGCATTGAACATGCATGTATGTGCCTGTATTGTGGTGCTGGTGGGCATGTGTTTGTAAAACAGGTATCTAACAGTCAGCAACAGACACTACGAGGGCTTTCTCAGCAGCTTTTGATGTCAGCGGTCCTACTCAACTGTAACAATATTCTCCGAGATGCATTTCAATGCACTGCGCAGTCTAACACAGCCTTGCATGACTGCATACTGTATCCACCACAATACTTATGATCCAGACATTTCACCAGGCTCTGCAAATCAGTGTATCCTTGGGGATGTGTATCTGAGATTCAATCTATCAAAGAAAACAGGTATCAGCACATGTGACTGCAGACGTGGCACTGTCTAGCTAAGAAACTGCATTAGCTCTTATCTCGAAAATAATGTAAAAGCATGGCGGCACTAGACTACTGAGTACTACATCTGCTTTAGTACAATCCCGTACTGGATGCAAGGCAGAGAACGTGACAGACGTGGATCTGATCCTCTGGGTCACTGACATGACTGGCACACATGAAGAGACTCGTTATGGATATTTCTCAAAACAGAAGAGTCATCTTCGGAAGAAATCCTGTGTTTGTGCGAGGGAGAAGAGATACATAGGATTAACAAATGTATCAGCCAGCATCTGCAGCTCTTTCTGACATGGCTTTCAGGTTTGCCAACCTGCAGATGCAACATTGAAATATCAGGTTTGCCAACCTGCAGATGTGCAACAAATGTCAGACATGTATTCCTTATTGAACCAAACAAGAGCCAAGGCTGTATTGCACAGTGTGTTGCGCATACTATCTTGACACAGATCTTGCCAACATCAAATACTTGTTCAGTCTCATATTGTGGGAAGGCACTGAAGCAGAAAGGCAGCTATGCAACCGCTGAAAATCCCATGCATAGCCCTCAGATGGCACAAAGTCGTCTCACCTCTGATCATTCACCCTCACACTCTGGTCCCTCGCTAAGAAGTCTGCCTGGCTGGCAACTTCACTCAAGCCAATGATGGCATCCCAGTGACTCTGTTGTAAGTGCTGTCTGATGCGCTGTCCCGTGGGCAGAAGAAATGTTGCACCTGCCAGAATGTACTCCCGCAGAAGCGGCACACTGGCATGCTGCTGCCAGGCTGATTGGATGGGGATGAAAGCTGCAGCCACAGCTTAACAATGACACTTCAGCCAGAGCACCAGTGTTGGCATGCTGTCAGTGGAATGCTGCAGCTGGCCTGGATTCCATGTTGTTTATCAGCTTTACAAAGGCTTCATTGCCCGTGCATCAGAGAGCTATACAAAGTTTCATTGCCCTTGCATCAGAGAGCATCTATGGCTGACCAGGCAGATGCAGCAGCTGTTCTGCAGGGCAAGTTGCCAAGTAGACATCAACCAAGCATGTTCAGCCCTGATCACATACCTGCCCTGATGTCAGCCAACCTCAAGTCCTTGGTCTTGCTAATCAGCTCTGTCATGCTGATGGACATTTCCGGGGTGATGTCCCTGCCTTCCTCATCATACACACCCTGCCCATCTAGGTGCACAGCCACCCCTGATGCTACCTGGACACATGTGCATGCAAATGTGGTGCAGTGCATAGGGTTCTGTAGCAATTCAGGATTTAGTGGCTTGCAGCAAGGTCATAGCTTACCTGAAGATCAACCATTGGTTTGATTTCAGTGCCATGCTGGTAGTACATATAGGCTGCTGCATGCCGGCCGTCAAAGGTGATCTTGGTGATGTGTGTATCTTGCAGTATCCTTCTCAGTACCCTAACAATCTCCTTCAACTCGTTCCGGGTGATACTTGGCGCAAGGTGGAATTGGTACATCGTGTTCTCAATCACAACCTGCATTATTCAGCATTATCACACATGTTACACAGTGGGCAATAGAATCAGAGCTGCTTGTCACAGAGTGTGTAGCAAAGTCTGCAGCAGGCAAGAGACAATCTAGTATGAACACATCACCTGAGCAACGTAGGCCTGTCCTCCTCTTCCAATGTTGTGCCCTTCCAATGAGAATCCCACAAACTTGTGATTGGTGATCTCCCTCAGAGCGTCCCAAGCAGCAGCACTGTCTGTGACCACCTTGATCTCCTTTTCCAAAACAGTGTGCGCGGTCAGCCATGTACACATACCAGCTGCAATGACAATCTTCACTTGGGTGAAAACCAAGGTCAGAAAAGTGCCTACCTGCTGACTGTCTATGGCTCTCTCACTCAGCTCCCGCACATCCCCAGCATCATCCGTTGAGCCAAGAGCTGTTGATTCCTGCAGTTTCTGGCAAACTGTTGGGCAAGCATTCTTTGATGTGTATTCAACCACCTCTTCAAGGGTTCAAACCCACATGCAAGTGTGAAAGAGCCTTATCAAACATACTTTTGATGCAAGATGGTCATCTGAAAAGCAGGGATGAAGCACGCAGGTCTGGGCTCACACAAACCATCAATCACACATGCTTCTGCAGCAGCTGCTCTTTGGTGTGCCTGTCTCCCAGTGATTGTTGTTACCTCTCGCTGTGTGGCTGTGGCTGGTGGTGGGACTCCACCTGGTTTCAAAAACCAAAGCACAGGAGAGACAGCCCTGGCCGTGAGAGGCATTGCTGCAGCGTGGAGTTACTGGCCTCTGCTGTGCCTGATGTTGTTGCCTTCATCATAGCATGGTCATCATCATCAGACACCTGCAACAAGAAAGACTGTCAAGCTCCGGTCAATACTCAGTAGTGTGATAGCATGCTCAAAAGGTACAAGGCAGCCCGGTATCATACTTGGCTTCTCGTTAAATTGACGCCAAAAGGCGTAGTCTTTTCTTTTCTTTTCTTTCTGCTCAAAAGGTGCCGGTAGCAGAGCAGCAAGCAGCCTCAGCAAGAGCTTACACCCAACACGAAGCTTCAGCAATGTCTTTTCTGGACAGTGTGCAAGGACTGCGTCCCAGTCACATCACCTGTGCTCTTGTGGTTGACTCGCCTCCTCCCAGAGCCATTGTTGCTGGATGCGATTCTTGTGCAGCTTGAGTCTGGAATGCCGGCTCATATGGTTGCACAGGTGGCTGCTCAGCAGCAGGTTCAACAGGTTCTTCCTGGATTGCAGGCAAACCCGCCCAATGACGGTAACCTGCTGGTGGCAGTGCCTGCCCCATTGGTCTGGACAAGGCTGGAAAGTCAAGCACATCCAGCTGGAAGGCAGCTCGTTGCTGCAAGCACAGTTATAGAACAGGTGACTCTGTCCAGCTTCCAAAATACATTGTGTCACTTAGATCAAAGCACAAACTCAATGTCTGTGAGCAGTTTTTGAGTTATCACAGTGAGCAACACCGAGTAAGCGGTGGCCTCACCACCGGCTGCAGGTTGAAGACAGAATAGCAAGCGCAGAGCAAAGCGGAGCATCTTGTTACAAGAACGATGAACACGGCTGAGGCGCCCACAAGGCAAGAGCACAAAGAAGCTGTCCGCAGCGCCAAAGCAGATCGGACACGGACAGTGGCGTTCGGCGGTGAATGATGCATTACCTGTGTGGGTGGATTCGGCAGGCTACTGGCGCTGGCTTGCAAAGCTGTGGCTCTGCTTCTGGGTACGGGGTTTGGCCTGTTTCTTCCGCTGCTACCTTTCTTCGGGGGCATTGTACAACAGCGGTTCCAAGCCTAAGATCAGGGGACAGGAGGCAGGAGATGAAGGCACCGGCGGCTGACTGTGAAGCTGGCAGATACAAGAACCAAATGTTGCCAGACGTACTTTTGTTTCAATGGCTGACCTAAATTTGATTTTAATGATCATCTCATGCTTTGCACAATCGATTTCTGCAGCATGCCATTCAACATTGTGAGCTCATCATGACACTATGATAGCAATAAAATGAGAACCTTGCAATCACAGATTTCCAACCTGGAACTTTGCTGTCCTCATATTTTTCTGATCACAGTTCTGCCCGGGCATCACATGCATGGATGTGGCCTCTCCATGGACTGCATCGGAGGACTGAAAGTGTTTGGTGTCGGTCGGACATGCCCAGCACATGGCCCTTGATGGCATTAATTGCTTATGAGTTACAAAGCTGTTGGTGTTAGGCTTAGTGTTGGTGCAAGAATTTGTGGCCACGGCTGATGGCACAACAGATCCAAGGTGATGCAGGGATCGCTCATGAGCTGACTGTCAAAGTGTGGAATGCCACAGATGATCTGCAGGTGGCCTAAACTGTTACCTTACATTACCTTCTTCATCCAAATGCAAATGCACCTCAGTGAAATCACACCAACTCTGCAGCTGGTATGCGTACATGCATGCTGTGCTGCATCAGCACTGCTCGATATCACCAAACACAGGCTTGTGTGTGGCCTTTTCTTCGAGGTGCGCAATGCTGGCAGAGGAAGAGCCATGCATGCTGCAAGTGACATGTTCACATACATTCTGTTGATATGTGCAGACTTTTGAACACAGGTGACCAGCAAGTATACTACTGTTGTCAGTTGCTTGACAATGTATGACTATGAGCAATCTGCTGAAAAGCTGTGAGGGGATGCACACAAATACCGGCAACACCCTGTACCAGTTTTCTCTTCAAAGCAAGC
>JAABUY010004859.1_pt1 | contig 13818 bp, 26 predicted proteins | sample 5560271 | NCBI WGS metagenome assembly JAABUY01 (sample SAMN10711886, study PRJNA513374) | rock metagenome | isolation source: Antarctica rocks | place: Antarctica: Victoria Land, University Valley
GGTGCGCCAGCTTGCCTGCGCATGGGGAGCGCCGGTGCGCACTGCCGCCCACGCCACGCTTGCACGGCGTGCTGGCCATTTCAGTCCTGGGGCCGCGTGTGCGGCAAAGAGCTGCGGGTGAGGCGTGCAGGTCTTGACCACGGTGGTCCTGGGGAGGAAGGAGGCTGCTCTGATTGCAGTGGCGCGGCCTTGGTGCTACCTAGCACCATCAAGCGCACCATCATGGGCACCTGGCATTTTGAACCCTAGGGCTGCTCAGCACTGCTGCCACAGGCATGCAGTTACAACGGAATGAGGAATATGGGACTTCCAGCCTGTACTTCAAGGAGGCCGTAGGAGCTGTGCACTTTCCAGCTCGCTCGCTTGGAGTTACTTTAATCTCAGGGACGCAGCCACCATGTCTCAGCTCAAGATTGCCCTGCTGCTGGCTCTGGTCGTGGTCTTCCTGTGCCTGTCGGCCGCTGATGCCGCCCGCCAGCTGCTGGACGACTGGGAAAACTGTCAGCAGGGCTGGTGCGCGACTCAAACAACAACGGCGTGGGCGGGGCGAGCGTCGCAGCCTTTTAGGAGCTGATGCGTAGTCAGGTCGCCAGAGGCAGCTGGTCGTTGGCTCGGCCGTTTGCTTGCTGTGGCAGGCCAGAACGTGTGTGAGGGCGGTTCTGCCGGCTGTTATGTTGCTCATCAGCGTCTCATCTTGACGTTCTAAACATCGGTGGTGAGTAGCGGTTCCGGCGGCGTGGTAGTGCGCTCTTCTCTGGTAGTTCTTGTTTATGCTTCACGTTGTAGACGTAAAGGCAGGGAGCCAAGCATGGCTGTGAGTAAGTGGCTACACAGCCAGCTGTTTCATCTGCCTTCACTTTCACGTACAAAAGAGTCTCTGCAGTGTCTTTATTTGCAGGGGGTGCACACACTACGTGAGTTTCTACCTGACTAGTGCGGACGAGAGGGAGTACTCGGGCGAGCAGTTGAGGTCCGTGGCAGGGGTGAGGTGCAGGCGTGCACCTCACCGTGCTGATACGCTGTCTGGTCCCTGTGCTGCAGGGACGGCTGGCGCCGCGGCGGGTACCGCGGAGACTTTTACTGCGACGGGCGCCACTGGGACCGCGGGGGCGGGTGCGGGCCCTGGAACTTGGTCGTGTGTGGTGCTTTGTTGCCTTCTGCTGCCTGCACTTTCTCAAAAATGCATGCTGCTGAACCTTTGTACTGTGGTTCCCAGGTACTCCTATGGCAACCGGTGAGAGCCCTTTGCTGCTTTGGCAGTCCTGTGACGCCTGGGATTACATTTGCGGCTCTGCTGTTGCTGGGCCTGCTGCTGAGGTGCTAGCAAAGGTGAAGCTGCGAAAAGCAATGCACTGACTTGCGCGGTGATTGTTCCAGGTACTACGGCCCGGGTGACCGCGGTGCGCCCCCGCTCTCATACCGGATGTGTATTTGTCCGCTGTGTACACCATTGCCTGCACCTGATATTGATTTGTAGGCCAGTCAATGCATGCGGCTAATCACATGTGCGCTTGCAGGCGGTTTCATCAACATCAATGTTGGCAAGTAAGCTCAGCGTGCAAGTAGTCGTGAGTGCGATGTAGATATGTGGCGCAGAAAGTGTGGCTATTGGGTGTACTGCATGGCTGTGGTGATACTCTGATGCTCATGTGTAATCATGGAGGGTGTAGCTATTAGAAAAAACTACTCCAACTATCTAATGCATTCTTTGCTTTCCTACCAGAGGCCATCAATCAGCACGCGTATGCGCCTGCAATCATGTACTCGTTGTTATATCACAATCAATGTCAGCGATGCATGGGCGTCCAGCGTGTCTACTAGGAAGAACAGCCTGTGCCAGATACAGAAATGAGCATGATCAGTGTCACCAACGCGCAACAGGCAACTGGACACCACACCGCCGTGCATGACACCGCAGTTTAACTCTCTGCCACCTGATCCAAAATTGATGTCAATAGCCCCAGTCTTCCGGACAAGTTCTGGATTGCAAGTGCACAAGTGAATCCTGCAAATAGGGCCGGCAGAATGATCAGACATGCGATCATGCTTTACGCGCTGCATATGGTGCTTTGTGCAACGGCATGCAAATGGCAGTGATGCATCATATGGCATGCAGATGGCATGCAGGTATGCGTCATGAGCAGGTGGGCGTCTGCGGCATGAACGTGTAGCCAAGAAGGCAGAAGATGCTGCCAGCTTCCACGTGACTCACTGAAACATCCGGTGCCGGCGCTCGAGCAACGCGTTGTGGACCAAGTACGCTCCTGGCATGACGAGCTGGTGACACGAAGGACTTGCGACGTGCTGCGGCCTCAGCGAGAACAGCGCTTCAGCCCATGCGGCCCATTTGCCAGCTGTGCAAGGGGTTCTGGCAGCCCTACCTTCACGCATATGTATATGTAAATACCAGGCCTCAGACACACTCTTCGCTCGTTGCGCTACTGCGGAAGAAACTTTCACCATGTTGGCTCACCTGAAGCTCGCGCTGCTGTGCGCGGTGCTGGCGCTGATCGTCGCCATGTCTACTGTGGAGGCTGCTCGCCAGCTCCTGGACCGCTACGACGACTGCCGCGGCGGCTAGTGCGCCCTGCGCTGGCAGGCTTGCTCGTGTGCGGTGGTACTGCGTGTGCAGTTTGTACTGCTTGTCAGGGCGCTTGTGGGCTGCGCATGCCAAATATGGGACGCTGTTGTCAGAGCCTGCCACACGCAGCGTGTGCCAGCGCTGACGGTGGCAGGTGGCGTGTTTGTGGTCTGTCACCGCAAACGTTGAGCGGCGATGCGTGCGCACGCTGCATATTCTTGTAGACAAGCACTCTTGTAGACAAGCTGACCGTGAAGTTCTGCGTGGGGAGCAGCTATGGGTGGAGGGACCGTGGCTACCGCGGTGACTACTACTGCGATGGTCGTCGCTGGGACCGCGACGGCCGGTGCGTGAGCTGGCGCTGTCGAAAAACACACAAGCAACCCAAGCGCTTGCCTGCAAGCCTTTGCTCAAAGAGTGTGTTGTCTGAGCTGTACCTCGTTGGTATGGCTGCTGCTCTGTGTTGCTGTTCTGCGTTTGCGCGAGTCGCGCACTATTGCGCTGGCTGCAGTGTTGAAAAGTTGCAGTCGGGGAGCAGGTACTACTACGGCGACCGCTGGTACGGCCCTGGCGACCGCGGTGGCTTCGGCATCTACATCGGCAAGAAGTAGGCGGCGCGTGCAACTTGCATGTGGCGCGCCGCGTGTTCGCGGTGCACAAGGCGCACTGTGGGTCGTTCTTGCACCAAGAGCTGCTCCTCCACGAAGGGCGCATGATGGATGCACAGAACTGGTCAAGCCAGCAAGGGCGCGTCTGTGAAGTAGTCTTACCCGATATGCATGAAGTGGCCTATGTATGGGTCTGATGTGTGGTGCCAGGAAGTCAGCTTGTCATGAAGAGTTATGGCACAGCTAATTTCATTGATCCGATCGGAGCACTGGTACCGTAGTATTGGGTAGGGCTACTGACAAGCCTGTCTTGTCACCTTAGCCGCCATAGTAGGCAAACTGCGTGCGCCTTCATCAGGCGCATGTTTTGCTGAAGCATGTTTCTCTCAAGCTGATCCAGGGCTTGCTATTGTGTATGTGCATGTGCAGCATTCTTCTGTGCAGCACCTATGAACAGATCAAACTCCAATGTGCAGTACCCTTGAACAGTATGAAAGAGGGCAGTGTCTCTTCTTAGTGCGCGCTCTGAGCGCGTCTTGGCCTGGTAATGCATGTTTGCTTGGTAATGCGTGTGTAAAATGGAGTGGTAATATATTCTACGCAGTGCCCTACCTTGATGACTGTGTCGCAATGTCTAATACCACTCACTGTCACACGAAAGTTTCGCAAAGTATGCAAATTTGTTGCTGTTACATGGCTCAATGGCTGGGAATGTGTGTGCCAAAAAGCAGCAGAGGACGTTTCTGTGTGATCAAAACGCCTGTATGAACCCTTACCAGGGCTTCGAGGTGGCCTGCCCCAAACACCCCAGCCCCCTGCGAGCCTGGCGTGCGTCGGATGCTAGCTCCTGTCCTACACAGGCCACCGCCATGATGCACATCCTGGTGCTCGCCGTGCTGTTGGCAGCAGGCGGCGCCGCAGCGTTCGAACCTAACACAGGCAGCTCGCTCCTCGTTCAGGCCGGCGCGTGCTCAGCGTTCGAGTTCACGCCCCAGCCGGCGCACAAGTTCTCGTACACGCTCAAACTGCTGAGCGTGGGGGCCGCGGGCTGCGACCGCGGCCTCGTCAGGTAGGTGGCTCCGCGCGCGCCGGCCCGCAGCATGCGGTGCCCACGCGGCGCCCGACGCTGCAAGGCTGCATCTTCTGTCCAATGCGGCGACCCGGCGGCCAAACCCGCGCGCACCCAGCTGACGGCCGGCCGGCGCGCCGCAGGCTGTCCAAGTTCTACATCAAGGAGGCGTGCCTGAAGCAGCGCGACAACGAGCTCGGCCTGGACTCATACAACACGCTGACCTGCCCGGCCGCGTCGGACGCGGCTGCCTCGACCTGCGCGTCCGCCTTCCAGCTCGGTGCGCTTTTTGAGTTCACCGAACCAGCGTCCACGACGTGCGCGTCCGCCTTCCAGCTCCGCGCTTTCGGGAACGCGCGCCGAGGCCGCCCCAGTCCCTGGCCAGGCTGGCCGGCCCGGAGCCGTCCGGGGCTCGCGGCGCCTTGTCGCAGCCGCACGCCGCCGCCCACGGCTCGCCGCTTGCGCGTGCCGCTGCCCGCCGTCGTCCGGCCCCTCAGCCTGCGCGCCTGCTCGGGCCGCCGCTGGCGGGGCCTGACAGAGTCCTTGACACCGCCCGCCACCCTAATCCTACCCTTGCGGGGCGCGCAGCCAAGCCCGAGTCCCTGCTCACTGCCGGCAACGCCACCGATGCGCAGTCCTTTGACTCCGGCAACGTGTGCGCATCCAACGGCGACCGCGGCTATGTGTACGTGACCAACGGCTGCGCCACGCCGATCACCGTGGGCCTGGAGGTGCGCCGCCGCCGCCGCGCCCGCGAGTGCGCTGCGCGCCGGCGCTTGTGGGCCAAGAAGCTGCTGGGGACACGCGCGGAGGCGCAGCGCGAGCTGGGCGGCCGGGCGTTGTGTGTCGCGCCACGCTGCGGCCGCTCGCCGGCAGGCCCAGACCCTCAGCGCGCCGCCCAGCAGCGGCTCGCGCTCTCTGCCGCTCTTGGCCCGTGAGACGTGGGTCGCGCCCTGGGCTGAGGCTCGGTGACGCGACCACGGCGCCTGGCCGACGAAGCTGACAGGGTGGAGACAGCTGCAAACCCTATACCCTACACCGCTGACACGCCGCACGGGGCCGCGCGCGCAGCTGGACACGACCGACTACCAGGGCAAGCTGTGCGTCCAGGTGGCCAGCAAGTCAATCAGCGCGGTGGGCATCGTCGTCATCGCCGTCGGCGCCGTCCTCGCGCTGCTCCTCATCTCCTTCCTCTGCTGCTGCTGCTGCCGCTGCTTCTGCTGACCCCGCGTCCGCGCGGGGCGCGATGGGGGGCGGGCGGGGGCGCGGCGCGAGACAGGGTTACCTTGCGCGACGCGGCGGCCGGCTGGTGCGCTGCAGCCGGAGGTCGGAGGGGCGCTACGAGGATCTCAGGCGGGCCGGAAGCGGGCTGGCGACAAACCGGCGCCCTTGCTGTGTTGCCAGCACCGCACGTGCTGGGAGAGCTGACGACCCACACTATACTGGCTTTAGTGCAGACGCGGCAAAGTCAACTGGGTTGGTCGTTGTTTGGGAGCCTATCGGGTTGTCGTGCAGAGCAGGCGCCCCTGGGGCAGGCTTGCGGTGACGTCTGATTTTGCGCTTAAGGTACCCTGCGGAAGTATGCACAGCTGTGCTAGCAGCTGATGGGGCATGCCAGCTGTCGATGACAATCAGGACTACTCCTTGTTGCGTTTCGTTTTCAGACCAGGTGCTGCAGCGTATGTGCAGAGCACTGGCTGAAACGTCGCGCGGGCCGGGTTTGTATGGGTTCCTACTTGTAGAGCTTCGGTGCAGGATGGCGGGGAGTTGTGTGCGGTCCAGCATGACAGGCTGCATGCGCGCCTGTGAGGTCTGCCTGCTGCCCCTGGGCGCGGGCGCGCATGCGCTCCGGCGTTCAGGCTGGGCATGACAAGGCCGCGCGCCTGGGAGGAACCCACAGTCCCCGCTCTCTTTTGGGGCTCGCGTTCCTGTACAATAACGTACCCCGTATGTGTGTGTCGGGCGCTGGCCGCGCTGCATGCCGCGCGCGCGCATGGTCAAGGTTGCAGAGGCGCCTGTTGCCCCAGGTCTGAGAACTGCAATACGTTGCACGCAAACTGTGCAGATTCAGCTTGTTGAACACTGGGCTCTGTTTTCAGGGTACGTTGTCTGGATGCCGGGGGCAGACCGGGGCAGGTTGGCAGTGTTGCAAGTTTTATGTGCGCCTCATCCCAGACGCGCAGGCTGCGCTCTTGTGGAGCACTGCGCGGTGCATGTGTTGTGAATGCCTAAGATGTCAGGCCGTAGTGTGGAGATGCTTTTGTCAGGAATACATGTCGTTCCCTGTGCCAGCACGTTGCAGTCGCGCAGCTGCGCGCTCAGATGTCTGCCAACGTGTTTTAGACATACATGTTTGTGGCCTCCATGACAGGCTCCCAGATATCAGTGCTGCCTGGCTGGGTGTCGTGGGCGTTTGAGCCAGCGCACTAGCTTTTGCGCGCTCTGACCTGTAATAACCTGCGCGAATGATGCATGCCGATGGCCCCGTGCCCTGCTTGCCACTGTTGCGAGCGCGTAGGATGGGTAAAAGATCAGCTGCATACACCATCACGACACTGTGCTGTCTGCAGCATGTGCAGATTTCCGGCAGACCCACCTCGCAGGGCGTTCGGCCCTTACGCTGCGCGCCGCATGCCTTGCCCTGCACTGCAGCAGCGCACATGAGACAGTGTCCTTTGCCCCGACCGGGCACAGGCCATGGGTCAGCCAGAACCGCGTGCAGCGCAGGGCCTCGCCCGCCATAGCCTGGTGCCAGGTGGCAGAACCTGGTCTGCCTGGGACCCCGGGCGTGCATGCCCGGAGCGCAGCCCACATGCATGCGGTACCGCTACCGGCCGCTGGCAAGGGCCGAGCAATTGCCTGCTAGAAGCGGACAATGCACGACACGCATCTCAGCATGGACCAAGCCGGCCAGGCACAGGCCCGGGGCGTCCAGGGCGCGGCCCTGCACGGCCTGAGCCTCTGCCCCGGCTTGCAGTTTGGGCAGGGCGTCCGGCAGGCAATGATCACAATGAGCGCCCTTGGTCCTGCAGGCGCCCTTCGCCCGGCGCGCGCGCGACAGCATCCGCCGCGGCCTGCAGCCAGACGGCCACGCCGAGCGCGCCCGGGTCGGGGTGGCCCTGGTACTGCGCGCCCGGCACGTAGCTCGCCCGCCCGGCGCCCGCGGCCAGCGCGGCGGTGCGCTGCGCGCCGGCCGCTGCCGCCTCCGCCGCCCGCCAGAGCGCCTCCGGCACGCCGCAGCCTGGGCACGCCCGACACCAGTTGCGCACACGCAGGAGCAGGGTGCAGGCACCGGCGTCGGCTTTGCGCGAGCAGGGCTGGCGGCAGGCTGCCGCGCGGGTGCGCTCGTCAGCGGAGCGGCCGGGGCACTGCTGCACTGCGGCGCGCGTCCTGCCGCGCAGCCGTGCATGCACGGCCGCGGGCGCGGCCTAGCGCGAGGCGAGGGGCGCGCGGCGAGCTGCGCAGCCGCCCGCCGGGCTACGCCCCATGCAGAGAGGCTTTGGGCGCGCACCCGCTGCTGCGGCCTCCTGCAGCGCGCGGGCCGCGGGCGCAAGCGCGTCGATCATCGTGCGGTCGCCCTCCGCCGCGCCGCCGTACCGCGAGATGGCAGCCGCCGCGGCCTCCAGCGCGCGCGCCAGTGCGCGCGCGCCGCCGGCGCTGCCGCCGCGCAGGCTGGCTGCGGCGGCCAGACCGGGGCGCGTCACCGGACAGCAAACTTCCTCTGCTGGCTGCGCCTGAGCACCAAGGCGGGGCGAGCGGCCGTGCATGTGCCCTGCGCTGGCGTCGGCACGGGCCCGGCCGCTGTGCTTTTCCGCGCTGTTTATGCCGTGGTATCCTGCGAGCTCTAGGAGCATGCAACAGGCACACTCGCTGTTGTTCTGTGCTGCGGCCCTGCCGCTACTGCACAGCGCACCCTGCGCGGCGCCCTGCGGCAGCGAGCAAGCGCGCACCCGCGGCCGCCGACAGGCCCAGGCTGTACAGCGCGCCCGACGTGCCGCCCATGCTGCGCACCGCCGCAGCGAGCCTCGCGGCCGCGCCCCCCGCGGTGTCAAAGTCCGCGGGGTTCTCGGCCAGGGCGGCCGCAATGGCGGCGCCGCCGCGCTTGAGGGTCGAGCCGCAGTCGCCGTCGCCCGCCCTGCGCGCGTGCATCAGTGGGTGCCGCCTACGCCGGCGGCACATGCCGGGACCCGCCGAGAGTCCTATAAAGATGAGGGCTGCAGGACAGCACAATAGTGGTGCAGCAGGTCCTCGCAAGTGCTGGGCCTCCCCATGTCAGTCGCTGCTTGCGCTTGACGCCGCAGCAGAGGCCAGCCGGCGCGCCCTGCACCAGCCGCGTTTTGGACGCGCTGCAGTCAATGCACAGAGACTGGCTCCGCTCACGGACTAGGCCTCCTGTAACAGCCGCCTGGACACCCCGGACTTGCACGGGATCCTCCTGTGCTCGCGGCACACCTGCCTGCCATCCAGCTCATCCAGCTGCGGCGCGGCGGCCGCCAGCGCGGCCACAGCGGCCGCCAGCGCGCGCCGCACCGCGGGACCCAAGCCCGCCGGCGGCCCCGCGCCCGCGCCCGCCGGCGCGGCGGCCGCGCGTGCGGCGGGCTCGCGCAGGCCCGCCGGCAGCCGCAGCGGCGCCTTGCCGGGCTGGTGCGGCTGGAGCTCGCTCGGCCAGGCGGGCGCCTGCCGGCGCGCCGCAGCGGCCCTCATGCAGGAGCGCACCTCATGCGACTGGAATCGCGCCCATGAAGCAAGGCGCCCCAACGTAAGAGGTAGCTTGCTGCATGTTTCAACATGTCAAGCACACCAGCGGTCTTAGGTCGCCACAGGGAGTATGGCGCGGCGACCCCTTGCTGTGCACCGCGCGGCTCCTCTGTCTGCCCTTCGATCATCGCTCGCGGCACCCACTGCACGCAAGCGCTCAGAGCGCGCGCCGCGCGCGCGCGCGCACCAGCGTGGGCGCGTCCAGGCGCGCCAGGCGCTGCGCGTCCAGCACCAGCACCGACAGGGACAGGCCGGCCATGTCCAGCGCGGTCATGAACGCGCCGACCAGCACGCGCTCCACCGTCACCTGCGCGCCGCGCGCCGCGAATGGTTAGAGGTGGGGGTAGGGCAGGCGAGGGGGGGAGGGGGGCAACCCGGAGCGCGTCTGTGCGGCGGCCAGGCGCTCCGGCGATGTGCGGGCGTGCGTGCATCGCGGCAAGAGGCGCGCCCGCAAGGCGGCCAGGCGCGCCCCTGTTGTGTGGACTTGTGAGTGCCGCGGGAGGGCGCGCGCCTGCATGGCGGCCAGGCGCGCCAGGGCGGCGCGCGCGGCCACGGCCAGCTCCATACCCGCCGTCGCGCCCAGCGAGTTGACCATTAGCGCGACGCGCGCGCCGGCCGCGAGCCCGCCGCCGCCGCCGCCGCCGCCGCCGCCGATGCCCGCCGCGATGTGGTCCAGCATCTGCGGGCTTCCACACGCTCGGTCACGGCAGGGCCGCCTCCCAGTCGGCAGCCAGTCCTGGGTGTCTGACCCTCCCAGACCGACGTGAGGAACGCTCCCAGTGCTGACGCTGTGGGTGCAGCCGGTGCCGGCTGGAGCAGCCGCAACGGTGTGCGCGTCGGCGCCGGGCCTCCCGCACGCATGCGCGTGCTGCTCAGTGCCTTGAAAGAGACGGCAGCGGCGCGGCTTCCGGGGCTTGAGCAGGCCTGACGGCCAGGAGCAGGAAGGCAGGGGCCGCCGACCTGGTCCACGACGGCGTCGGCGGGCTGCGCGGGGCCCCGCATCGCGCCCGGCTCGCCGTGGATGCCCAGGCCCAGCTCCATCTCGCCCGGGCCCAGCCTGCGCGCGCGGCGCGCCGCGGGGCTCAGGTCGGCTGCGCCGTCCGCCCGGGGTGTGGCATGAGATCCGCCTGAGCCTGACCTACAGGGTCCAGGACTGCAGGAGGAAGGCTATTGGCCATTAGACATGTATTTGCGAGCCAATGGAGCAGGGTACTTGCAGGTAGTAAATGGCTTGTGAAGCAGCGTCGCCGCGGCATGGCTCACCAGCGCGCCTTCCTGCATGCATGCATGTGCACGCACATGTGCAGCACAGCAGAGACGTGAGCCGGGAGGGAGCCAAGCCACAAGCTGCCAACGCCGACATGCCGAGTGCGTGTGCTGCACATGCAAACGCGCAGGAGTGCTGGACAGCGGGCCGGCTGAGCGCGGGCCGCGGACCGTTCGGACGGTGCGGCGCCCGGCAGGGTGCACACCGCGGTGGCCACGCCCATGGAGCCGACGGCGCGCGCGGCGGCCGCGGCCTCGGCGGCGACCGCCTCGAGGCTCAGGCCGGCTGCTGCGGCCGCGCCGGCCACCTGGCGAGCGATGCGCACCACTGTTCGAACATGCTGAGCATGCAGATCGGGATACGATATTGAAAGCGACACACCATTGCGACAGGATGTGTGTGACCAGTGCGGTGCAGACTGCAGTGCAGGAGTGACTATTTTGGTCAGGAGGTATCTTGACATGCGCATTGCTGAGCCCACAGAGCAGTAAGGAGCATGCAAGAGAGCAATAAGGAGCATGCAAGGCATGGGAGTGTTTCATCGGCATTTTCGGGGCACAGGGGCGCGCACCTTGTGCACAAAGACGGTCCCGGCGATACCGCGCCGCCCCACGTTGCGCTTGTCTGGCAGCGCGCAATCGTCTGACACGATTACCATCTCGACCTACGCTGCGCGCTCAGGCGTTGCATCTGGGCATCTGGGTTGAGGAACTCGGGCAGTGGTCTCTGCAGGCGCCGGGCGCAGGGCTGGTGGCACTGCAGCTCGGCATGCGCTGCTGCCCGGCGCGCTGCTCGCCGTCGTCAACCGCTTCAACCGTGCCAATGCGGCCCTGCTGCCGTCGCCCAGCGGTGCGTGCCCGTGGTCTTGAAATGCTGGTCCTGGCCTACGTGGAATGCAAAGATACAGCGTGGGCAGCCTCGCTCCTCGGCGCAGTGCACGCTGTGCCATCAATCGTCATATGCTAGATCCACATGCTCTTGCGCTTGCTGCACTCGCGTCTTTGCATGAGCTGGCGTCACAGCATGTGCCAGGCACCATATTCAGGATAGTGACGGTGTCTGACACATGCTGTGACGTCAGCTTATGCAAAGACGCGACCGCAGCACCCGCAGCAGCATACGGGCAAGGAGCATAGCATATCACGGTTCACGTGCAGCGTGAACTAACCGGAGGAGCGAGGCTGTCTGCGCTGCATCTTGCATTCCACGACGTCCCAGGCCAGGAACAGCGTTGCAAGACCACGCACCGCTAGGCAATGGCAGCAGGGCCGCGTTGGCAGGGTTGAACCTGTTGACGATGGCGAGCAGCGCGCCGGGCAGCAGCGCATGCCCGCACTGCAGCGCCACCGGCGTTGCGCCCGGCGCCTGCCAGACCCCCCCGCGCCGCCTCCCAGCCAGCTTGCCAGGCCAGCGTGACTGGGTGCTGTCAGCGCCTCTGCCTCGTCAGCAGCAAGCTGAGCAGGGGGGGATGGGCTGAGTCACCTTCATGCCCCTTGCCTTGGCCTCCTCCGCCGCCATGCCAAAATTCAAGCGGTCCCCTGCGCAAGTGGCCAGTCTTAGTATGGCCCTGACAGGCAATGCATCCTTGGAAGTCAGAGTGCGCAGGAGACTGCAACTGCCCAGGCTCAAGGTGGCCCTGACTGGCAATGCATCCTTGGACACAAGAGTGCGCAGGGGACCGCAAATGCCGAGGCTCCATGGTGGCCCTGACTGGCAATGCATCCTTGGACGCAGAGTGGCTCCCAGCTTGGCACCCAAGCCACGTGCCGCACCTGTGTAGTTCTTCACAACCAGCAGCGCGCCGGACGGCCCTGTGACGGCCAGGATGGCTGCCAGGACTGCCTCTGCAGGCGGAGAGGCAAAAATGTCGCCCGCGACGGCTGCGGACAGCATCCCGCGGCCGACGTAGCCCGCGTGCGCCGGCTCGTGGCCGCTGCCGCCCCCTGAGAGCCAGATGGCTCTGGGAGCGGGTGCTTGAAAGCAGTCTGTTTGCCATCGTGTGCACACCAAGCGGGGCGTGCAGGCTGCAGGAGTACCAGAGATAATGGCTACGGTGTTGTTCCCGGCGCCGCCAGCGGCCTCGGCGCTCGCACGGTAGGCAGAGCTGTCCACAACCACCTTGACCTGTGCCAAGCTTCCCATCTCGCCTGTAAGCCTTTCCCATAGTCACAGGCAAGGAGAGCAGGACACATAAGGCATGCTCAGACCAAGCAGGGCGCGCCTCTGGAAAGCCATCCAGCCGCTGCAGGTGCGGCACCGAGGCTACGAGGCCGTCCAGCATCTCTGTCACGGCGTCCTCCGGCTCGTTGAGCAGGTACACCTGTGCCAAGGTGAACACTGTGCTCGATGCGTTGCTCATTGCTGTGCGGAGACGGGTGGTATTCACGTATGTGAATCTATTCACAGATGAGCCCTTCGGCTCTGCGAGTCAGCGTGTCTGCGAGTCAGCGTGTGTCATAGCTGGCTGCTAGGCAGACCATGCACGCACCATGGCGCTGAGATGGTGCTGACTTGGATAAGCCAAGTGCGTGCTGTTTCAATGCCTGTGCTGACTTTGGTGGTGCTGCACCTCAGTGCAGCAGCAGCGCATACTGCTCTGGTCACAAAGTGTGCAAGGGGCGAAGATTTCTTCGAGTTGCCTGCACATGCACACTGCATGTGCATGACGCCCAATGACTAAATGCTCATCTCATCTCGGCTGCATGTGGGAGGCAGCGGATGCTTCTAGTGCCATAGTCAGCTTCACCAGCCGCTAGTCTCAGCCACAGACAACTTGACTGTAAGGCAGAGTGAGGCCGGTCTGACTGATACAGTGGACAGAGCGCCAAGTACTGCCACCTGCATACAAACAAGGCGATGCATGTGCTGCAACAGACCGCCGCTCAGCACCACCCTGCGGCCTGATCAGGCATCCGCGGGCCGCTCGGTGAAGTAGACGCCCTCCGTGGCGGCCCACCAGTCGGCCTTCTTGCGCCCGCAGACCTCCTGCTGGCCAGAGATGGGCCGACCATACTTGCGCTCGCTGGAGGCCAGGTACACGCCCGTCTCCACATGCTTGAGCTTGACCTGGGCGCAGTATAGGGTACATTATAGGGTACGCAGTATAGGTGACCGCGCCCGTCTGCTCGCTCGCTGGACCGTGTGCGCGCTGCGTGCGTGTCGACGCATACGGCGTGGGATGCACACGGTGACGGGCAGTGCAGGCGTCACGGTGAGCATGCTTCCCAAGCAAGCGCCCGTTTCTAAGCACAGCGTGTATCACGCATGACGCCGGAGCAGGAGGCCACAAGGCACCACCGGTACCCGGCGACATGCTGCAGCAGGCTGCGCTGCTGCATGCGCCGCCTAGGGCTGGGAGGGCGGCAGTCTCCTGCCTTGCAAATGGCGCCGCGCGCGGCGGCCTGCCCCGCGCCCCGCCTCGCCGCCGGCACCAGCCAGCCAGCATCGGACGTGCCGTGCGGGGGCCACGGACCTTCTTGTCGCGCAGCCACTGCGCGCCGCTTCCCTTGTCCCAGCTGACCTCCCACACGTCCAG
>JAABUY010004865.1_pt1 | contig 13800 bp, 14 predicted proteins | sample 5560271 | NCBI WGS metagenome assembly JAABUY01 (sample SAMN10711886, study PRJNA513374) | rock metagenome | isolation source: Antarctica rocks | place: Antarctica: Victoria Land, University Valley
GGCATCAGAAAACCCGTTGCACGATCGATTAGGCGGAAATTGCTCATACGGGATGTCCAGGCCGCTTGTGACCCACTGCTACCACCCGCTTCCGCGTCGCGTTAAGTCCGACAGGCTGCTAGCCCATCTTATACCAAGCGCCCTGACTATTGACCGGTCCGGGTGGGCTGGGACGCTGCATGTAGCGCATCCACTCTAGCTTCAGAAACCGGTCATTCGTCAGCGCGGCTGGTATTATTTAGCGGCGTAGCAGGGGTTCGGCGTCCCGATAAGGGCATGCTTTTACGCGGCGCTCCGCCAAAGCGAGACAATGATGCCCCGGATACCCTTGTAGACGGAGAGCACTGCTTGCATGGCAAAGCCAAACAACACCAACACGAACAGCGCCATCATTGCGAAAGCTAGGCCTATCTGCCAAGTGAACTGCCTCGGATGAGTCGCGTCGTCACAGATGGCGGCTTCGTCACTGGGCAGGTTCAAGACAGGCCGCTGGTTTGGATTAGGGGCAGCAAAATGCGTCGGCCATGCCATGCATGCCTCACGCAGGTTCCGAACCGCCATTTGCACCGCCAGCGGGGGAGCTGCGGCGCCCGGGAACACCGGCGGCGACCCAGCGAGACTTAGTTTGTCGGCCACGGCATGATCGGCCATGGCCGCGACGAACGCGCCGACAAACGCCCGGGCAAGCACCTGCTATTCACACTCTTCCGCCCATCTACTCGGCCGCGCGCAGGGCCAGACCTGGCTTACGACCGATTGCCTGCAGCTTGCCGGCGAGCGCCTCGATCAACGCACGCAGCTGATCGGGCTCGATGGCGGGCATCTCCATCGCCTCGGCCGTATCGCCCATCGCCCTCTCGCGCAGGGCCAGCGTCTTGTCGGTGTCGGCCTGGGCGTCGGCGGGTGACGCGCCCATGAGTTGGCTGGCCTCCGTCAAACCTGTGGAGACTGCCGGTGGCGGCCGCATGCGGGGGGCGTCCGGGGTGGGAAGATCCTCGGCCGGCGCGCTCACGCTGCGCACCATGGGGGTGTGTTCCGTCTCGATGGCGGTTCCGTCCGCCGGCGCCAGGACGCGCTGGGCTTCCGCCGCCGACGGTACCACGCCACCCAGCGCCAGGATGGCGGCGCGCGCCGCCGTGCCAAAGTCCGCGTCCGGCTGCTCGGCCACGCGGTGGACGAACCCGGCCAGCAGGCTGTCCAGCGTCGGCGACGCCGCAACCTCCAGCCGCACGGCCGCGCGCCCGGCCAGCAGGTGCCCGCGGGTCTTCTGCGTCCGCTCGGTCTCCTGCCTGATCCTGCCAATTTCGGGCGGCCGCAGCATCAGCGGCCGGTTCATGCGCAGCGGGCCGTGGGCGTCGACCTCGGCGTGGAACAGATTGGCGTAGACGCGCTCCTTGCCGAGCAGGATGATCGCCTCGCCCTCGATCAGCCCGCGCAGGTCGCTCCAGTTCACCCGGGCGGTCTGCCGCACGTCGGCGCTGGCGCTTTCGCGGAAGCCGCCGTGGTCGTTGGCCTGGAACGAGCTGGCCTGGGTGACGTGGGTGTCGCCGGCGGTCTGCTCGACGTACTTGCGGGTCTCGCTGCCTTCCTGCAGCCGCATCAGGATCTGCAGGTTGGCGTTGCCCAGCAGCGAATACATGGCGTCGCCGATGCGGGCACGCAGGCCGGCGACCTCCTGGAAACCCAGGTAGAACATGAAGCCTAGGCCGCGGCCCATGGCCAGCATCTTGTCCATGCCGGGCACCACGTAGTAGCCGACCTCGTCGAACACCACCGGGAACGGCGTCATCGCCAAGTGCGGCTTGTTCTCGACGATCTCGGCGTAGTCGCCTTCGAGGTCGGTCCCCACGGTCTGCGCCATCATGTTGCGCAGCGAGGCCACCACCAGGCGGCCGAGCGAGGCCGTGGTCTCGCCCGAGTTCTCCAGGGTCGGCAGGTTGACCACCAGGATGCGGCGGTTGAGCACCACGTCGCGCATGTCGATGTCGCCGATCTCGCACTTGAAGATGTGCCCGAGCGAGACCGCGAGCTGGGTGAAGGTGGCCGAGAAGTGCATCACCACGAAGGAGTGCTGCTTGGCCGGCTCGTCCGAGCGCTGCTTGTTGAGGGCCAGCGTCTTGTCGTAGCCGCCGGTCTCGCCGAGGTAGGACCGCAGCGGGAACAGCAGCGCCTCGTCCATGTCGTCGACCGGGATCAGGGTCACTTCCCCGGTCGCCGTGTCGCGGCGGCGGAACTGCTTGTGGGTGGCCAGCGAGACGATGCTCTCCAGGTAGGTCGCGAAGCGGATGCTCTCGATGTCGATCGCCACACCCTTGCGGTCGCGCATCCAGACCAGGGCGGGGGTCAGCGCGCCGAGCAGGGCGATGGCGCGCGACATGAACACGTGGTTGCCGCCCTTGTCGCCGCCGTTCGGGTTGGCCTCGATCTGGCTGACCAGCAGTTCGCGGATCACGTCCGCATTGCCCCAGGCGAACGGGTTGAACGTGGCGGACTGCTTGTTGCCGGATGCCACCAGGAAGTTGAGCGCCAGCACGTCGTCCTCGCGTCCGTACAGCCGGGCCATGGCCAGCACGTCGGCGTAGAGGCGGTTGTCGGCCTTGCCGTCGACGAAGATGAACCCCGACCCCCAGGACAGGGTGTTGGCGCAGAAGCTGAGCAGGGCGGCGGTCTTGCCGGCGCCGGTGGTGCCGGGGACGGCGACGTGCTGACGGCCGTCCTCGTTGCTGATCCACAGCTCCTGGCCGGTCTTGTAGTCGCGGCCGAGGTAAAGGATGCCGGCCGCCACCCGCGGCCGGCGCTGCTTCGGCAGCGGATGGTTGTGGTCCAGCCGCTTGGCGCCGACCGGAAGGCGCAGCGGCAGCACGACACGGCGGGTCAGCACCCAGCCGCCGTAGAGCAGGGCCAACGGCAGCATGGCGTCAACGGTGCCGGGCTCGACGGCGATGGCGAGCGCGGCCAAGCCGAGCACCCCGCTCGACGCCGAGGACTTGAGAAAGGCGCGCAGCCGCGAGAAGCCGCTGCCGGTTTGACGGTAGAGATCGGCGCCAGCCCGCTCGACGTTGGCCTCCGGACCCAGGGTGCGGCGTTGGCTCATGGGAGGCACTCCGACAGGTTGTGGCGGGCGGTGAACAGCACGTAACCATGCTGTTTCTCCGGTTCGGTGGATGTCTGCCGCTCGTAGGGCAGCACTGAATCGTAGCCGCCGATTTCTGCGAGATAGCAAAGCAGTGGACGCGCCAGCGCGTCCGGCATGTCGGAAAGATCAACGAAGCCGGCGCCTTGCAGGCGCGGCGTTGGCAGGTGGCGTTCCTGGGCGATGGCGGCGATGGCGCGTAGGCTCACGACTTCCGGCAAGTCGGCTTGGGTCGGCATGAAACCCTTGGCTTCCCGCGCCCAGCGCAGCACCGCGCGCATGCTTTGCAGAAACGCTGCGGCGCGGGCCTGCCAGAAGTCTTGTGACGGGTTGCTGCTCATCGCGGCGGCCCTACTCAAGACCGAAGGCGTTGCCCACGCTGGGACCGTGCGCCCCGCCTGGGGCCGCAGGGACCGGAGCGGCTGTCTGGGCCGCGGGTGGCGGCATGACGACCGGGCGCTGGCTGAGGTTCTGCAGCACGGCGGCTGGCACGCTTCCAGGCACAAGGGTGGGGTGCTGCTCCGCCGTGGAAGGGTCCTGCAGGTCCGAGTATGGCCTCGGCATGGGCAGGGCAGTGGCCGACGGCATGGCCGCCAGGGCGCGCGGCATAGCCGCGAGTTGGCGCGGAGCCTCGTATCGCGGGTCTACGCCCGCTGTGCGGGACGCCACGCTGTAGCCGAGCCCGACGCCCAGCACGCAAAACAACGCACCGGCCAGCACTGCCGAACGGGGGCTCAGCCCAGCCGAAGGGGTGATCACCCGCACCTTTCGGTCGGAGCCGATGCGCCGAACGATGACCAAAGCCTCATCGTCGATCTCCAGTTCGACCAGGTTCGGCCCGGCTGATGGCAGGTGAAGGTTCATGTAAGCTGCTCCGGGTTTGAGGCGACGAGGAGGCCATCCTCGGCGGCCTTGTTGCGAACGACGGCAAGGGATCGATCAAGCGACGCCACCGGCAGCGGCTGGCCGACCTCGCGTTCGGTCGCCCAATGGTCCCGGGCGCCGACCGCCTCGATCCGCGGGTTCGGCTGCTCCGCCCGGTTCTGCCCGCCGGGGAAGCCGAGCGAGTGCAGGGCGTACCAGAGCGGCCGATCGACCAGCTTGAGGAAGGCGAACTGCGCCGGGGCCAGCACCCCCGCCTGCTGCCGGGCCAGGGTCAGCACCGACATCAGTGCCGGCGCCGTGAAGGCGTGGCGATCGGCGACCGCCAGGCAGGGCGCCACCAGGACGGTGTCGCCGAGTATCCGGTCGGCTTCGGCCACGCCGGCGGAGCCGAACGCCAGCGGCTCGGCCGGACCGCTCGGTCCGTCGCCGGGGGTATTCGGCAAGGCATTCGACAGCGTGCCCAGAAACTGGATGGCGTCCTGGCGCCGGCGGGCGGCATGCAGCGCCAAGGCCGCGACCATGCAGCGCACCTGCGGCGAGGCTTCGGCGAGGCCCCGCCACGGCGGCCCAAGCTGCAGGCTCAGCGCCGCCTCGGCCTTCTCGGCATCGAAGCCGCCGTTGACCAGGGCAAAGCGGCGGACCCACTCGGCAGGGGTCAGGGCCGGGTCGCAGGGCCGCGGCGTACCCGCCTGCGGCGACACCAGCTTCAGGCCACGGCCGACGAAGGCGGCAGCCGATGGGAACACCTCGGCTTGGATCTGCATCAGCCGCGGCAGGTCGATGTCGCGCGTGAAGCGCGACGGCGCGGCGCGCAGCAGGCAGGCCACGGCGAGACCGGCAACGCCGGCTGCGGCCGGGACGCGGAAGAACGCGCCCACGTTGTGCAGCAGCCGCCACAAGGCGCCGATGCCGACCAGCGACGGGTCGGCGGCGGCCACCTGGTCATCGAGGTCGAGGTAGCGTTGGCTGAAATAGCCGATGACCTGCATCTGCCAGCGCTGCGCCGCCATGACCCCGCCGGCGATCTCGCCGTGCCAGCGGTGCCAAGCGAACCAGCAGCCGGCAGCGAGGAACAGCAGGACGACGCCGCTCAGCATCAGGCCTTCCTCGGCGGGCGGCCCGCCATGGCGTTGGTTGGCGTTCGACATGGCTCAGTTCCCGCTGGTGGTGATGGTGGGAGTGCTTGCCGCGGCGGTTGCGACCGGCGGCGTGGTGGGCCGGGCGCGTTCGACGGCCTGGAAGTGCAGCGCCTGCGCCAGCACCTTGCGCAGGTAGGCGGCTTTGAAGGCCGGGTCGTGGGAGTGGTAGTAGGCAACCCCGGTCCAGAAATCGCCGCGGGCCTCGTCCAGGCCCTGGCGCAAGATCCAGGTTCCGGCCTCGATGTTGGCGCAGAAGCTGTCGCGCAGCGCCAGGAAGCTGGCCGCCACGCTTGCGTGCCAGTGCCGCGCCAGGTCCGGCAGCCAAACCTCGTTGACCTGGATCGGGCCGATGTCGACGGTGCCGTTGCTGTTGCCGCTGACCCGGCCGGGTTGCCCGCCCTCGACGTCGAGCAGGATGACCAGCACGGCCGCCGGCACTTGATGCAGCTTCGCCGCCGCCAGGATGCACTGGCCGATGACCCGGTCCGCCGTGCCCGGCTCGGTCACGGCGATGCCAACCGGTCGGGGCGCATCGTGGTACTGCGATGCCTGGACACCGCCACCCAGCATGCTTGCACCGACCAATGCGCCCACCAGCAGCGGGGACCGACGCCTCACGGCCGCATGTCCGCGGAGGTGGCACGAGGGGCGCTCGAAGGGGAAGCGGCCAGCGGCTTGGCCCGGCGCATCCGTTCGGTCGCCAGCTTCCAGTTCCAGCTCATGTCGTTGACCAGCAGCATCTCCGGCCGCTCGGCCTGGGCGATCGCCTCCATCATGCTCAGCATGACCGGCGCGACGGGACCGGGCGCGATGCCCGTGGTGCGCAAGCCGAGCAGCGCCTCCGGATCGGCAGCCTGGGTGACGCCGAGGCGGCGGCCGGTGGCCTCCCGCCACACGGTGTCGCCGGCGGCGAGGAACAGCGGCAGCAGGCCGCCCGGCGAGGCCGCCAGCTCGGGGCTGACCTGCTGGACCGTGCCGCTCGGCAGGTCGGCGATGCAGACCGGCTTGCCAGCCTCCCGCAGCAGCACGGTCAGTACGGCGCTGACCTCGGCCACGTCGATCGGGCGCCGGCTCATGCGAACCTCCGCTTCTTCCCCGAAGGGATGCCCGGCCGGATGCGGCCGACCAGGGCGCGCCGGATGGTGCGCCGGGCGGCCGGGAAGGTCAGGCCGAACCATTCCAGCACGGTGAACAGGGCGGTGCCGGCACCCGCCAGGTAGAGCGTGTACCAGCGCCAGTGCAGCAGGAAGATCATCACCGGCACCAGCGCCCGGGCGTCCACGAGGTAGAGCCGGACCGGCATCATGGTGTTACGCCACATAGCCCCACTCCTTCAGCCGGACGTGCGCCTCGTCGGCGGTGATGCGCCCCTCGGCCAACGCCCGGCGGGTGGCGACGCCGAACGACTGGCCGTGCCCGCCGGCGTCCACCAGGTCCTGCGCCAGGGCGGGCCAGCCGTTCGGGTCGGTGTCGAGGAAGCGGCGGCGCAGCTCGGCGGTGAACACCAGGAACTCGCGCAACGGCGTGCGCCGCCCGTCCGCCGACGGCACCAGCCGCTGGTTGACGATCAGCCGCAGCGACTGCGCCAGGGCCACGGTCAGGGCGGTGCGCGCGTCGAATGGGCACAGGCTGACCACCCGCTGCATGGTCTCGGCGACCCGCCCGGCGTGGATGGTGGTGTACACCGCGTGCGAGGTGATGGCGGCGTCGACTGCGGCTGTGATGGTGTCGCCGTCGCGGCACTCGCCGACGATGATGACGTCCGGGGCGCGGCGCATGGCGTTGCGGATCGCCGCCGAGAAGCTGGGCAGGTGGCGCGGGATCTCGCTTTGCGAGATCATCGCCGTGGCGCCGCGGATGTCGTCGAACACGAACTCGGTGGGCGCCGCGTACTCCAGCAGCGCCCGGTGGCTGTCCGGGTCCTGCAGCATCTCCCGGGTCATCGCGGCGAGCAGCGTGCTCTTGCCGTTGCCGGTGCCGCCGGCGACGATGACGATGCCGTCGTCGGGCTTGAACGCCCGCAGGATGGGTTCCTCGACCCCCAGGTTGGCCAGCCAAGGGGACTTGACCGGCATGGCGCGGGCAGTGACCGCGCCGCCGTCGTTGCCGCCGCTGAAGATCGCCGTGGCGTTGACGCGGAAGCGCATGCGGGTGCGCCGGTCGGGGCGGACCTCGTACGAGACGTCGAAGTCGCTGCCGCCCTTCAGCCGCGCCTGGCCGTCCGCGCCGTAGAGCCGGTTCACCGCCTCCTCGATCTCGGGCTGGGTGAGGCCGCGCGCCGACACCTGGCGCATGCGGCCGTGCAGCTGGATGAAGATCGGCGTGTTGGTTTGCAGCCGGATGTCCGAGGCGCCGAGCCGGGTGGCCCAGATCAGCAGGCTGTCGAGGCCGTCGCGGGTGAACGACGCACTGTCGCCGGGCCAGAGGCCGCGATCGGCCTGTTCGCGCGGCAGTTCCGCCCCCGCTAATCCTGTTACTGGGATGATCTGGTTCATGGCGCCAGCCCGGTCGGGCCACGACTGAACCCCGCCGCGGGCAGGAAGGTGCCGCCGCCGTTGCCATCGGCCGGGATGAAGGCGGGCTGCACTCCCTGCGCCGGCGCTGGCGCGGGCAGGCGCATCTCTGGCGGGCCACCGCGCCAGGTGCGACGGTTGGAATTGAGCCCGGGCTGGTCGGTGATGGTGATCGTGCGGTCGTCCAGCCGCATCTTGTTGCGCCCACCGCCCACGGCGCGCCTGGCGAAGGTGACGCGCGGCTGCTCGACCAGGCCGGCGCGCAGCAGCACCCGGTAGCGGGCCATGCCGACGATGTCGCGATCAAGGCGGCCGAGGTCGGACAGGAAGATCTCGACCGCCTGGCGCTCGCCGTTGCCCCAACCCTCGGCGACCCACTTGTCCCAGTACCCGACCTCCTCCTTGGAGCGCGGGCGCAGGTCGTCCGGCGGCGGGGTCGGGTCGGACCAGGCGCGCACCAGGTAGCTGCGCCAGTTCGGCGGCGCCGAGGACAGCTGCGCTTGGCGGGTGATCTCGTAGACGCGGCCGGTCTCGCGAGCGACCTGGCCGCCGTCGCCCAGCGCGAACGCCATCTGCGCCTCGGTCACGATCGGCGGGCGCATCAGCGTCTGGCCCGAGCCGACCGCCACCACCAGCGCGTGGAAGTCGTAGGCGGCGTCCAGCCGGCTCTCGTGGCGGCGCAGGATCTCGTTGAGGGCGAAGCCGCGCGCCGCCAGCCCGCCGCGGGCGCCGAACGACAGCGCCGCTTCCTGCAATCCCTCGCCGCGCGGGCCGGTCAGCCCGCCCGCAGGGTTGAAGCCGGGACGCGACGCCTGCAGCGCCTCCAGCGAGGGCGGCCGGGCGCCGCCGATCACCTGGGGAGCGATAGCCGCGCCGGTGACGGGATTGTTCAGCGGCGAGCCGAGTGTGTGCGCCGCCGCGTCCACCTGCCCGAAGGTGGGAATGGCCGGGAACAGCCGGTCCGTCAGGGCAGCGTCCGCCGGGCTGGCGGCGGAGCAGGCGGAAGCCAGGCAGGCGGTGCCCGACAGGACGCTTCCCGCCACCAGCAGGGCACGCAGCAGGGCGTCAGACATGGTGCTGCACCTCCACCTGATGACGGTCGGGATCGACCAGCACGGTCGCCTGGGTGCCGGCCGCGGCGCCAAGCGCCTTGAACAGGTCCAGGGCGGGCACGTCGGCCAGGTTGACGGCCACGATGACCGGCACGGCACCTGCCGGCGCCGTCACCAGCAGCCGGTAGCCGATGCGGTCGGCAAGCGTCTTGGCCCCGATGTCGATCGGGCCTGACCAGGTGAAGCTTTGCGGTCGTTGCAGCTCGGCCGGCACGACGGGCGCGGCGGCAGACGGGGCGGCGGCCAAGGCAATCGAGCGGTTGGCGACGGTCATGCCGCCGAGGTCGCGCATCGCCGCGTCGACCTGATTGAGGCTGCGCTGCAGCGCCAGCTCGGCGTTCGGCATGCCGGTGGCGTCCACGTTCGGGTCGATCCCCGTCGTCCCAGCGCAGGCGGCAAGCAGGCCCAGCAGCCCGATCACTGCCGGCGGCAGAAAACGTCGCGCTGTCATGGTTGGCTCCCTCGCTTCCCCTGCGAGGCTACGGAGTCAGCTTGCGAACGCCGCCACGCATTTTGCGGCGGCTTGAAATTGCCGATGCTTGGGCGCGAGATCGGGAGCGGTGAGGAGTTGGAGCTGGGCCAGGTCAGAGCAGGCGAGACGGCGCCGACCGAGACGTTGTCCGGGTTGGTGGAGCGCGTCACCTACCACAACGCCGAGAACGGCTTCTGCGTCCTGCGCGTCAAGGCGCGCGGACAGCGTGACCTGGTGCCGGTGATCGGCCACGCCGCGACCATCAACGCGGGCGAGTTCATCAGCGCGACCGGCTGGTGGACGACCGACCGCGAGCACGGGCTGCAGTTCAAGGCGACGCAGGTCACCACCACGCAGCCGACCACCGTGGAAGGCATCGAGAAATACCTCGGCTCCGGCATGATCCGCGGCATCGGCCCGGCCTATGCCCGCGCCCTGGTGCGGGCATTCGGCGAGGCGGTGTTCGAGCTGATCGAGCAGGAGCCGGCGCGGCTGCGCGAGGTGACCGGCATCGGCGCCAAGCGGGCGGAGCGCATCGTCGCCGGCTGGGCCGACCAGAAGGCGATCCGCGAGATCATGCTGTTCCTGCACGCCAACGGGGTCGGCACCTCGCGGGCGGTGCGGATCTTCAAGACCTACGGCCAGGAGGCGATCGCCCTCATCACCGAGAACCCGTACCGGCTCGCCCGCGACATCCGCGGCATTGGCTTCCGCACCGCGGACCTGGTGGCGGCCAAGCTGGGGATCACCAAGGAGGCGATGATCCGGGTGCGCGCCGGGCTGTCGTTCGGCCTGTCCGAGGCCACCGGCGACGGCCATTGCGGGCTGCCGGTGGCCGAGCTGGCCCGGAGCACGGCCGCGCTGATCGAGGTGGGCGCCGCGCTGATCGAGGCGGCACTGGGGCTGGAGCTGCGGGACGGCGAGCTGGTGACCGACACCGTGGCCGGCGAGCCCTGCGTGTTCCTGGCCGGACTGCATCGCTCGGAGCGGGTGATCGCCGAGCGACTGCGCCTGCTGTCGGCAGGCCGCCCGCCCTGGGGGACGATCGACGCCGACCGGGCGATCGCCTGGGTGCAGGGCAGGACCGGGCTGACCCTGGCGCCAAGCCAGGGCGAGGCGCTGCGCCTGGCGGTGCAAACAAAGGTGCTGGTGATCACCGGCGGCCCGGGTGTGGGCAAGACCACCTTGGTGAACTCCATCCTGAAGGTGCTCGGCGCCAAGGGCGTGGAGGTGGCGTTGTGCGCGCCGACCGGCCGGGCCGCCAAGCGGCTGACGGAGAGCACCGGCCTGGAGGCCCGCACCATCCACCGCCTGCTCGAGGCCGACCCGAAGGCGGGCGGGTTCAAGCGGGGCGAGGCGCATCCGCTCGACTGCGGCCTGCTGGTGGTCGACGAGTGCAGCATGGTGGACGTGCCGCTGATGCGCAGCCTGCTGCAGGCGTTGCCGGACCGGGCGGCGCTGCTGCTGGTGGGCGACGTCGACCAGTTGCCGAGCGTGGGGCCGGGGCAGGTGCTGGCGGACGTGATCGCATCGGGCGCCGTGCCGGTGATCCGGCTGACCGAGGTGTTCCGGCAGGCGGCCGCAAGCCGGATCATCATCAACGCGCACCGCATCAACGGAGGCGAGATGCCGGAGCTGACCGCGCCGGCAGGCTCCGACTTCTTCTTCATCAACGCCGACGAGCCGGAGGATGCGGCGCGCAAGCTGCTGGCCGTGGTGCGCGACCGCGTGCCGGCGCGGTTCGGGCTCGATCCGGTGCGCGACATCCAGGTGCTGTGCCCGATGAACCGGGGCAGCCTGGGCGCGCGCTCGCTCAACATCGAGCTGCAGGCGGCGCTGAACCCGCCCGGGGCGGTCCGGGTGGAACGGTTCGGCTGGACGTTCTGCCCCGGCGACAAGGTGATGCAGGTGGCAAACGACTACGAGCGCGACGTGTTCAACGGCGACCTCGGCATCATCACCAGCCTCGACGCGGAAGAGGGCGCGTTGACGGTCAGCTTCGAGGGGCGCGCGGTGGAGTACGGCTTTGGCGAGTTGGACGAGCTGGTGCTGGCCTATGCGACGACGATCCACAAGGCGCAGGGGTCCGAATACCCCGTGGTGGTGATCCCGCTGGCGACGCAGCACTACGCCATGCTGGCGCGCAACCTGCTGTATACCGGGGTGACCCGCGGCAAGCGGCTGGTGGTCATTGTCGGCCAACGCAAGGCGTTGGCGATGGCGGTCAGGAACGGTGGCGCGCGGCGGCGCTGGTCAAAGCTGGGCGAATGGCTGCAATCTGAAGCCCAGGGAGCTTCTTCACCACGCCGTAGCAGGCCTCCAGTCAGTCAAATCAAGAGCTGACCTTCCAAGCGCGCCGTTTCTTCGCCGCCGTCGCTTCGAACTGGACATCAGAAGCCAGGTCGTCTTGGCGCAGGCGGCAAGCAGGCCCAGCAGCCCGATCACCGCCGGTGGCAACAAACGTCGCGCTGTCATGGTCGGCTCGCTCGCTTGCCTGCGAGACTACGGAGCCATCTTGCGAACGCCGACACGCTTTGATCGCGGAAGTGGCGCGCGAGCCTGCGATCCGTTATCCTGCGGGCATGGACGATCCTTCCTCCGTGCCGCCGCCCAGGGAATGGCTTGATGCCCTCGATCGGGCCGATGCCGATGTTGCGGCTGGGCACACGGTGTCGGGCGAGGCCATCGTGCGCCGCCTACGCCAGACGCTTGGCACCATGGAAGCCCGAGCCGTCGATAAGCACCCGGATAAGGTTGTCGGCCGCCGTTGATCTACAGCGCCGAGGCCGAACGGCAGATCGACGAGTTATGCCGACACTATGACGCCCTGGACCGCACCGAGGCCGTCAGGAACCTGATCATGGCGCTGGTCGAGGCGGAGGAAAGCATCCAAGGCTACCCCTCTGCCGGCCTCGAGGCGCCACGCCCCTATCCACAACTTGCCCGACTGGGCCGTCTGTGGATCAAGGCCGGACGTTACTGGATTGCCTACCGCACCAGTCTGCCGCCGGTTATCCTGGCCGTGTTCCACGACACCGCAGACATCCCGGGGCGACTCTAACCGCTGGATGCAAAAACGCCGTGCGAGGCAGGTGAGGCAGCCACGATCAAACCTTATTTGGGTAGTGTCTCAGTTGGAATTTCGGCTCACGACCAGGTTGGACATCCGCGGCTTGGTCAGCAGGCTCCTGAAACCGGACATTGGCCACGCCGCCGCGGCCCGGGCTGGAACGTTCCGGTGAAGTGGCAGCCTGCACTCACCGCCGCGCGATCGCCCGGGAACAAATCAACCACGCAATACTATGCACTGGCAGATTGCGGCTGGTATCCTATGGGTCATGGTGAGGGTAAAGCTTACGGCCAACTATTACGTTTATAACCTGATTGATGCCGACGGCGTGGTTCGGTACGTCGGGAAAGGAACCGGCCGCCGAATCCACAATCATTCCAGTATGGCTGAAGCGATTGCTGCCGGCGCACTGGTGACACGGGCAACCAACGTGCACTGACGTTTCGCTGCCGAAATCCGGATTGGCCGCAAGATGCGAGGGGTCATCGTAGCTGACGAGCTGAACCAAGTCGACGCGTATGTAATAGAGGCCAGTCTGATCGCCCAGCACCGGCGTGAAACTGAAGGCGGCACCTTGTGGAATGTACTTGCAGGCGGTGAAGGCTTCCGGGGAATCCTTCGCGATGACTGGATACTGGTTGCTCGCCGAGCAGCGGCGACGAAGGCACTTAACGGGTCCGGACTGCGCGCGGGAGCCAAGGCAGCCGCAACCAAGGCACTGACCGGCTCAGGTCTGCGAGCGGGGGCCAAGGCTGCCGCCACCAAAGCAGCGGCCGGTTCGGGTCTGCGCGCAGGAGCAAAGGCTGCGGAGACTAGGTCGAGACGGCTACAATGATCGCCGTCGGAGTGATGCGGGATTAAGGCAGCTCTCGACCCATCGCGGCTACAAGATTGCCGTGGCGGTCCTCTCGGAAGCGGACATACGATTACCTGCGAGTTCTAATTTGTCGGGCGAGACAGCTAATTCCGCAGAGTGAGCGGCCCTAAGCTAGCAAAGGAGCGGGCTGGTATTTTCGACCTTTCTGCAATCCGTTCCAACAAGGATACACACAACGAGACCGTAAAGGCACAAACGGAAACAAATGTCCCGAGCTGTCCTAGATTACTCGACGCAAGATCGACGGACATAGGGTCTCGCTCCCATTGACTAAGTAGTCTGCTAAGACTTGCCAGATCGGACTTGCGAAGACTGGAAGGAAGCCAAACATCATTGGAATGGCGATATTGGATTTCATTTCTTACTGCACTTAGAAAGCTAAACAGAGGGGTGCTACCAGTGGACAAGCTGCGCCGAAAGTCCTCTAGTTTTGAAAAGGCAATTTATCTCTCACCTTCTCCAAGGGTTCCCAGCCTCACCATCCATCAGTTTTGCCGTGATCGGTTGACGACTTGAAGCTGTGTGTGATTCAAGGTTTCCGCCTCTTTTCTGGAGCGGGATCGACCGGTGGTTGGAACGAGTGGGGTCGCCGTTTGGGC
>JAABUY010004869.1_pt1 | contig 13794 bp, 12 predicted proteins | sample 5560271 | NCBI WGS metagenome assembly JAABUY01 (sample SAMN10711886, study PRJNA513374) | rock metagenome | isolation source: Antarctica rocks | place: Antarctica: Victoria Land, University Valley
GCCCGAGCTGGTGATCGCCGCGGCGGCGGAGCGGACTCGGCATATCCGCCTCGGCTCCGGCGTGACCAGCTTGCCGTACCATCACCCTTTCCTGGTGGCGCAGCGTTTCGTCCAGCTCGACCACATGACGCGCGGCCGGGCCATGCTGGGCTGCGGACCCGGCGCGCTGGTGTCGGATGCCTACATGCTGGGCATCGACCCGGCCACCCAGCGGCGGCGCATGGACGAGGCGTTGGAGGCGATCATGGCGCTGCTGCGCTGCGACGGACCCGTCACGCGCAAGACCGATTGGTTCGAGATGCGCGACGCCCGGTTGCACCTGCGCCCGTATAGCGACCCGCACTTCCCAATTGCGGTGGCCAGCACGCTGACGCCGGCCGGGCCGGTCGTGGCCGGGCGGCACGGGGTCGGCATCCTTTCGCTGGGTGCCGGAGCGCCGGGCGGGCTGGCGGCGATCGCCGGGCAGTGGCGGATCGCGGAGGAGGAGGCGGCGAAGCACGGCAAAACGATGGACCGCGCGCAGTGGCGCATGGTGATGAACGTCCATGTCGCCGAAACCGACGAGCAGGCGATGGCCGACGTGCGGGTGGGCGAGCGGCTGGAGACGGTGACGTATTTCGAGGACGCGCTGGGACGCCCGCCCGGCCGTTCGGAGGACCCGCTGACGGACGGCGTCGCGGCGGGCACCACGCTGGTCGGCTCGCCCGAAACGGTCGCACGCGGGATCGAGAACCTGGTGCGGCACAGCGAGGGCGGGTTCGGCGGCTTCCTGTTCCGCGCGCACGACTGGGCCGACCGCGAGCAGACCTGGCGCAGCTACGAGCTGTTCGCGCGCTGGGTGATGCCGCGGTTCCAGCAGTCTTTGGACACGGTTGCGGAGTCGTATGATTGGGTCGTGTCGAACCGCAAGACGATTTTTGGCCCGAACGTGGACGCGCTGAGGCGGGCCTTCACGGATAGCGGCCGGGACGCACCGGCAAACCTGGGCGCACGGGCCAGCGGCGCACGGGAGACTTGATCCGGCGGACTCGGTGTAGTGCCGGCGGTTGGCTCTCTCCCTAGCCGCCCAGGCCCGCCCGCAACCGTTCGATATACCAGGTGCAAAAGGCGTCCACCATGTATTCGGCCGGCGCGTAGGGGCCTGGCTCGTGCCCGGAGCTGGCCGCGCCCTCTTGCGCCATGGTCACAAAGGCGGCGTCCTGCTCGTTGGTCGTGCGCCACACTTCGGTCAGGCGGTCCGCGTCGTAGTCCACGCCCTCGACCGCATCCTTCGCCACGAGCCAGGTGGTGCGGACCAGCGTGCGGTCGGGCGCCAGCGGCAGCGCCGCGAAGGTGACGGCGTGGTCGCCCAGGAAGTGGTGCCAGGAGTTCGGCTGCGTGTGCAGGTGCAGCGCGCCCATGCGCGGTTGGGTGAAGCCCGCGACCAGGCGGCGCGAGGCTTGGCGCGCGTCCATCGTGTAGCTCTCGCCGGGGCCGTCGAGCGCCAGCCGTTCGGTGCGGAAGCCGGTTGGCCGTCCGTGCAGGTCCTCGGCCGCGCGCCAGGGCAGCCCGGCCGCGTCCCAAATCCGCTCGAACTCAATTTGCGTGCGCTGGAACCGCTCGTAGTCGTCCTGCTGCGCCGGGGTCACATCGGCGGCGGAGTAGCCGAAGAAGTGGAACAGGCTGCGCAACAGCTCCGGATGGCCGCCGCAGTGGTAGCACTCGCGGTTGTTCTCGATGGTCAGCTTCCAGTTGCCGTGCTCGACCAGGTCAACCTGCGCCGCCACCTTGCAGTCCTGCAACCGGTGCGGCGCAAGATATGGCCCGACCTGCGCCGCCATGTCGTCGAAGTCGAGCGGCGGCTCGTCGGCTAGGCAGATGAACAGCAGCCCGGCCAGGCTGCGCACGTGGACGGGCTTCAGCGCATGGCCCGGCGAGCCGATGCAGGATGGCATGTTCTCGGCATGGATCAGTTGACCCGCGAGGTCGTAGGTCCATTGGTGGTACGGGCAGACGAGGTTGCCGACGAAGCCCTTCTTCTCGCGCAGGATGATTGAGCCGCGGTGACGGCAGACGTTGTGGAACGCCCGGACCTGCATGTCGTCGTCACGTACGAGAATGACCGAGGTGCGGCCGATCTCCACTGTGACGAAATCGCCGGGTTCGGGCAGCTCGGGTTCGCTGGCGACGAAGACCCAATGCCGGCCGAAGATCAGCCGCAGGTCGAGGTCGAGCACCTCGGGGCTGGTGTAGAACGCGGCCTCAAGGCTGTGGCCGGGGCGGCGCCGGGCGATCAGCGCGTCAAGGCTGGAGTGGGAGATAGCGGTCATTCAAAGGTCCTTGGCGTGGCGCAGCCCGTCGAAGATGGCGGCGTGGATGTTGCGGCTGGCCACCGCGTCGCCAATGCGCATGAGCCGGTAGGCGCCGGCAGCGTTGCGCGTCACCGTCTGCGGCCGGCCGCCGAGCAGCGCCGCGTGGTCGACCTCGCCCATGTTCAGCGAGCCGGGCCGCAGGTCGTGGTACAGCGCGTCGAGCGGCAGCGTGCCGTGCTCGACGACAACCTGGTCCACCAGGCGCTCCTCCCGGCGCGTGCTGTAGTCGCTGCCGAGCGTCGCCGCGAGCTTGTTGCCCTCGCGCCGCACCGACAGCAGGCGCGTGTTGATGGTGACGCGCGCCCCGGCGCGGGACAACGCGCGGGCATAGCCGGCGTGGTTCAGCCCGCCAAGCTCGGGCGCGAACATCCGCTCCGGCGTGATGATTTCCAACTCCGATCCGGTCGCCGCGACCAGCTCGGCCGCCTGCATGCCGGGATGGTTGCCGTTGTCGTCGTACAGCAGCACGCGCTCGGCCGGCTTGACCTCGCCCGCAACCAGGTCCCAAGTCGAGACCACCAGATCGTTGCCGCTTTCCAAGATATGCGTGTTCGGGATGCCGCCGGTGGCGACGAACACGGTGTCCGGCGCCTCGGCGAGCACCTCTTCCGCCTCGGCCCAGGTGGAAAAACGCATGTCGACGCCCAGCCGGGCCAGTTCGGCCAGGCGCCAGTCCACGATGCCCATGTATTCGCGCCGGCGCGGCGAGCGTGCGGCCAGGAGAATTTGCCCCCCGGCCCGCTCCGTCGCTTCGAAGAGTACGACCGCGTGGCCCCGCTCGGCCGCCACCCGCGCCGCCTCCAGCCCGGCCGGCCCCGCGCCCACCACCACGACCCGGCGCAGCGGCCCCCGCGTCTGCGCCACCACCTGCGGCATCGACGCCTCGCGCCCAGTGGCCGGGTTGTGGATGCACAGCGCCTCGTTGCCGTCATAGATGCGATCGATGCAGTAGCTCGCGCCGACGCACGGGCGGATCAGGTGCTCGCGCCCCTCCATCACCTTGCGGACGATGTGCGGGTCGGCGATCAGGGCGCGGGTCATGCCGACCATGTCGAGCTTGCCCTCGGCGATGGCGTGGCGCGCGGTCGCGACGTCGTTGATGCGGGCGGCGTGGAACACCGGGATTTGCGTCGCCGCGCGGACGTCGCCGGCGAAGTCGAGGTGCGGGGCGGAGGGCATGCCGGCGATGGGGATGACGTCGATCAGCGCCGCGTCGGACTCCATGTGGCCGCGTATGATATTGAGGAAATCGGCGAGGCCGCTGTCCTTGAAGCGCCGGGCAATCTCGATGCCCTCCTCGCGCGACAGGCCGACTTCCCAGTCCTCATCCACCACCATGCGCAGGCCGAGGAGGAAACCCGGCCCGACCGCGTCCCGCATCGCCTGCATGACCCGCAGCGAGAACGCCATGCGCGCGTCGAGGCTGCCGCCGAATGCGTCCTCGCGCTTGTTGGTGGCGGGGGACCAGAACTGGTCGGGCAGGTGGCCGTAGGCGTTGATCTCCAACCCGTCCAGCCCGGCCGCCTGCATGCGCTGCGCCGCCGCCGCGTAGTGGCCGACGATGCGGTCGATGTCCCAGTCCTCGGCCTCCTTGGGGAACGAGCGGTGCGCCGGCTCGCGGATCGGCGACGGCGCCAGCACCGGCAGCCAGTCGGCCTTGTTCCAGGCGGTGCGGCGGCCGAGGTGGGTGATCTGGATCATCACCGCCGACCCGTGCTCGTGGCACTCGTCGGTGAGGCGACGCAGCCAGGGGACGATCTCGTCCTTGTAGGCCAGCAGGTTGCCGAACACCGGCGGGCTGTCGGGCGACACCACGGCGGACCCGGCCGTCATGGTCAGCGCGACGCCGCCGCGTGCCTTCTCGACATGGTACAGCCGGTAGCGGTCCTTCGGCATGCCGTCTTCGCTGTAGTACGGCTCGTGCGCCGTGCTCATCACCCGGTTGCGCAGGGTGAGGTGCTTCAACTGGTAGGGCCTCAGTAGCGGGTCGGTCGTCCGGTCGAGGACGTCGGCGTGTGCGTCCATGGCGGCAACCTCGTTCTCAGCGCTGGTCGTCGGCCCTCACCATACAGGCGGCGCGGGCGACAGCGAAGGCTATTTGTCTGCCAGGGCCTGCAACGGCTTGGAGCCGTCGGGCGTCGGCTCCTCCCCAGTGGCGAGCAGCATCGCGACGGTGACGTAGGTGCCCGACAGCGTCACGAGGTCGACGACCTGCTGGTCCGTCAGGTGCTGCTTCGCCACGGCGAAGGTCTTGTCCGAGATTGCGTGCTGCGTCGACAGCTCCATGCACAGGTCGTAGACCGCGGCTTCGTCCGGCTGCATGGCGACGGGCCGGCGCCCGGCCTGCAGGTCCTGCGCGACCGCGTCCGCGAGGCCCGCCTTGAGCGCGAGCGGGTAGTGCGCCTTCCACTCCACCTGCGACGTCCACAGCCGGGCCTGGATTAGGATGGCGAACTCGTTGAGCTTGCGCGGGACCGAGGTGTTGAAGCGCAGGTAGTCCAGCAACGCCACCATGCGCTGTGCCATGACCGGGCTGCGCAGGATGACGTTGTAGGGTCCCTGGATGCCGAGGCTGGACACCTTCAACACCTCGTCCGCGACCTTGTGCTGCTCGGCGCTGAGCTGCTCGACCGTCAGTTGCGGGAAGCGCTTTTCCTCGGCTGAGCGCGTGCTGGCCATCGGCAGCAGCAGCACGCCGCATAGGACGGCCAGGCTTGTGAGATGGTGCTGCATCGTCTGTCTCCTTTGTTCTGTGGCCGGGTTGCTGCCGGTGTGTTGGGGCGTCAGCTCCGCAGCGGCCGGAAGAACGCGCGGATTTCGTCTGTCAGGAGATCCGGCTGCTCCATGGCGGCGAAGTGCCCGCCGCGCGGCATCACGCTCCAGCGCCGGATGTCGGTGTAGGTGTGCGCCGCCAACGACCGTGGCGGGCGCACGATCTCCGTGGGGAACTCGCAGTATCCCATCGGCACGTCCACGGTGCCGATGGGCCACGGGCCATGCAGGCGGGCGTAGTACGGCCAGAACGACGAGCCGATGGCCCCGGTGAACCAGTACAGCGCGATATCGGCGAGCATCTGGTCCTTGCTGAACACCGACTCCACATCGCCGCCGCAGTCGGACCAAGCGCGGAACTTCTCGACGATCCAGGCCGCCAGCCCCGCCGGCGAGTCCGTGAGGGCGAACGCGAGCGTCTGCGGCCGTGTCCCCTGGATGGACTGGTAGCCGGTCTCCTCCTTCAGCCAAGCGTCAAGCTCGCTTAGGTAGCGCTGCTCCTCCGGCGTAGGGTTGGCCAGGTTGGTCCGGTCGCGCCGCACCGTCAGAAAGTTCAGGTGAATGCCGACCATCTTGTCCGCATGCGCGTCGCCAAGGCGCGAGGTGATGGACGCCCCCCAGTCCCCGCCCTGCGCGCCGAAGCGCCGGTAGCCGAGCACGTCAGCCATAAGCTCGGCGAAGCAGTCGGCCATTGCCTCGACGCCGAAGCGCCGCTGCCCCGGCTTGAAGGAGAGCCCGTAGCCCGGCAGCGACGGCGCCACCACAGTAAAGGCGTCCGCCGGGTCGCCGCCGAAACGCGCCGGGTCGGTGAGCCGCGGGATCAGCTCCAGGAACTCGAACATCGAGCCGGGCCAGCCGTGCGACAGCAACAGCGGCAGCGGGGCTGGCCCCTGGCCGGGCACATGCAGGAAGTGCAGGTCGATGCCCTGCAACGGCACGGTGTACTGCGGGAAGGCGTTGAGCTTTGCCTCCTGCGCCCGCCAGTCGAACGTCGTGCGCCAGTACTCGACCAGGCTCCGCATGTAGTCCAGGTCGGTGCCATAGGCCCATGCGGCGTCGGGAGCTTGGTCAGGCAACCGGGTGCGGCCGAGGCGTTCGCGTAGGTCGGCGATGTCGTCCTCAGCGATTTTAACGGTGAAAGGCGCAGGCGACGGTGCCATAGCTACGCTCCGGTTTCGACGGCTTCGGTCAGCAGTTCCAGCAGTGCCTGCGCAAAAGCGCGCATGTTGGCGACACGGTCCCGGCTGCCGGTCTCGATGGTGACGACCCTCTCCACGGGACCGCTGACGGCGATGCAGGTGTGGCCGGCCTTGTCGCCGTAGCGGTTGCCGCTCGGCCCGGCGGCGCCCGTCTCGGCGATGCCCCAGGTCGTGGCAAGGCGCTCGCGCATCGTGCGGGCGAGCAGGCGGGCACAGGGTTCGGAGGACGACCGAATGCCGGCCATTTGGTCGGGCGTGATGGCCAGGAGCGCCGCATAGGCGGCTTGGGTGTACACCACAGCGCCACCCACGAAGTATGCGCTGGCGCCGGGCACCGCGAGGAGGGCCGCAGATACCAGCCCGCCCGAAGACGATTCAGAGACGGCGACGGTTTCCTTGCGCGACTTGAGCAACGCGCCGAGCCGTTCGGCCCTCGGCAGCAGGTCCTGCATCGAACATCCTCCGGCTGATGCGGAACAGGCTGCCCCAGCCCAGCAGCCGGATCAAGCGGCTCGCGTTCGTGACCATCCAGGACTTGGCCCAGGACTTGGCAGCATGGACGCCGGACCGCTATGCTGCACCCATGCACCATTGGTTCCTGAGCGCGCGAATTACTATCCCGGCTGCCTAGCCGGATCGGTGCTATGCGCCGGGTTCGGCAGCCGGGTCCGCGGCCCCGTCCTGAACCTGCCCCAGAGGTGCTCCCATGTTTGCCCAACCCAACGATCCCCCCTGCCGACCCGTGCGCTTCGAACTGCTGGCCGACGCCGAGCCTGGCCTGCTTCCCCGCATCTTTGCCCCCTTTGCGCGCCGCGGCCTGGTTCCCGACCGGGTGCGCGCCCGGCGCGAGGGCCTGGCCATGCTGGTCGAAGTCGGCGTGGACGCGATGCCGTCGGAGATGCTGCACTTGGTCGAGGGCAACCTGCGGCAGATCGTGGGCATGCGGCGCCTCAGCATCGTGCTGTGCGCAGTCCAGCAACAGGCCGCCTGAGCCGAACACCTTCCGAAAGGACCCACGATGCGAGCTGTCGGCTATTTCGAGCGCGGCCTGCCGATCACCGACGCGAACGCGCTGCGCGACCTCGAACTGCCGGACCCGGCGGCGCCCATGGGGCGCGACCTTCGCGTCCGCGTCCACGCCGTATCGGTCAACCCGCGCGACGCCAAAAGCCGCAGCACGGTCAAGGCGACGCCGGAGCGCCCAGTCGTCCTGGGCTACGACGCCTCCGGCACCGTGGACGCCGCCGGCCCGGAAGCGACGCTGTTCCGCCCCGGCGACGAGGTGTTCTACGCCGGCGTGCTGAACCGCCAGGGCTCGAACGCCGAGTTGCAGCTTGTGGACGAGCGCATCGTCGGACGGAAGCCCGTGTCGCTGGACCACGCGGCGGCGGCCTCGTTGCCCCTGACCGCGTTGACGGCCCACGAAATGCTGTTCGACCGGCTCGGCATCGCCCAGGGGCAGGCGGGCAGGGGCGACGCCGTGATGATCCTGGGCGGCGCCGGCGGGGTGCCGTCGATTGCCATACAGTTGGCGCGTGCGCTCACCACGCTCACCGTGGTGGCGTCGGCGTCGCGGCCCGAAAGCGAACGCTGGGTGCGGGAGCTTGGCGCCCATCATGTCGTCAACCACGCGAAGCCGCTGAAGGCGGAGGTCGAGGCGCTCGGCCTGGCCGAACCGCTGCGCTACGTGTTCTCGACTCACACGGATGCGCAGAGCTGGGCCGAGGTCGCCGGGTTCATCGCGCCGCAGGGGCGTTTCGGACTGATCGACGATCCCGAGCCGCTGGACCTGCGCCTGATGAAGTTCAAGAGCGTCTCGATCCACTGGGAGGCGATGTTCACCCGACCCATGTTCGGCACGGCAGACATGATCCGGCAGCACGAGATACTGACGGAGGTGGCGGCGCTGGTGGACCGCGGCGCGGTCCGGCCGACGGCGACGCAGAGCCTGGGCGTCATCAATGCTGCCAACCTACGGCAGGCTCATGCTGCCATTGAGACTGGAAACGTGATCGGCAAGCTTGTGCTGGCGGGCTTTTGACCAGTTAGAGGCTTTGCTGCTCGGCTCCGCTACTCGGCATAGATCATCTTGCGCGTCATCCCGCCGTCGATGACGAACTCGGCACCGGTGACGAAGCCGCTCTCCGGCCCGAGCAGCCAAGCAATCAGCGCTGCCGGGTCCTCGGGACGGCCGACGCGCCCGGCCGGGTGCTGAACGTGGTCCTCGGGGCGCAGCGCCTCCTCCCTCACGTCGATCCAGCCGGGGCTGACGCAGTTGGCCCTGACATCTGGCCCAAGGCTGACCGCGAGCGCGTGGGTGAGCGCCAGCAGCCCGCCCTTTGAAGCGCTGTAGCTCTCGGTGTCCGGCTCCGACTGGTGCGCGCGGGTGGAGGCGACCGTGACGATGGCGCCGCGGGCGGCCCGCAGCAGGCCCTCGGCCGCGCGCCTGAGCAGGAAGGCGCTGGTCAGGTTTGTGCCGAGCACCGCCTGCCACTCGGCAAGGCTTAGCTCGCGCAAGGGTTTGCGGACCATGAAGCCCGCGTTGCAGACAAGGCCGTCGAGGCGGCCCTCCTGTTGCCGAATGCCCTCGATCAGCCCAGCGACCGCCGTCTCGTCCGAGACGTCGGCCCGAACGAAGCGGGCGGGAAAACCCATGGACGGCGTTCCGTCACGGTCGGCGACGACCATGCGCCAGCCGTCGCAGGCCAGCCGCGCCGTGGTCGCACGCCCGATCCCGCGCGCCCCGCCCGTCACCAACGCCACGCGCCCATCCGCCATCGGCACCCTCCCTCCTGCAACAAGCGCCGCCCCGGCTAGTCTTCCGGCAGCCCCGCCCGCGCCGTCTTCGCGAGATGGCGCGCGATGATCAGGCGCTGGATGCTGTTCGCCCCCTCATAGAGCTGCGTCACCTTCGCATCGCGCATGAACCGCTCGACGGGGTAGCGGCGGCTGTAGCCGTTGCCGCCGAACACGTCCACGGCGGCGAGCGCCACCTGCATCGCCACGTCCGACGTGAAGCACTTGGCAGCCGACGCAGTATGCCCAGCATCCAGGGCGCCTGCGTCGAGCGCCGCGTTGGCCTCGTAGGCAAGCAGCCGCGCCGCCCGTATCTTCATGTCCATGTCGGCGATCTGGGCTCCAATGGACTGGTGCTCGATCAGCGGCACGCCGAAGGTCTTGCGCTGCACGGCGTAGTCCAGCGCCGCCTCGAATGCCGCCCGCGCAATGCCGAGCGCCTGCCCGGCCACGGCGGCGCGCGTGCGGTCCAGCGTCCGCATGGCAAGCTTGAACCCGCTGCCGACCTCGCCCAAGCGGTTCGCGTCGGGCACCCGCATCTGGTCGAACGCCAGGTTGTAGCTCGGCGAGCCGCGCAGCCCCATCGCAGGCTCCGCCCCCAGCACCTCGAAGCCCGGCGTGTCGGTCGGCACGATGAACGCGGTCAGCCCGCGCCCGCCGTCCGGCGAGGTCCGGGCAAACACGACGCAAAAGCCGGGGCGGCGCACGTTGCAAATCCACGACTTCCGCCCGGAGATCAGCCAATCGTCGCCGTCGCGTGCCGCCCTGGTGCGCAGCGCCCCCACGTCCGAGCCGGCCGCAGGCTCGGTCAGGCCGTATGACGCGTACAGCTCGCCGCGCCCCACCGGCGCGGCCCAGCGCTGCCGCTGCTCGGGCGTGCCCAGGATCGCGAGCGGGGTGCAGCCCAGCTCGTTCACCTGCGGGATCATCGAGACCGCGGCCGAAACCCGCGCTGTCTCCTCGATCAGCACGGTGCGGCCGAGGAAGCCAAGCCCAAGGCCGCCACAGTCGTCCGGCACGATCGCGCGCAGCAGACCCTCGTCCGCAATGCGGCGGTAGAGGTCGTGCGGGTACTCGCCCTCCGTCTCGATAGCCTCCGCGTGCGGCCGGACGTGGGCGTCGCAGAAGGCGATCACGCGCTCCCGGAACGCCTCGACGTCCGGCGGCAGCCGGAAACTTGCAAAGCCAGCCTGTGTCCCAGCCTGTGTCCCAGCCTGTGTCATAGTGCCTCCGCCGCGGCCCGCATGGCCGCCCAAACCGCTGCTACGTCGTCCAACTCCGTCGGCTCGGCGCCGATGGAGACCCGGACCATCCAGCGCCCGTTGACCGTCGCCGGGGTAAGGTAGGCGGCGCCGGACCGGTTCACATGGTCCGCCCACGCCCGCGTGTGCGCGTCGAGCGCGTCCGCGTCGAGGCCCGGCGGCTCGTGGCGCACGCACACCGTCTGCAACGGCACCGGCGCCACCACCCGCCAGCCCGGCGTCGCGGCGACTTCGGCTGCGAGCCAGGCCGCGTTGGCGATGTCGCGGCGCAGCCGGGCGGCGAGCCCGTCCACCCCCTGCTCGCGGATCAGGCACCACAGCTTCAGCGCGCGGAAACGCCGGCCGAGCGGAATGCCCCAGTCGCGCAGGTTGCGCACCCGGCCGTCGGCGCCGCTTTGCAGGAAGCTCGGATTGGTCGACATCACCCGCATCAGGTGCTCGGGGTCGCGCACGTAGTAGAGCGAGCAGTCGAACGGCGCGCCGAGCCACTTGTGCGCGTTGAGCACGAGGCTGTCCGCGCCCTCGATGCCGTCCCACAGGTGCCGCATCTCCGGCAGGACCATGGCGCTGCCGGCCATCGCCGCATCGACGTGCAGCCACACGCCTTGGCGCTCAGCGACGCCCGCGATGGCCGCGACCGGGTCAATTGCGGTGGTCGCCGTGGTGCCGGTGGTGGCGACGACCGCCGCCGGCACGATCCCGGCCGCGCGGTCCGCGGCGATCATGGCCTCCAGCGCATCGGCGCGCATTGCGTGGGCGCCGTCGCACGGCACCAGGCGCACGGTGTCGCGGCCGAACCCGGCCAGCAGCGCCGCCTTGTCGACGGAGCTGTGGCTCTGGCCGGAGACGTAGACGGCGAGCGGCGACGGCTCCGCTTGCAGGCCGCCGCGCACGAGGGCGTAGTCCGTCGCGCGTTCGCGGGCGCAGATCAGCGCAACCAGAGTGCTGGTCGAGGCGGTGTCCTGGATGACGCCGGCCCATGCGGCGCTCAGCCCGACCATCTGGCGCATCCAGTCGGTGACGACCTCTTCGAGTTCGGTGAGCGCCGGGCTGGACTGCCACGACAGGCCGAGCACGCCGAGGCCCGTGCTGGCGAGGTCCCCGAGCACGCCGGCGAGCGAGGCGTTGGCGGGAAAGTAGCCGAAGAAGCGCGGGTGCTGCCAGTGCGACAGGCCCGGCATGACGAGGCGTTCGAGGTCCTCGATCACTTGGCCGAACGGCTCGCCGGCGCGGGGTGGCTCGGTTGGGAACAGGGCGCGGACCGCGCCGGGTTCGGACGGCGCCATGACCGGGCGGGTTGCGACCGTCGCGCGGTAGTCGGCGATGAGGTCGATCATGCGGTGGCCGTGGGTGCGGAACTCGTCGGGCGTCATGCTGTCTCCGGCTTGCGCATGGTGGGGCCAACGTGCCGGCGCCGCTCCGCCGCGTCGAGTCTGAACGGCATCAAATGGCGGTCGCCTGCCCTCAAAGCCCCATGTAGGTCTCGCGGATGTTCTGGTCGTCGCGCAGCATGGCGGCTGGTCCGCTGCGGGCGATGCGGCCATGGTCGAGCACATAGGCGCGGTCGCTGACCTCCAGCGCCTCCGTGACGTTCTGCTCCACCAGCACGATCGTCAGCCCCTGCTGCCGCGCCAGCCGCTTAACAATTTCGAACACCCGCTCGACTATGAGCGGCGACAATCCGACCGATGGCTCGTCCAGCATCAGCAGGGCCGGGTGGCTCATGAGCGCGCGGGCGATGGCGCACATCTGCCGCTCGCCGCCTGACAGCTTGCCGGCCATCTGGCCGCGCCGCTCCGCCAGCACCGGGAAAATATCCATCACTTCGTCCAGGCGCGCGGCGAGCCTGGCGCGGGAGGCGCGTGGAAAGGCCCCGAGTTGCAGGTTCTCCTCGACGCTCATGAACGGGAACAGCCGCCCGCCCTCCGGAACCAGCGCCAGGCCGTCGCCGGGCAGACGGTGCGCGGCGCGGCGGGTAATGTCGACGCCGCGGAACGCGACCCGCCCGGACCGCGCCCGGACCAGCCCCGTGACCACCGACAGCAGGGTCGACTTGCCCGCGCCGTTCGCCCCCACGATGGCGACGATCTCGCCGGCGCGCACCTCCACCGACACGTCCCACAGCACGGTGGCGTCGCCATAGCCCGCCGTGACGGATTGGACGGCCAGCAAGGTTTCGCCCAGGGTTTCGCCAGCGCCGTTCACGGCTGGCGGCCCTTGCCGACATAGGCCTCGACGACGCGGGGGTTGCTCAGCACGTCCTCCGCCGTGCCCTCGGCCAGCATCGCGCCGCGCTCCAGCACGATGACCCGGTGGGAGAACTGGCGTACGACCTTCAGGTTGTGCTCGATGACCAGGAAGGTGTGGCCCTCGCGGTTCAGGTGCTGGACCAAGGCGACGATCTCATGGATTTCAGTCTGGTTGAGCCCGGCCATCACCTCGTCCAGCAGGACGATCTTGGGGTCGAGCGCCAGGGCGCGGGCCACTTCGAGCCGGCGCCGCTCGCTGAGCGTCAGCACGCCGGCGCGTGTGCCGGCGCGGTGGCCGAGGCCGACGAGGTCGAGCATGGCGGCGGCGTGGCGCGCGGCCTCCGGGATGCCGCGCCGGTGCAGGAACGCGCCGACCATGGCGTTTTCGAGCGTCGTCAACGAGGTGAGCGTCTGTGAAATCTGGAAGGTGCGGCCGAAGCCGATCCCCGCCCGGCGGTTCGGCGAGAGGCCGCTCACGTCCTGCCCGTCCAGCAGCACGCGGCCAGTGCTGGGGGCAAGCTGGCCGGTCAGCAGGTTGAACAGCGTCGTCTTGCCGGCGCCGTTCGGCCCGATGATGCTGACGAGCTCGCCGGGCGCCACGTCGAAGCTGATGCCGTCGACGGCGAGCAGCCCGCCGAACCGCTTCGAGACGCCCTGGACCGAGAGCGCGCCCGTCATGTGCGGACTCGGCGAACCCGGTCGAACACGGATTGCAGCGCGCCGACGATGCCGCGCTTGAGGAACAGCGCCGCCAGGATGAGGATGAGGCTCAGCACGATGACGTTGGCGCCAGGGACGAGGCCGCCGAACTCGGCACGCAGCCAGTTTTCCAACGGGACGATGACCAGCGCGCCGAGCAGCGGGCCATAGACGGTGCCGAGTCCGCCGATGAGGGCGATCAGCGCGAACTTCACGCCGAAGTCGAACAGCGACAGCAGCGCGCCGGGGTCGCCCACGCGGGTCGACATCAGGAACAGCCCGCCGCCGACCCCGGTGAGCGCCGCGCTGATGGCCATGCCGGCGAGCTTGGTGCGGGTCACGTCGATGCCGGAGGCGCGGGCCGCCTGCTCGTTGTCGCGCACGGCTTGCAGGTAGTAGCCGAGGCGGGACCGGGTGACGGCGAGCACCACCAGCAAGGAGAGCGCCGTGAAGCCGAACATGAGCA
>JAABUY010004872.1_pt1 | contig 13789 bp, 19 predicted proteins | sample 5560271 | NCBI WGS metagenome assembly JAABUY01 (sample SAMN10711886, study PRJNA513374) | rock metagenome | isolation source: Antarctica rocks | place: Antarctica: Victoria Land, University Valley
TCAGCCTGATCACAACTCGGGCAAATGTTGACGAGCTGCTGAAGCTCAATGACGTCATTGACTTAGTCATTCCCCGAGGGAGCAATGCCCTGGTGACTCATATCCAGCAGAACACCAAGATTGCGGCGCTAGGCCACGCCGATGGCATCTGCCACATCTACATTGACCCAGACTGCGACATTGACATGGCCTGCAAGATCTGCATAGACTCCAAGATGGACTACCCAGCAGCATGTAATGCTGTGGAGAAGATCTTGGTACATGAGGCCTTGGCCAAAGATGGCAGGGTAAGGATTTTGACCTGCATTCTTCCTTTTGTTGGAAAAGCTTCTGCTGAAGTATTAAATCAGATGTGCATTGTCAAGGATCCACCAAAATGCAGATGCTCAGCTTTGCTGCTTTTGTGTGAAATCTCGCTGTGAGCATGCTTATCTCAACAGTGTAGCTGTGTGACATGACACGGCTCTCTTGGATGGACTGCATGCTATTCATCGGCAGCAATGCATGTCTTCATTGACACACACTTTTGAGTGGGCAGTCATAAGGAAGCTTGTCTTCAATGATAGGAGAATTTGAGTTGGCAGTAATGTGGCACTTCAATGACAGGAAGGTTTTGGATTGGTGTCATGTGGCATTGCACCTGCAGTTGTACAAGCTTCAGTCAGCACTCAGGGAAGCAGGAGTGACGATGTATGGTGGACAACGCGCGTCACGTGACTTGAGCTTAGAACGAGCCAAATCTGACAGGTGTGTTCATCAAACACCTCTGCGTCATCATAGTATGTATCACAGTCAAGTGTAGAATTTCCAACCATGGACAGATATCAGATTCCCATCCTTCACAATGCATGGGCAAACGTATGACAGCTTGGTGTCCTACAATTGAAGGTCATGTGCAATAAGTGAGCGTCAACTGTGCTTCGCTGATTTACTTGTGTGCCACATCAGCATGACCCAGCTTGCATTGACAGCTGCAATGATGCAAATTCATTCATTCATTCATTCAGTCATTTGTTGACCTGTGTCTTTCTGGTCAGACAAGTACTATTCTAAGACCCCTGTTTGCTGCAAATGATTGCAGAGGGTCTGCCTACTGTGCTGGCCAGCATCATTAGCAATCTGTCCACCAGCATAGTACACATGACACGTCCATGTGATTGTAGGCATGAGTATGGGGAGGCTGAGTTGACTCTGGAGCTGGTGAGCAGCATGGATGAGGCCATAGACCACCTGCATGCTCACGGCTCAGGCCACACTGAGTGCATCATCACTGGTGAGTCCCAGGGCCTGCACTTTGAGATGCATTCTGCACACACTGCACACTGCAGTGTGCTGTGTACAGGCAATGTACAAACTGTGTGTAAACACCTACCTCATGCACATGCTGTGGTCTGCATGCTTTCATTTGTCAGATGCAGTGTACCAGTTATATGCAGAATGATAAAACATAACTGATATATTGAGGTATACTGGCTTTGGTCAGGACATGCGCCATCAGTCCGAGCAAACAATGACAGCAATGCTGATGTGTGTGTTTACTATGCTGGAAACTTGCACTTGCCAGGTGTTCAGCAACACTGCACCACTCAGCATGCCTCATGACCATCACCATCAATATAGTCATCACCATCACTGTGCGCATGTTGTTGCAGAGAACAAGGACACTGCTGAGGAGTTCCTGCGCCGGGTAGATGCAGCATGCGTCAACCACAACGCAACAACACGCTTCAGTGATGGTTTCCGCTTTGGTCTCGGAGCCGAGGTGGGCATCAGCACAAGCCGCATCCATGCCCGGGGTCCTGTAGGGGTGGAGGGGTTGCTGACCACCAGATTCCTGCTGAGGGGTCATGGGCAGACTGTAGAGAAAGATGCCCACATTCAGTACACTCACAAGCCTCTGCGGCTGAAAGAAGAAGACAAGGCGCCTCTTGCAAGTACTGAGAGCGCAGGGCAGAGCAGTCAGTAGACTGGGCCCAAGTAAGGGCTGTCTTAGCTGCCCGTTTGCAACATACTGCAAGTCAGCGCTGTTCCATGTCAACCTTAGGTCAGGGCTGTCAGACTGCAGTAAAGCGACCACTCTGTCTGCTTAGCAACACAAGGAAAGGAAGGCACGTGAAAGATGTTATCAGAGCAGCAGGGGCACATCAAGGGCAGTTTGTGCAGCAGTGATGGCCAGCAAGCAATTTGGCACATGAAGGCATATGCATGCATGTTACATTGACAGTCAAGTCTATGGTGTCTTCAGAGCCGTTTTTCTGGTGTCTGTGAGCCTGGTAGTTCATAAGGTGCTTTGTACCCTTACAAACAAACAGAATGCTCGTAAATAATGCAGGATTCAGTCATTTCTGCAATAGGTTGTTTAGAGATCAGCAATCTGTTCAGTGTGTGTCAATGAGCTTGATCGACAAGTCGGTGAAGAAAGGGTGTTGGGCAATAACAGTCAGTTGAAACCCAGGCCTAGCACCTTGGCTGATTGACTGCAGGCACCATTTGAGCAGCTTGACAGGTTCTGGTCTGTCTGGCTTTGTTTGTATAGCTATTGTCTGTTTGCATTGTTAATCTTGATGGCCTGCCCTTTGTGAACCAGCGTTTCTAGAGTTTCAACTTTGCACCATGAGCCTCGATTTCAAAAAGGTGATGCAGGTGTTGTAGGTGCATGCAGCTCTTGTTCCTAGGAGGAGCCTGTCAGAATGAAGAACTGCTTGCATTTCTGAGAAAAATGTAATCACATGTAAAGTTTCTCCATTTATCCTCCATCTAAACCGTAACTTTTTGCCAATTGATACTGCTCAAAGCTTGCTCCGCAGAATATCTCTGTCTGATAGGCACCATACATGCATGTTTAACGTAGTGCGGCCCGTTGCTCTGCAGCGCAACCAGCTGGTTGACCTTCGCAAGAACGATTCTTGATAGTGTGAACGACAGGACGACAGAGTCTGAACAAGTATCAGTGTGTTCTGGTAAATGGAAAGACCGCTGCTGGCAATAAAAGCCATCATGCTGATCCCAGCATGAAACTGTGCAAGCTCTGTGTCAAGCTTATGCATCACCATCAGGCCCAGCAGCAGCAGCCACATATGCCAGTTGCAGCAGCTGAAATGACATGATCATTATGATGTAGCTGCCAAGAATGTCAAAGTTGTCACATTGGCAATCATGACAAGCTACATAACCGGTCATGCCTGACCACAGAGATGTGAGCCCATGCATCCATCCTTGATTGAGATCACACATTGCAGGCATGCGCTTTGAGCATTCACAGTGTGCACATCGGCTGTAACAATTTGGACTTGGCTCTGGAAAGCCTGACGGCTGGGCAACAGACAAAGCCAGAGAGAAGCACATCAAAAAATTGGTGATACACTTGCTGAGCTGAGCATGCTGTCAAGTCAACATATATTCAGCAGCTTGATGATGTTGGATGGAGAAATTTGGGCCACCCATTCTGAAAAGGTCATGTATCTTTGCTGTAGCGACACTTCTTTGTGGGCAGATTTCATGTATGTAGGCAGATCGCTACACAGAAACAGAAGTTCAGAACATGTGACTCTATTTGGCTGATCATTGACAATCAAAACTTCCTGACACTCTGTGCAGCATCAGTGCATCAATTGAAATGCTTCAAATTTGCAGGGCATACTTGTGTTGGGCCTCTAGGCAACACTTACAATGCAAACACAGCAGCAACAGCCATGGCAGCAGCAGACAAGATGGACAGAGAGGCCATGTTGACAGCTCCACTGGTGCATGTCTTGGTTGAGTTGCCAGTGATCTGAAGCACATCGGCATTTCCTGCAAGTTCACAAAGGAACAGTTAGCAGCAGTTTGATGATTCCAAGCGTTGATGTGCAGATGTGGCCAGGAGGCTGAACAAGATGATGTAGCAGATTAAGGGATGACCAAAGCAGCATCTGAACAGTATTGGTGACGCACCAGTTGCTCCTTGGGGAAGGAAGCCTCCTGGTGTAGTGGTGCTGCTGAAGTACACGATGTCCAGAACCTGCAAAGACAAAAGAAGCCGCATTGAGCACAGTGACACATTTGCATATGACCCCAGTTATTACACTGACAAGTGATAAGTCACAGACCATCTACAGTACCTGGGTGGGGGTACGGCTGAATGCAACTGCATTGCTGTCAGCTGCAAACAGGTCTGGCTGGTCAGTCACTGCTGTCTCAGTGCCTTGTGCTGTTGCAGTCCTAGTCAGGAGGTTCTCCACGGAGCTGGCAGATGTGCCTCCCAGGTTGTCACGAAGAGTTGTGATGGCCTTCACAGCTGTAGCGAAGTCAACAGCAGTTCCTGGTGACGCTCCAACGAGTAGACCAGTGTCGGTGTTTGCTGAATACAACTGCAGGAAGGGCACCAGCAGTCATTCACACACAAGCTCAGGCAGCTCATATCATGGCTAGGATGGGCAGCTTTGCTAAGTCAGACTATGTGCTTACCGTGTTCAATTGCTGGCGGATGACGGCAGCATGACCGGCCTCGACAGCCATAATTCCAGCCGCTGCAGCTGCATAAGTGGAACTCTGCATCCAGAAAATGCACATACTGTCATATTTACTGAAGACACTATACGTGATGCAAAGAATGAGCAGATCAATGCCCACTGCGCACTGGGATTGCGAGAGTCATCAGGGTTGATTGCAAGAGCCATCACAACTGACCTGCAGGTTCTGGATAGCTCCCTTGTAGGCAGTGACACCTACATCCTCAAAGATGAATGCTCCCAGGTAGAAGGCACCAGCGCTGCCATAGGGATCAAATGTCTGTGCTGTAGTGGTTGCAGTGAGGGTGTCCCCAAGTGCAGCAACTGCAGCTGTTGCTGCCGCAGTGAATGTGGTTACACTGAGGGATAGCTCTGGGCATGGCACCTATGCAACAAGTATCAGTATAGTCAGCTGCGGTAAGACACTGAAGTGTTGACCTCTGGTTGTACTTCCCAAATACGTTGTATGCATAGGAGCTGTTGTCAATACCCATGCTTAGGTACTGCGAACAATACTGACCGCTGCGGAGCCGAGGGCTTTTCTCAAATATCTAACGTGTGCAATCTCGTTCTCCGCTATCTCGATAGCAAGATCTGTTGCAGTGGTGCTGCCTAGAGAGCCCCCAGTCGTGACCCCGGAGGAAGTAGCAGTAAGGTTGCTTCCAGTCCCTGGACGCGTCACCCAAATCGTGAAAATGACACGAACCGTCGTTTCAGCAACGATACAGAAAGCTCATAAATTCATCGTTCTGTTAGAGCAAGGCTGCGCTTTGACTCACCGACCAAACTGCTATCGACTGTGTAGATACCCTCGCCATATGCCACCCATGAATAGAACTCAGCCTCCAAGCACTGCAGCAGACATATCGGAGCTTTCAAGCAACGCGAAGCAACGCGAAGAAAAATAAAAAGATCCGTATTGGTGGGCCCACGGCAGATAAGCAAGAATGACATACAGTCCAACAGCATCAGCAGCAAAAGCTTGTTGAACCAAGTATGAGCAATTCTGGTGGTCAGGCATACCTCAAGGTTCAGTGCAAAGTTGAGGATGTCTACATCCGTGTAGTTTGTTGCTTGCACTATCACGGCTGACAGCATCACCGAGGCAGCGACTGCCAAGATCGCTCCAGTGAATGCGACCTGAAAGAAGCAGCAGCGTTCTTAGAGGGACCGCGCTTGGCCGAGTTCCTGGGTAAAGGATTTCTTCGAAGAAACAACATAGACTCCCGATTGTGAGCGTGGACTCCAGAGTTCGTTACTCCTACCTTCATGATTGGGGAGTTTGGATGTTCAGTGAAGGGCACTGTAGTGTCGCCGCGGTGACAGGCAACGATGCTATGCTTTGCGAAAGGTGGGCGCGAACATGAAAGGAATCTGGGGCTGAGCTTGCTGACACAGCACCTTCTCACACGTGACCTTATGCGTACGATTCATACGGCGATGACTGCGCCAGCGGCGCCAGCAGACGTCAAGGACGATCTGTTGCTGCAGATTCGACGTCTGCTTGACAAGAGCAAGCCGGGGCTTCAAAAGGAATGGAAAGAGGTGAACTGTAGCGATTTTGAGCCAGTAGCCAAGCCTGATCTCTTAGCCAACGACAGCAATAGACCGAAGTGCATAGCAAGCAACTGTATTTGACTTGCATTCAATTAGCACAGACTGCAGCAAAATGCAAGGCAGCATTTGTTCATGTCTCACCTGCAAGATTGCCATGTTTGGGCTGGCAAAAGACGTGGCATAATGCACTTTGTGCCAGCTAGGGAGGCCATTCAAGTTGCTGAGGCTACTGAAAACAGACGTACCCTGCTGAAGGTTTGCGTGCATACAGGTCACTGTGTGAAAGAAAAAAAAACACACGTACTCTGTAACACACCAGCTTGCTGTGTATGTGGTCGTCTTTATGCATAATGTGCATAATGATGCACAAATGAAGCTCTTTAAAGGCATTGCAGCAGCTTGCTTGATTTCCCGTGTGAGGAATCAGGTCAAAGAGTACTTGATACACACCGTCGCAAATCTTAGGCAGTTGGTACAAACACCAGCTCACACACTCACCCACTTACTCCCCAGCAGTGAGGTTTCTCGCAAAGGGAGTCCCTTGCAAGGTGCCATTGCAGGTACTCAGTACCCTGACATGATGAGTAGCATTCTGCAATTGAAATGCCCTTGCAGCCTGTCTGCAAATGTGAGGGCCTCTTGTCATGAAGTCTTTGGCCCCAAAGCCAGCCTTTCTTCACACACCAGTTGCAACCAATTGGGCCAGTGTAGTGCTTCATGGAGCAGACCAAGTGATGCTTGTGTTTTTGTGACAGTACAACCTCTCAAGCAAAATGTGCTGCCACAGTTGCTCCAACTGGCACCAAAAGGAGCAGAAATACAGTGGCTATTGATTAAGATGATGATGCATCACATGCCAATGGCACCAAGCAAGCACGGAGTCCATCAGCAAGTGTCCGATAAGACGCGATGCACAGGTCTGCACAGTATGCTAGGCATACTTCCCGAACAGCAATCAGCAGGCAGAAATGTCCACAGCATCTGCTGCAAGAGATCAGTTGGCCTCAGGCTGTCCCAGCCCTAAGCAGCTGGTGACAATGCAGAAGCCTCTGGGAGCCACTCTTGCATTCAGGCATTAGGAAAGGCAGCAGGCTCGCGTGGGGACCTGCATTTGATAAAGAAGGTGATGAACAAGGTCAGCTGCTGATTCAGATGAAGAACAGGAGCTTCCAGCTGGTGAGAAAGGTGCAGACCAGACATCACCTGCTATGCATGATGAGGCAGACAAGGCGTCATGTCATCAGAAGAAAAGGACTCAAGTGATAAATAGGAGGCTGCGCAGGAAAACAAGCATGTTTGATACATAAGAGCAGCAAAACAACGGCTCTGCGCCAAGGGGCAGCGCAGCACTGGGGCTGCAGTCACATAGCGCGTAAGGCCTCAAGCGTTGTACTTTACCAAAGAGAAGTACCAGCCAACAGCACAGACAATTCGCAGGTTTAGGTGAGGGCTTGCATGCAGCCAATACTTCGATTTCAATCCAAAAAACCAGTGGTAAGCTTACAAAGATACACTAATCTGTGTATTTGACAGCTGTACAGGATTTTAAGGCATCTTCCTCTCTGACCTCTGTAAAAGCTGCGTCTTGGGCGCTGCCACCAGCTTGTTGTGTGTCAAAGTTGCTGTAGCAATGTCGAGTTACTGCTGCTTGTAGCAGTATTGTGTGGCATAAACAGGACTGCTCAACAGAGACTCAGGCTCTGAGACTGCTCCTCTTACTCTGTCCAGACTGCAGCTTTACTGAGCACAAGCCTGCACCACCTAGCAACATTACTTCCGTGCGATAGGGATGGATCCATAATTATGGTCTGTCTGACTTGATGTCTCAGCTGATGCTTCAGAATCAATCAGCTTGCCATTGCTAAATTCCATCATTTACCAATGTTGCACAAATGTATGGACGGTGTCACTTGCAGAGCCATTGTATGGTGCCAAAGCTGCTTTTTGCACTTCTAACACTAGTGGTACAGTACTGTTGATCCACATGTCTGGTGTGCTAGCCTTGTTGCAGGTGTCTGCCTGACAGTGCAAGTACCTGCCCAAACAGGTTGCTGCATGGAAGGCCACCTCTGCCCAGTTCAGAACTTGAAGCCTACACACTAGTGCTTGCATAGTTTGCCAATTCTCACCTGGGCATACCTGTGCCATAGTCAACATCCCCACAGCAGGCATGAGCCATCACATGCTTGGATGACACCATTTTGCTCTGATACTCAAGTCACCATGTCCATAGCTTTGCAAAGGCATGCAAGGGTAATGCCACCTGAGGTCTGATCTGGAACATGTGACAACACATGAGTTGACTGGCTTCTGCTCTAAGCTGCCTTGCCTGCTTAGCTTGCTACTTGGCAGGGCTGTACAGCTGAGTCAATGGCACATCTACCTCCAACTTGAATTGGACTGAGCTACTCGTGGTAGAGTCACTCTGTGCTGCAAAGTTGCTTGTTGCAAAGTCTTCCTGCACAGGCAACACCTCAGGCAGAACAAATTTCTGAAACGCTACTGCCGCAAAAATTGCAATTGCTTACAGGTGCACCACATGTACATGGCCATCCTGTGTGAATGTCATGTTCATAAATAGTTCTGCTTGGTCTGTACAGGCCAAAGTTACAAGAACGCAGCAACCCAGGCTAGCATTACTGGCTGGCTTTTCCCCTACATTGTGACAGGCATTCAGCTGCATCCACTGAAGCGATGGTACAGCTTTGTGCCATGGCTTCAGTGGATGCAGCTGAAGCCATGGTACAAAAACCCAGCACTGGTGACCAGCAACATCAGAGAAGCAGCTTCTCACAGCAGCTTTCCAGCGCTTGTTCCATCCATTAGGCGTCCTAAGGAGTGCTCAGACTGTGATGCAAACTTTGCCAACATAGAAGGGTGAGGCATCTGTCAGCACACCACATTTTTGTTTGAAAGCAGTCAGCAATCTTTTTGCTATGCTCAGATACTGCAGCTGCACATCATTGTAGCTTACAATGTAGCCAACGTGACTGCAAGTCATTGCATTGACTGATTGTTTGGTACAATTTCCTTTTATGCTCCTATGGGTTGCAACATGTTGTCAGCAGGATAAGCTGCAACCTGCACCTTTCCAGCAAGATGTGGCATGTCTCCAGCTGATTGCAGTGTGTTTTGCACACAGACCTGCGTATGACAGATGCATCATGCGTTCTGCAGGTGGCAAGTATGCACTGAGTGCAGCAAGTACTGCAGGGTCCCCTTGACTGATGAGAACTTGTAACAACAACATGATGCACACCTGACCCTCACAGCACATGCAGTATGTGGTGCAAGAGCATTACACTCTAGTTTTAGGGGAATCAGCAAGAGCTCAGTGAAATCATGTGCAGGTAGGGAATCATGCGTCACCCCAAAAAAAACCTCTCTGTCCTTCGAATCATGATGGCAGACACAGTGCCCATGACCGATCAAGATCTGGCATGTGACTGGCAGATGCTTACTGTCAGCATGGTCGACACCACCATTTGGGTGGCTGAACTGCTGGAAGGCCTTTCTGCAGCTGCGGTGCACCGACTGAATTCACAAATCACAGTAATGCAATCTGCAATCTGCATGATGAAACGTCCAAGGCAAAACATTGACGTGTTGCTGGTGGTCACAGGGCGTATCATCTGCAGCAAAGGCTGTCAACAGATCCTTTCTGGCATGCACAGGCTGGTTCAGGAGTCCAGGGCAAAGGGGACAATTTGCCTTGCTTCCCCTGACTATCCCCCCGGCTTTACTGTCACCATCACAGCCGGCCAAGACAACAGCACAGACTCCCAGACAGACACAATATTGCCAGCAGCTGTTAGCTTGCTACCGAGTTTTGCACATGACCACAGGGAACTGGCAAGCTGTGGCTCAGTGCAGCTGGTCAAGGGTTTTGTGTACAGATGCCATAAGCTTTGGTACTTCAACCAGACATACACAGCTGTTCTGTTCAAGAATGTGCCCAGCAATGGGTTTGTCAATGTCAATCAGACTGTGCCAGCTTGCAGGGTCCTGTGCAGATTTTTATACCTGCACTTGAAGGCATGCCTTCCACTGTTGTTAGCAGGCTCTCTTGCCGTCACAATCTTGTTTTGCACAAACACAAGGTTTCTACAGCATTGCAAGGCTTGCATTCATCATTAGCTTTGCGTATTTGCAAACATGCACTCGCTTCCTGAAGCCTGTGTTTGTTGCTGCAAGACTGTACACCGGTCTCAACAGTAGTCTTCCGGGTGCAAGGTCCAGACCTGGCAGACCTGCTGTATGCAGGCACAGACCCTGACCTTTGGGGCTGCAAGCTCCTCCAGATCCTCATGTCTTCTGTGCAGTTGCAGCTGCAGAAGGTGTCACTTCAATCTGAATTGCTGTACTGTTTTGACGAAGCTCACAAATTATCCAATGGTAATCACGCTCTAGGCTGACTTTACCTGCAGCACTGTCTGTGGGCCAATCTGCATCTTTTGTCCAACTGGTGTTTATCCAAGAAGTGCTGCAAAGAGCATGCATGAGGTCTGCACTCGGCCTGACAGGCAAGCCATGGTGTACATGCAGGTTGGTGTTTTGAGGATTTTTCTAGATGCAGCTGACACCAATGCATTCAAAGTCTGGACCTCGTCCAGCCTGGGCTTCACCAAAATAGATGAGGCTACCTACCTTTCGCTGCACAACCAGTAAACCTTGGTGCATAACATCAGGCAGAATGGGCTGCAGCGATGCATCAAGCTGATTCCTTCTCAGGAAGAGCTTCGTTCACAGGTTCTGCTTGCTGCCAACATGTTGCACACTTCCATTCAAGATTGCACACCTCTAAGCCCAACATCAAGGGGGCTCCAACCACCACCAGCATGCCTTCCATCAGTACGCCTCCCACTACAACGTTTCCAAGAGAACTGGCACTCTCCTCACTCATACCAAAGCAGTGTGACCATGTGCTTTCAGTTTACAGTCTTGGTTGTCAGGGTTCTGACATGTCATATTGCATGACTAGCATTGCTTGTGAGGCACAAGCTTTGATGTTTGAAGCCCTTGACCAGTGAGGTTGACTGACTCAGTTGCACCTTTGGTCTGCAGCTGAAGAAGATCACACCAAGAGTCCCTCCAGAACTTGAAGAGGTGAGGAGGATCAATCAGGGCAAGAAGGTGTGTGAACAGCTCAGGCTTGAGCAGCAGCGTGCTGAGAGACTGGCCAAGCTGCAGGCAGCAGAGTCAGCTTGCGGCAAGCGCCGGAGGAGCATGCCTGAGAGGATGCACCTGTTTGCTCAGAAGAATTTAAAGAGCCTTATACCAGATACTCCAAGTTCTGACAGCAAGATAGCTGCAATCAAGTCAAGTCGCAACAGGCAGCTGTCACAGCAGTAGTTCTTTGCATGCCAAGTTCAATGGTGTCACTCGATAGTGTCACTGACCGTCTGGCTCTACTGGGAAGCAAGACAAGGTTGAGGATGTCACTTTTGGGACATTTGTTTTGATGCTGATAACATATTGAACATGAGCCTGCAACATCCCTCAAGCTTCACAGATACATATCCTGTTGTGAAGAGGTACACCAGCTTGCTTTCGCTTCAGGCGAGCAAAAGCACCATTGGACAATTGTAAGTCAACAATGCACAGTCTCCATTTGCACAGCAGAGCAGTGCACAAGCTGCATTGACCTGTTGTCAAGCCTCAAGCTAACCAAGGCAAAAGTGTGAACTGCCAAATGCATCAGTTGGTACTCTTGTCATCTACCATTGCGTCGTACAGCGTAACAGCAGTCGGTTTTTCCGACAAACGTGAATGCGACGCCAGCCTTTCGCTACGATTTGTATTTGGCAGCGATTCGATGCGATTGCAGTGAGTGCGTGAGAACGTGTCAAAGCGTTGTCGGAACACTCAACTGTTCAAGGGTGAACGCCTGCTGATCATAGTGTTCCGTTGGCTGATGCTTCCGAACGGGGTCTGCGTCGCATGGCGATATCCGGCATTTTCGGAAGTCACTGGCGGCATACAGTAACACTGTAAAGACAGAAGTGCTTTCCACGTATCCCGCTTGACCGGTTTCTGCCAAAGATGGATTACAACGAAAGGAGTATCGTCGCCGGTTTACCTCACCGGCAAGCCCTTCTGGCTGGCGCATCAACATTGCTCGTGGCGTATACAAACAATAGTCTTGTAGGTGAGCAGTGGAACACCGATGTCTCAGTCTCCTGGCCTGACAACGCCTATGCTGCAGTCGACTTGTCTTGCCAAAGCCTGTCATACGCGTCGAAGGACATCGGCTTATACTGCATCTTTGCTGAGACGGCATTGATGACGCAGGTGTGGCATTTCTGGGCGTGTTCTTCTGTTGGGGCCTGTTATATATCAGAAGTCACACCAGGTCAAAAGCATGTAAAGTGGGCCAGTCGATCTGGGGCGCTTTGGCTGCTGGTGCAGCAGCTCTGCTGATTTGTCAGACGATCCTGCAAATTGTCTATGCTGCTGGAAATGCTGGATGGGCCACAGATGCCCACACAAAGAGAGTGCTACAGTTATTTGGGCTCACAAAAGCCGATGGTGCAATGCATATCATTCTGGTGAGAAGTGAATGCCAACTGCAAGTTGTGATATGTTGCAAATGTCTGTGCTAATCCTGCACTGGCTTGTCAGCTGCAGTTTTGTGACCAGCTGACACCCAATGTCACACTGCTTGGCCAGAGATCAACATGATGCAGACAACTAAAACAGGTCATAATTGAATGCATCATGATCACGTTCAGATCAACAGCAGCTGTAGCATAGATGAAAAGGTGTAGTCACCGTTGTGTTGATCTGTTTTAAACTCAAATGACATCACATGTAGGTTATTGCTGCGCCCGCTGTAGCCCTGGCTGCTGCCCTGATGGAGATCAGAGGCAGCAAGACCCCCCAGCACGGTCCCCCACCCCCCCAGGAGGCCCTCCTGGGTCCCTCCACCCTAGAGCGCACCAGCAGTACATTCTCCGTTGCTCCCACCATCGTCAGAGCAGCAAGTGAGCTTCTGGTCTGAAGCATGTTCTGCTATACAGCATACGAACAGCCCCGTGCTGTATGATTCAGGAGAAAAGCAGATCAACAATGTTATGGTCAAGCACATACAAAAGCTAGTCACCTAGCTTTGGAAGCTTGAATCATCTGCACATGCACCATAAAATTGTACACTTAAAATCTGAAACACTGCTTTGTGATGATGTTCTGATGACTCATGCTTGTGTCCTGGGTGACAAGTATGTGGAGTGCTGTGTGACAGCTGTGTGTCTGATTTGTAGGTTATAGCAATGCTGGAATCTTGGCTGCTGTTTCCCTAGGGCTGGCAGCTGTGGTCTGGCCCTCCCTGCTGTGCCTGCCGTACCTTCTTCTTCTTGCTGGGGCAATGCTGGCATGGTCTGCATCAGCCCCCAGCCCTGCAGGAAGTAGAAGCATGCGCATCCTTCAGGTCTATGCAGGTTTGCTTTCTGTTTTACCATTCTTGTTTGCTTTTTGCTTCTCTGGGAGCCTGCCCCCTTATACGCCCTGCCCTGCCCTGCCCTGCCCTGCCCCGCCCCGCCCTGCCCCGCCCCGCCCTGCCCTGCCTGTACCGCACTGCCTTGCCCTGCCCTGCCAATTGGTCAATCCATGCTTGTGCTGCAGGCATACACATCTTGGTGTTGTACCTGTGGCAAATTGACCTCATCCGAAGGTCTTTGTGGCATGCTGCCTCAGCGTGGCTGGGCATCTACCATCTGCATCACTCTCACCCTGCTGACATCCTT
>JAABUY010004874.1_pt1 | contig 13786 bp, 17 predicted proteins | sample 5560271 | NCBI WGS metagenome assembly JAABUY01 (sample SAMN10711886, study PRJNA513374) | rock metagenome | isolation source: Antarctica rocks | place: Antarctica: Victoria Land, University Valley
CGCGGCTCGCGGCGGCCGCGGCGGCCAGGGTGGGGTCGTCGTAGGCGGAGGCCTTTGGGTGCGCGGCCCCATCGGCGCGGGCGGCGCCGGGCAACGCGCACGCTGTGCCGGCCGGGGGCCGCGGAGCCGGCGGCGGCGCGGCGCTTGGCGGGCCCGCGGGCGGCGGCCGCGGCGGCGGCGCGCCTGCCGCCGTGCACACGCCGCCTCAGGCGGCGGTGTTGCATGCTGGCAATTCCAGTGTGCGGGTGCTGGGCATAGCGGGCGGGCACACCGAAGCGCTGGCGTCTTGCAGCTCCCCGATCCGCATTGTACGTGCACACACAGAGGCATGACAGGCCTGGCCCCCCAGACTGTGCAACAGCGAGCGCCCTGTCAGCCTCAAAACCTGTGCGCCCAGCAGGCACGAGCGCACCCGCAGCCTGTGGCCTGCGCGGCGGCGGCGGCGGCGGCGGCGGCGGCCGCGAACCGAACGCGACCAGCGGCCGCGGCGCTTCGCGCATGGGCGCGGCGGCCGCGGCAGCCGGCGAGCCGCGCGCATGCGGGGGCCAGTCTCCTGCGCCCGCCTGCATGGAGGCCCCGTCCTCCGCTGCATGCCCGTGCGCCTCGGGGCGCTCGCCGCTCGCATGCGCATGCGCAGTGGCCGATTCGCGCGGGGGCGCCGCGGCGTTCCCCTCAGTTGCGGCCTGCATCGCGCAATGCATGACTCACCCGCTGGCAGGAGCCAAGGGTCAGAGTGCGATGCATGCACGCCGGTGCCAGCGCTGCACCGGTCTGGTGCAGGTGGTTCCAGGCGCAGGCGCAGGCACACGGCGCGTGCAGGATGCGACTGCATGCTGCGCACAGCAGGCACCAGCGCGGCACGCCCACGGCACGGCCGATCGGCCCAGGAGGGCGCGCGTGCCTGCTCGGCGCCTCCGCGGGCCAGGGAGTCCGCCGCCGCGCTTGCGCCTGCGGCCAGGCCGCCGCCCGCGCAGCGCGGCGGCTGCGCAGCGCCCGCCGCGGGGCCTGCCTGCGCCTGCAGCTGCGGGCCGCGCAGCGGGACCCCTGTCTGTGGACACCCTGCATAGGGCTCTGGCCACGGCCCCGACCCCAGGCCCCATAGGCCCAGCGGCGGCAGGAGCATGGCCGGGACCCAGCCGGGGGGCAGGGCCCAGGCCGCGGGCGCCGCGCCCTGCTGGGCGCCGGCCCACGCGCCGGCCTCCCTGCCCGCCCCTGCTGCATCCGCGTCGGCCGCCGCTGCTGAGCGTGCGCGCGCAGACGCGCCAGCCCCCGCGTCCGCCTCGTCACCGCAGGACGTGTACGCCCGGGGGTCGTAGCCCGCCGCGCGGCCGCCGCCGGCGCCCGCCGCGCCGCCCAATGCAGAGGCGCCGTCGCAGCCGCCCGTGGCCGGCCGCGGCGCGGCGCGCGTGCTGCCTGCGGAGCGCGGCCGCCCGCGCACCGCCGCGGTGGCGGCGGCCGCGGCCGCCGCCGCGATCGCGGTCAGCTGCGCCGTCAGCAGGCCCGCGCACTGCCGGGCGCCCGCGCCGCGCTCCAACGCGGGGTCGGGCCGCGCGCCCGCGCTTCCCCGCCGCGGCGCCGCCCCTGCTGCGTCGGTCGGCGCAGGAGTGACGCTGCCGCGGGCGGCCGCATCCGGCGCCTCCCCGCCGGGCGGGCTCCGGCCCTGCCCAGGGTCCGGGCCGGCCAGACGCGTGGCGCCCGATCCAGCTGCGGCCGCCGCGGCGCCGCCGCCGCTGAGCGGCCAGGGCACCGGCGCCTGGCGGCGCGGCGCGCCCGGGTCGGCCGCTGCGGCGCTGGTCGCGGCGCCGCCGCGCGCCGCGCACGCTGAAGGCCCCAACGAGGTGCGCGCCGCACCGCCGTCTGCCTCGCGGTCGCCTTCGCGCTGCGCGGCATGGGCCGGCGGGTGCTCCTGACCCCGGCCCATGGCCACGCTGCCGGCCACGCACTGATCGCCGCCGCCTATCGCCCCGCCCTGGGCGCGCTCGCCCGCCGGCAGGGCCTCAGCGCCCGCAGGCGGCGCGGCCCGGCCGGCCACCGCGCGCGGGGGCTGCGCGGGGCGCAGGCCGCGCAGGCCGCCCGGGCCGGCCTGCACAGCGGCGGAGCGCTGCTGCGGCGGGGCGGGCGCCCGGCGCGGGGACGCGCACGCTCGCGGTCCGCCCACCACCAGGCGGTTGGCGTCGAGCACCGACAGCGGGCTGCGCGGCGGCGGCGCGCCGTAAAACGTGCTCAGCACCTGCGGCCCGGCGCGGCCCGCGTCGTGCGCTGCGCCCGCGCCTGCTCGCCGGGCGCGGCCGGTGGGGCGCGGCCAGGAGCTTTGTGTGTGCGGGGGCCAGGTACCAGGCCCGCCAGACAGCATGGTGCCACCGTCCCGCACTCCTATCTGCCTGATTGCAGCAGGTCTCGCAGCCGGGGCTGGGATGGACTGAGGTAGAGCGGGGCGTGGGTGGCGCGCCTGGCCCAGGTAGTGCTGGGCGTCTGCCAGGCCCGCCTCGCTGGGCTTGCCGGCGCGCAGGTGCCGCGCGATGACCTGCTCGCACTCGGGCGGCGCTGCGCCCTGCGCGCCGCGGGGCGCTCAGACGCAGCTGCGCGCGCTGCAAGGGACGCGGATGTCTTGATCCCGCACCCGTACCACAAAATATATAACAAGATGTTGGCCCACACCCATCGAGCAGCGGCAGCTCGAGCGCAAGGGCGCCGCCAGGAGCCGCTGGCGCCAGAGCAGCCAGCAGCGAGGGACGCGCCTCGTCACACTGCACCAGCAGCTCGCTCACGGCCGCAGCGAGCGCGTCCGCCGGCGCGGGGAGGTCTGCGCACGGCGCGGGGCTCGGCGGCCCAGCCTCCGCAGCGGCGTCCCAGGGCGCCTCGCAGCGCGCCCGCTGGGGCAGCCCCTGGGGCAGAGCCGGGTCGGGCTCAGGCGCCATGCCCGCTCCCATGCCCGCTGCGCCACCGCGGCCCGCGTCGCCCGCCGCGCCAGGGGCGGCGGAGGCCCCCGCGCGCGCCGCGGCCTGCGCCGCGGGCGCGCGCGGCGGCGCGGCGTCCGCGCCGGCGTCTGGTGACGCGTCGTCGCTGCCGAGGTCCACGGAGTCCCAGAAGGAGGCGTCGGCCAGGCGCTCGTCGGGCGCCGCCGGCTGCGCCGCCAGGAAGCGCGCGCGCTCCGCGCGCAGGCGCTCCGCGCCGCTCGCATTGCGCGCCAGCGCGTGCATGCTGGGGCCCGCCCCGCGGCCGCTCGCGTCGCCCGCCATTGCTAGCATGTCGCAGGCCGGCGTGCCGCCGCGCGGATCGGGCGAGGGGGGCGCGGTTCAGTTGACAGGCGGGGCTGCATCGGCCAGGCCATCACCGGTTTTTGAAGCTGGCTAGGGACTAGGGCCACCGCCATCTAGGAGAGCAGCTTGTCTGGGGTGGCTGAATCAAGGCTCTGCAGCCTATCATCTACGTCAGCAGTGCAGCTGGTCATACGATGTCCTGCTGAGCACTACCTGGTTGTCTGTGAAGCGGGGAGCCCGGGACGCGGCAATGGCGTTCTTGCTGCACAAGTGGGCATCGGGCTGGGGGCTGCCGTCCATATCGCCTGCCTGCACTTGTGTCGAGGTGAGCGCGGCCTGACGCAGTGCCGCGAGCTCTCAGATTGGCGGGCGGCATGCAGCGGAGCACGGTCACGCCGCTTGCGGACGTGCCAAGCGTCAGAAGCCCCTGACCCCACAGGCCCTCGCGCAGATGCACCTGCGGCTGGCAGGCGTGGAAGTCCTGGTGCAGGAGTATGATGGTGCCCGCCGCTCTCCATCAGGCGCGTGTGTGCCCTGGTCAACAGTTCGCGCCAAGCTCACCCGTCCCCGGCGTCGTGTCACAGCCCTGGCGGTGGGAGGCGGGGGTTGCCGGCGCATGCATGCTCTGCCCAAGGCTCCGCCCTGTCGCACCGTGTCCGCTGCGTGCACGCTCGGTTCGCGGGCCGCTGGCGGATGAGCGGGACAGCGCAGGCAGCGACGCGCGCGGTGCCCGTCCCGGGCTGCCTCGCCCGCACGGACGCCGCGCGAGGCGCGCGCCGCACAGCGGCAGCGCCCAGCCTCTGGCGTGCGCGCTGCAGGCCAGCTGCCGGCGCTGGAGCGTGGCGACGACCTGGTCGAGGGCGGCAGCGACGAGGACAGCTGCGCGCAGGCCATTGCCGGGTACCTGGCTGAGCATGGGCACGACCTCGACGCGCACCTCGGCGCGACCGAGCGCTCAGAGCTCGCGGCTTTCAGGCGAGTGCGCGGTCGTCATCCTTTCCCTGCTGCGCCGCGCCTGACCGCGCTGCTGCCGCAGGCGCGCTCGTCGGCGGGCAGAGGGCCGCGCGCTCTGCTCGGGTTTGCATGCGTGGCCCCGTGCTGCCTGCCCGCCAAGCCCGCACAGGCACGCTGGCGCCCAAGGCTGCGGCGTATCAGTGCGCCCGCAGAGCCGCACCATAAGCCTCGTCACATACCCTGGACCCACGCGCGCCTGCGAGCCTGGCCCCCTCCAGCGCCGCGTGCAGCGCGCTCGCCAGCTTCTAACCCTATTTCAACCCGAACAACATCCAACCCTAACAGCGAGCCAGCGCCCGGGCATGACCAGCCGCGCGCGCCCGCAGCGCACTGGTGCGCGACGCGCTGGAGCCGGCCACGGCTGCGGCGCTGTGGGCGGAGCGGCACAGCTATGCCGCGCACACGCGCCCCGCGTACGGCGCGGGCCTGCCGCTGCCGCTGAGCCTGCTGCTGCCCTGGGCGCGCCGCCGCGCGGGCCTGCAGCGCCTGGGGCCGCTCACGCCGGCGCAGGCGCGCGCCGGCGCCGGCCCGCTGCTGGCCGCCTGCCTGCCAAGCATGCATGGGCGCCCGGGCGCCGGCTGCTGAATGGCCACTGATTCAGTTGGGACAGCACTCATGGGTCGTGCTCTTGGGGTCACAAGTGCCCTTCCTTGGTGGACCACAAGGACGGGATCCCCCAGTCCGAATTCCCCAGTTGCAAGGCGCCCCCCCAGGCCTTGGATTTGCTGGCCATTAGGGCCTTGCTGGGCACGGGGCATAGAAGCCACAGAGCATTTTGAACGATGAGCCTGCTGCGGTGGCTGGGCCGCCCTGCGGTTTCATGGAGCAGAGGAGAGCGCGGGCTGCCCAGCTGTCCCAGCAGGCTCTTCCTTCACAGTGCTCTGTGCTTGTTATGCCCTGCGCCAAGCTGCCTCATGTCCAGCGTACCTGAGGCCCGGGCCATGCCTTGCATCCGGGGGAGCCAAACTCGTCCCTGTGGGCCATCAAGGAAGGGCATGTGAGACCCTGTACGATTGGGAAGTGCTGTACATGTTGAAGCAATGAGCAAAGCCATTTCATATGCATGGCCAGGCGGCCGCCTTGCATTGCACTGCACACAGTCCAGTTGTTGTGTGTCGCTGCATGAGTGGCCCTGTCAGCCACGCGCAAGCAGCCGGGCGCGCGGCGACGCGCCGGCAGGGCGCGTCAGCCGACACGCCCCGAGGCGAGGGCCGCAGTGACGCGGCCGCCCGCGACCTCGGCGCGCGTCGCGGCAGGCATACAGCCGAGCCGGTAAGGCATACGAGGCGCTCGAGGCGCGGCTGCGCGCGTCGGCGGACGCGGGCGGGCGCTTCGTGCTCGGGCGGCGCGCGTGCAGCCTGGACGCGCGGCTGTGCGCGCACCTGCTGCACCACCGCTTCGCGCCCGTGTCGCCGCCCGAGCTGCGCCGCCAGGCGCGCGGCGGGTCATATAACGGCGGGCGGGACGGGCAGGCAGACGCGCCCGGCACTGACACGACAGCGCTGTCCTTGGCACTTCGTGACGGCTCGAGCGGCGCTAGCCTGCTGCAGACGGCGTGTCTCCAGGGCCCATGCGCATGCGCCCTGGGAGCCTGGGGAGCGCAATCTGTGCCCAGCACGCTCTGGCTGCAGAGCTGCGCCCCGCCCTGCAGCGCGCCTTGCCAGACCTGGTCTGCAGTCCAGCAGTGACTCTGGCATGTGTTTTCGTCCAGAGTGATTGAGCTGTTCTCCTGCAATTCAGACTGGGTGCGGTGCATGTACTCAGAGGTGATCGGCGGTGCGTGTGTGCAGGTGTGTCGGGGGGCTTCGCCGGGTGTAAGGAATGTCACGCCAGCAAGCGCGCGCGCGCAGCTCGAGCGGCACCCGGCGCTGGTGCGCTACGTGGAGCGCATGCTGGCGGACGTGTTTGGCGCGCCGCTGCCGGCCGCGCCCGCCGTGCAGGCCGCGGACTGGGGCCCGCGCGCGGAGCCGGGCGCCGCGCGCAACCCGCCGGACGCCAAGCCCTGGTGGTGCGCGCGCCGGGCCGCCGCAGTCTCTGTCATGGGGTTAGGGCTGCCTGGCTGCCGCATGCCGCAGTTGAGAGGCGGCATGCCTGCACAGCGCTCACCCCCGGCCCTGCGCCGTCTGTCGCCTGGAGCCCGAGGACGTCCGCTGCTGCCTCCCAACCAGCTAGGAGATATGCACCGTGTGGCCTGCTGGACGCGTGTTAAGCACAGGGCACACCTGCGTGGGGGTTTCACAGGGTGTGAACGCTGAGCTGCGTGGCGGGGATGCGGGGTGCGGGCGCCAATCAGCGTGGGATGTTCGTGTGGCCCTGTCCCTTTTACAACCCTACCCTACCCTATTATGGGGGGCCGCAGGTCTGCTAGGAGCGCCCCGAAGAGTGCGGAGGAGGAGGAGCGCGTGCGCAACAACTGGCGGTGGCTGGGCGGCGTGGGCGTCATCGCCGCATCATACATACTCTTCTCGGCGGGCATGTTCACAGTGGTCAGCGAGGACGAGGAGTACTACGAGGATGACGACTTTGAACTTGTGGATGAGTAGGTGGGGTGCTTGGCGTGCGTTTAGTTACTAAACTGTAGTATGGCCTTGCGAACGTCCTTTGGAGACACAAATATAATAGCTGTGTATACAGATGGTCATTCCTCATAATGCGTGTCATGAGAATACCTGAGCAATATACGCAGGATTTAAACACAAGTGGCTACAAGGGTCAGGCCTGCAAAAACAACATCGGCTTGGCAACCAGAGCAAGGCTTGCCAGGGTCTCGTGCAGCTGAAGGGTCTGACGCACTGACTAGTTACAGAGCAGGACTGGCTGGACGAAACGTCCAGGACTCAGCGAGATCCAAGCGGCGTGTTTTTGGACGGTGTTGGAGACAGGCACCGCCAAGATGCGGGGCCAGTTCAATGCCTCCCTGTCCGTGCAGGTGCAGGAGCTCAAGCGCACCATGCAGAACAGGGACAAGCGCCGCAGCAGCGACCAGCGGCACCGCAGAGTGCGTGCACACGCGCTCCGTGCAAGCAGTCTGAGGCACACTCCTCTGTCCTGCGCTGAGCTTGAGTCGCCGAGCGCAGGTCGGCGCGGACGACCCGTACGATGCGCGTCCGGCGCCGCCGAACAGCACCGGCGGCGTCGCGCTCGGGCCCGCCGCGGCGGCGAGCTCGGCGGTCGCCATGGCGGCAGCGCTAGAGGGCCCCCGCACCCTGCACTGCGACCTATGCCAGGTCGGGCCCGCACCCGTCACCTCACGCTGCCCCAGCTCGGCAGGCGGGCCGGGCCAGAGCAGCGTCCCTGCTGTGCAGGCCGGTTCAGCAGCAGGCTCTCCCCGCGGCCCGCTGCACCACGGGACCCCTCGCGCCCTGAGCAGAGCTCGTGTCAGCGGGGAAGCGCGCTGCCGCAGTAGCGCCGCCAGCGGCCCTGCGCGCGTGGAGCTTCCCCAGCAGCTCGCTCAGGCTCCGGTGACGGGGTCGCCGGGGCTGCTGTGTCAGCGGCTGACGCTTTGGCGCTGTCGCCGCAGGCCAGCTTCCGCGGCCAGGCGCTGCTGCAGCAGCACCTGGAGGGGCCGGCGCACCGCAAGGCCGAGGCGCGCGCCGAGGCGCTGCGCCTGCGCAACGAGCGCCTGGGCGCCAACCGCGGCGCGGCCGAGGCGGCCGTGGTGCGGGCCCGTCCCGGTGCACAGCGCGGGGGGTGGCGGGCCGCCGGCGGCGGCCCACTCACGCGCCGCCTGCAGCATGCCTGGCCAGCCCAGTAGCAATGGCCGCGGAGGTTGCATGGTAAAGGGCATGCCGCTACGGGCCTGTGGCCCTGCCCGCCGCCCCGACTGAACAGCGCCCCGTGGCCAGGCTGCCGCGGCCTGGGCGAACGCCGGCGGCGCCGCGAGCAGCGCAGCGCCGGCGCCCGGCGGCGCGCCGGGAGAGGCGGCGGGCGGGAGGCCGCCCGCGCCCGCGCAGCCGGCGGGCCACGACCCGGCGCGGCAGCGGCGCGCAGGCGCCGAAGGTGCGGCCCCGCGGGCGCTGCATCCCAAGAAACAGGGCCATAACCAGATTGTGGTGTTTGGGTGTGCGCCAGGGCGCGTGCAGGCACTCCCTGGAAACCGCCTGACTTTTGGTTCTGCTGACGTATTGATTACAGAGCATAGAGCGCCTGACAGACTCCGTGCAAAGGCAGCATAACAGCGGCAGCATTGTGCCTTTGCTGCATCATGCAGAAGAGTTGTCTAGCGCACTGTGCCGGTAATGAAGCAGAGCCTTATAGCTGTGCGTGCTGGCTTTGCTTCGCACCGCCGGCGCAGCTTTGACACTGCTGGTTGGGTCCCGTGCAGGCGGCGGCAGGGGCGGGGGCAGGGGCGGCGGCGGGCGCGGCGGCGGGCGCGGCGACGGGCGCGGCGGCGGGCGCGGCGGCGGGCGCGCTGCGGCGCTGGCGGCCGAGCGCGAGGCGGCGGCGGCGGCCGCTGCGGCAGCCGCGGCTGCGCGGGTTAGCCACGGGGAGCTGGTTGCGCGCGCGCGGCGCTCCGGCGAGCCGCTCAGCCTGGGAGGTGGCTGCCCGGCGCCGCGATGCGTGCTGGGCCTGCCTGGGCTGCCAGCGGGCGCGGGGCTGAGAGACGGCTGCTGAGCCTGCTTGTGTGGGATGCGAGCGGCGCTGTGATCCACCGCAGCGCCACGCATGGGGCTGGAGCATGCTGCCGCTGCGGCTTGGCCGCTCTTACCAGCACGCATCTGTCCCCAATCCCGTAATCGCACAGGTCGTGCACTGACGGCTGCGAATGGCATGGGGCTGCACATCTGCGCTGCACTGCCAGCACCACTCTTCGCCATGCTCTGACCCCGCCGCATGCGCCAGGCTGGGTGCCGCCGACGGTGCCGGAGGCGCAGCCGCCCGCAGCGAGCGCGCCCGACGCAGCCGAGGCCGCGCCTGCGGATGGGGCCGCCGCGGCGCAGGAGCCAGCGGCACCGCGCGCGGCTGCGGAGCGCGCGCATTGCGGCGCAGCGCAGCACGAGCCGGGCGGTGGGACGGCCGTGCCAAGCGGGGCCGGGGGCGGCGCGGGCGCGGCGGGCGCGGGCGCAGGCGAGGCGCGCGAACAGGCGCTGCCTGTGCTGCTGGGCTACAGCAGCGACTCCGACGGCAGCGGCGGCTCCGACGGCAGCGGCGCCCCGGGCGGGCCGCCCAAGTTTGAGAGCTTCTTCTAGGCGCCGCGCTGTGCGCTGCGCGGCCGAAGCCGTGGCGTTTGTCATTGAACTTTCAGGTCGATTTTTACCGTCAAACTGGAAGAAACAAGGGGTTGCTGGCGTTGTCACAGTGCGGAACTGCTTTGCTCAGGCGGCGTCAGGCTGAGGAGCAGCTAGCCTACCCCAGCCCTACCCTACTCCGCGCGGGCGCCCCCGCCCGCTGTGCGCCACGCCCACCGCGCTCTCGGCCAGGAGCCGGGCGCAGGTCGGCGCGTCGGGCAGCTCGCCGCGCGGGTCCAGGCGCAGGTCGCCGATGAACACGATGCCGTGCAGCTCGGTGTCGGTCAGGCCGTTCCGGGTCATGCAGTCCACCGCCTCCACCCCGGACGCCTGCCCGCAGCCCCGCTTGAAAATTGTGTCTCCGCTGCATGAGATGCGGCATGGATGCAGGGCTCTGCGCGTGGGACGGGAGGATGGCAGGGGTCTGTGCCAGGCCATGCTGCAACAGCGGGTTGTGCCTTCAGATCATGCTCGGTCGGCAACCGGCCGCAGAGTCGCGGTGTGTAAGGGCGCCAGCACCCGGCAGGCAACATTCCTGGACTCCTGGAGACCGCTCCCACCGTTGCGCACGAAACCCCGTGTGCTCCCCGTGCAGCCCTCGCGCATCCAGCCACAGGCCGCGCGGGGCGCGGCACGGGCAAGGCCGGCGCCTGGCGAGGCTGCCGGATGGCAGGGCAGCGCTCTCGCTCAGCGCTGTCAACAAGTGCTGCAAGCGCGTCCCCTCTGGGCGGCGCAGCGCTGCCCGGCGGCCGCCTGCGCGCGCTGCATGCGCAGCCCAGGAGGACCGGCGGAGGCGCCGGGGCGCGGCCTAGGCCGCGGCGCGGGGGCCGCGCCTTGGGGAAGTCGAGCTCGACCAGCGCGGGCGACACCTCCTCGACGCGCGGGATGAGCACCAGCGAGGGCTTGACTTCCATGGCGAAAGCAATGCGCTTCCACTCCTCCAGCCGGGCCTCAAAGTCGCGCCGGTCCGTGAGCGCGGCCACGCGCCGGTAGTCCGCGCCCGCCGGCAGCAGCCGGCAGTCGTCGAGCGGGCTCAGGCGCAGCGCGACGACCGCCTCGCCCGGGTCCCGCAGCTGCACGGCCCCGCCCTCATCCTCCTGCGCCGCGCAGCCCGCGGCTTGCCGCCCCCCGCGCCGGCGGAGCGGCGCGCCACGCAGCGTCCCCGCAGCTTCAGCAGCGCTGAACGACGTCGAGCAGCGCGGGGCCTGGCCTGCCCGGATGCGCCGGGGGGTCGTGCGCATGCGCCCATGTCTTCACCATGCGACCGCCTTGGAGCCTCGAGGTTCCGGGACAGCCAGGGCCGCATGCTGGCCACCTGTGGCAGGGCATGGAGCGGCCGCTTGATAGTGCAGCACCACCCCGGCTCTCCTCACCTCAGCCCGCGCCCGAGCATTTGCCTGGACAGCCGCGGGCCCGCACCACGACGCAGAGGTTGGTCACGCGGTGGGCCGCCTGCAAGCTGTCCTGCAGGCTGAGGTAGGCGGCGAGGCCGGCCCCTCCAGTGGCTGCAGGGGAGGCCGCCGCCGCCGCCGCCGCCGCCGCCTGCTCCCCAGCCTGCCCCGGCGCCGCGCCCGCGGCCGGCGGGCAGTCGACGCCCTGCGCACCACCCGCCGGGCCGGCCACGGCCGCAGGCGGCCCGGCGGCGCGCGCGCCGGGCGCGTCGTGCCGCGGCTCGGCGCCCGCAGGCTGCTCGGCGGCGCTGCTCGGAGCGGGCGCCGGGAGCGCGGGCGGCCCGGGCGACCGGGCGCGCGCCGACAGGTGCGCCAGGTTGGCCGCGCTGGCCGCCCGGGCGTACGCGCCCAGGCTGATGCGCCGCACCGCGGGCGCCGCGCCCGCGGCCGGCAGGTTGTGCGCGCGCTGGGCAGCGTCTGCCGCGCCGCGCACGCGCCGGTGGGAGCCTGCCGGCCAGACGACAGCGCCCACCGGGCCTTCTGGACAGGCGGCGCGGCACAGGGCGGGGCGCAGGGGGGCGCTGCGAGCGGGCTGCGCGACGTGCTGCGCCGCGCGGCGCGGGGGTCGCGGGTGCGACCCCAGGCCGCGCAGGCATGTCCGGGGCCCAGGGCGGGGCGGCCGCCGGGCGCACCGGTGGGCAGCGCGGCCAGCGCGCGGTCCCACAGGCCGAGCGCGCCATCGCCGACGCGCAGGCCCAGCGCCACCGCGCGCGCGGCAGCGTCCGCCAGCGGCAGCGGCGGCGGCTGAAACTCCCTGTGCAGCTCGTCCAGCGCGGACTTCATGGCCCAGGCGTCCCGCCGCAGCTCGCGGCCCCGCCGCCGCGACTCCAGCCAGGCCTCCCGCCGGAGGCGCACCGCCAGCGCCTGCGGCCGCGCGCCGCGCTCGGCGCCCGCGCCTCCGCGCCTGGCCGCCGCGCCGGCGCGGCGCCTCGCCGCCGGCCCGGCGCTCCGCCGGCAGGCGCGGCCGCGCGAGCGCGTGCGCTGCCCCGTGAGGGTAGGGATAGGGTCAGGGCGGGAGGGCCAGAGCGCGGAGGCCGGGCGCGCGGCGCACCCAGGCGCTGCGCAGCCCCGCCTCCTCGAGGAAGACCGGTACGAGGTGCGCGCGGCCGGCGCTCGTCAGGACGTTCAGCGAGACGCCCGGCAGCGTGAACGCGGAGTCGTCCGCCGCGCGCGGCGCCTCCGGGTCGTCCTGCGCGCGCGGCAGTCGCCGCGCGTGCACAGGACGGCCCGCACATGCGCGCTCTGCGGGAGGCGGCGACGCGGCGCACGTCCAACGCAGCCAAGGGGCCGCGCAGGGGCCCCGCGCCGGCCAGCGCGCTGGCGAACGGCCGCGGCGTCATGGCGGGACCCTGCTTCCCGAGCGCGCGAGTCGGCGGACGCCCCCGCGCTGCCGCCGCGCGCAGCGCCGCGCCCTGCGACGGCCACCAGTCCTGCGCGGGCGGCCGCGCGGTGGGGGGCTTGCCGGCCAGGCGCGTTCGGGGTTGGCGGCGTGCGCCGGCTGAGGGGCCCGCTGCAGGCAGGGCTGCAGGCTCGCGCGCCTGGTGCGCCGCCAGGGGACCAGAGCGGGCGCCTGGTGTCGCGCGCTCCGCACGCTCCAAGGTCCTGCGGCCCAAGCACGGTCTCAGCAGGGTCACTACAGGCCTGGAACCTCACCCTCGTGTGAGCGGCCTGCGCACATAGCTGCAAGCTCCCAACTCACAGACACTGAGTACACGTGTCTGCCGACCAAGGGGGGCTTGCACACCAGACGTCGCCCCAGGCAACAAGGGGCAGGAGCCACTGGAACGCTTTGTGCTGCGGCACGCTGTCCAGGCACCACTGGATCGGGCCGTGCTGCGCCACGCTGTCCTTACTCGGGGGGTCCAGGTCTCCTGCGTCTGGTGCAGCGATGCTGCGCGTGGTGAAGCTTATCCCAGCTTGCGGTGCAGCAACTGGCGAAGCTCGGCTCTCTTCGGGCATGTTTTTGTCAGAATATTGCTCGCTGTGAAGCAGCGCTCCCAGGGCACAGCGTCACCAGTCCGGTGCCTGGGCACGCAACAGAGCCGTCTGTCCTGCAGCTTCTTTTGTCCAACTTGGGTGTTGACCTGTGAGCTATCCCGCTGGGCGGAGGCCCCTTCGCTTCTGGAGCCAGTGCGGCTCGTGCCAAAGTGCTTGGCACGAGGCTCCCTATTCGGGGCACGTGCGTCGACAAACCAAGTGTTCAGCTGAGTCCTTGTTCAAAGCTGCTGGCTCGTGCTTTGCCTTGGTCTCCGAAATGGGTGTGGTCATCCTCCCTCTTCCTGTCTGCCCACACCGCAAGATGTGGCGCAGCATGAGCTGGGGCACGCCGCTGTTGGCGGACACGCGTGCATGTGATATGCATGGACGGTGCGCGCGGACGCCGTTCGAAGCACCAGCCGACCAGCGCCGGCGCCGGCGACCAGCGCGGAGGCGCACGACAGCCTGCGCGCTGGAAGCGCCTACGCCAGCACAGTGCGGACGTGCCGCCTGATGCTGATCGGCGTGACCATGCGCTGCCGTGCTCGTCGTCGTCACACGCGCCTCACCGTGTGCTTGATGGCTTGCACTCTTTATGTGTACCATACCAGGCTGCCCGCGCCGTGCCTCCTGCACCTCCGCATGTGCGAGGAAGGGAGGCTTGGACTGGAGAGCCTGCCGTCGCCGCCGCGCGCCTCTGCTGTCTCTGCTGCAGCAAACGTGACGTGCCTGCGCGCGCAGGGCCGCGCAGCCGGCCGCCGGCCGGGCGGTGGTGTGCGGCGGCGGCCCGGCCGGGTCGCTGGCGGCCGTGTACCTCGCGCGCCTGGGCTACGCAGTGGACGTGTGCGAGCAGCGG
>JAABUY010004875.1_pt1 | contig 13783 bp, 10 predicted proteins | sample 5560271 | NCBI WGS metagenome assembly JAABUY01 (sample SAMN10711886, study PRJNA513374) | rock metagenome | isolation source: Antarctica rocks | place: Antarctica: Victoria Land, University Valley
TGAGCCCTACAGGTATCTTGGAGTAGACATCACTTCAACATTCAATTGGGCACCACATCTTGACACAGTGCTGAAGGAAGCCAGGCAGAAAGGCGAGAGGCTGCTCATGTCTCCCCTGTCAATCAAACAGAAAGCTCAAGCACTTGACACTGTCATCGGCAGTTGCATGGCGTCTTCAATGCCTCTGGGTCTCATGACACTATCAGATGTCAGCAAGTGTGATGCCATCAAGCTTAACATCTGCAAAAGAATATCCAAGCTACCCAGGTCAACGCCAGCTGCAATGATCCAGTAAGATAGGGAGCGTGCACGTGCAGGTCTGGGCCTAACCTCAATGAATGTGATGTATGCCAAGCTGACATGCACATACCTGACAAAAGCTCTAAATGAGATACCAATTGGACCTATAGCAATGCAAGTGAAGTAATGTCAGAGATCAGCCAGCAGCGTCTTGTACAGCCCTCGACATGCCCTTCGCGAGCAGGTTCTATCTGCACAAGCTTGGCGTTCGGACGTGCAGACGGGTGCGTCACAAGCTAATACACACATGTTACAGGACCACTGCAGTCCTTACCAAGGTCTTCCGCGCTGAAGTGTTGCATGACTTTGATGCCGAACGAAGCCGCAGTGTCATGCATCTAATGGCAGGCAAACGGCTTAATCAACAGAGACCTACATGCTTTGTCCCTGAGCTCGTGGCCGGCGGCTTCTACCATTTGTCACATACGGTGTTATGTGTATTAACTATTTGCGTAACCTGACTAACGTTGAGCTCTGAGTTGAGTGTATCGACGACGGCCATCGGCGGTGACGAGAATACTAGCCCGAGAACTGGGGCCCGACGTGTGTCACTGGTTCGACTAGATGGGTCGCCGACTCGGCAGGGTTCGGCAGGGTTTCCCGGGTTTCTAGGGCGCACGTGGAACCCCCGGGGTGCGGCCGACCAGAGTAGGGCGACCAAATAGGCAGAAGTCAATGCCTTGGGTTTGAGCCCGAGACCTTTCACTCAATAGCCAGCAGTCATTTAATGTCCGACCACCGGGACAGTTCACAGCGCTGGATCAGATCGAGGAGCGTTCGTAGCTTGCCAGCTTTTTTCGAAACGTAAACAATCCCGCACTGCCATTTGTTCATCGATGTTGGACAGTTCAAGCAAGGTTGTGGACAAGTGAAACCAATTGTCCACTTCATACAAGCCTTAAGTACTGCATTTGTCCACCCCCAGTAGATGCAGTTGCCTCCCTAGATTGTTATTGCGGCGGTACGAGTGTTTTTTGTGCGTTTAAATACGTCTGGCGGATGCGTTGGAGGCGGCACGGGTGAGGCCGTGCGAGTGCGGGAAGCCATGTGCAGGCGCGGCGGCCACGTAATGCGACTATGTGACAAATGTTGTCATACTGAATAGGTGGAACACCTTTTCTGTGGAATGCCGTTTAGCACTGATGCATAAAGAAGCCGACCGGCAGCATGACAAGCACTCATTTAGGGAAGTACCAACTTTGCAGCCCCGGACATAAAACAAGGGACTCCGAGTCACTGACACTGACTGACACAAGACCGAGATTGACACACCGGAACCGGCTGACCTTTGGTCGCAGATTTTCAAGCTATACTTGTCTGTATGCAGCTTCCATTCCCGCCTGTTTTGGTGCAGATCTTTGCAGCCGTATCTTGTTGCGACGTTCACAACTAGGGGTGTGCAAACTGTCTTTCATCAATCATTACTGAATAGTCTGCTCAGCTATGGCTCTTTTCGGGCAATTTGCAACTATTTTGCAATTTTTTCCGCACCGGTTTGGGTCCTTTAATGTCAGTTTCTCCCCGAAGAGAAATGTTTCTGCAATTACTGCTGATTTACTGTTGGGGTCGTGAAACAAGGTAATTTAAGCAAGTGTTCGTCTCATTCATTTTTAAGAAAATGGGCAAAGTAAGCCCAAAAGAGCTAAAACTAAAGGGATTTGGGCTATAGGTTTTGTTGAGGTGTTTTGGCGTTTTTCAAACCTGTGGAACTGTTTGAAAATTGTTCTATAAGCTGACAAACAAGTGACTATGTATTCTCTCAGTCGCAACCAGCCTGAACTAGTTTGTTGCTGATCCAGACATCATTCTCATCGTCATGAAAGTATCTGTATCCACTTAGTTTTTCGAACATCTCAACCACCTTATCTCCTGACCCAGGCACGAATCGGTTGTGCAACTCCCTAAAACTCCCCTATGAACACTGAAACCTGTTTTCTAATGGCAATGGTGTCGTGGTGCCGAAACACCTGCAGTTCAGCGCCTTCCATGTCAGCTTTAATGATGTCAAACGAAGGTATGGAGTACATGTCCATTATTTTCGAGAGTGTGGTGACATGAACCTTGCCTACCGCAACTTTTGCACAAGGAGGATCTTCCGGCTCCCTGGCATACCAAGCCTGCTGTTGTGAATCTGCAAACGGCCACCCAGTTCCCCAGTTTTTATCAGTCCGATCACACATCTGTAGCACAGTGGTTTTATCCCAAAGACCAATATTTACTTGGCGAAATTTGCCGATACCCCAGCCGTTATATGCTCCAGCCGAGAAATTGTCTGGATGTGGGTCCAAGCGATATATGACAGCATCACGGTAGAGCAATGATAACCAAATGGCACTCATGCCTACGCCCCCAACGTCTAGAATGTGTTTAGGTTTCAGACCTTGCAAATCCAGCAGTATCCTGTATTCTCCTTTCACGAAGAGGTTTATCGCCGACAGAAGTTTATTCGAATTTCGTAAGGAAGCGCACAGCATCCCCATGTTTCAAGGTCACAGACCTGTTGCTGTTACCGGCGCCACATATGCGCTACAAGCGCTTGTTGCGCCAGTAAAGCCGTACACAGAAAGGTGTGCTGGTTGACTTGCTGTGTTCGGAAGGACCGCCGCTTGCACACAGAGTTGCGCTTCATAATAGTGTCGGAGCTCGCACGTATTGCTGGTCCGACCGATACTTATGGGCCCTACTGTAGGGGTCAACTTCAAGCAGGTCCAGCATCGTCAATAGGCAAGCACTTGCTACTCTGTTGCCTTTGTTCACTGCAGCGCTTCATGATGTACATCCCTGCCGGTTTGATCGACAGGAGAAGCTGTACTGCGTGAGCAAGAGCAGTAGCGGCAAATTGAGCAGGCTGCAGGGATCAGCTGTGAAAGTGATCTTGAAGGCAGCTGACTGTTCTGCCTCTTGCAGGCTATTGGCACATATGGTGAAGAAACAGCGCATCGGGCCCTCTCAAGAACGCCCTTGGGAAGCTGCCAATCTCTGGAAGCACCATCAGCACTGGTCATTCTCACTGATAGTCAAAAGTCAGAAGGCAACAAATTTGCCAGAATCAAACTCTGGCAAAACCTTCTGAACTAGCAAGTCCACTGCACAATTGTGCATATGCAATGGGTTGCACAGAAAAGAGAGGTTTGCTGACTGAACTAGCTGTCCTTCTGTCAGAGGGAAGCTTGTTCAGGCTTGTTCAGGCAGCAAGCTTTCTTCCTGTGGAGTCGCTCTGCTGCTTGGCTGCTGCTTGACTTTGCTGAAGAAAGTGGGTACTACAGATGCCAGCTATCTTGTTTTGCCACGAATGTTGACCAAGAAAAGCCATTCTTCCCTATGCCTTTTGCGTGCCGCACGGCTGCCAAATTGGGGCTCTGGTTTTAATCTGCCGGCACTGTAACAGAGCCTTCACCGACAACACTTCACTCGCGCTACAGGATTCGACGGCGGTGAACCCGGACAGAGAAAGATGTGCCGGTTGACTTCCTGTGCTTAGTCCGACTAAGTTAGTCGCTCAGCAGAGATGACTGAGCGCCTTGACTGACACCACTGTCGGAACGTGCAGGTCACACCTCTGTGGGCAAGTATTAGCTACATTCTGTGGACAGATATTTAGTTTGCATGTTGCTGAATTGCAGGTGTAGTATACTGCTGAAGTGTCATTGTGCACTACAACTGCAATCTCACAAAGCAGCTGATATCTGCCAGTATAGCATAATTGCTAGGAAATCTTTAGCTTTGCCAATTGGACTGTGTGAAGTAGATGTTGCTGCTCTGCATTTACTGCAGAATATGCAGCAGCCCAATGAGTGCCTTCACTGGCTGCAAAGGCTAAGTATATTCTGCTAATTGCAGGGAGCAGGGGCTCCAAGGCTCCTTTATCATCACTTCTTCAGCCCAGGCTGCAGGCTGGCAAGGCTGGCAGGCCAAAGGATGGTACAGCCAAGCCGGCCAGGGAAGGGAAAAGCAGGCGGGGAAAAGGCTTTCAAGCAGCAGGCGGGGAAAAGGCTTTTAAGCAGCAGGCTGAGATGAATGACTCAGATGACCCTGATCAGTGAGACCATGGACAAAGAGGACCCTGAAAGATATTCAGCCAGGTACAGCCATTTACCTGTGTCTGTGCATGTAGCTGAGGTTCCTTGCTACTTCTGCAGCGCTTATGTCAGTCGCCAGGTAGTTGTGCTCTGCACAGGAGCTGACTGATATGTAGCTAGCTGTTGACATCCAGACGCATCACACCTTTTTTCCGCACATCTGTACACATTGTACCCACAAGGCAGAGGTTTTTGTATTCTGATGCTTGGCTTACAGTGCTGCCCACTGAGCACCACAGTGCTTCTTGGTTGTGCAGGCTGACAATTCAAATGGACAAAACCTTTGTGCATTGATGAGGTGTGCAGCGGGTAATGGCTGCCATCTGTGTGAAGGGGCACCATCTTTGAAGATCAGGAGCTTGCTGTAGCCTGGTCATGCTCGAGTGGTACCGGTCATGCATTGTACATCCTTGGCAGCCATGTCTTATATGCAGTTTTTGGCTATGCTTTCCGCTATGGTGTTTAATGTTATGCGCTAGGCATCCTGTAGGCTTGCTGCTGTCTGTTGCTTGCAATGTTTGTGTCAGTGTAAATGCATTCGTGTGACAGTACCTGCCTGTATACTTGTCCGTGTCGTGTGTCTCATTGAATGTAGGCACAGTGCGCATGTACAGTGTTTAGATCAGTATAGATTTGCAGACTAGGGGCAGATGCACTTGAGACACCTTAGGTATAGGGTAGCCAGTGCAGCAGCCAGCTTTCAGCCTGAATTTGCCTGTTTCAGACGATGTCTAGACAGATCTGTTCAGACTACAGCCTCAGTCAGATCCTACCTGATGTAAAAGATGAGACACGATAAGACCTGTCTGATATTGCACAATTAGACATGATCAGACCTATCTGAAGTGGTCCTGGTGGGACAGTTTCAGCATGGGCTGAACTGAGCTGAAGTCTCGGAAACAGTGAGACATTTTCAGCATAGATCAGACAGCGTTCAGCCGCGCTTCGTTCACATAGTGGTGGTGGTAAACAAGGAATGGTGCCAGGCTGATTTGCTTTCGGACCTGTTCAGAGGGGTTTTAAGGCGGTCGTGCACTGCAGTAGCTCTGCTGGGCATTCTGTTTCATAGCTACACGTAAACAGTGTTCTGCTGCCTGACGTTCATGAGATAGCTTCACAGCACATCAGATATTGCAGCACTTTCAGCCTTTGTTGTATAGGATCAGACACTGCAAGCTAGACATTGCTGATCGCACTCTAGCCACGTTTAGCAAGCATCAGATCCTCTAGACAAGGCTGAAAGCGTTCAGCCATGCATTTAACAATATCAAACATGTAAGCTGAATGTTGCTGATCATACTCTAGTCAGTTTCAGCTAGTATAAGACAAGGCTGAAAGCGTTCAGCCGTGCTTCGTTCCCATAATGACTGGGTGTGACAGCTGCGTTTTGTTCCTCTCTTAAATGTTTCTCCCCTAACGATGCAACACAAGCTTTGTGCGCAGTTTCGCAGATCCTGTGTCAGCATGAGCATGCATCAGGTGCAACAGCAGCACGAATGTGCAATTTGCAGTGTCAGTGCTTGTGCAGTCCATGTACATCTGCAACAATGTCAGAACACAGTGCAACGAACTTTTGAATTGCAAGCTAGAAGTGCGCACTATGAGTTACGTGGCGTCACTGGACCTTCGCCACTACGGCTAGCAAGCAAGCAATGCACAAGGCTTGCAGAAGCTGTTCACAATACATGTCAGCCGTAGACTGCTCACCTTCAAGGATGATAGCTGTTCAGCTGTGCGGGAGGAGTGGTGAAAGCACCCTGACTGCATGCCCTGTAAGCAATGAGCTCACCATGATTAGTGATGAAAGAGATGTGTCACATCATGACGCACAGCACAGTTGCAACCTGACTCAAATATGAATAAGCATAGTTCAATCTTCCAGCAACCCATCATCAACCTTCATCAATTGTAAAATGCCTGCAACCCCATTCAAAATAGCCATAAGTGTGGCGACAAATGTAATTTTGTGATTGTTTTGTTGAAGAAACCAAACGTGTTAAAGGCATTTTGAGAGGGACCACTTCATCTTCTATTCAGAAAGAGGCTACTGGGTACAGACCAGACTCACCCCAGAGGTGAAGTAGGGTCAACAGTTGCCAGGACACAACTTGCCAGCCCTTGCCCACCAGACCTTGCCTGCTGTGCTGCATTTGCAGCCAGTGGCAGATCATGCATGCAATCGCTTCCCAGCGGCTCTAAGAGAGTGGAAATTGCATAAGGTATATCTGCGGGCTGGTATGGTGCAGCAAGTTCAGGCTGGAACTTAACAGCAGCATCAAAGGGGTTAAAATTTGGGGCATGGGAGGAGCCACTAAGAGGAACAGGCTCTCTGAAAGTATCTCTGCCGCCCTCGCAAATGTGCTGAATGGGTCTGCTTGAAGGGAACAAGATCATGGGCAGCGATGGGGATGGGAAAAGTGTCTTTGCCTGAATGTGCCCCATAGGGTGCACGGGAGGCTGCACCCAACAATTGGGCGTGCACACTCTCTGGTTCAAAGACAGAGGGCTTGAAGACGTCATGAAAGGTGACAGAGCATCCCTCGGTAGCATTGTGACATCACACGATGCCCCTGCAGAAAGCACAAAGCCAAATTTGGGCAGCCATACAGCATACATGGACAAGAAGACCAGAACAGGACTCCAATGTGGAAACAGGGAGCACCTACAATCCAATCATGTACTTGCAAACTTGAAATTTAGATCAACAAATCACATGAGGCCTTCAGAGAAATGCCAACCTTCAGAATGTGAATCCTGCACAGGTGAGACCTGAGCTGCTGGGACCAAATCACTGGCAGGAGCAATCGCCCTTTGCAATCCCGAACCAGAAAATTCAGCTGCTCTTTCTGCATGGAAGGTTTCAAAAGCTTCTGAGCTTGGGAAATACATTGGACATGTACACAACTGCAGATTCAAGCACAGATCAGAGTGGCCAAAGTGTAGACAGCTTACAGCTTCATTAAGCTGCCAGTACCATTGCGACACACATGATCAAGTTTACAACATAGACTGCCAATTCCACTCTGTCCAGCACGCACTGTCAGTTCCACTCATTACAGGACAATGTGTCAGTTCCACTCAGTAAAGCGCAACACGTACTAGGAGTCCAAGTATCACCTCTGAGCTGCCTTTTCTCCTGTATGGCTGTATCATGCTGCTGCGGTGCTGAGTGAAGCAAGTTGGCTGCAGACGACAGTGTATGCTGGCTAAATTCCTCTCCAGGAAACCACGCGCAGGCAGCTTCAGCAGCGCCTGTCAACCAGTCCTGCAAGCACATGGTACACACTCTACATCATGCAAGCACCTCTGGTTGTGGCCACCACCGTTACCGCCACAGGCATGACCAGGGGCGTTTGCAGCTTGGGCTAGGAACTAATTTCTGGGAAATGCACTTTTTTTTGTTACCAAAAAGTATAAATCTATGATCTGGATATGTTCCTCAAGCTCAGAATATGGTTCCCCTTTTCTCACGCTGTGTAGTGCCTTTTTAGCTTATCTTGTGAAATATAGCCTTTTTAGGGAAACTTACTTTATAAAGACTAGTTGGATAGGTCGTAATTTTTGTTGTATGCTTAACAAGCATTGGCTTTTCGACATGGTATACAATGACTTTATAGGAAGAAAATTTTGAATGTTGGTTACCGTATTTCCTGTGGGTACCAGGCATCCATCACTGCTATGAATCAAGACAGGACTGGCATCAGGCTGCTCAGTGCAGCAGGCTGCAAAAGGACATGCCACAACTACATGCCTGCGTTGATGTAGTATAAGCAAAGGTGCCATCCAGAAGCCGTCATACCTGTAGATACATGCCCTCAGTTGTGCTGCAACGCTGATGAGATGGCTGAGGATAGCTCTGATCCTCCCAGCATTGTCTTGGCCGCTTACGACTATCTGAACCATCAGAGCTGCAGTCACCTTGCTTGCAAGACAATGCTGCTGCCACAGCTTGCTTGTCTGCTCTACTGCTCACCAAGGGACTGCTTGACAGCCACGCTGAATGTAAAAAGCTTTGGGAGTTGACCAGATGGTCAAGGACAGGCACAGTGTTCATGTTCTGCAACAGAGGATAGTCACTGCTGCTGAATAGACAGTTCCTTGAACTTCCAATGGCCCACAGATAGGTCTCAGCCCAAAGCCTATCATGAACACTTATGACAGTGTTCCAGAGCAGCCAGCAAGCAACTGTCCAGATTGCTTACACACTGCACCAGAAAACAAACTGCCTGACGCTTACAGCAGGCACACTATGATCTTTGCAGCCTGTGTGACAGCACGGCTCGCCGGGCAGCACGCACGTGAGTGCGAGGATCAGCAGGAGAATGTGAGGTCAAAGATAGAAAGCTCGGACGTGACCTGCACTACCTGATGAGGTGTTGTGACTGTCCTTGCAGGTTGAATCTCCTCACGAACAGTACCCGGAGCAAAGCCCCAGCCTGGATGTCCCGGCAGTTTCCACTGGGTCCTTGCCTGTTGCAACAGCCTTGCGAGGTCATCATGCTGCAGCGTCGCGGGCTCTGTGTCGGTGCTAGCGGCGAGCGCGACCATGCTGCCACTGTTAGTTGAAGGGATCCAACCTGCATTCGGGCCATGGCCTGCTAGCTCGCCCACCGTGTGTGATGCACTGACAGTTCCATCGTGATGGGTGACTCACAAAGCAGTGTGCTGTGGGGACTCAAGGAAGAAAAGAAAAGAAAAGACCATGCCTTTCGGCATTGGGGATTCTAGGAATTGGCTTTCGTTATCTAAAAAAGCGCGAGGGCGAGGTATGTTGGACTTCCTTGTGGGGTTGGGGATTTGATGGGTATTGCTCAGGATAGTATGCATGTGATCACAATTACGTCTGTACAAAATGACAGTATCAGCACTTCATCAAGCATCACATGTATGTGGCTTCTCAATGCAAGAGTCCATGCTGATAGGTTGCAGGGCTGCAGCAAGTTCAACCCGTACCTGTGGCCTTGTTCAGGGCAATCTTGCCATGTTTGCACGCAAACAACAGTGCTACATTCTTGTCAGCACTGAACATCCTTGTTCGGCTATCATCCGGAACAGCGCTTCTTGCATGTGATGCAGCTGTGTCCCAGCCGCGCATCAGCTTGAGTACCCGCTGTACTGTCTTGGTCCTTTCTTGGTCTTGCTCGCACCAGTCCAGCAGCATCTGGAAATCTTGCACTGCGCAGCAACCACATTAGTCATCTGAGCTGCATTGCAGTCTTGTGCATGCCAGGGATACTGGCTTTCTGGACACAACCTGCTCGCATCAACACTTCTGTCTTACGAAAAGCATCTTGAGCATCAAGCTCTCAGGTCACATAGGCATCACACTATGACAAACTATTGCAATGGCAATCTGACAGTCTTTGACACTACGACAACGCATATTTTGACAACAGACACTGCATGTAAGCGTGCACATAAGTCAAAAGGGCAACCTGTTAGGACGTTGTTTGTGTGACAAGTAAACTCCGCCAGAACTTCTGAATCATTGGCTTTCACAGACACTGCTGCTGCTGCCTGCAGATCTTTCAATTTAGACACCGTCTCCTTCCCTACAGCTTGTAGCTTATTGACAGGATCTATCATCAACGGAATATCAGGCTTCCTCACGTTTGACCTGATAGTGGTTACCTACAAGCACTAGATGTAAGAACAGCAGCAACAGCAGTAGTAGACAGAGCATGGTTGACTGAGTGTACGACTGGTATGCTTGCATGCACTGTCCTGAGCACATTTCATCCGGACACCAACATGCTGACAATAACCCAGTGTGCGGTCTGTCACATCCCAGAGTCTCCTACTAACATGACAGGACCATGCTGTGTACTGACTGTGAGCTCACCACAAAGTCATCAGACAGCAATGGAGGAATGGCAGAGATGCGCTGTCCTTGAGAATTCACAGCTCGCATTAAGAGTCTCAATTTGGGCTTCTGTCCAACCAATAGAGCTTCTGAGCTTTCTGTATGGCCACACAGGCATATGTAAATAGCAATATCAGGCTTGGAAGCTTTTGCCTTGTTGGCTGGGCAAGCAAGACAAATCAGACTCAGAGACCCACAAAAATGCATAAAAGGAACATACGTACTATGGCCAGCACAGCAGATGGTATGCCAATGAAGGGGTGCTGGTATCAAATGACTTCTGCATTTACACAGTTGCAAGGACATGCAGACAAAAGATACCTGTCACTGATAGCTTGGGCAGCGTGATCTTCTGCTCCCGCATTTGCACTATGAGCTGTTCTCCCATGGGCTCCACCTCACTGCTCACCAGCAATGGCTTGCCCTATAATATTTTGGTTGTACTGACATTACAGTCGAAATGAAAAGAGTACGGCCCACCAATCACCAGCTTTGGAGGAAGTGCTCAGCATCTGTTCTTGCTGTGTTTCCGTCTCAAAGTTGCACAGTATACATAGATTTATGTCCAATAATATGCGCAAAGTGTCTTTTGTCCAGAGCACAGGCCAAGATGGCTGTTGCAACCATGTCCACTTCGCATGCATACTGTCTGAGGGCAACCCCTCATCTGAAGCCTTGGTCAGGGCACAGTCATGCACAAGAGACTGATGTGCTCTGCCTTTAGGTGTGTGTTGCATGCCAGGTGCATTAGCGCAAGTAGTTGTTATGCCTAGTAACCATTAGCAATCAGCTTAGCATGATTTGAATACAGCACTAGCACATGCTCTGTGCAGAGGAAGCAAACCTCTTTGTTCGAAGGCACTACTAAGCTGTCCAGCCAGCTTTCATCTGACATATCAATGGTAGTCCTAGTTGCTGTTTGATAAGCCTTGGCATCAACAGCAGAGACCTGAAGCATCAGCAAGCCGCTTCTGAGCAAGGCAGTCAATGGGGGCTATACGTACTGAGCATGCTCGCTGGTCTGTTCCGTAACAGGCGTTGACATCACCTGGGACATGCGCGACATGCCTGTGTTTGCAAAGGGGCTTGTATACATGGAACAAACTGCTTGGGTGCTCAGACCACAGAAGCCACTAACAGCAAATGACATCTCACCTGTACAAAGAGACCCAGCTCATTCAAATTGTCTGAGTCTGCTGCACGTGCGCTGATCAAGCACAGTTGCAGCTCAGCTCCGCAAGCGGCTTTTAGGACTTCACCGGACAGGTATTTTGAATCCATCTGCCTAAGACATTGCTTCTTGGGGTTGAAGCTACACAGGTCACATGAGGTGCTGCGACAGCCAATGAACCTGTTGCAGCCAAGAAGTGAAGCATCATGCTGCAAAATGTGTGCTTGCCATATACATATGGCTGCACTATGCACATATACATGCACTAGAACATTGTGAGAAGCATGTTTTGCATTAAATGCAACACGTGATCGACAACAGGTCACAAGCAGATGCATGCTCTGACCAGAGTACTGTCTATACGTGCTAAGCTGACAAGCATGCCACAGGTCAACTTCTTGCAAGTGTGATATTGGCATTGCACAGAGCCTTACTTGCATTCATGGCACAAATCCAGAAGCATTCCATCACCCTGATCAGCATCTTCATCTCCTGCTGCAGTTAGAGCAGCTGCCAAGGCAAAATCCACTTGTGTGGTGGGGATGCCCAGTATTGCTGCAACTTCAGGCGCCAGGTGCATAACTTGCCGTCTAGTGAAGGCACCCTGCAGTATGTACACTTACTGCCTCCAAGCTGCTTGCGTTCTCGTGTAACAGTAGTTACACGAGTGTGTGCGTGCCCCTTTCGCACCAAGTAAGGCCTCGTCCGAGTGAATCAGTTAAAGCGATGAAGAGCCAAATTGTCATGCCACCAACAAGACGTCGCCAACCTGAGCCATATGTGACCGGCTTGCGCAGGCGGATCGTCTACTCGATGAATCCTCAAAATTATTCGACTGCGCTACACAAAGTCACTTGAACGCCATGCAGGATGGCACAAGCTGATCTTCAGGTTGAAAGCTGCAGCTCAGGGCAACCAGTGTCTTGTCCAGCAAACGGTGTACGCAGCCTTACCAAGCTTGGCTTTGCTGACGCAGACGTGTGGTATGCTAAGAACAACTCGCCGCATATCCACTTGGTGTCACCTGCAGTTAACGTTACAGCATCAGTACCCGAGGGTCCGCTGCGCAATTTCAAAGCTTGACTGCAACACTCGCCGCAAGACCCCAGTGCCACTTGCGTGAGACAATCATGCTGTGTGCCAGTGCCTGGACGGACTGCGTGAACTGATCCTCGCTCTGAAGTTACTGCTCGTGCTGAAGGCCACTCGTGTCCTTCCTTCCGTCCTTTCTTTTTCAGGTACAACGACTCATCACACTACAAAGATTTGCTTGTGTCTAGTGACTCGTGGCTAGCATGCTATGGCAGCGCTCAGCTCAGCGGCACAGACAGGCTGACGCTCTGCGCGTTAAGGCTTGCGACAAAAGGACAATCTTGCTGCCTATCCCAAGAAGAAATGAGTCACAGTCTACGCTACGTTAGAAACTGCATGCAGTACTTAGGGGGAAATTTCACGGGACATTTTAATTCGTCACGTTTTTGATCTGGCTAACGTTCAGACGCACACGTTGGTAGTCCATTAGCGTTCAGTGATGGCTTATTAACCCTTAACAACTTTTGCGGCACATTAATAAGTTAATAAGTTGTTAAGGGTACCCTGAACAACCCCTTAACAACTTCAGAGACATGCTATTTGACGTTTTCTGATGCTGCTGAATCGATAAAAAGTCTTAACAAGGTGCGAATCTTACGTCTTCATAAGTATTTTGAGCATCTCAAGTGTACAGGGACACAAGTAAATTCATGCCATACCCAAGCATATGTGAATGACATGGAAAGTTCGACAACACTAGATAACACAATGTCGAGAACTATGGTTCAAAAAATTGAACTTCAGGGATGCTGCAGCACTGATTCACAACATAAAATGTAGAAGCAGACATTGATGAGGCTAATGTGACGAAACAAAATCAGGCGCAATGCATTTCAAATCTGCTGCCTAGTAGGTGTCGATTGTGTCATCATCTAACAATGGCAGCAAAGCTGATCAAAGATGCTGCTAAGAGGGGCTTTGACTACTACTGGGCTGTCCATGTATGCTGCCAAGTTGAATCCTGCAGCCTGCGTCTCCTCTGCATCAATATCAGCAACCAACTCATTGACAGTCAAGCGAAACTGTAGCTGAGGTGAGTGTTTCTACATCCATCAACGAGTCCTCTGCTGGGGTAGACTTTTCAGCAGGGGCTGATTTGGCGCTGTCAACTGCTGTCACTACACGTGCACGCTTCCTTTTGGGCCTGTCACGGTGCAACTCTTGCCTGAGCTGAGCAATGTGTGTGGTCTTAGCCCAGCCTAGTCTGTTGCGGAGCTTGGTATGTGTCAAACCCATCTGAGAAAAGCTTCTCTCACAACCAGCAGCATTGACTGACAC
>JAABUY010004876.1_pt1 | contig 13782 bp, 20 predicted proteins | sample 5560271 | NCBI WGS metagenome assembly JAABUY01 (sample SAMN10711886, study PRJNA513374) | rock metagenome | isolation source: Antarctica rocks | place: Antarctica: Victoria Land, University Valley
GCGGCGGCGGTGGCGGCGGCACCGGCGTGGGCGGGGGCGGCGTGATGGGCGGCCAGGCGCCCCCGGCCGCAACGTACGCAGATGCAGCGGCGGCGGCCGCCGCCGCGCACCTGTCCGCCAGCCAGGCGATGGCGGCCGCCGAGGCCGCGCAGCGCTTTGCCGACAGCCTGCAGGTGCGCCGGGCGCTGCGCCCCTTCGCCCGTGGCGTCCGGCCCGCCTCCTTGCGTGCTCCGGCTGCCTTTTTTACACGGAGCAGCTGGCGCAGGGGTGCTGCTCCCCTCCCTTGTGAGTTTGCAGACATGCTCTGCGAGGCAGAGTGCGAAGCGCTTGCCTGTCGGCGCATGCAGGCCATGCCTTCGGCTTGAGACGGTGTAGGGGTGGCGGGTGGCGCACGGGCTGGGTGCGCGAGTGCTCTGCACTTGCCGCTTGCACGCTCACAGTGCGGGGACATCGCATGCACATGGGCGCTGATGCATGGCAGCTGTGCAGGGCCGCGCCGCGGACGGAGACCCGGCGGCCGCCGCGGCGAGCGGCCCGGTCGAGGCCGCCCGGCCGCCGCCCCCCCCGGAGGCGGGTCTGCCGCGCGGCTTCGGCCTGGGCGAGGGTTTCCGCCAGGGCCAGCCGCCCGCCGTGGACGAGGCCGCCCTGCGGCAGGCCCCCGGTGCGGCCCCGCTGCCCTGCCTGCTGTGCCAGCAGACATAGCGCGCGCCGCGCCTGCTTTTGAGGGCCGCTCGCTGGGCGGCGGTCGCAGCCCCGGGGAGGCAGGCCTCCTGAGGAGGCTCTAGCTGCCTGGCAGCTGTGTGGCTGTTACAACGTGTGATTCTCACCCTAGGTTTGAGGTGGGAGAAGCTTCGTAGACGGGTCATCCATGTGCAGGCCATGCCATGCAGGTGCTGGCGGCGGCGGCGATGGCGGCGCACCGGCGGCGCCGGGCGCGGGCGCGCCGGACAGCGCGCCCGGCCGCTTCACCAAGCGCAGCGACTCCGCCATCCAGCGCAGCTACGATGCCGCGGCCGGGCCTCCCTCCAAGTCGGATGCGCAGCAGGCGCGCCGATCGCGTATCGCACTGTCTGCTTTGTCCCGCCCATGATGCTCCCAGGTTATTGGTGATGCGATGGACCAGAGGGTTGTTTGGCTTTGTATGATGTCTGCCTTGTCTGTCGCTGATGGACAAAGCTGCTGCGTGGCGAGTCAAAGCAGTCTCGTCTTAGGTTTGAAGACACTGGTCTCTTCCTTGACCAAAAAAAAAATTATGTGTCTTGTTGTGGTGCTGAGGCTGAGGCGTGGGGCAGGTGGGCAAGCCCTCGGCGCCGCCGCCGCCGCCGCCCGCGGCACGGCCGCCGGCAGGGCCCTCTGCAGGCGGCGCCGGCAGCAGCTCCGGCGGTGCGTGCGGCGGGCATTTGCGTCCTGACACACGCATACGTAGTGCACGCATGAGTTGTGCTTCTCTGCCTTGAGAGTTTGTTTAGTGTCAGGCGCATGCACAGCGCATTGGCCACCTGTGAAACCACGTTGTCTTCTCGCCAGTGCGAGAGCAGTGAAAAGTCATAGCGACAGAGCACTTCATTATGCTTGCGACGCGCAGGTGGCGACGAGTACAGTGATCTGGCTAAGCGCTTTGAAGCGTTGAAGAGTGGGGTTGCGCGGAAGTGATGCGGAGCCTACTTTGGCCTGGCTGAGCGCCACTCAGACTGGGTGGTACCGCTGCATGGCTGTGTCTGGAACGCGTTCTGAGTCGGGTTAGTGCGGTTGCATGTTGCTGAGGGACATGGATTGTAGAGTCCATTATCAGTACACACAAAAGCTGAAATGCCTGCAAAGGGCAGCTCCGGCTCGCTGCATGCTGCATGCAAGCCAGATTTACAGCTCGCACGTGCACTCCAACTTGGCAAAACGAACAGTGCAAGAGTAGCCCAGAGTTAGGTGCTGCAAGGCCTCACACATTCCCACGTATCAGCACTGTGCGGAGCCGCCCAACAGACCTGCCGCATGGCTGGGCGCACTGCTCTCGCAGCTGCGTTCACCAGATGCATCAATGGCCTGCTCGGCAAGCAGCGCAGCGCATGCATCCCCGTGCTGAAGGAGCTGCTGCGCCTGCATGTGCGCAGACTTGCTGTCGTTTATAATTTCAAGCTACGCTTGCGTGTGTGTCTGCTGCACTGGACTACATCCTGTGCTGACTATCCTTGAACACAACAGGTGTGCCCCCGGTGCTGCCTCCGGTTCCTGGGCGTGCTGGACGGCGAGGCTTACGCGCTGCCCGTACCAACTGTTCACGAGCTAGCCTCTGCCATGGACCAGCTTGCAAGCTCAGGCCACACTCTTGCGTGCACGCCAGTCGGCGCGCCAGCTGGCGCTCCCGAAGCTCCTGACAGCGCAGATGTCAGGCCTGAGAGCAGCGCGGCGGCCCCCAGCAACGGAGCACAGCCGCCAGCTCTCGCTGCAGCATCCGGCGCTGCTGCAGCAGCTCCACAGCAGCCGCCCTCGCCGGCGAGCGGCCTGAAGCAGCCGGCGAGCGGCCTGACGCAGCCACGCGGCTGTGAAAGCCCGTCCTCAGCAGGCCCCTCTGCCAGCGCGGTTGCTGCACAGACGGAGCAGCCGGCGAGCAACGCGGCGGCGGGGCGCGGCGGTGTGACCGAAGCGGCAGGGGCAGGTGCAGAGCGGCCGGCAGCCGCGAGCGCGCCGGCGTTTGCGGAGGACAAGACGTGCCCCGCGTGCCTTGGCATCCTGCAGGTGGGTGGCTGCGCTTGCAGAATGAGCTGCCAAGCTGAAACTTAAAATACAGTGCGCCTCGTCTGGTCCATGTTTTTGGCGTCGCGGTGAGGACACGCATAAGGGACGCCGTCTGATTCGCAATGACTGTGGATGCAGCCCGAACTGCAGTCCAAAGGCCCAAGCAGTCAGCACTCCAGTGGAATTATGTTCAGAGGACTTCTGTGGACCTTGCATGCAATACACAAGAGACGGGGCCCTGGGCAGGCGCGCGAGCGGGCGCTCGCGCCGGAGGCGGAGGCCGCGGTGCTGGCCGGGCTGGAGGACGACGCGGTGGGGACGCCCTGGCGGGCGCAGGCGGCCGGCACGCCTGCGGCGCTGGCCGCCGCTGTCAGGTGCGCTGGTGCCCCACCCTGCAGTGCTGCTTTAAGCCTGATGCGTACATACGACAATATGCATGCACAGGGTGCATGTCATATTGGGCGCCGCATGCAAGCCCTGACGCATAGGACCCTTGACCTAGGTTGCTATCAGATGCGCAGGTGTCACATACATGTCGTGCGAAGCAGATGCAAGCCCAGATAAATATATAAATTTTCAGTTACCGTTGTATAACAATTCTTTTTTGCCTAAATCTAAGTAGATTAAAAAATGGTTTCCATTAATAAACACATTGTAATATCGAAAATAGTTTTTACCGTAGAATGTCATGGTCGTAATTATACCTTGTGATGATGCACCCCCAATGCGCAGGGCTTCCGGGCACGGCGAGGCGCTGGCAGCCCTGGCGCTGGACCTCTCGCTGCCGGCCGCCACGCAGCTGCGGCAGCACACGCTCGCGCTGCACCTGCGCCGCGCGCTCCCGGACGCGCGCGCGGGCGCGGCCGCCGGAGCGGGCGGCGGCGGCGCGGAGGCGCCCTGGGCGCCGGGCGGGTTTGTGACCGACCTGAAGGTAGCCGCGCGGCTGGCGCTGGGGCCGCTGATGGCCGCCGAATTGGGCGCTGCGCTGGCCTCCGACGCGCCCGTGCGCCCCATGCGCCTTGGCGAGTTTCTGCTGTAATGCTCTGAAGACAGGGTAGCCTGTGCTGAAACAAGCTGTTGCTTACTGCGCATGCTACGTCGAGCAATGTGCCGCCCTCATGCTTTCTGTCCTTCGGGCTAAGGTGACAGGTAACCTGCTTTACAAGGGCAGGCTGCGCATCCACTACCTGGCTATGGCGAGGCGCATACACATATGATGAACGCACATTGCATGCCGGCATGTACTGAAGTGTTAGTGTACGGACCACCCAGTGCATTGCTGCCAATGTAAACTGCATTGCTCTTGCCTTTTGCACAAATGTCGTGGACAGGACTCAACATGGATGCTTGACTGTTTGCTGCCCGGTGCAGGTGCGTGTAGGCCTCGCATACCTGCACGCTGCCAGCGCGGGTGAAGTGGACTTTCTGTTTGCTGCAAGCGGCGGTGGGCGCCGCAAGCGCAAGCGCGGCAGTGGCGAAATCGTGCGCCCTGGTGCGCCACGCTGGGGTGCATACTGTGTATTGGCTCATGTGGTGTTCATATGGGTGCAAGTGAGTGTGCAGCTACATGTGACGTGCGGGTGCTCCAAAATGAAAGGCATCCAGCTAAATGCGCGTGCAGGCACACTAGCTGCTGTTAGGCGAGCCACACACGTCAATAGTTTTGTGTGTTTCACAAGCTCGATGTAAGAGATAGATCGACGTTTCGGCGAAGCAGTGCCTTGCATTAGCAGTGCGGTGATCTGCACTTGTCCCATCACATCACCAGTTGGTAACATCCTGTTTGTATCGACGCACTGCGTGCGCGCAGGGCGGACCGCCACGGCTGAGCTCGCCACCAAGCTGCGCGCGTACCCAGAAGCCAAGCTCGGCGAGCAGGTGTGCGCTACACACGCTGTGCTGCAGTCCTGCGCGGGCGCTGGCTTGCACTTGCGCGGGGCTGCTCCAGCGAGCTGTGGCGTGGCAAGCAGGCATACGTACTAACCCTAAGCCTGTACACCTCTTCACTGCCCACCGCAGGCCATGGAAACCAGGACAAGGGAAAGGACCTTGCGAGCGCCCTGGCGAGCATCGCTGCGGCTGAAGCATCGATGTGCTGTCCCTGGCTGCAGCTCGTACAGCGCCTGAGACCGCCTCTGGTCGCAGGCGTGCGTGCCGCCCCGGGCGCCGGCTGCGCCCGTGGCGCTTGCGCTGCGCGTGCGCCGGGAACCCGTGTACGTCGCTGGCCGCTACCTGAAACTAGAGCGGTGCGCTGGCCGCGACCTGCGACTGCAGCAGTGCGCTGGAGCAGTGGGCCGCCCATACTCAGGTGAGATGGTTGATTGATATGCACTGACATTGCCGGCGGAGCACTGCTCTTCTGCTGCTCGGGCAGGCTGACGCGCACGCTGTCGCGTGTGATGCATGGTCAGCCACGCGAGCGCTGGGCGTGAGCCCAATCCCAACCCTGCCTGGCGCGCAGGGATGTGAGCAACTCGCCCTTCTTCATCAAGGGCGCGCGCCTGGGCCGCACCAGCGTGCAAGAGGAGCTTGAGCGCCACGTGGCGCCGGTGCTGCGCTGCGACGGCATGAAGTTTTTGTCCGCGGGTCTGCCGCCAGACCCTGACCCTAGCCCGGCGCCCGCCAGTCTGCACCGCATGCAGGAGGCCGCCTCTCCTCGGTCACCTGGTTTGCACTCGCAGCGCTGCAAGCTGGGCGCGGGCAAACCCTGCGTGCGTGCACGCGCTCGGGCACGCTCGCAGGCGAGCGTGCGCCGCTCGTCCTGCAGCAGCTGCGAGTACTGGCGAGGTGGCCGAGGAGATGCGGCCTCCTGCATGCAATGCAAATCGGTTGGCTCATAAAGCGGCGCCGCGCTGCGCGCGCTGCGAGCCGGGCGGGCGCTCCGGCCTGAGACTGGCTGTCACAGCAGCGCCTCATCCACGCCGCTGGGGCGGAAAGCGATATCCGGCGACGCGGCAGGCCGCGAGGACCTGGACGTGCGCATGCTGGGCGACGGGCGGCCGTTCGTGCTCGAGGCGCACAACGCGCGCAGCCCGGCGCCCGGCCAGGCGCAGCTGGACGCGGCGGCGGCCGCGCTCGCGGCGGCGGGCGTCGGCGTGGAGGCGCGGCGGCTGCGCCTGGTCGGCCGGGAGGCGCTCGCGCATCTCAAGGCGCGCGGCCCCGGTACTTAGCAGTCTTGACATGAGCTGATCATCAGCTCTGTGCGAGCTTGGCCGGGAGGCCCTCGCGCAGCTCAAGGCGCACGGCCCCAGCTGTCACTTGTCTCGACATGAGCTGATTGTCAGCTCACTGTGGGTTTGAAGTGGGCAGCGCAGCCTGGAGGCGCGTGCCGTATCGCGTATCTGTCCCTGTTGTAATGTTCACTAGCTGTGCTCGGGAGATGGAGCGGAGGCTAACCGCCACCAGATAGCGCCTTCCCACCCTATGTCTTTTTGAGTATCCGAACATGCGGGCGTGGTGCATGCAGCAGCCCGGGACATTGTGGGTCTTTGGGGAGCGGTGCCTGGCAGAGCATGCGCTCGACGTGAGTGCCACAGGCATGATCACAGGCTGCCCCAGGGCTGCTTATGAGCGCAAGGCTCACGGCGGGCCTCTGTTGCGCCTCCGACTGCGCATCCCCGCTGTGTGGCCATCACACTCGCACCGAGGCAGGCGAAGGCGTGTCACTCGCCTCCCCACTCCTGCTCATCTGCTTAGGCTGTAAGGGGTAGGGTTAGGGTAGGGCCACCCACCCCAACCCTATTCCAAACCTTGGCACTAGCTCCACCGATTGGATGAGCTCACGCCGCCGCGCGCAGGCGGGCTAGGCCGGGTTACGGTAAGGCTACCTGTTGCAACCCTGCTCTTATACACGGCGCTGGCTCCACTGATGCGAGAGCCCGCACCGCGCAGGCGGGCGAGGCGGAGAAGCAGAAGTCGTACGAGGTCACGTGCCGGCTGTCGGCCCCCGTCACACCGGCGCTGCTGGCGCGCCTCAGCGCAACGCGCGAGCTGCTGCTGCAGCAGACCACGCCCGAGCGCGTCGCGCACCGCCGCGCTCTGCTGGTGCGCGCCGGGCGCCCGCCGCCCGCCGCCCCGCTCTCTCCACCGTCCGCTGTCGAGCAGACGAGTATGTATACGTTTTGGGCCAAGGATCGGCTGTGCGCAGCTGGTTCAGTGGACGCATTCCAGTGGCGGGCGCGCAGTGCGCCGTGTGCCAGTTTCTCTGCGCAAGCGCCCGCCCAGGATTGTGCACTGACGGCACGCCGCCGGCCGTGCGGAGGCAGGTGCGGCCGCGCATGGTGCACGAGATGGCCGCCACGGCCGTCGAAGGCGACCCGCACGGCATCGTCCTGCGGCTGCGCACGCAGGCGCGCCGCCCGCCTCCCGCGGCCTCGCCCCGAGTTCGTGCCCCGCAGGCTTGTGGAGGGCCTGCGACATGCGCTGTGCAGGCTGGCAGTGTGGCATGCAGACGCAACAGCGGCTGGCATTCCCTTCTGCCTGCTTGCTGCACCAGAGCACAATAAATGTGTACTGCGCGTGTGCTCGCCATTCTGTTGCACGGTGATGACCGCCGTGTGGCCCGGGCCGCGTTGCTTGAGCAGGCGCTGGGGATGACTGCATAGACCGTCCTAAAATATGTTATTATGCTTGACCCGCAGTCTGCATGCGGCAGCCCAGCTGTGCCAGCAGATGCACAGAAAGTGTGTGTGACGGAGCTGCACAGCGCAGGCCGGCACATACATCAAGGAGTTCGTGCATGGAGACGGCGGGCGCACAGTGCCCAGCCTGGCCAGCCTGGCGGGCTGCTCCGAGGCAGCAGAGGTGCTGGCGCTGGATGTCATGCAAGTGCACATGGACTTTTTGTAAATTCAAGCATGCAGCCTGGCCTAGAACCTTGCATTTAATGACGCAAAAAAAGAAGAGCATTACTCTCACAGCATGCGCAGCAGGGCCAGGGGAACAACATCGCTGGCATCGCTCAAAGTGTAAAAGGTCAGAAGGCAGCTGCGGAGTAGAGAGCCGATGCTTTTGTCCAGCAAAGGCGCTAGTGTAAACCGTGTGTCCAGCACCACAGCTGGGCTGCCATCCACATGACATTGCCTTGGGGCTGAAAGGGGCCTCGCAGTCAGTCACTGCAAGGCACGCGTTGCCACAGCCCGCGCAGCTCACTTAGGCAGCCCTGGGCAGTCGCTTCTGGTGAAGTGGAGTTGACATCAGGTCACCACAGTTGGCATGGGCCCCCCCAAGCGCGCCCGTGGTGCAGACAGCAGCTACCACGCTGCCTGCACCAAGCGGCCGCGCAGGGCGCACACAGCAGCGGCCAGCGGAGCTGACGCTGAGGGCGCCGCTGCGAGCGCACTAGCCCTGGCCACGGCAAGCGTGCTTGTCACCACCGGCGCGCAGCTGCGCAAACGGCTGCCTCAGACCTGCGGCGTGAGCGCAGCAGCTGCAGGCGGAGTTGCGCCGGGCCCGCACGGTGAGCGCGCTGGGCCGCCAGCAGCAGCAGCACCTGCCGTGTCCGCACCGCCAGGCGCAGCGCAGGCCGCCGTGGCCCGGCCTGCGGCCAGCACGCCCATATCAGAGCCTTCTCAAACACCTGAGCAGCCAACAGCTGCAAGCCCCGCCGAGCAGCGCGGCGCGCGGGGCACCGCACGGCCCACAGGCGCTGCCGGGGCGGGAGGCGCGCCGGTCGCGAAGACCGGGACCGCGCTCGAGACCGGACAGGCCGCCCGACGTGGGTTGCACGCGGCTGCACCCGCGACTGCACAGACATCGGGCGCCGCGCTTGCCGCGGGGCCAGAAGCGGACCCGGCTACGCAGCCGCGCGTGCGCAGCGCCGCACCTGCAGGCGCCTGTGCTCTCAGCGCTGCGCATGCCGGCGAGGCCGGGGCCGCCGCTGAGGCGGCGCATGCCGCCGGAGCGCCCGGTGAGCCAGGTGAGGCGTCGGACACGCTGGGGCGCCGCTTGGCCGCTGCGGCGGCCCGCTTCGAGGAGCGCGGCGGAGGCTTCACGCGCCTGTACGAGTGCGCGCCCTGCTCTCCCCAGCAACGTTTTGTTATCATGCGCAACTGTCGATTTGGACAAAAACACACGAACAAGTGAAGTGTACGTTGCCAGGCTGGACGTGGCGACGGCAGTGGCGCCTGAGGCGCTGGTGGGCCGCCGCGTGAGCCTGTGGTGGCCGGACGAGGGCGCCTGGTTTGGCGGCACCGTCGGCGCGTACGACGCTGGCAGCGGGCAGCACACGGCACGCTTGGCAAAGTCATTGACAACCAACTTAACTTACAAAGTCAGCTGCTTGATTGGACATGCCCATAGAGCTGAGCCGATGCTGCACAGCGCCAGCGGTCGAGCTGTTGCCTCCTGCACCGTGCCAGCGCTCAGTCCCAGTCCCAGCTGCAAGCGCATCCTGTTTGTCTCTTGTGAGTCACCTGGTGCACCCGAGCACCAGGCCGCTGACAGCCGCGCGCGCAGGTCAACTACTTTGACGGCGACGAGGAGACGGTGTGGCTGGCCGCGGAGCGCGTGCGCCTGGCGCTCGCGCCGGGCGAGGCGCCGCCGCCCCCGACGCCGGACTCGCTGCGCCGCCTGAGCTCCCAGCTGCAGGCGGCCGCGGGCGCTGCCGACGCGGGTGCGGCCGCCGCGCGGCTCCATACCGTTACCCCATCATGCTCTGCTGCAAGCGCTACCCCGCATGCAAAGAGGAGTTGGCAGCACGCAGCATTGGCATGATCGCTCTGTACAGCAGCCATCCCCTGCCTCTTGCAAGCTCTTTTTGATCCGGACATAACAACACATGTGTAATTGAGCACGTTTGTGCTCTAGCGGCGTGCGGCCACTGGCAACAGGGCAGGCACGTTTCAATCCTAATCGCTTCGCACGCCTGGCAGAGCCGCTTGGGAGCTCGCTGCGCGAGCGCGCCGCCCGCGCTCCTGGCCGCGTCCGCGGGCGGCGGCGCGGCGGCCGGCGCGGCCGTGCCGGCCGCGGGCCGCGGCCTGGGCTGCGTGGTGTGGGCGCGCGAGAAGGGCTGGAACGCATGGCCGGCGCTGATCGTCACACCGGCGGACGCCATGGCCGCCGCGCCGAAGCTTGCGAAGCTCGGTGCGGGCCTGCCGCTGTTTGCGCGCGGGCCTGCGTCAGGGTGCTCGACGGCATGGCAGCTGACAAGGCCTGCCATTCGGGCTCAGAGCGGACGCTCGCCTCACGCTTGCAGGGTGCACAAATGTGTGGTTTGTGGCAGCTGATGCAAGGAACATGGGGTACAGCACAAGACGGAGTTATTTTTGGGCGTAATCTCAACAGTACACAGTGCCAGCAGAGGTTGCCATGCATAGTGTGCTGACAGGTGCATCAGGTCGTGCAGCCGTGTGTGGTGTACCTGGCGAATGACCGTTGCATACATTTACGCATATTACATGGCGCACTCACCTGCTGCGCAGGGCACATGGCCTCAGGCCCCGGCTATGTCTTTGTGCGCTACTTTGCGACCGGCGAGACCGGCCGCCTGCGCGCGGCCGACGCGGCGCCCTTCCGCGCGGGCCTGGCCGCCGGGCGCCACGCCGCAAAGGTATCCCGCAGCGCGCATGCGGCCTTTGCGCGCGCGCTTGATGAGGCGGCCGCGTACCTGCAGGTGTGTTGCCCTGATGCCACACCCGGCCCTACACCTGCACCCGACCACAGAACACAATCATGCATGTGACTCGTTTTCAGTTCCGGCTGCAACTGTTAAAATTCAAGATACAAGGTGTACACAAGCTAGCTAGTGCAGGCGCGGGTGACTCGAGCAGGGTCCACGCATGAGCAGGGTCCAGGCACGACCCGGCTCAAGCATAATGCGAGTTGATGAGTGCAGGATGGCGCCCTGCCCCCGGACTTGGACCCCGCGCTGGACGAGGAGGAGGGCGACGAGGACGACGGCAGCGACGGCGAAAGCGCAGAGGCGGCTGTGGAGGCCGACGTGCAGCTGCCGCTCCGGGTGTCTGTCAAGCTCACCGGTGCGAGCACTGGCCCCTGCCTCACTGTGTCCTGCGTGGTGGTGGCATGTTGCATGTAGCTGTGTGCCTGTACTGCATATACTGTGCAGCTTTCGTCGCCACATACTGCACGGGTGCAACACTGCGGGCACTGCATGGCTTGCTCGCTGTGCATTGCAGCCGGAGCTCATCGTCTGCACCACGTGCTCATCTGTGGCAGCTGTCCCACTTGCAGCCCTAACCCTAGCCCAGCCCTAACCCTAGCCCTGTGGGCGCGCAGTGCTGGCGCTGGGGCGCATTGAGTTCCTGCACCCGGGCTTCCACTCCGCGCGCAGCCTGTGGCCGCCCGGCTACGCGGCCGAGCGCCTGGCTGCGACGCCCGCCTCCGGCGGCCGCGAGGTGCCGCACCGCTGCGAGGTGGTCGCCGCGGCGGACGGCACGGGGCCGCGCTTCAGGTGATGGCCGGACAGAGCTTCAGCTGTATAGCGAAAGTGAAGCGTGAAGCATGCGTTCTCGTTGGCTGCTTGCAGAGCACAGGCGGTCACACATGTTGCATTCATGCCATGCCAGTAGCTTGCCCCCAAGACGTGCGCGCTCCGAGGCAGGCATGCCTATGGCTGCCTGGAGTCGCTGCGTGCATGCCTGGCTTTGAAACCTGACAGACACCAGACACTGCGCTGCTGGCCAACCGCTCGCTGAGCTGCGCGGCGTATGGCAGCCAGCGCTGCAGCAGGACCGTGCCGCATGCCACGCGCAGGGTGACGCCTGCCGGCGGCGCGCGCGTCGAGGCCGGCACGCCCTCAGCTGCCTGGGCACTGCTGCTCACCCGCCAAACGACCACCCGCGGGCCCGGCAGCGCCGCGCCCGCAGCACCAAAGTCCAGGTCGGGCCGCGCCTCGGGCGCGAGCCAGTTCGGCTTGGCGCACCCGCGCGTGCTCGCCGCGCTGTGCGCGCTGCCGCACGCCGTCCGCTGCGCGCGCTTCGCGGCCTGGCCCGGCGCCCGGCCCGCCGCAGAGCCGCTGGTGCGCCTGGTCGGCGCGCAATGTGCTGCGCTGCCGGCAAGCTGGCCATTGGGAGAGAGGCGTGTGGCTTGAGGCATGTGGCTTGAGTCGGCCACTGTGAGTTTGCAGAGCGCTTGCTCTTGCTCCTACAAACGCCAGGCGGCCACAAGCTCGACAGCATTGTGGGGAGGTCAGGTGAGGAAGTGGGCCTGCCGCTTGCAGATACAACTGCAGCTGCAGACGCTCATCATTTATCCAGGCCACTCGAGCGCCCAGGCACAGACGCGCTCCTTGCAGCCTGCATGCCGCCTGCCAGCGGGGCTTTGCAGCATGCGCCACGGCCGCGACGCGGCCGCGCGCGCCGAGCGCGCAGAGCGCGGAGGAGGCGCGCCAGCGCGAGGCGCTTGCGGCCGCGCTGCAGCAGCTGCCGGCGGGCGTGCGGGCGCTGCCGCCGGCCAGCGCGTGCGCGGGCTCGCCGGGGCGCGGCCTGAGCCCGGCGGTGAAGGCGCGGCTGGGGCGCGGGCGGCCGCACGCGGGCGCGCCGCCGTGCGCCGCCGCGGGCGTGCCGCGCTGCGACGTGTGCGCGGAGGAGGCCGAGACTGAGGAAAATGCGCTGCTGCAGTGCGACGCCTGCCGCGTGTACGTGCGCGCCCGCCCACCGCACAACCTCCGGCCCAAGCCAAGCAAAGTTTCATGCTGAGTGTGTGACAGGGCATCTGCGTTTGTGACTGTCCAACTGCATGGGTGCCATCGTGCAGCACACCGCTGCGTCAGCGCGCAAAGTGCTGCGCACACCATGTTGGGGTACTTTGCTTAGCTGCAGAGTTTGACGGCCGACATATGTGGTGCGCGCAGCTGCCGCTGAGCTGGCCCACGCCAGGGATGGTGAAGGGTGCCGCGCGCGCCGGGGGTGCAGGTGCACATGGACTGCTACGGCGTGCGCAACAGGCCCGACGGCTGCCTCTGGCTCTGCGACGTGTGTGCACTAGGTCCGCCCCCTTTGCTGCCTGTTCCTCGTGCTGTGGCGCCCGCCATGTCTTTGCGCCTTCCCTTCCCGCCCCAGTCACGTGCAAATACTGCGATGGCGCGCTTGACGGAGGGGACGTCATCAGCTTTACAGGCATGACACGCACCTGGGCAGTGTAATATTTGGACATCGACACATGGGTGCGTCGCGCGGCCGCGCAGGCCCAGCCCGGCCGCCCGCGTGCGCGCTGTGCCCGCGCGAGGGCGGCGCGCTCAAGCGCTGCGCGGGCGGGCGCTGGGCGCACGCCGTATGCGCGCTGTGGGTGCCTGAGACCGCGCTGGACCCGGACAGTGGCCTCATCCAGGGGCTGGACTGCGTACCCAAGGTGTGCTACCAACCGCGCGCCTGTAGGGTTAGGATGAAGGACAAAGAATCAGGACCGCTGCGCATCTTGCGCCTGCCGGCTCGAGCAGTCTGCACATCCCGCTCGCCTGGTGCCAGCATGCTCTGCTTGGAAGCGCGCCACCGTGCCTGCAGTATTCCGGCGTGTCTGGGCGTCTGGTCGCTGAAACCGCCTGGCTGCCACAGCGGGGCCTAGAAACCTGCGCGGCTCCAACCTGCTACGCAAGGCTGCAGCCTCATTATCTGCTGCCTACGAGCATGCTGAGGTAGACGCAGCATGTGGAGCTGTGGCATGCGCACCGCAACCGCGCTCCCCTGCGCGGCAGCCGGCCCACGCGCTCGCGCCGCGCCGCGTGCAGGCGCGCTGGGAGCTGCCCTGCAGCCTGTGTGGGCAGGCGTACGGCGCGGCCATCCAGTGCGCGGCCGCGCGCCTGTGCACCGCCGCATTCCACCCGCTGTGCGCGCGCGCGGCGGACCTGCACATGGCCCCCGTGCCCGACTACTCCGCGTCGTCCTCCGAGTCGGAGCCAGACGACGATGCCGCGGAGGGGCGCGGCGAGTCCGCCGCGGCGGGCGCGCGCGCGGGCGGCGCGCCATGCGCGGCCGAGGCCGCGGTGGCCGGCGGCGGCGTCGAGGGCGCGAGCAGGGCGCGCGCGGACGCAGGGCGGCCGCGCCGGCGCCGGCCGGCGCGCTGCGGCACCACGCTGGCGGATGGCTGGCGCCT
>JAABUY010004877.1_pt1 | contig 13780 bp, 26 predicted proteins | sample 5560271 | NCBI WGS metagenome assembly JAABUY01 (sample SAMN10711886, study PRJNA513374) | rock metagenome | isolation source: Antarctica rocks | place: Antarctica: Victoria Land, University Valley
AACACGTGCGGAGTAGTTGCCTGCCCGCAGGTAGCGGAGTCCTTCATGCACGGCGTCTCCATACTCGCGGAACGGCATGCCCACCATGCTCTCGTTAGCTGAGAACGATGGTCGAACCATGGCTACAAAGTCAAAACTCATTGTCTGGGCCTTTCTCGGGTCGGCTACTCTGTGGGAACTATCACCGAGTCTACCTGCCAAACCAGCATCTTGGCCAATTGGGAGGTCACGATCAGGTCACGATCCTTCGCGCTGGCAGACCCTGCAAAGGTAGTCCGGGTGTTCGTAGGAGTAGAGGACACGGTTGCAGCTAATGCACCGGGCCTCCTGCAGTTCGGCGTCTTTCCTTTTGATCCGTTGCTTTCTGTCGGCAAAGTCATCATTAGGGACGACGTTACGCCGCTTACCTGTCAAGTCCACCTTAACCATCTTCCTTAGTACGGCCATTGCCAACCGCTCCGCTAGCCATTCGAACACTACGGGTGACACCCGTAACGATGACAAGGGCAATTGCAAGACCTATTACTGAAACTTCCTAGCGCTTCTCGTTCAGCTTGCGTTACTACTTCCACGAATGATTCCGCATTGGTTACGTACTTACAAATCCGAGCGTATAGGTCCTGTTCTCTCTTGCTCGACGCCGGGTCGTCCGGCAGGTTGCTGTCATTGCGGTATTGATTCTCGCGGACTTTGCCTGCATAGATGTTGAGCAGTTTTTGGAATGGTGTCGGGTCGGTTTGCATTGCTACTCCTAAAATAGAAATTGCAGGTCGGGAGAGATGCGCTCTTCTGTGTTTGTTAGAGTTTGCATATCAATCGTGATGAGCGTGACTGTGTGTACATTGTAATCAGCGTGTGCTTGCGCTCTGCCTGCGGCATTGGTTCGGTCGTAGCCGATCCACTTATCTGTTTCGCAGTCAAGACATCTCATGCTGTACTGATATCTCATACTCTATTTGCTCCTCTTCATCCTGCGCTCGGATTCGCCAAGACTCTGTTTCGTCGGTTTCCCAAGGGAGTCTATAAACGGTGCTACGGGGATTCCACGACGGGCTGTCAGACTGTCCATGAGTGAGGATGAATCGGAGCGCGGTCGGCGTGGTCCCATGATTGCTGATAAGCATGTGCGCACATTCATAGGCATTAAAACCAGCATCGCATGAGGCGCAGTAAGCGGGTACATGTATTCTCTTTCCTTTGCCACTGGGGGTTATCTCCCGTTCTTGTTGCTTCCATACACAGTGCAGTGCCTTGACCTTGAAAGGATTAACTGCACCCTTGGAATTGCGGGACAGATTCATCGCTATACCAATGCCCATGAATGAGGCTACCTTTTTGGCAATCTTGAGCGGTTCCCACTTGACGCCCGGCATGAGTGTCGTGAGGTAATCGCTCAACACTTGCGGTGACACGTAGGTAAACGAGAACCCGCGAGACTTGGTTTTAACCCATTCGTCATTCTGCCGAGCGCAGTAGACGCCGTTCTGTACATACAGCATCTCATCGTAAATGTCCAGCTCCCATTGCCCCAGCTCTTTGCCAATTCCGCTGGGCAATGTTAACTCGTCAGGGTGTTTGGTGGTGTAAATCCCATCAGTCTCTACCGCGATGAGCTCTCCTATCGGTATTTGCGCCATCACCCGCATAAGAGATGCACGGCAATGGGAAGTGATAAAACCGGCGATTGCCAAAGAGTGAGAGCCCGGCGGTGTTTTGCGTTCCTTATCCCATCCTACCCTCTGGGCCATCTTCCCGTATAAGCTGTTGATGCACAGCTTGTAGGCCATCTCTGTGGTGTCGCCTTTCGCTTTCAGTTCTTTACGAATGGCGAACATGGCTTGCATCAATTCGCGCCACGGGTATTCATCCGTTGCGGGTATCCATTCCCACCCCTCGGTTATTTCGCTCTTGTCAGCGTAGAGGTCCATCATCACCTGAGCCTCTGGCCGCCAGTACCATCCGTCAACAATTGACGGGTAGGAGATATTGCTATCGGCATTGCGGTAAGGCAATGGTTGCGGAATGTCGCTACGCCTTGGCACGTTGCGAGACGTGATACGTTCGGCGTCTCTGTACCCTATAAAATAGACGCCAAAAGTACGCGGATCTGCGCTCGCTTCTGTTACGTGACACCAGAACCCTCCCTCTTTGAGCGTAGGAATATCACAGAAACCAGCTGGGTATGCAGAATTTATATCAATGCTATACGTAGTGCCGCTAATTCGTCCACAGAGGAACTGCTCAAATCTCCCACCGTAAAAGGCAGACTTGCAAGCGTGATGCAATCCGGCTGGAATGTTACATTCTTTAGCTCCCCATTCGTGAACATTGAGTTTCGCCTTTCTGCGAAGGAAGTTGGCCAGCGCGCCCGGTCCGTACCAATCGGTGAGCGGGAATCCACCCTTAACCATGAGAGCCTTAAACTCTTGCCCGAGCTGCGCAAGTGCGACTATCTCAGCCCGCCAGTACCGGCGCACATACTGTAGATCGCTGAACTCTGTTTGAGTACCCCGCTGCGCTTTACCCTCAATCACAATTTGCCAATTGTCATTGAAATCGCGGACAACATTGGAGTACGCTTTAACGAAAGATGAGTGAAAGAATGAGGATATGTCATCTATTCGCACAGTGACTTTGCCGTCGGTAGAGGTGCGGGTGACTTCTAGGCGCTTCTTCCATGTGATCTTGACTCGGTACTTAATCTCTCTGTTAGGTCCATCATAGAACACGATAGCGCCGCCATTGTAGAGGCGCTCTTTCCATTGCAAAGGCATTGCAGCAATAATCATATTTTGGTCGTAACCAAAACCAAAACCGATATGCACAGCCCCGGGGTGACGGGAGCCTACGTCGCAGATGTACTTAAGTATCTGCGGGTATTCTAGGGATTGCTTAGGTCTTTCGATGACTAGCGGTGAATCGGGTTCGGTTGAGCATCCAAATAGTACGTACGACTGTGGCTTATCTTCTCCATGCAAGTCGATCCCTTCACCATCCCATGCAATCACCAGTGAATCAGCCCGGTCTTTCGTGCGCCGTTTCGTTACTGTCTCCGTGTTGCTAAGGCGCTTGCCGTTGTGGTAAAAGGAAGGGGTGTCGTCCGTCTCTTTGCAGAGAGCACTTAGTTCGCTTATCCGTACCATCGTCTGTAAGCATCCCAATCGAAATTGTCTTCAAAGTCGTAACTGTACTTGTTTGTCATGTAATCGAGATAGCCTTGGTATGCGCCGTGTTGCAGGTCTGGCGATAGATGGCTTCTCCCCTGACTGTCTTTCTCGTACAGTGACATATGTAGAAGAATGTGCCCAAACTCATCATTGGTCCATCGTGAGCCTAAATCGTCTGATAATTCCTGTACTGCCCATTCAAAGTCACCTGTCACAGCGCTCCCTTAAAATGACAAGGCGCCGCGCATCAATAGGTGCGCGGCGCCTTGGGCATTCGATTATTAGACGTTGAGGTAAAAGGTAGTGGACGGTCCGTAAACTTCATGCACGTAATCGCTCTTGCGCAAGCCGCCTTCTACGACGATACCTCCTGCCTTGCTTGTTCGGAGGTACCATTCATCGAGCTGTGCATAGATGCCGGATGAACCGTCATTGACGACATATTTGGCATTATCTTTGGTGACGACAAGAAAGGACACGAAAGGCCCTTGGTCGCCATCGTTGAAATCCATTGAAAGGATGATGAAAGGTACGCCAATGAGTCGGGTCTTGCCGTCGCCATTGAGGACAGCAAACCCCGAGCCCATGACGTCAGAGGCATTGTCGAGGTCATCGAACCGAGAAGATGCTAGCCGCTTGGCGTCATCGAAAGAACTGATGCCCCGCAATTCGGTAACATCGTAAACGTCAGAATTGCGAACCTTTTTGCCTGTAGCAGCTTCTGTGGCCTCTAGCTCGGTTCGTGTTGCACTTGGCATGACATTCCTTGTCAGGGTCGGTATTCTTGAGCTGTGGAGTATCCGGCTCGGGTCGGGCCGGGTACCCCTCCACCCTAGCCCTCTCACCGGCCCATGTACAGGACCATTACGCAAGGTAACTACTTTAGCCGGCGGTTACTCAGAGTAATCGCCGGGCCGACCCTAAGGAAGTGTAAATCTTATGGCAGAAGATACGCCAATTCCCACGGTAACACCCGCGACTCCTCCAGCTCCTCCCGCCACCCCTCCCGCGCCTACCGTTGCGGTAGTGCCGCCGTTGCCCGTCCCGACTCCCAGTGCAGGCCCCAACAATGACATCAGTTCGCTCGCTACGCTTATCGCTGCCATTCCTGAACAGGTTGCCCGAGCGGTACGTGAATCGACGCCTAGTGCACCATCTACGCCTGTTGCTACAGAGCCCCCAAAAGCCGCAGAGAACCCGGCACCGGCTAGTGCTACTCCTGTTGCTGGTGAAACTCAGCCAGGCAAACAGGAACACAAGACAACGTTCTTTGGGATGCCGTGGTCATAATGACACAACCACTACAAGAGTACGCGGAAACGGTAGAGGAATCGCCAGACCCGGTAACGCCTTACGCCGATTCTAGCGGCGCTCACGTCGAGCCAGGTTTTGATCCCACAGCGGACTCGGAGACCCGCGACTCGGTAGTCAACTTCCTACGCGGACGCCCTCGCGGGGAGCGGGCGAAGCGTGAGCGCAAGCCTAAGCCGCCGAAGATAGTTCCGCCTAAGCCTAGGCCGGGATCGCTTAAAAAGCCGCTACAGGACATGTACGGCACTATTGGCATGACCGTAGCAATGTTCGACCCGGTGTGTGGTCAAGCCATCCTCGCCAACGCCGAAGCGTGCGCAATTGCGCTGGAGAACATGGCGCGTGAGAATGAGGCAGTACGCCGTGTCATCATGTCGCTAGTGCAAACCTCAATATGGGGACAGCTCATCGCAGCGCACATGCCCATCCTGTTGGCCATCGCCATGCACCACGTTCCCGCCGTGCGTAACATGATGACGCCGACCGCCACCACTACGGTCAATGACACATCGGCTAACATGAATTGGAATGAGCCAGCGTTCATTAATGATGAGTTTGTCCAAGTCACCGAGGAGGATAACTTTTAATGTCCTCCGCGTTTAATGTCATGCCACTGTTCGATCGGACACCTAACGTACCCCGATCACGCTTGGGCACGCCATTAGAACGCGATGCTACCGTTAGTAAAGAGGCACCCCGCACCCCGTGGGACATGTTCATTCGCGACTGGGATTGGAAACAAGGCGAACACGTCGGGCTCATCGGACCTACCGGCGCCGGTAAAACCTCCCTACTCATCCGAATACTTGAGAAGCGAAGATTTATTGCCGTATGCGCCACCAAGCCCAAAGACTCAACAATGGACTACCTCATTCAAAACAATGGATACGAACTATTCGACTCATGGCAGGAAGTCTCGCCAACCAAGTTCCCCAAGCGGGTAATCTGGCCTGACGCCCGGCGCATCGACAGTGATGAGCTGCAAAAAGAAGTCTTTACAAAAATGTATGCCGCAATCTACCGAGAAGGTGGTTGGGCCATTGTAATCGATGAAGGCTACATTATGAGTGAAACTCTCGGACTCAAAAAGCAGATGCGACAAGTGTGGACACAAGGAAGGTCGCTGGGCATCTCCCAAGTGGTTGCCACACAGCGCCCGCGATGGATTCCGCTAGAAATGTACGATCAGTCTACGCACCTATTCTTTTGGCAAAATCAGGACTCCCGTTCCTTAGATGTTCTTGGCGATATCAACGGCCGCAATCCAACACTAGTGAAAGGCTTAGTTGCTAACCTAGACAAATACCAAGTACTGTACGTCAATTCTAGGACGGGTAAAATGCTCCGCACAACACCTCCGGCACCATCATTCGACACAACAGGGAAGTGAACACTCCGTGATCGTTCCAAGCGCACTCAACGTACTGGTGATTGGATTCTCGGTTATCATCTTTGGCTTTCTGTGGCGCATGCTCGCAGCGAAGATGCATGACAGTCCAGTCGGCAAAGCAATGGCAGTTTGCTACTAAGGAATAGGAATAAATGACAATGCCTACAGCGGCCACCACCGCGGGTCACCCCGCACAGACCCCCGCGCGCAACGCGGGAGGCAACGCACAGCAGGCAGTATTGCCTGTCGTGCCTTTCGTACGCGCCTCTTTTGAGAACCGACAGGATATGGGGTTCCAACAGTCCCGCGTGCTCACAGCTAACCAGCAGTCTCTTGGAGTCAATGACGTACCCGCATACGGTTACCTCCGCAACATTGTGTTGCAGGTAGTTGCCACAGGTGCCGGTGCCGGTGCCGCCGCTGGTGGCGTTGCCGGTGTGCTCTCCGAGAATGGTCCATGGAATGTGCTGCAAGGCCTGTCCCTCTCCGAGCCCAACGGTGCCCCCATCTTTCAGGTTACGGACGGATTCTCCGCTTACCTGATCAACAAGTGGGGAGGATACAAGAACGGTCTCCGAGACCCCAAGGCCGGGCCAGCGTTCACACAGGATGCTAACGGTAACTTCACTTTTTTGATTCGAGTCCCCATCGAATTGAATGCCCGTGAAGCCTTGGGAGCGTTGCCAAACCAAAACGATACATCGAGCTTTAAGCTCCGCCTATCTTTGGCGGCGGCGACGTTGCTTTACCAGACGGCGCCGACCGTCATGCCGACCGTTGCTGTCAGCGCGTTTCTTGAGTGCTGGGACCAACCTTCTACGGACGCGGCTGGACAGGTCAACCAGGTCACTCCTCCCGCGATGAACACTACCCAGTTTTGGTCCGAATCCTTCCACAACCAAAACGCCGGGTTGCAGACCATCAAACTGGACCGTCTGGGTAACTACCTTCGCAGTCTCATCTTTATTTGCAACCGCGCTGGCGGCTCTCGGTTGAATGGTGACGGTGACTGGCCAGACCCGATCACGTTCTTTTTGGACGGTCGCCCTATGGACTTCCTGCCAAAAATTGTTTGGAAGAACCAAATGTTTGAGCGCGGAGCGTTGCTGCAAGGCGCAGCGCCGGACGCAGCTCTTGCACTCAACAATGGTGTGTTTGTGTATGACTTCATGCACGACTTTGATGGCCAATACGGTTACGAATTGCGTAACGGATGGCTCGGCACCATTGGATCGGAGCGGCTGGAATTTAAGGGTTCCTTCGCGAACTCGTGTCAAGTAACAGTTCTTACCAATGACGTTGCAATCGCAGGGAGTGTGTGGTCATAATGGACTTCGGAGCAGGTGGCGCTTACGCCAACGATGGCACGACAGCTCATCCAGTCATTCACGATACGGGAGGCACGCACACCATGGCAGGCGCCGTCGTCATTGGTAGCCTTGTCGTTCTTGTTGCCATTCGAATGGGCTTCCGGGGTGTCTCCGTAAGCCACGTCAGCGGAGGGTTGGTGAAAGCATAATGCCATTCGGACTTGACTTCAAAAGTTTCTTGGCGGGCATTCTGATCGCCTACTTTGTCATCCCCTACATTCGTGGGATGATGCTCAAGCGGTCCGCCCCCGTAGCGAAACCGGCACAGTAAAATGTCATCAACTATAGTTCCTACGCCACCTGTTGGGCAACGTAAAGTGCCACTCAACACGCCCAAATTCTCCATCATCGCCGCCGTTATACTCATCATCCTTGCCATTACAGCAATCGTGATCGGTACCATCACCAAAACGGATATCACGCCGATCATGGGATTCATCGCACTAGCTATTCCCACGCTACTCAGCTCTGCCTACTCAGAGCGCAATAGCAACGACCTACGCAATGGTGTTGTGCAAGAGAAAGCTACACAAGGTGCTATTAACGCGTTGCATTCCACGGGAATGGTTGAGACTTCCGTCAATATGGCGGAGTCGCTACTTCAAAATAAAACTGCTATGCCGATGGCTATGCAAGCCTTGTCGCGCTTGCTGGAACTCAACACCACCGCCACTAATGCGAACACGGCAGGGCAATCCGACCACATCCCCGGTCCTGTACAAGTTGTGCCAATACCGGGGCACGCTATTGTAGTTGCCCCCGCGGAAGCCCCGCCAGTGTTCAGTAACGCCGTTCAGACGTTTACACCCCAAGTAGAATCAGCAGGAGGTAAAACAAATGGGTAACCAACTATTCAACGTCATGGGCGCAATCGTCACCGTCGCACTCGTGACCACCATTGTGTCGCGGCCAAACAGTGCAGCCGTGATCAACTCAATGGGCAACGCTTTCTCAGGTTCCATCCGCGCAGCACTGGGAAACTGACATGAAAGAGAGTGATCAGATATTCGCCTTACTGGCGGCAATTGTTGCCGTAGCGCTCGTGACTACCATTGTGTCACGGCCGAACAGTGTGGGCGTTATCAACGCATCCAGCGGAGCGTTCAGCGGCTCTCTCCGCGCAGCACTAGGCAACTAAGGAAGCAAAAGTTATGGCCCCAAAGGTTAATACGCAAACAGGCCCACTAGCACCATTGTCCGATCAAAATGCACGTGGCGCCGCCCCTGTTCGTTCCGCGGGGCCTAACTTTGCTTTCGCCGCACCCGGTGCCGGTGACCGACCGTTTAACACCATTCCTACGCAACCGTGGGCACCTAAGCTGCACTCGGTTCCCGGCCAAACACCAGATCCTATGCGCACGGGGGCAATGCCCGTCAGGGATGAGTACCCTAACCCCGGTGAACCGCCGGACAACTTTTACCACGGCGTGCATGGTGTAGCTCGGGACTTTATGCAACGGCGTAGCGTTGAGCATACAGTTTCGAATGGTTGGGACACGCAAGCGCCGACCGTTAAACGAATGGCCCTGCCCCCTAGGTGGGCAAATCAATACCCCGAAGCAAGGCCCGCAACCTCCCGCAAATCTCCTAACTCCTATACGTCTACGCGCCCGTTCGATCAGACTTATGCCCGACGATTCAACGGTAACCACTTCTCCATGGCCGATCACCGACGTACTTACCCCGTTTTTGGGATGGCAACCGCCGGGGACTGGCGCTCAACTACTCGTGTCGATCCGGCACCCTGGGGAGCCAACGTCGTAGACGCTCCCGATACGCAACCCTTCACTCCTGGGCAGCAATTGCCACAGTACGAGCTGCCCATGAACCAAAGTAGGTGGGTACTCAATGGTTGATGCAGGTAAAATGATTGGTCCGCTACCGGCGGGCGCATGGGTTGCCGTCGTAGGTGGCGGCGTAGGGATCGTATGGTACTCCCGACGGCACCCCAAGGCAGCACCTATTGCCGTGGACAACACCAACGGGTTACCCGGTGTCGGTGTTGGTCCCGCTGGATTCGTTGCCGTCACGTCGAGCCCAGCTAGCACCGATAACTCCACGATCAGCACCAATGACCAATGGGCAACGGCTGCTATCACTTATTTGATTGGCCAAGGGTACGAGCCTACGATGGCTGACGCCGCTATCCGCAACTACATTAACGGGGTGGCCACCACTACACAGCAACAGGCGCTAGTGGACATTGCGATGAAGAAGTTTGGGGCACCACCACAAACTTTGTCACCGCCGACCGCTAACCCAACGCCCGTGGTGCCACCTTATTTGCCGCCGGTAGAGGTACCTCATCCGGTAACCAACCAACCGCCGCCGCCACCACAACAGGCACCGCAGCCGCCGCCGCCGCCGCCTATGCGACTGCGGTATGTCGTGGTGATGCCCTGGCCTGCACAAGAAAGTACCCTGTGGGGAATCGCCCAACAAATCTACGGCAACGGTACTAAGTGGTCTGATATTTACAATGCCAACCGAGCTGGAGGGACACGTCCCGATGGCTCTCATGGATGGATCAATAACCCTAACCTACTATTCGCAGGAAGAACGGTATACGTACCATGAACACTAAGACTCCCGCCAAATCTGAAGCCTTCTACGAGCCCACTCTTGTTGCCTCTATGTCCGCCAACGAAATGCGCGCACACATGGCAAGGGTAGAAACTCTCTGCAACGTCGTAGAAATGCTTGTGCAATCAATGGCTAGCAACCCTCTAATGAGTGCAATGATCCCGCCGGAGATTAAAGCCAAGTTTACGAGTGCAGGAAGCTAGCTTCAATGCCTATTTTGACTGATCAACAAATCGCCGGCCTAGCGGTTAGTGCCGGGTTCCCACCAGGCCAAATTGCCACGGCGGTTGCTATTGCATTGGCGGAGTCAAGCGGAAACACAGAAGCCACTAATAGCAATACCAACGGCACCATCGACCGTGGCGTGTGGCAGATTAACTCGATACACACAGAAGCGCAAGGGGACATGTTCAGCCCTCCCGCCAATGCACGTGCTGCCAAGATGATATGGGCGGCGGCAGGAGGCAGGTGGACACCTTGGAGTACCTACAATAATGGTGCTTACACCCGCTACATGGGGAGAGCGTCGATAGCGGCGGGTACTCCTGACACCAATTTTAGTGGCGGAGCGCCCGCGCCTAGCGGCGGCGGCGGCGGCGGCGGCGGCGGCGGCGGCGCACCTCCTCCGAGTGTGAGCTTCGATGGCATGTCCGGTCTATTCAAGAAACTGGGTACCGCCAGTTTTTGGGTACGCATTGGAGCATTCTTCCTCGGTATCACTCTGATTGGAATGGGAATGCTAGACATTATGGGTTCCAACAAAACCGTGCAGGGAGTAGCCAAAGTGGCGGTCAAAACAGGGATTAAGGCGGCAATGACGTAATGGACAACACGACGGCGGCGGTTACTACCGTCATAGTGGTTACCGCTGGCCGCTGGGCAGACGGTAAAGGCCTGGAGGCCAGAGTCGTAGTGGGCGGCGGCGTCTACATGATCATGCTCTCCGTCATCAGCAGTAGTGAACCCCAGTTTGCCGGACAAATAGCAACACTTGTGTTAGTGGGCGCGCTACTCACTTATGCGGTACCGCTATTCGAGAAGATGGGATTCAATTCAGCAGCCCCACCGCCAATGCCCACTACGGGCAAGTTTGCGCCGCCGGGAACGGACAAAACAATGCAACGGACAGGTCGCACATAATGAATACTATAGCGTTGGCTATCCTATTCGCTGGGTTTGTGCTACTCTACGGGGCAATCAAAAACAAAAACCCCTTGCAAGTCATCAAGGCAGCTCTCACGAACAAGCCGCTTGACAAAGTCGATCCGCTAGCGAAGTAACCACAATGGTAACTGGTGCACAGTTTTTGGCGGCAGCCATGAAATATAAGGGAGTGCCTTACTTTGAGGGCAACCCTCAAACTGCCACAGCCCTAGACTGTTCCGGCCTCGTCCAGCGCACCGCCAGCGATCTTGGTATGCACATTAGCCGAACCACGTTCACACAATTTGCGGACGCGGCCAGTCACGTCGGCCCCGGCAAACTGATAGGCGCCGACCTAGCGCAAGCTCAACAAGGCGACGTTATTTACTATGTTGGACACTGTGAAATATGGGTAGGTGGCGGAAAGGTATTCTCCGAAGCCACAGACGGAACAGTAGCGGACACAAGGAATAGAACCCCTTGGTCAATTCAAGGAATTGTCAGATACGCCGACGGCGGACCCGGCGATACCGGCGGTAACAGTGCTCTCGATACCGCCAAAGATTGGCTAGACCCCTTCGGCGTGGTGCACCATACCGCCGGGGGAGGAGGCATCTCCGATGGCATCAGCTCCGGTATTGACTCTGTAACAGGCTCGGTAAAATCGCTAGTATCTTTCACGCAAGCAATCTCAGACTTTTTTGGTGCAATCAACAAACCTGGGTTTTGGGTTCGCGCCGGAGCTGCCATACTCGGAGCAATGGCACTGATGATGGGATTCTACGGTGTCACCAAAAGTGAAATGAATCTATCATCAATGGCGAAAGGTGCCACCAACACAGTTAAGGGAGTACGACATGCCGGTCAGTCCTGACGTAATGGGCCCCGCCACACTAACACTCGGACAGAGCCTTAGCATGTTTCAGGTATTCATGCCCAAGTTTACCGACATTGGGCAACACGTACCCGGCAGTGACCCCAATTTTGAGAAAGACGTAAGAATGGCAGAAATGGCGGCATCGCTAGTCACTCTAGGAATTGGCGCAGTAACGTCAAGCCTCAGCGGCTCTCCCGTCCCGTCCATTGTTAGCATAGTGTGTATTATTGGATTGATAAGCCTTTACGAATCCGCGCTACGATCACCAGGAAATGCAGGTGCAAAAGAGAATGCCTAACAATTTTGAGGACGCAAACCCGGTACAGTACGCACCGTCTGAGATTCCTAACCCCATTCGCCCGTTGCAGCGCACGACAGGGTGGGTATTCGAGGGCAGGGGCTCGGAAGCTCACGGGGTCGATCCCAACCTTTCACCGCCCGAGCCGATCAAAGACGTATTCGATCAGCACAACGTCGTCCCGCTAGAAGAGAAAGAACCCGAGCGACATGAAGTGCCTACCCCGGTGCGTATTGTCTCCGAAGGTGCCAAAGAGGATAAGCAATGGCGGGTGCTGAACTCTGAAGCCAACGCTAACCCCACACAAATTGTGGGCAAAAACAGGAATCGCACCAACCTGATCGTGCATAACGCGGGTGCGGTTACCATCTTCGCTGGGCCTGACGGACCGTCTGCATCCATGTTCGGGTTCCCCATTCCGGCAGGCTCACAGATCACCCTAAGCGGGTACGGTGCCGTGTACGCGGTCTCCTCCGATGGTTCCACTCAGCCCGTCAACATCCTCATGGAATACGTGGTAGAGATATGAAACAAGTATCGCTCAACGAATCATCGCAATCTCAATTCGATGTTACCAACAGGGCAACTGTTAGGCTTGGTCCCACGGTGTACGGCCAATCGTGGCAAATTGACACCACCTCGATTACTACCGACTCACCAGCGCAAACCCAATTCTTGCTTTACCGCAACCAGGTCTCCCCCAATTCCATCATTGGCGGATCCTACTCCGGTAACCAAGACTTCAACGACACCACCATTCAACTGCAATACGGTGACGTCATTATTGGGCAATGGACCGGCGGCACCCCCAACGCTCACGCCGCCCTCAACGTGTCCGGCACCATTACGGATGTGAGGTAATGCCATTCACTAACCCCATCATCGCGGGCAATGAAGACCTCATCCGATCCGGTATCAAATCGCCTAACTACGCACCCGGAAGTATGGGTTGGCGGATAGCGGCAGACGGCAGCTCAGAGTTTGATAACACCGTTCTACGAGGGGATCTTACATCAGGTAACTTCTCTAACGTGCCCCAATATAATGGATGGAAATTAGCCAACAGCGGACTAGCAACCCTCACCGACTTATTGGTGCACGGTAGCGAAACTGTCATTAATGACTTAGGTGTTGCCGGCATTATTCGAATGGGGCAACCGCAGAAAGTGGTAGCCACAGTCGACCAAATCCCGGTAGTTCCCGTTGAAAGACTCGGATTTTTACAAATAGCTGGCGGTTGGGGCAACCTTGGCGGCGTGTTCCACGGTGCCGAGTTTATCCAGATAGGCACTAGGGTATCCTTACGTGGATTGGTAACCAACGTTGCCGGACCGCTTACAGCCGGTACGTTTTATGACGTCGCGTATTTGCCACCAGGGTCGCGCCCGTCAGCTATAGAACCTTTCACGGTACAAATAAATGATGCAGCAAGCCGTGTTGACGTACGTGGTGACGGGTCAATAGGAGTACGCCCAGCGGTTAACGTGCCCACTGGTGGATACGTTTCACTTTCTGACTGTTCTTTCTCAACCCTATAAGAAAGGCTAACATAATGGAAACCTACGGCGCAGACTTCGCCTGGACTCACCCGAGCGCGCAAGCACTACTCGACGCGGGTAACTCATTCGTCCTCGGATACAT
>JAABUY010003850.1_pt1 | contig 13777 bp, 10 predicted proteins | sample 5560271 | NCBI WGS metagenome assembly JAABUY01 (sample SAMN10711886, study PRJNA513374) | rock metagenome | isolation source: Antarctica rocks | place: Antarctica: Victoria Land, University Valley
GTTGCGGGCACATGAGTGGAAAAACGGTGGTCAGCGTCGAGGACATGTGCGCGAAGATTGCCGCCGCTGCTGCCGCGCGGCACGACCCAGACCTTGTGATCATCGCGCGAACCGATGTCGCTGAGACCCAGGGCATCGCGGCTGCGATCCAGCGCGCCAAGCGCTTCCGGGACGTGGGCGCCGACGTACTCTTCGTCGAGGCGCCCCGCACCACCGAGGACATCGAGACGGTCGCCGCCGAGCTCGCCGGTCACCCTCTGCTGTTCAACTGGGTAGAAGGGGGAAAGACACCACCGCTATCGCTGAAGCGGCTCCAGGAGCTGGGCTTCCGCCTCGTCATCTTCCCGGTCAGCACCCTCTTGGCGGCCACCGCAGCGATGCGCGGCGTACTGGACACCATCAGCCGCACAGGGAACGCCACCGAGCACACCCCGCCGATTCAATCCTTCGACGGCTTCCTCGACCTGATCGGCGTTTCCGAGATGCGCGAGCTGGAACAACGCTTCACGTCGTAGCGGCTTCGAGTAGCCGCCGTCTGAACCGCAGCCCGTGGCCTCGGGGTTCGGGGACCTGACCTATCAACAGTTCACTTCATGGAAAACCATAGTCATACACAGATGGACCGGTTGTGGCGCTGAGGAGGTGACTGGGTCCCTGTAGGTGGTGCCAGTGTTTGTGAGAGTCCGATACCCGAGGATAGGCGTAGGTGGCTAGGAGCTTGCCCGTCAGCTCGGTGGTGGGCGCGAAGTTGTAGCTTTCGAACGCGGTCGCGACGTCGGCGGTGCGGACCCCCGGTGAACGCGGGCCAGGAACTTGCTCGACAGCGCCGCCGGCCTTGGGCTCTACACCCCGGCTGCGGTGCATCACGGCACCGCCGAACAGCGGGCACCCGATGGTTGGTCGATCGGGCAGGCCGAGGAGTGCGTCGGACGGTGTTCGCGCTGGGACGGGCCGACGCGCGGCGCGGTTACGTGCCAAAGAAGATCTTGATCTTGGGCTTCGGTGCCGGTGCCGGACGTGGCAGCCACCCGGTTCTTCCCCGCCCCCGCCCATCGTCCAGACCGGATCGCGACAGTGAGATCGCGCCGCTCACCTGTGGTGAACGGGGGGATCCGCCGCAGACTCGGCGAAGTATCCGGCCATCGCCTGACGCAACTTGTACTTGAGCACCTTGCCGCCCACCGTCTCGGGCAGCGCGTCGGTGAACAGCACCGCCTTGGGGGTTTCGAAGCCGGCTAACCGGGTGCGGCACCAGTCCATTAGCTCCACCTCGGTCACTGTCGCGTCCGATGCCCGGACGACGACCGCTGTCACGGCCTCACCCCACCGGTCGTGTCGCAGACCGACGACGGCGGCCTTGAGAACCTGCGGGTGTTCGTGCAGCAGGGCCTCGACACGCAGGCTGGACACGTTCTCCCCACCGCTCTTGATGATGTCCTTGTACCGGTCGACCATTACCCGGAGCCCGTCCTCGTCGACGATGCAACTGTCGCCGGAGTGGAACCAGCCGTGTCGGAGCGCCTCCTCGGTGGCCGCCCGGTCCCGGTAGTAGCCGGCGGTGACGGCCGGTGAGCGGTAGACAGCCTCGCCGGGCACCCCGGGGGAGTCCATGAGCGAACTGCCGTCGACGTCCATCACGATTGAGGACAGCAACGGGCTGGGGATGCCGACGTAGTTCAGCGAGGTCCCGGCCGCCGCGACTTTGGTCTCTTCGGTCGCCGGCCAGAACCGGTGGCAACTGATTGCCTCGGTCTGCCCGAAGATGCCCATCAGGGTCAGCTGGTCCCCGCAGCTGCTCTGCAAGGAGGTCCGCGCGGTGGCTTCCACGGCGCCCCAGCCGTAGACCACCATGCGCAGCGAGCTCCGGGGCCCGGACCCGACCAGGGCTGCGAGCTCGGCCGCGAACGCCTTCACCAGCTGGGGTGACCCGCCCCAGATCGAGGTGGCCGACTCCTGCTGGACGGCCGCGGCCATCTCCGCCGGCACCGGACGGCGTCCGATCACCAGTCGCCCGCCGGCCAGGAACGCCGACAGCGACAGACACTGGTCGGCCACGTGGTAGACGATCGGCAGGAAGCACACTTGCACCAGGTCGGCCTCCACGGCCAGACCCCGGGTGAGCGACAGCGCGAACGAGTACGCCCCGAAGTGGGCGTAGTGGTGGGACAGCATCACGCCCTTGGGTAGAGCGGTGGTCCCAGAGGTAAACAGGATCTCCCAGATGTCGTCCCCGTGGACGGTCGCCCCGGCGTCGGTCGTCGACTGGGCGGCCACGAAGTCGGTGAAGGTGACGCTGTCCTCGACCGGCCCGCCGCCGATGGTGATGGTGACGTCGGGTGCCAGCCCTTGCTCGGCGAACGCGGGTTGCACGTGATCCCACAGCTCGGCGTCCACGACGGCGAACCGCGGTTGCGCCTGCTCGATGAGCCTGCTCACCACGTCCGGGGCCAGGGATGGGTTCAGTGGCACCGATACCAGCCCGGCCCGCGCCGCACCGAGCTTGGTCAGGTATGCCTCAACTGAGTTCTCACAGACCAACAGCACCCGGTCACCACGCGCAAGTCCGGTGGCGAGCAGGCCGTTCGCCACTTGTTCGACGACGGTGGCCGCCTCGCGGTAGGTCAGCCGCTCATACGTGGCGTCCCCGAATGCACCGGCCCAGCCGGTGATCGCGACCTGGGCAGGGCGGCTGTAGGTCAGCCGCTCCAGCACGTCGCCGACGCTTGTCCGGTTCCACCGGTCGTCAGCTCGGCGGTTGTACAGGCTGTCCACGTCGATGGCCACGGGTGCTCCTCGTCCTCTGCCGACATCGCCGGTGCACGGCGTCGCTGCGAGTGAACCTTCGACCACTGCGGGGGTGCACGTCAAGGTGTTCCCGAGACTTGGACGCGCATCTGCTGGTGCAACCCCAGAAGGAGCGCTACGGTGACAGAATTAGTGAACCATCGATCACAATCGGAGTACCCCCGTGGATTTCGCCGAGAAGCCCGAGCTGCAGGCGCTGCGCGAGACCGTGGGGCAGATCGCCGCCCGGTACGGCAGCTCCTACTACGTGGAGCGGGCCGCCAGGCACGAGCCGCTCACCGAGCTGTGGAACGACTTGGCCCGGTCTGGGTTCATCGGCATCAACGTGCCCGAGGCGTATGGCGGCGGCGGGGGTGGCCTGGCCGAGCTGGCCATCGTGTGCGAGGAGATCGCCGCTCAGGGCTGTCCGATGCTGTTGCTCTTGGTCTCCGCGGCCATCTCCGCCGAGGTGATCGCCCGGTTCGGTGACGACGAACAAAAGCAGCGCTGGCTCCCCGGCATGGCCGACGGCACCAGCAAGGTGGTTTTCGCGATCACCGAGCCCGGTGCCGGTTCCAACAGCCACCAGCTGGCCACCGCGGCCCGCCGGGACGGCGAGGACTGGCTGATTTCGGGCACTAAGTACTACATCTCCGGTGTCGACGAGGCCCAGGCGCTGATGGTCGTGGCCCGCACCGGCACCGACGAAGTCACCGGCAAGGCCCAGATGTCGTTGTTTCTGGTGCCCACCGACGCTCCCGGGTTGGTGGCCCAGCCGCTCCCGGTGGACGTGATGCTCCCTGAGCGGCAGTTCACGCTTTTCTTCGACGATGTGCGGGTCGGCCCCGAAATGGTCGTCGGCCAGGTCGGTGCCGGCTTCGCGCAGGTCTTCCACGGCCTGAACCCCGAGCGGATCACCGGTGCTGCCCTCTGTGTGGGCATCGCCCGGCACGCGCTGGCCAAGGCCGCCGACTACGCCAACCAGCGCACCGTGTGGAAAGCCCCGATTGGCAGTCACCAGGGCGTCTCTCACCCACTGGCCAAAGCCGCGATCGAGACGGAGCTGGCCGCGCTCATGACCCGCAAGGCCGCCTGGGCGCACGACTCCCACGTGCCGGCCGGGGAGGCCTCGAACATGGCCAAGTACGCCGCCGCCGAGGCGGCGCTGGGCGCCGTCGACGCCGCGATCCAGACCCATGGCGGGAACGGGCTGTCCACCGAGTACGGCCTGGTCCCCTACTGGGGGCTGGCCCGGTTGCTGCGCATCGCCCCGGTCAACCGGGAGATGGTTCTCAACTTCGTGGCCCAGCACACCCTCGGCCTGCCCCGCTCGTACTGAGGAGCCCCTCCTATGCCCGTCACCCCCCTGCAGGACGACCTGGTCCACCGGGTCAACGTCGGCGACACCCTCACCCGCACCGCGGACCGGATGCCGGCGAAGGTTGCGCTGGTCGACGGTGAGCGGCGGATCACCTACCGCCAGCTCGACGTTTGGACCAACCGGCTGGCGCACGCGCTGGTCGACCGCGGTTACGCCCCCGGGGACTCCCTGGCCCTGGCCTCGGGCAACAGCGCCGAGTTTTTAGCCGTCTACTACGCCTGTGCCAAGGCCGGCGTTGTCTGCGTGCCGCTGAACCTGGGCTGGCGCCCGGACGAGGCGGCCTTCGTGCTGGGCCACGCCGGCGTCCGTGGCGTCGTCGTCGAGACCCAGCTCGTGGACTGGGTCGGGCAAGCACTCGAGGGCCAGGACGGAATCGCCGACGTCGTCGTCGCCCCGGGCACCGACGGCCCGGTGCCGGACACCCTCGCCGGCCGGGCCACCACCACGATCGAGGCCTTCGCCACCGACGACTCGAGCTCCGTCGATGTGCTCGTCGGGGACCGCGCCCCGATGACCTACCTCTACACCTCGGGCACCACCTCGGCGCCCAAGGGCGTGGTGGGTAACCACCTGGCCGTCGTGGTCGAGTCGCTGACGATGGCGCTGGAGGCGCGCTGGACCGACAAGGACCGGTTCGTGGCGATGATGCCGATGTTCCACACCGCCCAGCTCAACTGCTTCTGCACCCCGGCCGTGGTCCTCGGCGCCACGCTGCACGTGCACCGCGGGTTCGACGCCGACCGGCTGCTGGATGCCATCGAGGCCGAGCGGATCACCCAGGTGTTCGGGTTGCCGATGATGTACCGCGCGCTCACGGAGCGGGCCGACATCGGTAGTCGGGACCTGTCCAGCCTGCGCCGGGCCTGCTACGCCATGGCCCCGATGCCCGAACCGCAGCTGCGCCGGGCGATCGAGATCTTTGGCTGCGACTTCTTCCTCCTGTTCGGGCAGACCGAGATGAGCCCGACGACGACGTTGTTCCGACCCGAGCACCAGCTGAGCCACGCCGGTGCGGTCGGCACCCCGACCGTGAGCGTCCGGGTGGCCCTGATGGGCCCAGACGGCGCGATGGTCGGCCCGGGCGAGGAGGGTGAGATCGTTTACCGCAGCCCGCAGACCCTCACCGGTTACCTGCACGACGAGGCCGCGACCGAGGCCGCGTTCGCCGGGGGCTGGTTCCACTCCGGCGACATCGGCCGCTTCGACGCCGACGGTGTGCTGTGGTTCACCGACCGGTCCAAGGACGTGATTAAGACCGGCGGGGAGAACGTCGCCTCCATCGAGGTCGAACGAGCGCTCTACGCCGCCGACCCGCGGATCGTGGAGGTCGTTGCCGTGGGGCTGCCGCACGAGCGTTGGACCGAGGCGATCACCGCCGTGGTCGTGGCCCAGCCCGGCGCGACCATCGACGAGACCGAGCTGCTCACCGCCGTCCGGGCGCACCTGGACGGCTACAAGGTCCCTAAGGCCGTCGTGGTGCTAAGCGACCTGCCGCGTACCTCCACCGGCAAGGTGCAGAAGAACGTGCTGCGCCAGCGGCTGGCCGACCACTACCGCGGGGTGACGGCGTGACGTTCTCGATCGAGCCCCGTGTCACCGAGGGCACGGTGCTCCCCTCGGCGCTGGACACCCGCGGGGAGCAGTACCGCACCAACCGGGCCGCCTCCCTGGCCGTGCTGGACCTGCTGGATGAGCAGCTGGACCTGGCCCGCGCCGGTGGCGGCGATCGGTACGCCGACCGGCACCGGGCCCGCGGGCGGTTGCTGGCCCGCGAGCGGATCGAGCTGCTGCTGGACCGGGACGCGGCCTTCCTGGAGCTGTCCTCGCTGGCCGCCTGGGGTACCGCGTTCACGGTGGGCGCCAGCATCGTCTCCGGTATCGGCGTCGTCTCGGGGGTGGAGTGCGTGCTCATCGCGCACGACCCGACCGTGCGCGGTGGCGCGATGAACCCGGTCTCGCTGAAGAAGACGCTTCGGGCGCTGGAGATCGCGCGGCGCAACCGCCTGCCGGTGGTCAACCTGGTTGAGTCCGGTGGAGCCGACCTGCCCAGCCAGGCCGACCTCTTCGTCAACGCCGGCCAGATCTTCCACGACCTCACCGAGCTGTCCGCGATGGGCGTCCCGACCATCGCGCTGGTGTTCGGCAACTCCACCGCCGGTGGTGCCTACGTGCCGGGCATGTGCGACTACTCGGTGCTCGTCGACCAGCAGGCCAAGGTGTTTCTGGGGGGCCCGCCGCTGGTCAAGATGGCGACCGGTGAGGACGCCGACGACGAGGAGCTGGGTGGCGCGGCGATGCATGCCGGGGTCTCCGGGGTGGCCGACCACTTCGCCGTCGACGAGCGGGACGCCATCCGGCTGGGCAGGCGGATCCTGTCCGAGCTGAGCTGGCGCAAGCAGGGCCCTGGTGCGACGCTTCCCGCCGACGAGCCGGTGCACGACCCCGATGAGCTGCTCGGCATCGCCCCGGCCGAGATCCGGGTGCCTTTCGACCCCCGCGAGGTCCTCGCCCGGGTCGTCGACGGCTCCCGGTTCGGTGAGTACAAGCCCGAGTACGGCACCAGCCTGGTCACCGGCTTCGCCTCGGTCCACGGCTTCCCGGTGGGGGTGCTGGCCAACGCCCGCGGCGTGCTGTTCAGCGAGGAGGCCAAGAAGGCCGCTGAGTTCATCCAGCTGGCCAACCAGGTCGACACCCCGCTGGTCTTCCTGCAGAACACCACCGGGTACATGGTGGGGAAGTCCTATGAGCAGGGCGGCATCATCAAGGACGGCGCGAAGATGATCAATGCCGTCACTAACAGCACGGTCCCGCACATCACGATCAACACCGCGGCGTCCTTCGGGGCCGGGAACTACGGGATGAGCGGGCGGGCCTATAATCCCCGGCTAATGTTCGCCTGGGCCGGCGCCAAGCTCGCCGTCATGGGCGCCACCCAGCTGGCCGGGGTGATGTCCATCGTCGGCAAGGCGTCCGCCGCCGCCGCCGGGCGGCCCTTCGACCAGACCGCGGATGACGAGCGGCGGCGCGGTATCGAGGCCCAGATCGAGGCCGAGTCGCACGCCTTCTTCGTCACCTCCCGGCTCTACGACGACGGCCTGCTCGACCCCCGCGACACCCGCACGGTGCTCGGCATCGCGCTGTCCGCCGCCCACTCGGGCCCGATCGAGGGGCGCCGCGGTTACGGCGTCTTCCGGATGTGAGTGCTGTGTCCCCAACCCTGCCGATCACCAAGCTGCTGGTCGCCAACCGTGGTGAGATCGCGCTGCGGGTCATGCGCACCGCCCGCGAGATGGACGTCGTCACCGTCGCCGTCTTCGCCGACCCCGACGCCGACGCACCCTTCGTGGCCGCCGCGGACGAGGCGGTCCGGCTGCCGGGCGCCAGCCCGACCGACACCTACCTCCGGGGTGACCTGGTCATCGCCGCGGCGCTGGCCACCGGTGCGCAGGCCGTGCACCCCGGCTACGGGTTCCTGTCGGAGAACGCCGGGTTCGCCCGGGACTGCGCCGCCGCCGGCCTGGTCTTCGTCGGCCCCACGCCCGAGGCGATCGACGCGATGGGGTCCAAGACCGCGGCCAAGGAGCTGATGGCCGCCGCCGGTGTGCCTGTGCTGCCCGGCGTCGTGGTCGGCGAGGACACCACCGAGCTGCCTGACCAGGCGGCGGGGATCGGCTACCCGGTGCTGGTCAAGGCCGCGTTCGGTGGCGGGGGCCGGGGCATGCGCATCGTCACCGGCCCCGACGAGCTTGCCGCCGCCGTGGACAGCGCCCGGCGGGAGGCGGTGTCGGCGTTCGGTGACGGCACCGTCTTCCTGGAGCGCTACGTGGAGCGGCCCCGACACGTCGAGGTCCAGATCGTTGGGGACACCCACGGCACCGTCGTTCACCTGTTCGAGCGGGAGTGCTCGATCCAGCGCCGGTACCAGAAGGTGCTGGAGGAGGCGCCGTCCCCGGCGGTGGACGATGCGCTGCGCGCCCAGCTGGGCAAGGCCGCCGTCGCCGCGGCCGAGGCGATCGGCTACGTCGGCGCGGGCACCGTGGAGTTCGTGCTCGCCCCCGACGGCAACTTCTTCTTCCTCGAGGTCAACACCCGGCTGCAGGTTGAGCACCCGGTCACGGAGCTGGTCACCGGCCTGGACCTGGTCCGGGTGCAGCTGCAGGTGGCCGAGGGACTGCCGCTGCCGCCCGAGGTGCGGGGCGCCCGGATCACCGGGCACGCGATCGAGGCCCGGCTCAACGCCGAGGACGTGCCGGCCGGGTACCTGCCGGTCACCGGCACCGTGCACCGGTTCGCCGTGCCCGCCCTGCCTGGGGTGCGGGTGGACAGCGGGGTGGCCGACGGCTCCGTCGTCGGCGTGCACTACGACTCCATGCTGGCCAAGGTCATCGCGCACGGCGCGACCCGCGACGAGGCCTGCCGCCGCCTGGCCCGGACCCTGGCCGAGACCCAGGTGCACGGCATCACCACCAACCGGGACCTACTGGTCGGCGTGCTGCGCGACGCCGAGTTCCGGGCCGGGGAGATCGACACCGGTTACCTGGGGCGGCACCCCGAGCTGGTCGGCCCGCCGGTCGACGACGCGGTGGTCGCGCTGCACGCCGCCGCCGCGGTGCTCGCCGACCAGGCCGCCCGCCGGTCGGCGGCCCGGGTCCAGCAGCCGGTGCCCACCGGCTGGCGCAACGTGCCCAGCGGCGACCAGGTCACCGTCCTGGCACGCGGGGACACCGAGCTGGAGGTCCGATACCGCCGGGCACGGGACAACTGGCGGGTCACCGTGGGCGACACCGCCCTGCGGGTGGACGCCGTGCAGGCCGATGCCGAGGAGGTCCGGCTCACCATCGACGGGGTGCACCGCACGCTGGCCGTGCACCGGGTCGGTGAGGAGGTCTTCGTCGACGGCCCCGGCGGGTCGACGAGGTTCATCGAGGCCCCGCGCTTCCCCGTCCCCGGCAGCCAGGCCGGCGAGGGTTCGCTGCTCGCGCCGATGCCCGGCACCGTCGTCAGGGTCGCCGTGGCCGAGGGCGACGCGGTGGCCGCGGGGCAGACCGTCCTGGTGCTGGAGGCGATGAAGATGGAACACGTGGTGGCCGCGCCCACCGACGGCGTGGTCGGCGAGCTGCACGCGGTTGCCGGTGACACCGTCGACACCGGCACGGTGCTCGCCGTCGTGACGCCTGACGAGGGAGCCGCCGCATGACCGTCCGCTACGAGGTGGTCCGCCGGGTCGCCTGGCTCACCATCGACCGGCCCGAGGCCCGCAACGCGCTCTCCGCCGAGGTGCGCCGCGGGCTCAGCGAGGGCTTCGAGCGCTTCGCCGGGGACGACGCCGCGGTGTTGGTGCTCACCGGGGCCGGGGACAAAGCGTTCTGCGCCGGCGGCGATCTGCGCGAGATGGCCGACACCGGGCTGACCGTCCCGCCGCCGGACTTCGTGCCCCAGCCTGGCCGGACCGTGCAGCTGACCAAGCCGGTGATCGCCGCGGTCAACGGTCTCGCCTACGGCGGCGGGTTCCTGCTGGCCCAGCAGTGCGATCTGGTGCTCGCCGCCGAGCACGCCCGGTTCGCCGTCAGCGAGGCCAAGCTAGGCCGCGGCGCCCCGTGGGCCGCACCGCTGTCCTGGCTGATCCCGCCCCGGGTCGCCATGCAGCTACTGGTCACCGGCGACCCGATCAGCGCCCAGCGGGCGCACCAGGTCGGCCTGGTCAACGAGGTCGTGCCGGCCGCCGAGCTGCACGACGCCGCGCAGGCGCTGGGCGAGCGGATCGCGGCCAACGCCCCGCTGTCGGTCGCGGCCGCCAAGGCCACCGTCCGGCTGATGGCCCAGCCCCGGTTCGCCGACGCGTACGCCGAGGCCGAGGCGCTCTGGGAGCCGGTCTACCTCTCCGACGACGCCCAGGAGGGACCGGCCGCCTACCGGGACAAGCGCACCCCGATCTGGACCGGCCGCTGATGGCCGCCGACATGACCGCGCTCACCGCGGACCTGGCCGCCGAGTCCGCCGACCTGGACCGGGTGCTCGCCGCCCTGCCCGACGACGCCTGGTCCACCCGGACGCCCGCGGCCGGCTGGTCGATCGCCGACCAGGTCGTGCACCTGGCGCACTTCGACGAGACCGCCACCGCGGCCGCCGTCGACCCCGACCGGTTCCGGACCGACGCCGCCACCCTGATGGGGCACGGTGACGACTTCACCGAGGTCGTCACCCGGGACAACCGCGGCCGGACGCCGACGGACCTGCTCGCCTGGCTGCGCACCGCCCGCGCGGAATACCTGCGGGTGTTCGCCGCGCTGGATGCCGGGACGACCCTGCCCTGGTACGGACCGCCGATGAGCGCCGCCTCATCGGTCACCGCACGGCTGATGGAGACCTGGGCGCACGGACAGGACGTCGTCGACGCGGTCGGGGCGATCCGGGAGCCCACGAGCCGGCTGAGGAACGTAGCCCACCTCGGCGTCGCCACCTACGGCTGGAGCCACCGCGTGCACGGCCAGGAACCCCCGACCACACCGGTCCGGGTCGAGCTCACCGCCCCGGACGGCGCGCAGTGGACCTGGGGCCCGGCCGATGCAGCCGACCGGGTCACCGGCTCGGCGCTGAACTTCTGCCTGCTGGTCACCCAGCGCCGCCATCGCGCCGACCTGGCCCTGGTAGCCACCGGCCCGGTCGCCGACCGCTGGCTGGACGTCGCGCAGGCCTTCGCCGGCCCGCCCGGGTCGGGGCGGGAGCCCGCATGACCACGACACCGACAGGTGACCGCAGACCGATCCGGATCGCCAACTGCTCCGGCTTCTACGGCGACCGGCTCGCCGCCGCCCGGGAGATGGTCGAGGGCGGTCCGATCGACGTCCTCACCGGGGACTATCTGGCCGAGCTGACCATGCTCATCCTCTGGAAGGCGCGGCAGAAGGACTCCGACACCGGGTACGCCCGCACCTTCCTCACCCAGCTCGAGGAGGTCCTCGGCACCTGCCTGGACCGCGGCATCCGAGTGGTCAGCAACGCCGGCGGCCTGAACCCGGCCGGGCTGACCGCGCAGATCGGGCAGCTTGCCGAGCGGCTCGGGCTGCACGCGCGGGTCGCCTACGTCCACGGCGACGACCTGCTGCCCCGGGTGCCTGATCTGCTGGCCGCCGGCGTCGACCTGGCCCACCTGGACACCGGGCAGCGACTGGCCGACACCGGCCTCGACCCGGTCTCGGCCAACGCCTACCTGGGTGGCTGGGGGATCGCCGAGGCACTGAGCGCCGGCGCGGACGTCGTCGTCACCGGGCGGGTCACCGACGCCTCGCTCGTCGTCGGACCCGCGGCGTGGTGGCACGGCTGGTCGCGCACCGACTGGGACGCCCTGGCCGGTGCGGTCGCCGCGGGACACGTCATCGAGTGCGGCCCCCAGGCGTCCGGGGGCAACTATGCGTTCCTCGAGGAGGTCACCGACCGGCGTTACCCGGGCTTCCCGATCGCCGAGGTCGCCGCGGACGGGTCCAGCGTGATCACCAAGCACGCGGACACCGGCGGCCTGGTGTCGGTCGGCACGGTCACCGCGCAGCTGCTCTACGAGATCGACTCCCCGGCCTACGTCAACCCCGACGTGGTCGCCGACTTCTCCACCGTCAAGCTCATCCAGCAGGGCCCGGACCGGGTGCTGCTCTCGGGCACCCGGGGCACCCCGCCGACCGACTCGCTCAAGGTGGCCCTCAACCACCTCGGCGGTCACCGCAACACCATGACACTGGTGCTCACCGGGCTGGACGTCGAGGAGAAGGCGGCCTGGGCCACCGAGGAGATCTTCGGGATCCTCGGCGGCCGGGACTCCTTCGCGGAGACCGACGTGTCCCTGCTGCGCTTCGACACCGCCGACGCGCCGACCAACGCCCAGGCCACCGCGCACCTGCGGATCACCGTCAAGGACCCCGACCCACGCAAGGTCGGCCGCCGGTTCTCCGACGCCACCATGCAGCTCGCGTTGGGCGGTTACGCGGGGTTCCACACGACCACACCGCCCTCGACCGCCAGCGCCTACGGTGTCTACTGGCCGGCCCTGGTGCCCCGGTGTCGGGTCGAGCACGTCGTCGTCCTCCCGGACGGCACCTCCCGGGTCGTCGAGCACCCACCATCGGGCCCGCTGCCCGTGCTCCCAACCGTGAACGCCGTCGGTGAAGTGACCGACGAGGCGACCGAGCGCGTGCCGCTGGGCCGTCTGGTCGGGGCACGCTCAGGGGACAAGGGCGGGAACGCCAACGTCGGGCTCTGGGCCCGGGACGACGCGACCTGGGAGTGGCTGGCCGGCAGCTTCACCATCGAGCGCTTCCGCGAGTTGCTGCCCGAAGCCGCCGGCCTCACCGTCCGCCGGTACGAGCTGCCGCGGCTGCGGGCCCTGAACCTGGTCGTCGTCGGCCTCCTCGGTGAGGGCGTGGCCTCGACCACCCGGCCCGACCCGCAGGCCAAGGGACTGGGGGAGTATCTGCGGTCCAGGATGATCAAGGTCCCAGTCAGACTCCTCCGGTGACCAGCGGCGGCGTGCGAACCCGGGACCCGGGGCGGCGGCAGCGGATCCTGCGCGTCGCGGAGGTGCTGCTGGCCGAGCGCGGCTTCCACGGCGTCTCGATGGCCGACATCGGCGGGGCCGCAGGCATAGTCGGATCCGGGGTCTACCGACACTTCGACAGCAAGTCCGCCGTCCTCGTCGCACTGCTCGACGAGGTGATGGACCGGTTGCTGCAGACCGCGTCCGAGGCCGGCGCCTCGGGTCGCGACGAGCGTGAGGTGCTGGCCGCCCTGGTGCGCAGTCAGGTGTGTTTCGCCGTCAACGACCGGGCATTGCTACAACTTTACCAGCGTGAGGTACACAGCCTACCCGACGGCGACCGACGCCGGTTGCGGCGCCTGCAACGACACTACGTCGAGGAGTGGGTGCACGTGCTGGTCGAGCTGCGCCCCGAGCTGACCGACGGTGTGGCCCGCGCGTCGGTGCACGCCGCGATAGGTGCCATCCAATCGGTAGCCACCTACGACAGCGGTCTGCCAATCGCAGAGGTGGTGGCGCTCCTCACTCAGTCCGCGTTCGCCTGCCTGGGGATTACGCCACCCGGCGACCGACCGGGGCGCGGCCAGGGCCCACGGGCCTGATGCCCGCGAGTCGTCTGACCGGACACCATCACCGGTCGACAGATAAGCACCCGTTACCGTGAGCGGGCCCTGCGGCGTGACCGACCACCGACGCGACATGGTCTGATGACTACGCCGACCGGTGTCCTCGACGCGTCGCACAACCCAAACCGGAGCCGTGTTGCAAATGCGATCTTTTACGGACGCCCAACCACCGCCGGCGTGAAAGGTCGCGCGCCAAGTGGGATTGCACAAGTAGACATGGCAGCTCGCTCGCTATGAGAGTCCCACCTCGGTGAAGTTCTAGCGTCAAGTTGGGGTGGACTCCGTCAGATTGGGGTTCGGATTGTGGTTGATTGACACCTCGCTGCGGGGTTCTTAGAGTCCAACCGGACATATTCGTCGGGGGAGGACACCATCAGCGGGCAACGTGTTGCCTACATCCGGGTGAGCACTCTGGACCAGAACACCGCCCGGCAGCTCGACGGGATCGCCGTCGATCGCACG
>JAABUY010004880.1_pt1 | contig 13776 bp, 17 predicted proteins | sample 5560271 | NCBI WGS metagenome assembly JAABUY01 (sample SAMN10711886, study PRJNA513374) | rock metagenome | isolation source: Antarctica rocks | place: Antarctica: Victoria Land, University Valley
CAAGATGAGCGGCTATCCATTGCGCCCGCGCACGCATCAGCCGACCACGCGCATCGACTTCAGCGCCGCCATCCGGATCGCAAAGTGAACGGTATTGCGGCTAACGTCCTCGCCATAGACCTGGGCAAGACCGGCTGCCGGGCTGCGCTTTGGGTTGGCGCGAGCCGCACGGACGCGCAGGGCACCGGGGCGCCAGGCTTGGCAGCCGCGGAGGGCGCCGGCCTCGCTGAGGCGGCCATCCTCGCGTTGGTTGTCCCTCTTTTGCGCGCCGCAGGGGTGGCGCAATTGGAGGTGGTAGGCGTAGGCGCCGCCGGGGCGCTCGCCGCGCCCGAAGCAGCGCAGGAACTCGCGTCACGCCTCTGCACCAGCTTGCCCGCGCGCAGGGTCGCCGTCGCCAGCGACGCCTCCACCTCCCACGCCGGCGCGCTCGACGGCGAGCCGGGCGTCGTGCTCGCTGTCGGGACCGGCGCGGTCGCCATCGCGATCGGTCCGGACGGCACGCTGCATCGGGCGGATGGGTGGGGTCCATGGCTGGGCGATGAAGGCAGCGGAGCGTGGCTTGGGCTGCAGGGCCTGCGGGCGGCGCTTCGCGGCGCCGATGGGCGTGGCCCGGCGACAGCGCTGCAAGCGGCTGCGGAGGCGCGCTACGGTCCCCTGCTGCGCCTCGCGGCCAAAGTCGAGGGGCACGAGAGTCCGCCGCGCCTGGCTGCGAGCTTTGCGGGCGACATCGCGCAGGCCGCCCGAGCCGGCGATGCGGTTGCCGCTGCGCTCATCCGGCAGGCGGCCGCGATGCTGGCCGGCGCCGTGCGGGCCGCAGCGTCCCACCTGGCCGGCGCCGGGCCAATCAGCACTGCCGTGACCGGCGGGTTGATGGGCCTGGGTTCGATCCTCGCCGATCCGCTGTTTGCGGCGCTGGATGACGGCATGCCGCCGCTTTGCCGGGTTCACGCACTTGGAACGTCGTTGGACGGCGCCCGGCTGCTGGCGCTGCGCCTGGACACGGTGCACGAGGGGAGCATCGTGCGCGAGGCGGCCGACGCTGCCGTGCCGCCCGGCACTGACTGAGGAGAGGAGCCTCCCATGCGCCTGCTCGACCTAGCCGTGATCCTGGCCTACCTCGTGGCCATCGCCGCCATCGGGCTTCGCATGTCGGGCCGGCAGGATACCGCCGCCGCGTATTTCGTGGGTGAGCGGGATTTGCCGTGGTGGGCGGTATGCTTCTCCATCGTCGCCACCGAGACCAGCACCCTCACGGTGATCTCCGTGCCGGGCGTCGCCTATCTCGGCGCCTTTGGCTTCGTGGAGCTGTCCATCGGCTACCTGCTGGGCCGCTCGCTCGTGGCCTTTGTCCTGCTGCCCCTTTACATGCGCGGCGGGTTCGTCAGCGCCTACCAGTATCTGCAGCAACGCTTCGGCGGCGGGCTGCAGATCGTCGCCTCAGTGACGTTCCTGGGCACCAGGCTGCTGGCTGAGGGCGTGCGCCTGTTCGCCTCCGCCATCCCGATCAAGCTGCTGCTGGATGCGATCGGCCTGCCGACCGGCTATGTCGCGATCATCGCCGTGATCTCGCTCGTGACCGTGCTCTACACCTATGTGGGCGGCATCCGCGCGGTGATCTGGACCGACGCCATCCAGATGCTGCTCTATATCGGCGGCGCCGTCGTCTGCGTCCTGGTTTTGCTGGGCGAGGTCGGGATCGCCGGGGTCGGGCAGGCCTACGCCGCGGGCAAGTTCCAGGTGCTCAACTTCACCGCGCCGATGCTTACCAGCCCGTTCAACGCCGTGGCCGCGATCGTCGGGGGCGCGGTGTTCTCCATGGCGTCGCATGGGACCGACCAGCTCATGGTGCAGCGCGTCCTGGCCTGCCGCACGCTGAAAGACGGGCGCAAGGCGATGATCGGCAGCGCGGTCGTCGTCGGGATGCAGTTCGCGCTGTTCTCGATGGTCGGCGCGCTGCTGTGGGTCCACCTGGGGGGCAAGACGCCGGCGGAGCTGGGCCTGCGCTCGTCCGACGACCTGTTTCCGCGGTTCATCCTGGACGAGCTGCCGCCCGGGCTGTCCGGACTGCTGATCGCCGGCATTCTGTCGGCTACCATGGGTTCGCTCTCCTCGGCGCTGAACTCCATGGCCAACTCGACCGTCGCTGACTTGTGGCGCGCGATGGGACGGACGGCGGGTGACGGGGCTGCAAGCGACCAGGCCGCGCGTAACCGGGCGACCCTGCGGCTGTCGCGCGTGCTGACCGTGGTCTGGGCGGTGGTGATGGCGGGGTTCGCCAGCCTGTTTACCGACACGAAAGGCCAGGTCGTGCTGCTCGGGCTCGGGATCGCCGGCTACACCTATGGCGCGCTGCTCGGTGCGTTCCTGCTGGGCTTGGCCGTGCGCCGGGCCAACCAGCGGGATGCGATCGTGGCCTTCCTCGCCACGGTCGCCGTCATGGCTTATGTCGTCGGCAACTACAGGCTCGCCTTCACCTGGTATGTGCCGCTTGGAGTGCTCGTCACGCTGGGGGGGGTCGGCGGGCTGCTGTCGCTCACCCATGCGCGCATGCTGCCGGTGCAGGGCGCGCCGGACCGCCCGGTGCGGACATGACGGGTGTCTTGGGAGCGCCGCCGGCCTGGGCCGTGGGGCTGATGACCGGGACCGTGCTGGACGGGATGATCGACATCGCGCTCATCCGCACGGACGGCGAGGCGGTGCAGGAGTTCGGGCCCTGGGCGCTGGCGCCCTACCAGCCGGAAACCCGCGCGCTGCTGGCGCACGCGTTGGCAGAGGCGCTTCGGTGGCAGTTCAGCGGACCCGAGCCGGCCGTGTTCCGAGAGGCCGAGGAGGCGCTGACGCGCGCTCAGTCGGCCGCGGTGACGGCCTTCCTGTCCGACGCCGGCATTGCAGCCGCGGACGTGGCCGTCATCGGGTTCCACGGACAGACCGTGCTGCATCGTGCGCCGCAGCCGGGCCGTCCTGGCGACACCCGCCAGCTCGGGGACGGGGCGCTGATGGCTGGGTTGACCGGCATCGACGTCGTGCATGACTTCCGTACCGCCGACGTCCGCGCCGGTGGGCAGGGAGCGCCACTCTCCGCGAGCTATCATGCGGCGCTGCTGCGGCTCCTGGACGCGCCGGCGGGCACCGCGGTGCTGAACCTCGGCGGTGTCGGCAACCTGACCTGGCAGGGTTCCGACGGCGGCCTGATTGCGTTCGACACCGGCCCGGCGAATGCACCGTTGAACGACTGGGTCGAGCGCGCGACCGGCAAGGGGATGGACCGGGGCGGCGAGCTGGCGCGCCAGGGGCGTGCGGACGAGGAGCGGCTGGTGCGGCTGCTCGGCCACCCCTACCTTTCGGCGCCGTATCCGAAGTCGCTCGACCGGTTCGATTTCCGCGCTGCCATGGCGGACGGCCTGAGCCTGGAGGACGGGGCCGCGACGCTCACGGCGTTCACCGCCGGTGCGGTGGGCCGCGGCCTTGACCTGCTGCCGACGCGGCCGACCCGGCTGATCGTTTGCGGCGGCGGACGCAAGAACCCCGCGATCATGGAGGCGCTGCGCAGCCGTGCAGGCGTGGAGCCGGTCATGGCCGAGGACGCAGGCTGGCGCGGCGATGCGATCGAGGCCGAGTGCTTCGCCTTCCTTGCCGTGCGTGCGCTGCGCGGCCTGCCGATCAGTTTTCCGACGACGACCGGGGTGAACGAGCCAATGACCGGCGGCCAGGTCTCACGACGTCCGAGCTGACTCTTGCGCGTTCGTTCAACAGCATCGATGCCGAACTCAGAAGCGTTGCGATTCGGTATCGGCGCAGCGATCCCGCGCCACATAAGGCACGGAGCTTACTGTGCTGCAACCAAACCTATCCCTCGACCGGGGTCATCGGCTCTTCTTACCGTCAGGCTAGATCCGTGCCGCTGCCGACACGACGAGGCATAAGCGCCTCACGGCGTCGCGATAGGCGGCCTCGGTCTGGATCTCGTGTTTGAGCCCTGCTGCAACGGTCGCCAGGAACGCGCCAAAACCTGTGGGACCGTCGAATGCGGCTAGGTCGGCGCCTTGCTCCGACACCTCGCGCGCCCGCCGCTCCAGCAGGGCCGCAAAGCCCGCATCCAGCCGTCGCGCGTGGTCGCGCGTGAGCTCCGCGTCCACGGCCAGCAGCTCGGCCCCATGCGGCGAAGCGTGCAGCATCCGGTAAAGCGGCAAGTCCTTGGCCAGGATCGTCGCTTCCAGGTTCTCGGCCAGCCGGGCCTCACCCCGCCAGGCGGCCTCGGCCATGCTCAGCGCGTTGGCGACGAGCCAGTCGGCCAAGGCGTCGAACAGCGCACGCTTGTCACGAAACCGGAGATAAAGCGTCGCCCGCGCGATTCCGGCCTCGGCGGCCACGTTGGCCATGCTGGTGCGCTGCAGGCCGTGGCGACCGAACAGGGTCAAGGCCGCTTGCAGCACGCGTATGTTGCCGTCGTCGGACGATATGGACATTGTTTATCCAAAGTGTCTATAATGAGCAGCAACGCAAGGAGGATCGCATGGCGGATCGGGGTCTCGTGCTCGTCACGGGTGGTTCGGGATACATCGCCAGCTTCTGCATGGCGCAGTTACTACGCGAAGGCTGGCGCGTGCGCACCACCGTCCGCAGCCTCGCGCGCGAGGCGGAGCTGCGGCGAACGCTGACAAAGCTGACCGACATCGGCGATCGGCTGCAAGTTGTGACCGCCGATCTCAACGCCGATGCAGGCTGGCGTGAGGCCGCACGCGGTTGCGACTACGTGCTCCACGTCGCGTCCCCGCTGCCGTCCAGCAACCCACAGGACGACGACGAGCTGGTGCGTCCAGCGCGGGACGGCGCGCTGCGTGTGCTTGCGGCGGCCCGCGACGAGGGCGTGCGGCGCGTGGTGATGACCGCCTCGACCGCAGCCGTCGCCTATGGTCGCGGTGGGCGTGAGACGCCGTTTACCGAAGCGGATTGGTCCGACGAAACCAATCGCGCCGACAGCTCCGCCTACGAGCGGTCCAAGACCATCGCCGAGCGGGCTGCGTGGGACTGGCTCAAGCGGGAGGGCGGGGCGCTGGAGTTGGTCACGATCAACCCCGGCGCCGTCCTGGGTCCGGTGCTGGGACGGGATTTCTCCGCCTCGATCGACATCGTCAAGAAATTGATGGACGGCTCGCTGCCGGGGCTGCCGCGGTTCGGGTGGCCGCTGGCGGACGTGCGCGACATCGCCGACCTGCATTGCCGCGCGATGCTGGGGGAGCGGGCGAGCGGCCAGCGCTACATCGGCGCCGGGCCGTTCTATTGGATGGGCGACATAGCCCGGATCCTGCGGGAACGCGTGCCGCAGGTTGCCAAGCGAGTGCCGCGCCGATCCTTGCCGAGCTGGCTGGTCCGTTTGTCGGCCGTGTTCGATCCGGTCGTGCGGGACCGCCTGTTCGAGCTCGGCAAGTCGCGTCCGGTATCTTCCGAGAAGGCCAAGCGCGAGCTCGGCTGGAGCCCGCGCTCGAACGAAGATTCGATCGTTGCCACCGCCGAGAGCCTTTTAGCCGAAGGCGTGGTCAAGGCCGGCTAGCAGCCTCCCTGACCGTATGGCTTCGCGCCGAGAAGCCTTCTGACCCCAGGCGGTGAATAAAATTTGGCTTTCTCCGCGGGCAGCGGCTGCTTCGCCCGACATGGGGCGGGATCGCGCCGTTCGGCGCCGGCTTCGCCTTGGCGGCGTGCCGTGCGCTCGTGGTCCTGCTGCCGCGCGGCGATGGCCTGCCGGACGACGTCGTCGCGGGCCACATCCGCGCGCTGCAGCCGGGGCACCTGATGGATGTGGCGTCCACCGACCAGCATACGGTCAAGCCATGGTTCGACGGACGGCTCGACTTCGCACCGCTGGTGAAGAAGGACCTGAGGGCCGAGGGATACCCGCTCGCGGGTGGCAGGCTCGACTACCTCGGCGGGCGGACCGTGGCGGCTCTCGTTTATCAACGCCGACAGCACATCATCAACCCGTTCGTCTGGCCGGACAGCCACCATTCCGATCGGAGCTCGGTCGATGGCGACCACAGCGGCTACAACGTCCAGCGTTGGAACCGGGACGGCATGGCGTTCTGGGCCGTTTCCGATCTTAACGCCCAGGAGCTGGCCGAATTCGTCCGGCTTTGGCAAACAGAGTGACGGCCTTGTCCATGACCCAGCGGCACGGTTCCGCGACGGGGTTCGTTTGCGCCTTCTTCCGGCTTACTTCATCTCAATCTCGACGAATACGAACTCGTTCTCGTTGTCGTTGATGACGTCGTGCTCGACCCCCGCAGCGCGCGTGTAGCTGACCCCCGCCTTCAGTTCCGCATGGCGTGTCGCACCGCCGGGTTCTTCGAGCAGCAGCCGGCCTGTGGTCATCGGCACGACGACGTAGTCGTAGGCGTGCGTGTGCCACCCGGTGGCGGCGCCGGGGGCGAACCGCCATTCCACGACGCGGCAGCGGCTGTTGTCGATCTGCACTGTTGGAACGGCGGCGGGCCTTGTCATGCGTCAATGCCTTTTTCTGGGTCTTATTCGGGGATGATCGGATGGTTTCAGCAGACCAGGCGCGTGTCGTCCATGGGCCAGGTGACCGGCGCCGGCTCGCCGGGCCGGAAGCGTGTGGCCCGAGCATTGGCGCCGACGGGTATTTGCCGTCATGATCCGCGCCACGTGCTGGAGGCTGTCACGGTCATTCAATGTCAGCGGCCTGCTAGGCCCGGACCGGACGATCCACTTCAGTTATGGAGGACGGGATTATATTTCGATGCCTTACACGCGACTTCAGTGGACATGACGCTGCAATCTGTCGTTCAACCTGATCTCCATCAACACGGCTGCCGGGAGTTTGAAATGACTGATCCGATCTTCACCGCCTGGCAACCGGAATACGCGGCGTTATGGGGGAATGTACCGCTGCGTCTTCGGCATAGGCTGCACCAGCATGAGCTGTTCAGCCGCCCTGCGTTGGCCCGGCTGATCGAGGCCGCGCCGAAATCGAACTACATGCTGATCGAGACCGGGCGGCCGAACGAGCGTAAGCTGTGGCGCGAGGGCGAGATTGGTCAGCTCGGCGGCGCCGAGGTCATCGAGGCCATCGCCAATGGCCGGATTTGGCTCAATCTCCTGCGCGTGAACGAGATCGACCCGCGCTATGGCAAGCTGCTGGACGAGATCTTCGCCGAGCTTGAGGACAACGTTCCCGGCCTGAAGACGTTCAAGCGCATCAACGGCATCCTGATCTCGTCGCCACGGGCCTAGGTTTACTATCATTTCGACACGGCCGGCCAAACGCTATGGCAGATCGCGGGGAGCAAGCGCGTCTATCTCTACCCACCGGCGCCCCCGTTCCTGACGCCGGAGAGCCTGGAGAACGTGATCCTGTATAACAACGAGACCGGCATCAAGTACGAGCCATGGTATGAGGACTACGCGTCGTGCCTGGAGCTGAAGCCCGGCGACATGGCGCAGTGGCCGTTGAACATGCCGCACCGGATCGAGAATGCCGACGAGCTCAGCGTGTCCATGACCATCGAGTATTTCACGACCGATATCCGCCGCCGCATGTTCGTCAGCGGCGCCAACGGCCTTTTGCGTGAGCGGCTGAAGCTGAACCCCAACCGCAATGTGTCCGGCCCAGCGTTCTGGGCCAAGACGGCGATGTATGCGGCCGCGTCGAAGGGCGGCCTTCTCACGCGCGAGCGCAGCAAGCGCCGGCCGATTACCTTCAAGCTCGACGCAGCCTTTCTGGCCAAGCCGTCCGCATCCGCCAATGAACGGCCGAGCACGAACACTGTGTCTCATGCGGAGCCGGAAGCGCATATTGTCGGAGGGGACTGAGGCTGGGGCGCCGCCCTTCCCCGGGGGTAGATGCGAACGAAAGCGGTGTCGAAATCGGCCTGCGGCTGCCGCGTTTATGACCATGTGCAAGACCGCAGCGCTCCGATGCTGCGGGCCGTGGGATGGGTGTCTTCGATTGGCGGCCTAGAACCCGCCGCGAAGGCCGCCGCCGAACAGCAGGAACAAAATCAGAAGCAGCAGGATCAGGCCTAAGCCGCCGCCAAAGCCACGACCACCGTAATAACCTCGGTTGTAACCATAGTAACCACCGCCACCGAACAGCACAAAAAGCACGATGATCAGCACAAGAAGGGTCATGGGTATCCTCCATTGCCAGCGTCCCTCCCTATGGGACCGCATTGCGCGTCGGCCGAGCTGAGACCGATGCGCTATCAACATAGTGCCAACTCTGTTTGCTCGCTAGAGGGTATGTGGCTGGGTGGATTGGACGGTGATGCAGCACTGCATGGCGCACGCGGCCGGAAAGCCGGGCTTGCAGGCGCTCTCGTGCGAAGGGCCGCCGGCGGACGCGTGCAACCGGGCCGACACCCTGGACAAGGTCACGCGGATCGTCGAGCGCTACATGCCCCGAGGACTAACGTCGGTTCGGCTCGAGCCCAACTGCTATCCTTGGCTGCCAAATGTGCCGCTGATTCAGTAATGATGGGGCCTATCAAAATGCGGCTTGTCGAAATCGAGAGTCACCAACTCTCATAGGCGGGTTCGCAGCCGCTTCCCGGTCGCTCGACGCCGCTCATCGCGGCGCCAGCCAGGCCACGCCCACCATGGTCGCCAACGGCACCAAGATCGTCGCCTCGCGGCCATGCCCAGCGCGGACCAGCACGATCTCAATCGCCAGCAGCGTGGCGACCACGGCGACGTTGCGCACGTCGCCAAAGAGCGTTTTGAGGAACGGCGCCATCACGCCGCCCCCCGGCGCACCCGCATGCGCATCACCGTCGCAATTGCCAGCCCGGCGAGCAAATAGAATGCGCCGAGGATCGGCAATGTCCAATCCGATAATGGCCAGACCTCGGGCCCGCCGACGCCCTCCATCGTCCAGAAGGTACCGAATGCCACGATCATCGCGCCCACCGTGAACTTGATGGCGTTCTCAGGCACCTGCTGCAGCGGCGCACGCACCGCAGCACCGACCGCGCAGGTCAGCAGCAGCGCTGCGACCGCGGCCCCGACGCTGCTGACCATGCCAATGCCGCCCGTCTGCATGCCGAGCGCCACCACGATGAGCCATACCTCGAGTCCCTCGAGCAGCACCCCCTTGTAAGCGATGGTCCAGCCGGCAACCCAGTCTCCGGTAAGCTTGGCGCCAGAAAGCTTGGCGCGCGTCTGCTTGAACTCGAGCGCCTCATCGTGCAGCGCCTTCAGCCCAGCGTGTCGCGCCATCGCCTTCGCAAGCCAGCGCACGCCGAACAGCATCAGGAACACGCCGACGACGAGCTGCACCCAGCGGATGTCGATGCCGGTGGCCAGCAGCCGGCCAGCGACAAGCGTCAGCACCGCAAGCGTAGCAAGCCCAGCCAGCGCCGCGCCGATCGCGCCGCGCCAGCCGATGCTCAGGCTGACGGCGAGCACGATCGTGAAGGCCTCGACCCACTCGACAAGCGCGGTCAGGAAAGTCGGCACTGCGATCGACCAGTCGATCATCGGGTTGGTTCCTTCATCGTTTGGGCGTGACCCATCTGTCGCAGCAAACCCTGCAGGCGCACCGCGGTGGTAGCGGAACTTCCCAGTACTGCCGAGGCTGTCCAGTGGCAGGCAGCGAAGCGCCGACGCTCTAACCGCGTCCGTCAAAGCCTTACGGTTCCGATCGGCGCAGGTCGAGACGCATATTAACAAGAAAAGGCCGATTCAGATGACCAAGCAGCCCGGCATCGAGCGTCAGGCCTCCATGACGGCCGGCGCTGCTTGTGCGACGCGCGCTGCAGGCACTGCGAACAGCCCGGCAAGCTTGGCGCCGATCGGCGAGCCCAGGCCGGTGCACAGATCGGGGCCGATACGTGCCCGGTAGAAACCGTTGTCGCTCTGGGTGATGTCGTTGAAGCACAGCTGATTGCTCCAAAGCTTTGGCGACACGAAGCCGAGCCTGGGACCGAACGCCGCGAACAACCCTGCATAGAGCGGCGCCACGGCGCTCGTGCCGCCCATCTCGAGCCGGGTCCCGTGCACAAAGATCCGATAGCCGGTGTTCGGGTCGGCGTTGGCCGCCACGTCGGGGACCATTCTCCCGGGACCGTGCGACGCGCCCGCCTGCCACGGCTGCTCCGGAAACAGCTTGGAAAAGCCGCCGCCGGTACCGTGCCCGTCGGAGCGGCCCGGCTCGTCGTTCCACACTGTTTCCGAGTCCCGCGTTTTGCGGGTGCCGCCGCAGCCGACGACGTGCAGGCAGGCGGACGGCAGGTCGACGTTAACCGGGTCGGACCCGCCGTCGGACGCGTCGTTGTCGCCGGCGGCGGCGAATACGATCATGCCGGCGGCGGTCGCGGCTTGCGCTGCGGCCTCCATCTGGCTCGCATAGTCATGCCCGGTCTGCGCGCGCGCCTCGTTCCAGCGCCCCTCGTCCGCGCCCCACGAGATGGAGCACACGTCACACCCGTCGGACGTGGCGGCCCGTACCGCGGCGGCGAGCGAGCCGGGATCGCTCGAACCCCAATAAACGCGGATCGACGCCGCGCGGCCGGTGGCGACGTAATAGGCGGCGGCGGCCACCTGGATGTCGAGTGCCACCTCCACGTCCGGGTCGGCGTCCTCCTGGCGGTGCTGGCCGGGGTTGTTGCGTCCGCCGTTGACGGTCACGTCGACGATATGCGGTATCGGCTGGCCGATCGAGGCGAAATAGGCGTCCATGTCGGCCTGGACCCAGCCGCCCGCCAGCTCCACGATGGCGATCACGCCGCCACCGGCGAGGCCTGTGGGCCAATCATAGGCGGCGCAAAGGTCGGGCACGCTCCAGGAGGCGGCGGCGAGGCGGCCTTTTTGTGGAACCAGGCATCGGCCGCGAGCGTGGGCAGCAGGCCGACCGCATTGCCGGTCTGCGAATAGTCGAGGATCGAGGACTGCAGCGTGATGCCGTTGAGGTCTACGCCGTCCTCGTGCAGCAGCCAGGCGAGCACGCAGCTGCGGGGCGTGCCGTAGGATTCGCCGAACAGGAACTTGGGCGAGTTCCAGCGGTCGAACGCGGTGAGGTAGCGCTTGATGAACTGCTTGATCGAGCGCGCGTCCTCGTCCACGCCCCAAAAGTCGCGGTTTTTGTTGGGCGCGATCGCCGCCGAGTAGCCGGTGCCGACCGGGTCGATGAACACGAGGTCGCTGCGGTCGATCAGGCTGTCCGGGTTGTCCTCGATCGTGTAGGGCGCCGGCGGCGTGAAGCTCGGCAAGCTGGTCTTGACGCGGCGCGGCGCGAACGAGCCGAGCAGCACGAACACCGCCGACGAGCCCGGGCCGCCATTGTAGAAGAACGTCACCGGGCGTTCGGCGGGTGCGATGCCGTCGGCGGTGAAGGCGACGTAGAAGAACTTGGCCGACGGCTGGGCGTTCGAGGCATCCACGATTACGAGGTGCCCGGCGCGCGCCGTGTAGGGAATAGCCCGGCCGCCCACGGTCGCAACGTGGTGGGTCACGGCGGCGGCCTCGGACGTGTCGGTGATCGAGTCGTTCGGGCCCGCACCATACGGCGTCGTGTCCATGAGCGGCTGGTCGGTTTGGACCGGCGTCGATGACGATTCAACCATGCGATGTCCTCTGAAGCGGGCACAGACACTATGGCGCGAGCCGCGCAGCAGATAGTACGCATTCGCGCGAGCCATCGCCTTGGCCGGGCCGCGTCGGCATAGTGCGTGGCCCCATGCCGTCCGTAGTTGCAATATATAGCGTGCTGGCCCGCAAGCGCTCCAGCGCCGCCGGTCCAAGCCGCTCATGCAGTGATGACAGCCCCGACCCTACTTGCATTCCGACCTGGCCCGGAGGACACCGGCCCCATGAGCCCGGGCTACCTTCCCTTCGCCGGTGCGCTGCGCCTGCCGGCCTTCCTTTGCGACAACTGCGGCTATTGGCAGCGTCACTTCACCACGCCGCCCGCTTGCCCCATGTGCCTGGACGCTCGCCACGTCGTGCCCCAGCATGGCTGGCAGTTCTGGACGCGGGCGGAGGCGCAGGCCCGCTTCCCCTGCCACTGGGCCGAGGTCGAGCCCGGCGTGTGGCGGTTCTGGAACGAGCCGGTGGGCGGCATCGGCCCCAGCGCCTACCTGATCCAGACGCCGGGTGGCAACATGGGGTTCGAGGGCTGCCCGGTGTTCAGCGAGGCGGCGCTCGATCACATCGCCGCCCTGGGCGGGATGCAGGTGCTCGCCGCCTCCCATCCCCATGCCTATGGCGCCCTTTGGCAGCTGCAGGACCGCTTCGACCCCGAACTGGCGCTGCATCCCGGCGACCTCGAATGGTCTGGCGCGCTGCAGGTGAGCTGGCCGTTCGACGACGTGCTGGAGCCGCTGCCGGGGCTGCAACTGCACCTGACCGCCGGGCATTTCGATGGGCATACCGTGCTGCATGACCGTGCCCGGCGCATCCTGTTCTGCGGCGACGCGCTCAAGTTCGAGCTGGACCCGGCGAATCCGCGCCGGGCGCTGACCATCTCGGCGCACAAGGCTTTCGTGCGCGGCATCCCGCTCACGCCGGGCGAGCTGCGCCGCTATCGGGAGGTCTTCGCCGCGCTAGACTTCGTGCAAACCTGGACACCGTTCGAGCAGGCAGCCAATAGCGGCCGGACGGAGGCGCTGGCATTGATCGACGCGATGCTGGCGACACGGCCCCACGCCGCGCCGGTGCCGCTGGAAAGCCTGCGGGCGAGGTAAACCGCCTGCTGCCCTGTTCGTGGAATAGCCTCAGCGACCCGGAGGAACGAGTTTTGGAGGACGACGAGGAGGGCCCGCCGCGGCTGCCCGGAGGCAAGTTTTACATGACGCCTGAGGGCCACGAGCGCTTGCAGACCGAACTCGCCGTTCGCAGGACCGAGCGCCACCGAGTTGTCGAGATTGTCGCATGGGCTGCCGGCAACGGCGACCGGAGCGAGAACGCGGACTACAAGGAGGGCAAGCGCCGGCTGCGTGAGATCGACCGCCGTCTCCGCTTCATCGCCCGGCGGCTCGCCCATGCCGAGGTCGTGGACCCCAGCGCCCAGACCGGGCGCGACCGCGTGTTTTTCGGAGCGACCGTCACCTATCTGACCGAACGCGACGAGAGGGTTGCCGTCACCATCGTGGGCGTCGACGAGGCCAGCATGGCGGAGAGCAAGATCAGCATCGGCTCGCCTGTGGCGCTCGCCCTGCTCGGCGCGCGCGTGGGCGACGAGGTGCTCGTGAGGACGCCGCGTGGGCCGGAGCGGATCGAGGTCGTCGGCATTTGCTATCCGGAGCAGCGTCTCGGCGGCTGATGCGCATTCGAGAACGAGCGACCCCACTCAGCGCGGAAGTGCTGTTGTGCGCCATATCGCACGCCGCCGTGCAGGAACTAGGCCCGGGGTAATTAGACATATGTTCTTAGTTCCCTAGCACTCTCGTAGGGCTGGATGTCTGAATGCTGCAAGCGCGCGAATGAGGCTCGATCAGCAATTATGAGCTGTGCCATTCCCGTCGCGGCCATCGCACGCAAGCGTTGGCGACAGGATATGTAGAGGAGCAGCCGACCGACATGAGCACGACTCCCTTTAATCTAGGCGGATATTTTAACGGCCCCAATACTGGCGACCCAAATGCAAAGGCTGCCTTCGAGGCAGAGGTCAATAGCTTTACGCAATTGATGGGCACCACCCCTCACCATCCATCAGTTTTCCTCTGCGCACGGTTGACGGCTGGAGTCCGCGCATGATGCAAGGTCTCTGCCTCTTTTCTGGAGCGGGATCGGCAGGTGGTTGGAACGAGTGGAATCGCTGTCTGG
>JAABUY010004881.1_pt1 | contig 13775 bp, 25 predicted proteins | sample 5560271 | NCBI WGS metagenome assembly JAABUY01 (sample SAMN10711886, study PRJNA513374) | rock metagenome | isolation source: Antarctica rocks | place: Antarctica: Victoria Land, University Valley
CACGCCGCAGCCTCCTGGGCGTCACGCAACCAAACGCGCACCCGGCCGCAAATGTGGCTGTAAACTTGGGGCACCCCAGCGTCAAAAATATTCCCTGGCGGATGTTCGCGCACTAAGTGATGCCAGCAGCTGGACAGGCTTGGGGGGCGCGCTGAAGGGCGGCCAGGAGAGGGGCCGAACACAAAACGTGCCCACAAATCGACAACGACGCATGGCTAACTTCTCCTGGCAGCTTGGGCCGCCGCCGGTGGGACGCGCCTGCATTATGGCCTGAATCTCCGCCTCGGCCTTCTCCGCCGGTTCGGAGTCCTCCGCCCTGCGCGGGGGCGCAGAAGGTCGGTGCATTGGCCGGATGGCGACCCCCACGGGCGGAGGCCAACTTGACCGCGAAGAGAGGCCGCACCCAGCCGCCTTCTTGCCCCGGGCGTGGGGCCCGAACACGAAGATGGGCTCGCTCCTCGGCTTCAAACTCCCCATGATCGGAACCCCACCCCCCCTGGTCCGCGGAGCGTCAACAGTGACAGTACATGCTTCTGCGGTGCAGCAGCAAAGGGGTGTGCGAGCGTGCAACTGACGGCCAAATGCCTCCGCCAGCTTTTCACATGGCTGCAGGGCAGCGACCCGGGGCTGTACCCGGACCCACCCCGAGCCCCCATTAAGCAACCACCGAGTTGTTTTTCCTTCAACAGGCACAGAGCAATCCTCATTGCAACAGGACGGCGTGCACCTGAACACTCAGACTAGTACACAAAAGCGAGCACTTTGCTGGTAGACCATGGCAGAGAACAAGGAGACCATGGCAGAGAACAAGGAGGTTGAGACGTTTGCCTTCCAGGCGGAGGTGCGCGCTGCGCCCTTGCTTGCAGGTTGTCGCTGGCAGCCCGGCATCCCCGCAGAGCAGCTGCAAGCAGACAAGGCTGCTGACGAGCGCTCTGCCAAGCGCAGATCAACCAGCTGCTGTCGCTGATCATCAACACGTGCGCCCCGCCTGCTTTCCTGCGCAGGGCTCGCCCGGTGGCTTTGGCTCGTCTGCACTGCCTGTCTGCGTGAGTTGCCTGGTGAAAAGGCAAGGCCTGGCGCGACCATGCAAAACGTCAATCATTATTTGCTCTGTGCGCTCGGCGCGCAGGTTCTACTCCAACAAGGAGGTGCCGCTCCGTCTCGGTTGCACACACGCCTTGTTTCTGGCCTTGCCTGAGGGCTGCCGAGAGCAGTGCCTCGGCTCCGGCGGCGTAGCATGCTGTGTCGAGAACCTTCTCGCAGACCGCGGCCGCTGAAGCAGTGCAGCCGCTTGCGGCGCACCCGGCCTGCTGAGCAGCCTCATCGGTCGGCTGCTGGCCTGCTGCCTGCTCATACAGGGGCTGCTGCTGGGAGTGTGCTGGAACGATTGTTGTAACTGTTGCCCTACACGCGCCGCAGCGCCGCAGTGCGCAGCCACTTGCGCTGCGTGCGCACGGATGGCTGTGCACACAAGCTACGTGCTTGGTCGCAGGTTGCCATCCGGGAGCTGATCAGCAACTCGTCTGATGCGCTCGACAAGGTGGGTCCTCACCTGCACTCTGCTCGTGGTTGCTTGTGCACATCGTCAGCACGTTGCAAGTGAGAGAGCCACGAGAAGGAGCGCGCCTGGCGTTACTGCACGTTTTGCGCTGTTCGTCCTGCCACGGCAGCCTGTCACGGCAGCCTGCCGGGCCGCGCGACCGCGCGGCAAGGGCTGCCCTGTGCACAAGGCGCCGCCAGCAGCAGCAGCAGCGCGCGTGTGACCTGCGCGCCGCGCGCGCCGCAGGTCCGCTTCCAGTCGCTGACCGACAAGAGCGTGCTGGAGGCGGAGCCGGAGCTGTTCATCCACATGCAGCCCGACAAGACCAACAACACGCTCACCCTCCGCGACTCGGGCGTGGGCATGACCAAGGCCGACCTGGTCAACAACCTGGGTGCGCGCTGCGCCCGCCGCGCGCTGCGGGCGCCGCACGCCGCGCTTCTGGGCAGCGCGGGTGCCGCGCCAGCTGCCATGCATGAAGTGAATGCCGCATGGGGCAGTGCTTACCTGTTGCCCAGGAGCATGTGCCTTGGGCAGGGTCCTTGTGGTTGCCACATGATGCGGGCAGACGCGCAGATATGCTCCTCGCCAGCACCCACCCGGCCCAAAGCCTGCACCCTGTAACCTGCCCACTGCCGGCAGGCACCATCGCGCGCTCGGGCACCAAGGCGTTCATGGAGGCGCTGAGCGCGGGCGCGGACATCTCCATGATCGGCCAGTTCGGCGTGGGCTTCTACTCGGCGTACCTCATCGCGGACCGCGTCACGGTCATTACCAAGGTGCAGCCCCTGGTCGCGGCGCAGCAGCGAGGTCGAGCCGCGCGCGGGTGGGTGTGAGAGGGCGCCGGCATGGCGCTCGCCTTGCCTGAGAGTGCGTACGCCGCCTATGTTGTGCACTGCGTGAACGGCCGCTCGCTCCTGCAACGACCATGCGGCTCATGGGCAACGCCGTGACCGCATGTCAGGGCGTATGCAAGCCCCCTCCCACTGCAGCCCCTGCTGCCATCGCGTCCGAATGAGAGCTGCTCGAGCTGACACATTATCTGCCTGCGCGCGCGCGCAGCACAACGACGACGAGCAGTACATCTGGGAGTCGCAGGCGGGCGGGTCGTTCACGATCGCGCGCGACGACGGGCCCAGCCTGGGCCGCGGCACGCAGATCACGCTGCACCTGAAGGAGGACCAGCTGGAGTACCTGGAGGAGCGCCGGCTCAAGGCGCGGCGCCCCGCGCCGCGCGCGCGCGCCCCGTCGCGAGCGCCGCCGCCTGCGTGCAACGCGGCTGCATGAAGCTCTGGCGCTTTCCCACATGCCAGCACAGGGACGTCAGTGACCCACAGGGAAACCTGCGACATGCGCCAGCTCGTGCGCATGATGTCCGGCGGGAAACATAACCATGAGTGAACTCTCATGAAGTGCGTCCGGCCAGACATCATGCGCACGAGCTGGCGCATGTCGCTGGTTTCCCTGTGGGTCACTGGCCTCCCGTGGTGGACTGCGGGAAGTCCTGCAAGAGCCCAAAAGACTGGAAACGGCCGTCTGCATTGGTTGACATTGCGGTGGACGTAGTGACATGCAGATTGCCGCAGTCTATTGCTGTCTGCACCATCGGGTAGCAGGGGCTCCAGGACGGCTCTTATCGTCACGGGGGGCGCTGCTTCCTCCCTTTTCGTACAAGCATGGGAGTGCGGCGCGATTCGAGCGCTGCCTGCGCTTGACGCCGCCGTGCGGCCTGGGGCCCGACGCGCGGCGCATTTCATCCTAACCCTATTGGTGGCGCGGCAGGACCTGGTGAAGAAGCACAGCGAGTTTATCGCCTACCCGATCAGCCTGTGGGTGGAGAAGACGGTGGAGAAGGAGGTGGACGACGACGACGACGAGGCCGCCGCCGAGCCCAAGGACGACGACGAGGAGGGCAAGATTGAGGAGGTGTGCGCGGGCGCAGGGTAGGGTTGTTATGGTTGGGGCTTGGCCGCGGGCGGTGCCCTGCAAGATGGGTTCTGGGTCTATGCTTGTGTGCGGACACTGGCCGCCGCTGCACTGCACAGGGCTGTCCGTGCGCGCTGCAAAAGCAGGGTATCTGGGTGCCAGGCCTGGCTGCGGTTTCAGCCGCTGCATCTGGAGGCAGGCTCGGTGCACGCGCCCGCCTGCTGCCCCGCGCTGGAGCCGTGGCGATGCATGGGCGGCGAGCCCTGGCAGGCATGCGCGGGGCGGGAGTGCCGTCCTGCAACCTGCGACCCAAGCGCACGCGCACGCGCGGCGCCGCCGTGCCTGACCTGGCTGCCCTGACTGTCGGCAGATCGAGGAGGACGAGGAGAAGAAGGAGAAGAAGAAGAAGAAGGTGAAGGAGGTATCGCACGAGTGGCAGCTGGTCAACAAGCAGAAGCCGATCTGGATGCGCACGCCGGAGGAGATCAGCAAGGAGGAGTACGACGCGTTCTACAAGTCGCTGACCAACGACTGGGAGGTGCGCGTCTGTTGAACGGGGTGTGCTGTGCGGGGCCCTTGACTGTGCCCCAATCATCATTCTGTCGCCTGGTGCCTGTGCCTGCTTGTGCAGGGCCTGCTCGTGAATCCTGTGAAACGGTACCGTCAACTGACTACGCTGACTACTGATGGTTGCTCCTGCGCCCTGATGATCATGGTCATTGCTCATGGCTGCCTGCAGGCTGACCTGCAGGCGATCAGCCGGGCTGCCATGCACAGACCATGAGATTACCCTGACCACACTATTAACCTGACCCATGCGCTTGCGCCCCGGCAGGACCCGCTGGCGGTGAAGCACTTTGCGGTGGAGGGCCAGCTGGAGTTCAAGTCCATCCTGTTCGTGCCCAAGCGCGCGCCGTTCGACCTCTTCGACACCAAGTGCGCCACGCCGTTGGGCCTGCCCAGCCGCCGGTTGGCCTGTGCACATATCCTGCCGCCGTGTTGTGCTCACTTGCAGCGGCGGCGATTGGTGGCAGCTGGCAGGGCGGGGTCTTGTATCAGCGAGCGTGTACATAGATGCACGGACTGGTGATAAGTGCAAGAGCGGGCCCCTCATGAGCATCAGCTGAGTTGCAGTGCTTGTGCGTGCATGCATGGACACATGCGCAGAGCTGCATGCTGGATGTGGCTGTCCTGCCAGGGCGCCAATGGCGGGTGGTGAAGTGGGCATGCTGTGGGCCGACCCCCTGCTGCTGGCCGACTGTCGAGAGCGGCGAGCGCCGGCGCGCAGGAAGAAGTCGAACAACATCAAGCTGTACGTGCGGCGCGTGTTCATCATGGACAACTGCGACGAGCTCATCCCGGAGTGGCTCGCGTTCGTTAAGGGCATCGTGGACAGCGAGGACCTGCCGCTCAACATCAGCCGCGAGATGCTGCAGCAGAACAAGATCCTCAAGGTCATCAAGAAGAACCTGGTCAAGAAGTGCATCGAGCTGTTCAACGAGATCGCCGAGAACAAGGACGATTACACCAAGTTCTGGGAGGCGCGCGCGCGCCTTGGCCCCTACCCTATACCCTATACCCTATTCACGCGCGCCTCCCAGAACAGGGCAGCGCGCAGCACGCCTGTGCGCTGCGCTTGCCGGCGCCACGAGCAGCATGCCCTTGCCAGGAGCAGCGCGCTGGCATGCTGCTCCTGCCGCCTGCTGGCAGGCGACACTGGTCTGTCTCGTGCCGGTGACAGGTGTTAGCCTTGCATTGTGCCGTGGCCGGTTGCGCAGTGCTGCGCTGAGCTGAGACGCGTCGTGCCCTGCCCTATCGAGCGTGCCCTGCCCTATCGTGCGTGCCCTACCCCATCAAGCGAGGTGCGGGCGCGCAGGCGTTCGGCAAGAACATCAAGCTGGGCGTGCATGAGGACTCGGCCAACCGCGCCAAGCTGGCCGACCTGCTGCGCTACAACTCCACCAAGTCGGGTGCGCGGCGCCCCTGCCTGGGCTCACAGCTGACACCCCCTTCCCCGCTTGTGCACGCGCGCGCGCATGAACGAAAGGAACAAGCTGTGAGTGTCGAATTGAAATTTGTCTTGTGCTGGCGCCCTGTGCTAGGGTCGAGTGCGTATGGGAGCGGGGAACAGAAGGTTCTGGCAGGCTTGGGTATGTGGGTGCACTACATAATTGTATCGCATTAGCATGCTTGGTGTGGACTTGCCATAGCACTGGACCCTGTCGTTACTCAAACCTTCGTTGTGACCTCAATGCTGTGACCCAGTTCGCTCTCCCTTGTTTGTCTATGTGCTCCTCTGTCACACAAAATAGCAAGGATAGACAGCCTGAGGCTTGTTGATGGTGGTGTTTAGCGTTGCAACTATGAGGCGCGCCCCCGCAGGCGACGACCTGACGACGCTCAAGGACTACGTGACGCGCATGAAGGAGGGCCAGAAGGACATCTACTACATCACGGGCGAGTCGCGGAAGGCCGTCGAGAACTCGCCCTTCATCGAGCGCCTGAAGAAGAAGGGCTACGAGGTGCGCCGCGCGTGTGCTGTCGCCGCTCAGCAGCAGCCGCAGCCAAAGCATTTGTGAGTGCTTTGACGCCAGCTGGACCGTCCGTTCAAAGAAGGGCTATGAGGTGCGCCGCCTGTGCGCTGTCGCCACTCGGCAGCGGCAGCTAGCTGAAGCAGCTGTGAAGGCCTTTGACGCCAGGCGGGGCGTCCACGCAACTGCCGAACCTGCTGTGCAGCTTGGCAGTGCCGTGCCAGATGTGCGTGCCTGTGCAGAGTCTGGCGCCAAGTCTGCTTGTGAAAATGCTTAACCTGTTAAGCAAAGGCTCCAGTTGCCTCCATGAAAAGCCACCACATGCAGATGGCTTACCTCTGGCTGATGTGTGAGGTCCTGACTCGTGCCATCAGAGCTGCCGTGCCATCAGAGCTGCTCCGCATCATTGCTCGAGCCAGCATGTACACCAGCACCGAATGTGGGGAGCAGGTGCTGTTCCTGGTGGACCCCATCGACGAGTACGCCGTGCAGCAGCTGAAGGCATGCCCACCACCTCATCTCGCTCGTCGTCTCTGCGAATGCCCCTCTTACCGCGCAAGCGTTGTCACGCTTGCAGCGTTGCAGCACACAGTGCCGTGGTGCGGGCGATGGGGCGTGGAGGTGCTGGGCCATCAGCGCAAAGTTGTGCCTGGTGTTGTGCGCTGCAGCCATGCACTCTTAATGCCGCATCAGGGCGCAGCGCAGATGCCTTTCTCGTGGTCTAGTGGTGTGCAGCAGGCCTGTGAAAGTGTTTGAAACCCAGTGCAGCTGGCCCTGGACGCGACTGCGCGCTGTGCCCGCGCAGGAGTACGACGGCAAGAAGCTGGTCTGTGTGACCAAGGAGGGCCTGACGTTCGACGACAGCGAGGAGGAGAAGAAGCGCATCGAGGAGATCAGGGCCGCGTACGAGCCGCTCACGCGCCTGATCAAGGACATCCTGGGCGACAAGGTGGAGAAGGCGTGTTCCCTGATGCCCCTGCGGTTCTCCCGCACTTGAGTGGCCCGGCCTGAGGCCAGGTCCTGGAGCGGTTGGCTGGCAAGCACGCGGCAGAGTGGGCTAATGTTAGCCAGGAAGCATGACATGCGGTGTGTTTTGCATGACACCAGACATACGCTTTTCTGCCGCCAGCGGCTCTTGCACTTGCGCGAGCGGCTCGAGCAGTATCTGGACGGTGGCAGGTCGTGGTGGGTGAGCGGGCGGTGGACTCGCCGTGCGTACTGGTCACGGGCGAGTACGGCTGGAGCGCCAACATGGAGCGCATCATGAAGGCGCAGGCGCTGCGCGACAACAGCATGTCGTCATACATGTGCGCGCTCCCATGGCACGCGAACATGGCTCGCAACAGCCTGCCCGGACCAAGCGCCTCGAGGACCTGTATAAGGGGAAAATGCTGTGAAAGGCCCAAGGGCATCAGCGGCTGGACGGTGTCTGTGGAGCGGGTGCATGCATGGTCTTCTTCTGCTGTGCAACCTCTGAAGCTCATTATCTGATGAGGACAGGATGGGCTTTGAGCGCGTGGAGGTTTCGGCGCAGGCAGGTCCAAGGCGATTGTGTAGTTGGCAACCAAGCTAGTGAGTCGGAGTGCAGGGTTTGGGCCGACGCATGTGCCCTGTGGCGTGCAGGGCCTCCAAGAAGACGCTGGAGATCAACCCCGAGAACGGCATTGTCCAGGTGCGGCGCTGCAGCTCTTCTGGCTGGTAGCTGCAGGGTTGGAACGGGCTGCTAAGGCTGTCAGGCATGGGGGCCAAGCCTGGCGCTGGCGCGTGCGCATGTCCTGCCCAACGAGCGGTGCTTTGGTGGTTTACTGCACATCCGGGATTGGAGCAAATGTGCGTGTGTCTTGAGGGCCCTTCCAATGCAACTGCGAGCCTCAACCAATTATAACTTCCTGTCTTGCACGGGGCGGATCAACCAATTATAACTTCCTGTCTTGCACGGGGCGGATACATGTAGTCTACGAGACGGAAGGAGGTTGTTTATGGCGTGATCAGGCAGTTAGTTAATGGCCTGCCCGGCGCCGCCGCGCAGGAGCTGAAGAAGCGCTCGGACGTGGACAAGAGCGACAAGACGGTCAAGGACCTGGTACTGCTGCTGTTCGAGACCGCGCAGCTGACCAGCGGCTTCAGCCTGGACGAGCCCAACACGTTCGGCGGGCGCATCCACCGCATGATCCGGCTCGGCCTGTCGATCGACGACGACGCCGGCGCGGCGCGCGCCCGCCCGCCTGGCCCTGGATATCGGGGCGCCGGGCTGGCGGGCGGCTGCGCGCACGCGCGCTCCTCACCGCGGAGGCGCCTTGAAGAAGAGTACGGTCGGCGCTGGTGCCTGGAGAGCCTTACGCGCGCGTGCTGTGCGAGGTTTGGGAGGGCAAGGACCTGCGCGGGCCTCGCACAGCACGCGCGCGTGAGGCTTGCCTCCAGCAGCGCCGGCCCGTGTCCTTCTGCAAGGCGCCTCCGCGGTGGGGAGGGCATGCACGAGTGCAGGCTCGGCCGGGTGGCAGCACACCAGCTGACGGGTTGGGTATGGTAGTTGTATCACCCCAACCCTATCACTGCCACGCGCAGGACGAGGAGGGCGAGGACCTGCCGGCGCTGGAGGAGACCGTGGACGAGGGCAGCCGCATGGAGGAGGTGCGCCGGGCCCCCGCTGGCGCCCGGGCACAGTTATGGGCACAGTGAGAAATGCTGCATGCTGCAGGGCGTAATGAAGTTAGGCAGAGAGATTATGAGGGCAGCGAGAGAGCACGCATGGGGCAGATGTGCAGCTGACTGGTGTAGCGCAGATGGTAAGAGGCCGGGCTGGTGTGGGCCGTGCAGCGCCAGGACACACACGCACAGGATACAACAGCATGTGTCAGGATGCGGGGGAAACCATAGGAGGGAGCATGATGTTGTTGCTCAATATAGCCACATGCACCGCTGACGCGCACGCCGGGCCGCCTGTGACGCCAGGTGGACTAAGCGCACCAGCTGCGCGCTGCCTGCGCACCGGTGGAGACTGGCCGCAGCAGCAACAGGAGAGCAGAGGAGTGGCGCGCCTGCAGCTGCAGTGGGGGTGGGCGTCCGGCGGCAGCGGCTGCCGCAGAGTGACGCCTGTGCAGCGGTCGGGTAGCGGTCGGGCACTTGGGGAAGGGACGGGTTTGGGAGGTAGGTCCTGCGCATGTGAGGTTTCCACGCAGTCGCTCACGGGAGCGGTGGCGTTTAGGGAGCATGGCTTTGTAGTGACGTCTGCAAGCAAGGCCCTGGCTCAGCGCGCGCCAGGCTTGGCTGCAGGGACGTCGTGGGCAGGGGTCGTGCAGTGAAACGCTCTGTCTGTGTGCCGTGTTTGGCGCTCCTGTATGTCCGAACGCCCAGAACTCTGTCATCACGCGCATGTTGCAGGACTAGCTTGGTTTGTTGTCCAGCACTTGGAGTCCAGCAGCTGTAAGAACAACAAACGTTACATTACATACACACTTAAGCGCACACTTAAGTTGGATGTTGCAAGAAAATTTACTTTTGACCTATTGTGCGCAGGGCATGTGGCTTCGTCGGGTTGTCTTCCCTCTGTGACTCACCTCGCACTTCGACTCAGTATTTACTAGACAGTGCCGTCCGTGTGCATCCCGGTTACACAGCCCGCGCTGTGCTGTTCAACTGCTTTCGCTAACCTTGGCAGCAAGCATGCCGCACATGACTGGGTCGTGCACGCTTGTATAACACATAAGCACCACCCTCCTGCAGCACGTGCGGTCGCCATGGCTGTCAGCAGGCAGCGGGCTGCGAACCTAGCACAGGGCTGCGCCTGCGCGCTGGTAGCCCTCAGTCTCTTGGCGCTGCTGCCGCCGAGCGCGGGCCAGGGCGTGCCCCTGGAGCTGGACTGCACCAGCCAGGTGGTCGGGAACCTGACCTGGTTCTGCAGGGCGCAAGGCAGCGTCGCGGCCAACGCCAAGAAAGTGTACAACGTGGCCATCCCGGCCGGCGTCTCAGAGGACCTGGCCGTCGTGCTCACAAGCCACACTGGCGATGCAGACCTGTACGCCACCCTGTCAAACCTGAGACACAGAGGTGTTTAGGCTTGTGTGGGACTTGCCGCTGATGCGGATGATGCGTGCGCCCTGCTTCGGCGCATCCCGCCAAGGGTTGAGCCTTGTTATGTGTCCTGACGGCGTCACTGCAGTGCTGTGTGGTCAGCCACAGCGCACACTGCAGTGCAGCGACGCTGGTCACGGTTACACAAGTTTGAATCTCAACTGATGCTTTGCCTAGCTGACACGCTTGGAGCCCCACTGACTGTGGATTCGTGTTTTCCCAGGGAGGTGCGGCCGTCCAGCAGCACACTAGCGCCGCACGGCTCCTCGCGCGGGCGCCGCCCGGACAGCGTGCGCTTCACAGTCGCCGAGCTGCGCAGCGCGCCGGGCATCTATAGCATCGTCGTGCTGGGCAAGGCCAACGCGACCGAGTATGAGCTCGTGGTGGAGATGCGGCGCGCCGCAGCGGGCCTCGCCGCCGGCGACCGGCGCGCCATGGAGCAGGCGCGCGCGGGGAGGCTTGCGGCTGTGCGTAGGCGGTGCTGTGGCGCCCAGGCTGGCTGGTGAGCGCAGGTCATTCCTGCCAGGCTTAGTCCCAAGCGCGTGACGGCAGGAGTACGCGCGCCTCTGCGCCGCTCTGGCCGCAGCGTGCACGGCTGGCGGCGGCGGGGCTCACGCGCGCGCGCGCGCCGGCAGGTGCTCGCGCAGTGCTGCGCCGGCAACGGCTCGTGCCCCACGCTGCGCGCGAGCCTGGCGGCCGCTGAGCCGGCCGCCGACCTGTGCAACACGCCGCCCTCCGCCTGCGACGCGCAGGTGCGCAGCCCGCCCGGGCCCTGTGCGCAATGCACGCGCTGACCTGCAGCGCCGAGCGTGGCGCAGCACGTGCGCGGTCCCTGTCCGCACTGCACGGGGAGTCTTCACAGTGTTCGCGGCCGGCGGCTGTGTGCTATGCGGCACTAAGGGCATGGAGGATGCACACTGATACAGAGCTCGTCCGCGTAGTGCGACGCAGCGGGAGCCGGCACAATAGGGTAGTCCCTAACCCTATCAGTGAGCAGCGGGTCCCTGCCTCATGCGCACTGACGGCGTGCGCGCCGCGCGCCGCGCCAGGGGCGGCTGGTGCAGCTCGCGCTGCCGAGCGAGGGCCTGGCGTGCACGTTCCCGGCCGCGCTCGCGCAGCTCACCGCGCTCACCACGCTGGACCTCACCTTCAACCGGCTGACTGGCCGGTGCGCCCAGCCTGGCGGCCGCCCGGTCTGCCGGCGCCATGAAGGCAGACTGCGCCCGGTGACAGGCGTGCAGGCAGGCGCAGCGCTGGGCGGGTGGCGTCAGGCGGGTGACCTAGGTGTCCGCACTGACCTGGGGAGCGTTTGTGTGTCGCCATGTCGCAATGCTGTGCCACCACGCAGCGCTGCCGTCGCTGCGAGTGGGCCGTGGGTGCCGGCGCGGGGTGGCAGCCTCCGCCCGCTGCATGGGCCCCTGGGCCGGCATGCTGCGCGCCGCTCTGAGAGCGCGCGCCGCGCAACGCAAGCGGCGCACGCTGTGCATTGGTCCACAATCACACTATGCGTGACACTTGAGGCAGAGCAAGCTTGCAAACGGGTGCAGGCACGAGAAGCCCTGGTTTGCTCTGAGGCTGTTACACCATCATTAGCCCACCATGGGCCCACCATGGGCCCACCACCATGCCTCCTATCTCCACTGCAGCGCCCGGCAGCGAGCCGGGCGCGCGCGGTGCGCAGCATGGACGCGGACGTGGCGCACGTGCGGCGCGCGCTGCCGCGGCTGCAGTCGCTGCAGCTGGCGTACAACCGCCTGGAGGGCAGCCTGCCGTGCGCGCTGGCGGGCGCGCCGCTGGCGAGCCTGGGCGCGGCCAGCAACCGGCTCAGCGGCAGCCTGCCCGCGTGCCTGCTGGCCGCGCCCATGGCGCAGCTGTCGCTCACCGGCAACGGCCTCGCCGGCTGGCTGCCAGCGCCGCCGCCCGGCTGCGTGCTGCAGGCGCTCAGCCTGCATGGCCAGGTGACACCTGTCTTGGTTGGGCCTCCGCGCATACCACTCGATTGAGGGTGGGTAAGGGTAGGGGAAGAGTGCCTGCGCCGCTGCTGGCTACGCGCTGCAGGCGCTCAGCCAGCATTGCCACGCGACGCCGTCTCGCATGGGCCCTCCGCGCGCGCATACCGGCTCTGCCCACTTCACCTCTCACGCCTCCCTTTACTTATCGCACGGTGGCGCCTGCGCTCCGTGCAAGGTCTGCTCAGCAAGCGTGGCCATGAGCAGCTTCATGGTCATCCAGGGTGCATGGCCCGCAAAAAGCTGGGAGTGAGGCTGCGGCCTGGTGCGTGCACTGTCGCGGCATGAGGGCGCGCCGGCCTGCGCCGGGTGCACGCTCTGAAGCTAGTGACGCACGGTCTCGTTGACAGCAACAGTCGGCCATGGCAAAGGGCTGCATGCGTGGTGGTGCGCTCGGCGGCGCGAGTGCGCGCGCGCTGAGCCGCCGGGGGCGCGCGCCGCGCAGGCGGAGGGCGGCGGCGGCCTGGTGGGCACGCTGCCGTCGTTCGAGGGCGCGCCTGCGCTGCGCCACCTGCACCTCGGCGGCAACCGCTTCTCGGGCGCGCTGCCGGCGCTGCCGGCGGGCCTCGAGACGCTGCTGCTGCAGCGCAACGAGCTGTCCGGGCCGATCCCGGCGCGCTACGCGGCGCTGCCGCTGCGTGTGCTGAGCCTGGAGCATAACTCGCTGACGGGCGGCCTGCCGCCAGGTGCGCGGACGGCGCCAGGCGCTCACGAAATTGTTTTTGACCTGAACGCGCACATGTCGCATCAATGGGCATGGCGACGTTGCTGCTGCAGTGCAGCAAGCTGGCAAGGGTTACCCCGGCCGGCCGTGTGGTGCAGCGGCAACCGTTAGGTTTATGAAAGTGCCGACACGCCAGCCTGGCGCCGCCTCAAGCCCTGCACAAACGCCTCACGCCATGCCTATTGAGGCCATCTCATCAGGCGCAGCTCACGCGCCCACGCGCATGGCGCGTGCAGGCCTGGCCGCGATGCCGGCGCTGCGCGCGCTGCGCGTCGGCTACAACCAGCTGTCGGGGCCGCTGCCGGCGGCCTGGAGCGCGCCGGCGCTGCAGCAGCTGGCGGCGGGCGCCAACATGCTGGCTGGCGCGCTGCCGGCCGCGCTCGCCGCGCTGCCCGCGCTCGCCGTGCTGGACCTGCAGGCGCGCCCCGCCTGCGTAAACTCGGAAACAAGGGCTTCCTGGCCTCGCGGTCCCCGCCCCTCAGGCCGGCTTGCCTGCTGGCGGACCTCCTTGCTTGGTATGGTGGCCTAACCCTAACCCTAACCCTATCTCATGTTCAGGCCCCCAGCCCGCGCTCTCTCTCTGTCGCCGATCGCACACCCGGCGCACGTCCCCGCATGCGCCAGGCGCACGGCGGCCTGGCAAGAGATAGGGCCGGCCACAGCTGACCACATATGAATAGCCAACCGCATGTGAATGGCAAAAGCGCACGTGAATGGCCTTGCCGGCGCCGGCGCGCAGGACAACGAGCTGTCGGGCACGCTTGAGGCGTTCGCGGACGCGCTTGCGGCCGCGCCGCACGCCTCCGCCCTGCGGTACCTGTCGCTCTCCGGCAACCGCTTTGAAGGCGGCGCGCCGGCCGGGCTCTCCCGCATCGCCGCCTTCAAGCCCGGGCCCTGGCGCGCGCCCTGCCGGGCGCAACTGACGTTCGACCAGGCTATAGAGGCCTGCCAGCAGCGCTCGCGGCTGCCTGCTC
>JAABUY010004884.1_pt1 | contig 13771 bp, 20 predicted proteins | sample 5560271 | NCBI WGS metagenome assembly JAABUY01 (sample SAMN10711886, study PRJNA513374) | rock metagenome | isolation source: Antarctica rocks | place: Antarctica: Victoria Land, University Valley
TCAGGCACTGTACTTCTCACCTATCTGCCCGCATACTGCTGTGCTTGCAGTCAGCATCTGTCACAGTTCATGGCAGTACAATACGACACCCAGCTTTTGAATGATCTGCCGGTCAGAGCATTGTGAAAGCAGTTGTGCTGGCCTGGGGATGTATACGTTCCACCTGGGTCTATCATGAGCTGTCAGAGGTCCCTGCTCAGCTGCAAAGCGAGGACCACACATTGGGGAAAACGGCAAGATGCAAGCGCATGATTACCACTTGACAGCTGAACTGTTGGGAATGAGCCCGATCTTGAGCCAACTTCGACTTCGAGCCAAAGTCGAATTCGAATTCCGTCTCTGTGGGAGCGCGAGGACAGCACAACTGATGACAGCACACCCAGCATACCAGCAGGAGCTGCAACAAGACTCCTGTTGGGTTGCAGCTGCTGTGTTGCTGCTTCTGCTGTGATCTATCAGCTTCTTGCGTTGCGGACTACGCACATTCACTCACTCTTCCAGTACATGTCTTCCCTTAGGGTCAGGTACGTACAGCCCTGAGTAGCTCCCTGTGTGAAGTCCTGTTTTTGCAGTCAGCGTGCCAACATCAATACCTATTTTATGTGTTCTAACTCAGACTGAACATCTACGCACACACTGCGACGCAAAGGACGGCAGCTTAATTGGGAAGAGACAGGAGGACAGCTTACTTGGGAAGCAACAGGAAGGCAATCTACTTGGGAAAAGACAGGGAGGCAACCTACTTGGGAAGAGACAGGAAGGCAGGGTCGAAATCGCCCAGCACAACCGTGGGAGCCTCCACAAGGTTGGTCACTTCTTCTAGCAGCTCCTGAGCAGCATCCCGGGACAGCTCACCCCCCACAATTCCAGCAGTGGCCTCTACAGCCTCCCAGATCAGCTGCTTCCTGCCCTCTATGGAAAGCACAATGTTCTGCTGTTGTAGGGCTCCCTGGTATTCGTCGGCGTGTGCTACCTGCAATTACAGGAGAATGCAATGAGATGGCGGCAATTTGCTGTGAAAGAAGCATCATATTCTGCTGTTGTATCCACTCTTCTGTGCTGGTCGGCATAGACGTGCAGTCACGGCGCATAATGGTTCGTGGAAGGTTGTGTGAAGCTTCATGGGAAGCACACTACTGTGCTGACAAAAACACTCCTGTGTAACGCAACATACCATATCGTTACGTCACTATGTCACATTGCCATATTGTCATAATACTATACTGTATCTTTTATAGCATGTTTGGCACCGAACAAGGTTTTCAGGTCTATTTGTATGCACGGCTGATGTGTACAACAGCCTTGCTCCTAAGGAGTACCTCCTGCACTTCACCGGCAGCAGACTTCTGCTGTTGATCAGAGGTGCTACTGGCAATGCCACATACAGGTGGCTCAGACATCTCTGCTGTGCACATGCTGCAGTGCAGATGTTGACACATGGTCTTCAGCTGTGGCTCAGTGGCAACCGAACAGTGCGCTCGCAGCAGCACGTCTGTATGCTGCGCTGTTTACACTGAGTCAACAGCAGCAATAGCTCACCAACAACTGTGCTGCTGTTGACTGGATGCTCACAGCGCAGCACATGTGCTGCTGAGAGCCTGCCGATCAGCTTGCTGGTGTGTTGACATCAGCATACACCCACTCTGAGTAGCCTGTGGAGTAGGTCACTCTACTTACGGCATATCTAGTCTCAAAAGCACAGCGCCTTTGGTATGGTCTTGGCTGAGCAAGGGCAAAGCATGCACAGCATGAGTCAAACCTGGTGGAGAGGGGAGGAAGAGTTGCGCAGCAAGCGAGTTGTGTTGCTGGCTGAGATGCCGGCATAGGTCAAGGGCAGGGCTGTTGAGTCGTGTAGGGCCAGTAGCCAGCGCAGCGGGCGGCTGAATGCTGTGCTGCCCCGCCATCGCATGCTGCGCTTGAAATTCAAACTGGCTAAGAGCAGCGGCAACTCCTCTGATAGAACCTGCAAGTACCAGTTTGCAACCCAATCAAAACACTGCAAAGACGCCTCAATGTTGATAAACGAAGACCTAACTGTGAAGGCAGACACTTCTGCCTGCAAGTAACCTGCAGCAAGTCTGTATGAGCAACCATACTCCGCTTCGACAAGATTGGCAACCAAGCAAGCTGATAGGCATACCATGATAGGCACGGGTACAGCATTCCAGCACCAAAAGCATGTAAAGCGTGGACAACAGCAGCAGCAAAAGGACATTGCAAAAAACACCATTGCTCCCATCACACACCTCGGCTGTCGCACGACCAGGCTGTTTCACGACTGCCCACACATACTCTGTGCCCTTAGAGTCTGCTTCTGTGAAGACTGTGTCTGCCTGCACTCCGTTCTTCTTGCAGAAGCCCAGCAGAGCCTTGCTAGGGACCCCCTCAGGGCCATATGCTACCTGCAAAAAGTTCACCTGTTGTGTTCCTGCATCTTGCATGGCATTGGGCAGTCTGTCTCTGCCTGTGATGCAACAGCTAGCACACTTGCTTCCTGGTCATATGCAGATCGAATGCACAGACAGCAGATTGTGCACAGAAGGCTGCTGTGCAGAACTCACCAATTGAGCCTCTCCCTGGACTTGGCAGATCAGCAAGTGGTCACACTTGGATATCAACCAACAGCTGCTTTGATTAGTTGGTTCATAGGTCAATGGCAACTCCCTAAGCGCCTGCTTGAACAAGCTGGAACATAAGGTAACAACAGACGGATCCAAAGGCCACAGGTTTGAAACAGAAGAGGCAGAAAGAGGTGCAACAAAGGGCAAGGTTGTGACTGGTCAAGGGAGGTCACCTTTGCAGGGGGCCCTCTGAGCTTTTTCTCTGCCCCCCTCTGATGCACAGCCAGCTGTGATATGAGAAGGGCAAGACGCCGTGGAGTGGCCTCTATCTGAATCTCTCCATGCCCCAGCCGCAATCTGTCTAGCAAAGCAGGCACTCGCTCCCTACACCAATGCACGACAATTGCAATCAGGAAATTGATGTTGAATACACGAATCCCCAGAATTGGACATGGCAGCAGGAGCCCATATCGTGTAAAGCAATCAATACAGCATCTTGATAAGCAGTGAGATTAGATAAGCAGTGAGATTAGATAAGCAGTAGGCCCTAAGACATGCCTCTGAAATGAACAACAACATGCAAGGCTCCATGTTGTGCACCTGAGTTGTTGCACAGCAGTCATGACATCGTCTGGTGGTAGCTCCTCAGACCCAACTTCTAGTACAAAGTCAGCAGAGTCGGCTGTGCGGCCACTAGTGCTGGCTTCAGGATGAATGGTGATTGGTTCAGGTTCAGCTGGGGGTGCAATGGTCCCCAACGGGTGTCCCAATTCTTCTCTCCTTGCCATCCATAACCCTGTACATGCACACTAGCTGGGTGCATACCTGTTTGGACCAGTCTATGCCAGGGTATACACACAAATTACATACATGTCTGTCTGTCTGCCTGTGCGTACAAATCCTGTGTGAACCAAGCCTGCTTGTACTGTGTGTTCTGGGATGTAACAAGGCCGGTTTGTGTATGTCCAAAGTATCGCTTGAAGACTCACTCTTGATCAATGCATGCAGCTCCTCAGGCATGCATCTAAAAGCTGCTCACCGGTGACTTGACGAGCCAGATTCCTCATGGTAGCGAAGCACTCAGCCCTCTCAGTCATGCCCACAGCCCCTCTGGCATCAAGCAGGTTGAAGGTATGGGACAGCTTCAGCAGGTGGTCATAGGCAGGCACCGGCAGCCTCTTGTCCAGCATCCTTTGTGCTTCCTGCACATTCAATTTCTACCTCACTTACTGTCAAAGGATGATAACACTTGTGTTCGAGCATCTGCCAGGGTGATGATGTCGGAGGTTAGGCCTTGAAACTTGATACAGGGGGGATACCAGCCTTTGCATGTAAGCTCTTGTCATGCCCATACACAGATGGACTCAGCACACTGACTGACAGCATGCTTGCAAATACAGGCTACAGCATGCTGTGTAGACAGAGCAGAAACTGTGGCAGCAGACCTGTTGGTATAGCTCAAAACGCTGCCGTTGGCCTTCCACATTCGCTTCGTCCAGATTGTAGCAGCTCATTTCGTACTCATTTTGCATGAACAGCTCTCCATAGGTCATGCTGGCAGTATATTGTATGTCTTTAAAGTGCTGAACGCCCTGTCAGCATGATGTGCTAGTCAGCATACAATATTCTGGCGAAGGAACAGACAATGTGGCAATGTAAATACAGTTCTTGTGTATCACTAGTTTCTAAGCTTGTGACTTAATTCATAACAACACAGTGCAGTGTATATGAGACGGTTTTGTCATACAAGAGAGAGGAGGAAAGAAGGCTTGATGAATTTGCAAGGCACAGTTTGCGGTGCTGCAATTGCACAGCTGAAAAGCAAGCAGTGATGACAGAGACCAGAATGGTTGGAAATCTTGACATTGTTGCACAAGACACATTGATGCAAGCACAACAGACCGCCACACTCACGTTCTTAGGCTTTTGATTGTGACTTGATTGGCGTTACCTGCAAAGCCATGAGGATCCGCTCAAGGCCATAGGTAATTTCAATAGTAGGATGAGGCAGGGGTGTCCCTCCTGCCTGCTGGAAGTATGTGAACTGAGTGATCTCCTGGCCGTCACACCACACTTCCCATCCAAGTCCCCACGCTCCTAGCACAGGAGCTTCCTGCAATGTCAGGAATCCATTTGCAGTCAGCGCAGTTTCAATGCGTTACAAGCTTCTTCTGTAATACTGCAGCTGTTGTGGTCTTGGCAAGGGTGAATCACCCAGCTGCTCACCCAGACAGAAAGCATTCTGGGTAACTTCAAGGAATAAGCTTGGTGACCATTTGAAGGCCCAAAAAGGCGATTGTTCCAGTTGCTCTTCTGTCTGATGATGTATGTGGTACTGGAATGCAAAATTCAGCCATGCATGGGATGATCAGAGATCAAAGCTAGTTTGCTGGATTGCCATGCATGTGTCGCAGCATTTGTGGAGCACATAAGTTAGATTTGTGTGTCTGCTGTAGGAGATATGCTTGTCACTCTGACTGGCAAATTAAGAGACAGATGGGCTATCCACACCCAGTTGTCTTCAACAAAGCGGATGTCATGGGCTTGAGTGTCGATGCCCAGTGCCTCTAAGCTGCCCAAATACAACTCTTGGGGGTTGCCAGGGTCAGGCTTCATGATGACTTGAAATTGAGTGTGGCGCTGCACTCTGTTGGGGTTGTTGCCGTACCGGCTGTCATCTGGCCGCACTGAAGGCTCTGGGTAGCACACGTTCCAAGGCTCAGGTCCATTTACTCTGAGGAATGTGGCTGGATTCATTGTACCAGCACCTACCTGCAACACGCGACTTAGTCCTCGATAGCTTGCAAACGCTTCGCACAGGTAAAGGACGGTCGAACAAGAGCCCAGCAGAAGCCTTGTCCACAGTGCTTGGACAAGACCAAATTTCGTTCAACAGTGCGACCACGATTGCACAAGTGACGGAACTGTTCATAAAACGCATGCTGCACCTCCGTGTTATGAGGCAACAGTATGGCGCAGTTTGCGCCGGACTGTTTTGCCCAATATTGCTCCAAAGCTGTGATCGCTTCCTGAAATGTAAGTTTACGAGCTCCAACGATTGCTGGTTGCGACGCGCCATTGGTGTCGCATGTGGTGTGTTCATGAACTTCACTTGCAGCAGCCTGACTGTACACTCGTGATGCAGCGATCAGTGGTCTGGTCGCTGCAGCAAAGTCTATGCGTTGACTGCAAAATGCATGCGAGTTCCGGCGAGGCAAGCGGTGCAGAATTTGCCGCGAAGAACGTGGGCATCCTAGCCTAGCTACTGTCTTCTGCAGGGCACACAGTCTTTGACGAAGCATGTCGCAGGCGGAGCATCCGGCGGTCCAAGGCTGCAAGGCATGCCAAGGCTGTGATCCAGCTCGGTCAACTTGATGTAGTTAGAACCCTTGCAGTGATATGATGAGTAATGGAAACCCTTTCAGCTGGATGTGGCAAGCTCAGACGCTTATATGTTGTACATGATTACGTTGCCTCACAGTGCTACAGACACTTTTGCTAGCACGCACTGCCAGTAAAAACCCCTCACAAGCCTCTGGCATTGCTGCCTAAGCCCTCGTGTATAAGGCACTTATATATGTACTTGCACGAATATGTACTTGCAAATATGTACTTACAATTGTACAGCACATGTGTACAAAAGTATGAGCACCAAGGACAACACAGCACCATTTAAGGGTAAGAAGTGATGAGCACAAGGTTTGTGTTCCACCTGTTTAAAACAACAGGTATGACACTGTCAAGAGTCATGTCTCATCAGGGGTCAGTTTGGTCACATGGGAACAGCCTCAGAACAGGTGGAACACCTGGGTTGAACAAAAGCGAGTCCAAGAAATCTGCACTGGCAAGCTTCCACATCAAAATGGCTGTCTGTCACATCACCAATACTGAGCACAGGCATGGGCTTGTGCTGAATATCCTGAATTTGTTAGCTCCAAACACAAAAGATTGTGACGTCTGTACTCTTTGACCATGGGAGAGTTATATCTGATGACAGAAACTACGCACCGTAGCATTGACACAATGATACTATTGCAAGCTTGTTTCACATCAAAGGTCTAGGTCTAGGGTCCTGCAGGCTCACCTTTGCATGGGTATGGGCATGCTCACCTAAATGCTTGCAGCTACCAGCGACCAAATTGGATACAGGGCACTGTGCGCTGTGTCTGAAACATGATCTGATAGCTCTGTACCTGCTAAAACAGAAGGTGGAGCACCTGTCCAGGGTCAGCGAGCCAGGCTGATGCTACTGACCCACACTGCGGGCATGTGTCTGTCCAATAGCACATGCTGACTTGCAGCTGTCAGCCATCCAGCCTGTGCTGACAAGAAGATGAGGAATACAAGTTAGCTTCATTTTGCCATCATATGTGCCCATACACCATATGTTCATGTTGTTTGTCAGCAGCTAATCCTGAAGCTGGTCAGGAGGGCTGCAGGTTGCTGAGACAGCAACAAATGTGTCAAAAGGTTTGTGCAGTGTTGAACAATCCTACAGTAAGCATCATGGCCTCCTCCCATGATGATGACGAAGACCAATTTTGAAACAGAAGCCTGCTTGGTTGCTGACAGTAAAAGTGGGTTTTGCAAAGGTAGGGCCAGGGGCAACTTGCTCAAGATGTGGCTAGCCTATGGACTATGGTTGATCAATGAGACCCGTCTTTGACAGTCGTATTGGGCCAAAAGGCACTTTATTTGAGGTGGGTGTGCTGCATACGACAAAAAGTGCTCAAGGCGTGTATCACTTGCGCCCCTTGCAGGGTAACTGGCCTCCTGTAATTCAAGTACATTGTAGCAGCCTCCATATGATGCCTGAGAACAATGTTCACCCGGGCAGCCGGAAGGCGGCAGCAGAAGTTAGCACAATATGATCACAAACTCAGAACCATGCAAACTACAGTCGCAAGCTGCAGATGATTAGGTCGCAGCTCTGCATTCTCAAATACGGTATGATTGACCGTTCAACACAGTAAGTCCGATTTTACTCTCGCAGCGGATCTGTGGAGGTCGACATCGAGGCTGCAACAAAGGACATAATTGTATGATTGTATGATCGCCGCCTCCGGGCACCGAGGGTCTGGGCATGCACCTTGAACTTTTCCTCTCCCGTTGAAGGCCTCTGAATTATTGTTGCCAAGAGCGCCTGTTTGTGTGCAGCCAATTGCTGGTCGCAAACATGGGTCACAATGAGGTGTGGAACTCGCATCAAGGCGCTGGCAAGGGCTCCCGTGGTTGGTGAGTGTTGCTCAGTCAGGTTTCCTCTGCAGAAAGCGTAGTTATGCACTGCTGATGGCTGGAATTGGTGTCCTTGAGCTTTCGTGATTGTACGCTGAGGCAAGCATGAATGATGTGTCGTGATGCAGCCGGGTGTGTGGCAACAAGTGGGGTATCATCCGCAAGTACAACTTGAACATCTGCCGTCAGTGCTTTAGGGAGTACGCCAAGGACATCGGATTCGTCAAGGTAAACGCATTAATGCGTGATATCTTGAAGATTTATACAGTAGAGTTTGTTTCAGCTTCTGTTTGGCAGCTGCTTAAGTACTTTTCTGCAGCTCTGATCTTCTCAGCGTTGTTGTGCTGTGCAGTACCGGTGATTCCAAATTATTGGGTCACTCTGACAGGGCAGCTTGAGGAGAATTGCGTTGATGGCGTATCTGCAGGCTTTCCCAGAAACGTGCTCACAAAACAGCAACATCAGCATGCAGTTGCCAAGCCCTCCACATCAGCAGCAGATTTGACTGTGCAGCTTGGAGCAGTCGTAGATTGCTGTTCAGTGTATAAGAAGGCATCTTGGGATGTTAGTCTTTGTAACCTGAGCCAGTCAACACAATCTTGACAATGAAGTGCAGCGTGCATGTGTCAGCTGTCAGTAATCGTTTGTGCTGGCAGTCTTGCGCACTTTCATGGTGAGTGGCATGCTCCCGATGTCACCTTATAGTGAGTTGGGACAAGGCCTGCATTGCTGATGTTTGTGCTGAAGCTGCTGGCTGGAGCAGCGTTTACTAAGGCATCTTGCATCAAGATCAGGCTGTTGTAGCAGGGTAATGAGCTAGTGGACATACTATGCAGAGTGTGGTTTATCAAGAAGTGATTTATCTGCACCTCAGAGCGTCATCAGGTGCAATTGAGAGCACCTCCTGCTATGGTTATCATAACTGCACAGAGTTGTCTGGCAGCATACTTGGGGTCGCTCTGAAATGTGGCTGAAAATGGTGTTCTCAGGCTCGAAGTTACTTGCATGATCTGGGCGCTGCTGTGCAGACCATCAATGCAGATGCAATACGTCAGCTCGCATAGCCGCATTGCATGCCTGCTAATTTACATTGTTACTTCCCGGAAATCCGTGGGAAGTTGCAGAGGTTCTAAAATCGCTACCAGTACTTGTCACTAGTGGGCGTTGATATTCAAACTCAGAAACTGGTCTATTAACACAAAACACACACAAACAAGACTTGGGACTACAATTCATCATGGTCTTCTAAATCTTCATCATCTCCACCAGGTCCACCACCTGCTTGGTAGGCAGCGCTCACAATAGGACTACATGTATCTTCAACCTCCTTGAGCTTTTCTCGGTAATCATCCTCCTCAGCATCCTGGTTGTCATCTAGCCACTCAAGGGCGTCATCGACAGCTGTCTTGACCTGTACAGGGCAAGCGAATGTAAGCAAAGCAGTCATTTAACAGCAATGTGCAAGCAAAGCTGTCAGTAAAGTGTTGCACATGGCTGGTCTGCATATCCAACACAGACAATTGCTAGCAAAACAATACAGGCTCAAGACCATGGTGGGTGATGCCTGACAGACAAATGCCGACTTCAATGGAAATAACAGACAAAATCAATCAGTAAAGCAAAGCACATGAACAGGTCGTACCGTTTCCTTCTCTTCATCCCCAACCTTGTCACCCAGCTTGTCCTCGATTGTGCTCTTCATGTTGTAGCAATACGTCTCAAGGCTGTTGCGAGCATCAATGCGGCCCTTGACAGCTTTGTCTTGCTCAGCATACTCCTCAGCCTCTGACACCATGCGATCAATCTCTTCCTGACTCAGCCTGCCCTTGTCATTCTTGATGGTAATTTTCTCTTGCTTGCCTGTACGGCAATGCCTCAATCAGCAAGTGTGAGCTAAGACACCAGGACATGCCTGGCCAGCAGCCAGAACAAAACAGCTCCCAAAACATGGGCGGACGTGGCGCCCCCTTCTTATGCTTGAAAATATGGCAGGTGAAATGGTACGTAGCAAGAGCTATTCAAAGTATCAAGATCATATCTGCAGGCTCACCAGTGCCCTTGTCGTGCGCAGCCACATTCAGGATGCCATTGGCATCAATCTCAAAGGTGACCTCAATTTGAGGGACACCGCGGGCTGCAGGTGGGATGCCTGTCAGGTCAAATTGACCCAGCTTATGGTTGTCCTTGGTCATGGCACGCTCACCCTCATATACCTGCAGTGACAAAGCAGGGTCAGCGCTTGAGACAAAGTCACGATAATGTGTTATGGAAAAGTAGCTCAGGACAGACAAAGGCCCTTAGTGCATCTGCTGATGGCCGGCGTTGTTTGCGGTGACAGTTGCAGTCATATCTCACGAGGTTGGACTTGAGTCACTGACAGCAGACATTATCAGCAGCATGAGACCAGATTGATCTTGAGAGTATGTACCTGGATAGAGACTGTGTTTTGGTTGTCCTGGTATGTGGTGAAGGTCTGGCTCTTCTTAGTTGGGACGACAGTGTTACGTGTAATAAGCTTGGTCATGACGCCTCCAACAGTCTCGATGCCCATGGACAGGGCAGCCACATCCAGCAACAAAACCTCGTTTGTCTGCAGAAGCACCAAAGTGTGTTAGCACATTTTGTTGTACCGAGTTACTTCATCAAGGCATGCCTGCAAAGCTGGCACATAACCGATGTCATAGCTTAAAGGTGCACTTGCAAATGCACCACACCAGCCAGACTGTGTGAGCATCTGGTGATGCTTACACATGACATGCAACAGCCAAGCTGCAGCTTCTGGTGATGCCTGAGATGTACATGCAAAGCAAGAAACAAGCGTGACCACAGGCCTTGTGTAAACCAGAGGTTGCAACAACAGCAAGAAAGCACTGTGAGAATGTGAACATACTTTCTCATCAGAGTCACCAGAAAGGATGGCTCCTTGTACAGCGGCGCCGTAGGCAACAGCCTCGTCAGGGTTGACACCCTTGTTGGGGGTCTTGCCACCAAAGTAGTCAGAGATGAGCTGCTGAACCTTGGGGATTCGAGTAGATCCTCCCACCAAGACGATCTCCTGAATTTGCTCCTTCTTCATGTTGGCATCTTCCATAGCCTGCATTGCAGTATACATCATGTCAGACATAACTGGCAATTAGGTCAGTCACAGAGTGAAGACAGCTTGACAGATCATGACTGTGGCTTGATGAAAATGCAAGTCATGAGTTGCTGGGGATGCTGTGCTGCCCTGACACCAGCAGAATTGCAAATGGCTAGGCCTAGCAGAAAGCAGCATTGCATTGAAGGGCTGCGACTCAAAACTTTGACTTGTGAGATATGCAGAACCAGTGACATACCCGCTTGACAGGACCCAGAGTCTTCTTGAAGAGATCATTGTTGAGTTCCTCAAATCGTGCCCTGGTCAACGGCTCTGAGAGGTCAACACCCTCAGCTAAGCTCTCAACCTCCACACGGACCTGGTGCTGGCTGGAAAGAGCACGCTTGGCACGCTCAGCCTCGCGACGCAGCTTTTGTAGGGCACGGCCATCCTTGCTAACGTCCACCTGATAAACACAAACAATGCATCAGTATGTCTGCAAGCACAACAGAACATTTGTAAAAACAGACTTGACCTGGCATTGCATACAGTTACAGCCCACCACCTTGCATGATATACGTGGAGCACACGTTTCAACGCACACACAGAAAAATGTACTGATTTGGTGAACAGCAGGCATACAAGCCAGCACTGCAAAACAGGTAGCAAGGGTCGGACACGGGCCACCATGAGGTTCAGGTTGACTCACATGATGTTTCTTCTTGATGAGCTTGATGAAGTAGTCCATGATACGGTGGTCAAAGTCCTCTCCACCCAAGTGAGTGTCACCAGCTGTGGACACAACCTCAAACACACCGTTGTCAATGGTCAAAATGGACACATCAAAGGTTCCACCACCAAGGTCAAACACAAGAATGTTGTGTTCGCCACCCTTCTTGTCCAGACCATAGGCGATGGCAGCTGCTGTTGGCTCATTGATGATGCGCTCAACTGTCAAGCCAGCAATGACGCCAGCATCCTTGGTGGCTTGCCTCTGAGCGTCGTTGAAATATGCTGGGACTGTGACCACAGCGTGCGTGACAGGCTTGCCAAGGTATGCCTCTGCAGCACCAGCAACATGAATTGAGACAACAAACATCTACATGTGTGCTGCTGTCATGCTGATAATAAGTACAAGCGTGATAGAGCAAATGCTAAGTCAGCACGTCACGGAGTAGAAGACCAATTCACAAGCAAGAAACACATCACAACAGAGCAAAGCACCACAACAGAGCAGGTGGTTCTCAGCGATCATACCTGCTGTCTCCTTCATCTTGCCCAAAATCATGGCACTGATCTCCTCAGGAGAGAAGACCTTCTTGTCACCAGCAACCTCCACCTGGACATATGGCTTGCCCTTCTTGTCAACAACGTCATATGAGACCATCTTGGCATCACGCTGTACCTCCTTATCCTTAAAACTGCATCATAAAGCAAATACTGAAGACCAGGCTTACATAGGAATGTCGTCAAAGTAACAAACTGCAACAGGTCAAGCAGGAAATCTACCGATGTGATGTGCAGCTGAAGAAACGTGTGGACAAGCAGGAAATGTAGCACTCACTTGCGCCCAATCAATCGCTTGACGTCATAAATGGTTCGCTTAGGGTTGCTGGTAGCCTGGTTTTTAGCGGCATCACCAATAAGTCGCTCCTCTTCTGTGAAGGCGACGTATGACGGTGTGATGCGGTTTCCTTGATCATTTGTGATGATCTCAACGTTTCCGCTTTTGTAAACGCCGACACACGAGTATGTTGTGCCAAGATCAATGCCAATCACAGTAGCAGGCTTCTTTGCTTCCTCAGCAAGAACCCCGAAGCTCCACAGAGACAAACCGATAACTGCAGCAAGCATATGTTACAATTTCAGCACTATGTCAATCCAATTTGATCGGCGAAAGCGCGTCACTCACCGGCTAAGCACAATACGTGCCGCCCTCGAACAGCCATCCTGTTCTACTACAATGCGGATGCGCCGACCAAAACACAGCCAACTTGGGCAGGATCTGAGATCACAATTAATGCGATGGAAGCTTGGTAGGACTTTGCGAGAGCTTCTGAGAACTCTGAGAGTTGCACATGCGGTGAACATCCAGAGCAACTTTGCATTCACCGCTTCTTCGTTACGCGTGGCATCCAGTACTTTCGGCTGTATTGACAGGCCAAAAGCCAATGAGATTGCAGCAACCACCCTGGAGCAGTAGCTTCGACTTCCATCGATTCCTTATGCCCCCTGAGAGCTTGGCGCTCACTGCCAAGGTATGCATTAGGTCAACAGCGGCTAGGTCGCCCGCCGGACTTATCCATCAAGCTTGCATTGTCAAAACGATTGCCGAAGAGGCTGTTGCCTAGGAAAGATCAGCTGACTGGCCTAGTCTTTGGCCCTGAACGAGATGGGCCGTAGTTATCGGATCTGGCTTGCAGCAGTCTGCTTAGCGTTGACCGCCTGTAATGGTGCGTGCCTTCCGATCGGGCTTGCTTGCCTCGCAAGGTCATCACGTGCAGTATGTGCGACCAATGTAATGCACGTCTGCAGTGCACTGTGCGGTGGACTTGGACGACATGCCTTTGGCTGATGAAACGATCACTGCTGGTCACGGCAAAGAGACTGACGCTGGGATTGCAGACCGGTACGTGTTCACTTCCATAACGATGCGCTATTGATTAAAACGGGTTTGCCACGTCAAGTGGACCGACTACTTCATGCAGGGAGGGGGTTGAACATGCTTTCAGAGGCAACTCAGAAAAGTTTGAGTTCCAAGCAGAAGTTAACAGGCTTATGGACATCCTGATCAATTCATTGTACAGCAACAAAGATGTTTTTTTGAGAGAGCTGATTTCCAACTCAGCAGATGCCTTGGATAAAATTAGATTTCTGTCCTTGACAGACAAGTCTCAGC
>JAABUY010004885.1_pt1 | contig 13771 bp, 14 predicted proteins | sample 5560271 | NCBI WGS metagenome assembly JAABUY01 (sample SAMN10711886, study PRJNA513374) | rock metagenome | isolation source: Antarctica rocks | place: Antarctica: Victoria Land, University Valley
GCGATGGCGACCGTGACCGCGCAAGACGCGAAAGGATGGTTCACTCATTGTGGCTACACAACACAACAGGCTCAGTAGTTACAGAAACCGCTCTAGGCGCTTTCAACTCGAAGGCAAGTAGTGTCTCGCGTTTCATTGTTCCTGGCTCAGTCTGGAGTTGCTGCCGAACCGTTTCAACGATTTCGTTCACCTTGTCATTGAGACGAAGCGCGACTGGCCCGCGCAGGTAATAACTTCCTGTCCCCTGATCCAAACGTGCTGGAACGTCCGTAGCGGAAATCGAGAAGCCATCGAAGTTGTATGTAATCGTGATGAGCACTTCGAGCACATCGTCGGAGGTGCCGGAAATCCGCTTATCCCCGTAGGGGCCAATAATTTCCGTCAGGGTCCTTGTTGTCGTTACCATCTTTTTCACCATCAATCACGCTTCGTTCGCCACAGTCGTATAAGCGGGCGATACATCGTGACGATCGCAACACCTGTGACCTCGTCGCGTTCTACGCAGATATGGAGCCACCGACCACGAAAACGTATCTCCTGCCGCATATCGGATACGATACCACAAAAGAGCCATCGGTTGCGCTACGTATCCGCTTCGATAACATCGCCAAAGAGTACAACCCGAACCGCTTGCCGGAAGACGAATCCCTCATTGAACATATTGCCCGTCGCAATGTTCCTCATTAATCTCGAAATCACCCACTTCGACGCAGAGCCGGACTGCCGCGATGTCTGCCGCATCATCCATCCGACAGACGTTGACGGAGCGCGGGACGGAGAACGTCCGCGATGATCTTTTCGTCGCCCGGCTGCATCGTCTGCGTGTTGATGATAATGCTGTTCGGTACCGAACTCGGGCCGTTCGGCTCGAAGAGGTAGATGCGCGTGTCGCCAGTCTCCATCGCGAGGACGAGCGCGTGCGCGTCAATGCGGCTTTCCGGGGTGAAGCGCAGTTCGACGCGCGGCGTAATGTGCTCGCGCCCGTCATAGACGCGGCGGGCCTCGACGCCCGGCAGGCCATCGAACCGTTCGAGCATGTAGTCCGCCTGCGCCTCCCACCGCGCCATCTCGGCGGCGTGGTCGAGATGCAGATAGCGTTCGAGCGCGACGATCAGCCCAACAATATCCTCCTTCGCGGCTTTCGCGGCACGGCCAACGCTGTGGTTCGGGCTCCCGTTCGCCAGTGCGGCGCGGATCAGATCGGCCCGCCCGGCGAGGATGCCGGAGGATTGTGGCCCATGCAGTTCCTTGCCGCCGCTATAGGTGACGAGGTCCGCACCCTCCGCGATGAAGCGGGTCAGGTTCTCCGGCGGGGGCAGCATCGCCGCCGCGTCCACGAGCACCGGGACGCCGTACCGGTGGGCGATCTCGCACGTCTGCGGCAGCGAGAGCGCGCCTCGGCTCGCCCATGGGGAGGCGAGATACTCGACGAGCGCCGTACGCTCCGTGAATGCCGCTTCGAGTTGGTAGGGGATTGTGCCATGGCCGTAGCCGACCTCGACGACCGTCGCGCCCGCCACGCGGATGGCGTGATCGTAGCCGTTGCGGTGCGCGCGGTGAATGATCGCCTCATTCTTCATGCCGCTGCTGTCCGGTAGTTGCGCGATCTTGATGGGGTCGGTCCCGGCCATGCAGGCGGCGGTCGCGAGCAGCAATGCCGCCTCCGCACCGCCCGTCACCATGCCCGCTTCCGCCCCCGTCGCGCGGGCGATTACCTCGCTCGCTTTGGCCTGCAACTCGTCGAGCAGGATGTATGCGCCCGCTGCCTCGCGCATCGCGTCGAGCACTTCCGGCGGCATGATCGAGCCACCGAGCCGCGTGTGCGTCCCCCGCGCATTAATCAGCGGCCGAATCCCCAGTCGTTCGTAAATCCCGCTCATCGCATTACCTCCGTGACATTTGAACCACGAAGACACGAAGAGCACGAAGGAAGGGTGAAGGAAGGGGGATGGATTGTGAGGAACATTCAGGTAGTCCTGCATACCACTATAGTTCTTTTTCCCTCTTCGTGCTCTTCGTGCCTTCGTGGTTCAATCGTTTTTTCTACTGCGAACGGCCACGGCCTGCGACAGGCCAGATGGCCTCGACAGCGCCCTTGCGGGTGGCATAGTAGCAATCGTAGAGATTGACGGTCGTGCAGACGTGGCCAGGAATCACCTCGACGGTATCGCCGGGGCGAAGGTCGCGGGCGGGACCTTCGACGATCATCGTCGTGTGCTCCTCGGAGAAGCCCTTGAATTCGATACCCTCCGGGTAGCCCTTGAGCGCCGGGACGCCGTGATCGGTGCCGAGCGTCTTGCGGCCGATATCGAGAATGACGCGCTCCGGTAAGGGGCGGCTGATGACCGTCGCGAGGACGGTGAGCGCGGGCCGGAACCGCTCGCCGATACCGCCGACGCCTACATACGTGCTGTCCATAAAGACGTACGACCCTGCCTGTACCTCATCAAACCCAGCGGTCGTGCCAGTATGGGCGAAGGTGCCGGTGCCACCACCGGAAACGATGCCAACGGGGATACCAGCCGCCTCGATGGCCTGGCGTGTCTCGATGATCGGGCCCATCGCTGCAGCAACGCGCCCCGCGCGCTCGTCGTTATCCTTGATGTTGACGAGATGCCCCTCGTACGCTTGGATGCCCCGGAAGCGGATGCCGGGCAGGTCGGACGCGATCCGTGCCAATTGCACCGCCGCTTTGCCCGGTTCAACACCGCAGCGGTTCATGCCGGTATTCACCTCGACCAGCACATCGAGTTCGACACCCTGCGCCTCCGCCGCGCGCGCGAGGTCACGCAGGTTCTCCGGGTCGTCCACCGCGACGGTAACGCGCGTGTGGTGCAGAAGGCCGATCAGGCGGGCGATCTTTGTCGGGCCGATGATCTGATTGGCGACGAGGATGTCTTTGACACCGGCTTCGGTCATCACTTCCGCCTCGCCAAGTTTGGCACAGGTAATGCCGACCGCGCCGAGGGCGATTTGCTTGTGCGCGATTGTCGGGCTTTTGTGCGTCTTCGCGTGCGGGCGAAGGCTTGCGGGCTTGTCCCGGAAGAAATCCGCCATTGTCTGGAGATTCTGCTCCATCGCATCGCAATCAATGACAAGGGCAGGCGTGTCAATTGCCGCCGTCGCCATGCCTATCAGATTCCCCGGTCGTATTTCCGTTCGTGGCATCATTTGTTCCCCTTCTTGCGACCCTTCACCAGCCGTACCCGCGCGGTATGGTTAGTCTATCATAGGGAGTATCGTGCGAAGTCCAGAGGAGATTGGCAATCGGGCGGGACTCCGGCAGGTGACATGCGAACCCGGCGACCACGCGCACTCCCGCGTGGTCGCCGGGTTCGCCCTTGATGATCGATATCTATAAAGGCAGTTAGGTATTTGGGAGGATAACGACGATAAAGAACCGGAATGGGAGATGGATATCCCCCATGACAAGTCCTGCGATTGCCATTCCCTTACCCGTGATCCAGCCTTTGGAGCGGTTGATCACGCTAAGCGCCACATGACCAAAAATCATAGCGAGCAGGGCACAGATGGCTGGAAAAATGAGCCAGAGCCAGAAGAAGGCAAGGCTGATGATTCCCAGTACAAGACTGGCGACGGCCATTCTGCTCGCCTTCGGTACGGGATGGGTGACGGCTCCAGTAGTATTGACTTGTGTAGAACCGAAGGCAGGTGGCATCGCGCCTTGCACCGGGGGCGCATACGGACTCACGGATTGCGGCGTGTAGCCCGGTGGTCGCTGCGGGGGATTGGTGCTCACGATGACTTCTCCTCACGCGTTACTCGCTACTTCCCTGCCTCCTCAACGTACTGGACGAGGGAGCGGACCATCACGCCCGTCGCGCCCTTCGGGGTATACGGGCCGTTCTCGGCGGTCGCGGCGCTGCCAGCGATGTCGAGGTGAATCCACGGCTTGCCCTCGACGAACTCGCCAATAAAGAGCGCCGCCGTAATCGCACCGCCGCCGCGCCCGCCGGTGCTCTTAAGGTCCGCGATGTCGCTCTTGAGAGCCTCTTTGTATTCGTCCCACGTTGGCAGTTGCCAGACGCGTTCGCCCGCGTTGCCCGCCGCCGTGAGGAAGCGATCCACCAACCCCTGATCGTTGCCCATCACGGCGACAGCGACGCTGCCGAGGGCGACCATCTTCGCGCCGGTGAGCGTGGCAAGGTCAATGATCTCGTCCGCGCCTGCGCGCGCCGCGTGGGTAACGGCGTCCGCGAGCACCATCCGGCCCTCGGCGTCGGTGTTGCCAATCTCGAAGGTCTTGCCATTGAGGGCGGTGACGACATCGCTCGGTCGCATCGCCGTACCACTCGGCATGTTTTCCGCCGCCGCCATGATGCCGATGACGCGGACGTTCGGCTTTACCTGTGCAATTGCGTACATCGCGCCAAGCACTGCCGCGCCGCCGCCCATATCCGTCTTCATCGCATACATGCCGTCCTGCGTCTTCAGGTCGAGGCCACCGGAGTCGAAGGTAATCGTTTTGCCGACGAGGGCAACCGTCTTTTTAGCGCCGCCCTTCGGCTCATAGACCATCTCGATCAACCGGGGAGGCGCTGCGCTCCCCTTGCCGACGGAGAGGATGCTGTTGTAGCCGCCACTCGCCAGCGCCTTCTCATCGAGCACTTCGCACGGCAGGCCGGATTCCCGCGCCACCCGTTGCGCCCATGCGGCAATCTCCGGCGGTGTCTTGTCGTTCGAGATCGTATTGACAAGGTCACGCGCCAGTGCAACGCCCGCCGCGATCGCTTGCCCGTGCGTGACAGCGCCTTCCGGCACCGATCCTGACGACCAGAGTTCGATGGACGCGATGGCTTTGGACGCTTCGTTATCACTCTTGTAGCGGGCGAAGCGATACTGCGCAAGCGTCATTCCCTCGACGACCGCGCTGACCGTGTCGGCATCCGCACCATCGGGCAGCAGGGCGGCAATGGTGCGCGCCCCCTGCTCCTGCGCCCGCTTGATCGCCGCGCCGTACGCCCGGCGGAGCGATTCGCCGCGTAGCGCCGGGTCGCCGCTATCGCCGGTTCCTGTGAGGACGAGCATCCGTGCGGGCAGTTTGCCGAAGGTTGGGACGGCGGCCACCTGCCCCGTTTTGCCCGTGAACCCGGTTGCAGTGAGCACAGGCACCAGTTGCCCGCCGAAGCGGTCGCCGCCGTCAAGTCCCGCCGGTATGCCTACCCCAGCGGCGACGGGCAGAATCAGTGCATCCGCGCTTGCCGTCAGCGCATCCCCGGATTTCGTCGTGATCGTTAGCGTCATGATTTACCCCCCTCATTCCGTTGCTTCACCGCCCCTGTCGTGCCGCGTAGTATGACACAACGGCCCGCGAATTGGGCTGCCGCCAATAGCATTGATTGCTAACCAGCAAGTGCGATGGTGAAAATTCCGATGAAGATAAGCAGCGCGCCGATAGTGCGGAGCGGGCCGAAGGTCTCGCCGAGGAATCGCCAACCGATCAGTGCGGCAAAAACGATGCTCACCTCGCGCACCGCCCCGACATATGTGACGCGAGCACGCGAGAACGCGACAAGCACCAGAGCGTACGTCGTCAGGCTGAACAGGCCGACGATGAAGATGCGCGGCCAGTTTGCCCACCACTCGGCGGCAATTACCCGGCGGCCATAACGCGCGACGACGATTGGCGTTGTGCAGATCGCGGTCGTGCCGAGCACCAGCACCGCGTATGGGAGCGGCGAGGCGAATTTCACTGCCGCACCGTCAATGACGGAGTAGACGGAGATGCAGCAGGCGGTCACGAGCGCGGTGGTGATCCCGCCCGCACCGACCGCTTGTCGCTTCCGCCGCAGCCACTGTGCGCCACCCCCGACGATGATGAGGCCGCACAGCAGGAGCGCCAGCCCTGCGAAGCCACCGGCACGGGGTATTTCACCGAGAAAGAGGGCCGACCAGACGGCGAGCAACCCCGGCGCTGTTCCCCGCGCGATTGGGTAGACGAGCGAGAAATCGCCGTGGTCATAGGCGTGGGTGAGGGTGAAGAAGTATGCGACCTCGAAGAGCGTGCTGAAGAGGATATATGGCCACACCCGGAGCGGCAGGCGCGGCGCGAATAGCAGCACCGGGCCGAAGCCGATACATCCGACGATGAGCGCCCACCAGGTGAAGACAAGTTTCTCCCCCGCGCACTTGACAAGCAGATTCCACCCCGCGTGCAAGAGGGCCGAGCAGAGCAGCAATCCGACGATCGCGATTGGCATTGCGGCTCCTTGCGGCGCGGGCGCTACTCGCCGTGCGCGGTGATCCGGTAGCCCGCGCCCCGGACCGTATGGATGAGGGGGAGCGCCGCTCCCTCGTCAATATGCTGTCGGAGGCGGCGAATGTAGACATCCACGATGTTGGAAAGCCCATCGTACTGCTCGTCCCAGACGTGCTCCAATAGTTCCGTCCGGCTGACGACGGCCTCCGCTCGGTGCATCAGGTAACGGAGAATGGAGAACTCGCGGTCGGTGAGCGGGATCGTGCGCGGGCCGCGCGTGACGACATGTGAGGCGGTGTCAAGCGTCAGGTCCGCGATCTGGAGGATGATCGTGCGGCGCTGCCCGCTCTGCTCGCGCCGGAGGAGAGCGCGGATGCGGGCGAGCAGTTCGGCGACATGAAACGGCTTGACGAGATAGTCGTCCGCGCCACTGTCGAGACCCGCAACGCGATCGGTCACACCATCGCGTGCTGTGAGGATGAGGATTGCCGCCGGATTGCCCGCCGCTCGCCATTCCCGGCAGAGGCTCAGACCGTCCCGCTTCGGCAGGCCGAGATCAAGGACGATCAGATCATAGGGGTTGATCGAGACAAGGTATGAGGCTTCGTCGCCGTCCGCCGCGCTGTCAGTCGCATACCCCTCTTCAGTCAGGGCGGTGCGGATCAGGGCGTTCAACCGCGTTTCATCCTCGACAACAAGCACGCGCAATGGTCAGCCTTCTCCCCAATGCGTCATCGCTTCCCCGCGGCAGCAGGAGCATGGTATCGCATCATTCACCATGTATGAAACGAGCAGGATGGGAGAATGTTCCGTCGCGTTGCGGCATATGGCTTGCAAGGGAAAGAGAGAGCGAAGATGAGGCGCAATAAAGGAGTAGACCAGATGGGTAACATGGCCGATCATGCGCAAGACAAACCGCGCGAGGAGACACATGCGAAGTTCGCGGGGGATGCGACCGGTGCGGTCGGCGGCGACATCACGCCAATGATCGCGCCGGACAAACTCCCGCACGAGCCGCTGTCGCCGAACGCACACATCCACGATCCGGGGAAACCATCGCACGAGGTCGAGGACGCGGGGTGGGTGAAAGAGGAGCAAGGCTCGGCGCTGGCCCAGGAGCGCGAAGGTGTGCCGGAGGGCGAAATTCCGCATAATCTGCCGGAATCCGCTGCCCAACCGCGCCGGAAAGCCTAACCGCCCAAACAAATGCGCATCAGTGACCAGAGGGTTAGTTCCTTTCGGTGTGTCCGTCGGTGAGATATGCGATGATGCGCACGGGTGAAGGTGTAGCGGGAGTAACAAAAACAAATGGAGGATCGGACGGGGCAATGGCTGGCGGGGCGCTATCGCCTGGATAGCCGCCTCGCCACGGATACCACCGGCGACCGCTACGAGGCATGGGACGGCGCGGTGCTTCTGCAGGTCGTTGTGCATCTCCTCGCGCCCGCAGTGCTCGAGTCGCCCGATGCGGCGACGCGTTACGAAGAGCAGGTGGGCAGACTGCGCGCGTTCGACCATCGGGGCATCGTCGCGGTGCGCGGGAGTGCATGGGAGGGCGCGACGCTCTTTCTTGTGTTGGACACGCCGCCCGGTGATACACTCGCCGCTACGATGCTGGAACGGGAGATGCAGTTCAGCCCTGTGGAGGCGGCGCATCTCCTCCAACCGGTGGCAGGCGCGCTCGATGCGCTGCATATGGCTGGTCTCATCCATCGGCGGATCACGCCGGAGACGATCGTGATTGGTTCGGACGGCGGGGGTGTCCTCGCGCCGCCGGCATTCGTGCCGCCGGGGATGGACGGGGTGATTTTCGGCCCGTCGGTATTTCTGAGCATGGAACAAGCGACCGAGCAGGCCGTGACCGGCGCGTCGGACATCTATGCGCTCGGCGCGGTACTGTATGAAATGGTCACGGGTGCGCCCCCCTTTACCGGCGACAACGCGCCGCCGGAAGTGACCGGTGCGGCGCGCATACCGTGGGAGCAGATGCATTACACACCTATCGCGCCCCGCGTGCATAGACCGTCCCTATCCGAACAGGCAAACCGGGCGCTCCTGAGCGCGCTCAGCCCGCATCCCGCCGCGCGCCCATCGCACGCTTCGCTGCTGATCGCCGCCATCGCAGGAAAGGAAGGGAATAGGGCGGGGGAGACGGCAGCCATCAATCTCCCGGCCACGGACGCAACGCGCTCCATTTCCTGGGCGTCATCTTCGTTCCGGTCGCCGGATGATGGCGATCACACGGGGCTATTCAGCGCTCCGGCGATGCTGGCGGCACATCCCGGTGGCGGGCGGCGAAGACCGATGGCGGTGCCCGTGCTCGCGCTGTTTACCGTTCTTGTCGTTGCCAGCGCGCTCGTCCTCGGCATCCTGGTCGTCAAGCGCAACACGACGCTCATCGCGCATCAGGGACACTACGCGGTGGCCGAAGCGGCGCTCGGGCGCGGTGACTACGATACAGCAATCGCCGCGTTTACGGCGGCGGGCGCATATCGGGACGCCCCGTCGCTGGCGCGGGCGGCGCAAAATGAGAAAGAGCAGCGAGCCAATTACGATACCGGTATGGAGGCCTTCGGTCAGGGAGAGTACACTGCTGCCGCCGATGCTTTCGGGAAGGCTGACGGTTTCCGCGATGCGCCGCAACGCCGGGTAGATGCCATACGGCTCGCGGATCAGCAGCAGGCATACACCGATGGGCAGCGCGCTCTGGCGCAGGAGGATTACCCGGCTGCCGCAGCTGCCTTCGCGCGGGCCGGTGACTATCAGGATGCGACGCGGCAGGCGACGCAGGCGCAGTCGTTGATTGGTCAGCAGCGGCAGTATCAGACGGGCATGGATGCCCTCGCCCGCGAGGATTACGCGACAGCGACAGCGGCCTTCCGTGCGGCGGGCAACTATACGGATGCTCCGCAACAAGCGACACAAGCGGAGAAATTGCGCGGGCAGAAGGTGGCATACGACGCGGGTATGGCCGCCTTCACACGCGAAGATTGGAAGACCGCCGGGCAACAGTTCGCGGTGGCGGGCGTCTACAAAGATGCTGCGGCGCGCGCTGCCCGGGCCGATCAGGAGGATATACTCGCGGCGAAATACGCGCTCGCGCAGACACACCTACGGGCATCGCAGTGGAAGGACGCGTACGCCGATTTGCAGGATGTCAGGAAAATTCGCCCCGACTACCGGGACGTTTCGGCAGTGATCAGCCACCTCGAGAACGATGTCGTTAACCCCACGACGGTGGATGCGCTCACTATCCTGAACGCGATCAATGGCTATACAGAGGCATGGGCTCCGGTCAATAATCTGATCGGGCAGCCCGTGACCTGGCTTCACATCGTCGCGCGGCAGGCCGTGTCGGATGCGCGGCCCGATCAGATCAGCGCGGTCTCCCTCTCGCTCGTCGCCGCGCAGGGGACGAAAGAGGCGCTGAACGGCGAGATTCCCGTTCTCGCCGCGAATCCCGACGTGCCCGATAAGAACATGCCCCGCGCCGGGGAAAAGGTCTTCGTCGCGACCGACAAAGGCCAGACCTTCGAGACCAGGGAGTTCGGCAAATACCGTGCCCGGCTGACCGTGACGAACCTGGCATTCCCGCCGAAGAGCACGGGGAACGACACCACCGGGCCGAATACCGCCTTCTTCAGCCGCTTGACGGTCGATGTGATCCTCACGCCGAAGACGCCATGATGCCCCGTCCTGTTCCTCCCTATGCGGGTAGACATCCAGGAAATTTATAAGAATAGGACGTACGCAGTTGGAGCGTTTTCTCCTTGGTAGCGTAGGCTTCAGCCTGCGTCCCGCTCGCAGGATGAAGCCTACGCTACCGGGCCCCGGAGCGCCATGAACTCGCACGCCATCGGGATTAGGGCCAATTGCGCGGCGGTGAGGGCATTGATCGTGAGCATCCCGAGCACCGGTGGCGTGTCAATGATGATGAAGTCGTACTGCGTGAGGATCGGCTGGAGCTTCCGCTGTAGGATGAACTCGCGCGCCATCATCTCCTTCATCTGGAGTTCAGCGGCCGCGAGGTCGATGTTGGAGGGGGCGAACTGGAAGCCGTAGCCGGTCTTCACGATGATCGAGGCAATCTCCGTCGCCGGTTCAGTGAGCACATCGTGGATGCTCTTACGCAGGTCGGCGGTGTCCATGCCGATGCAGAGCGCGCACCCGGCCTGTGGGTCGAGGGCGACGAGGAGCACGCTTGTTGAGATCGGTGCCTAGAAGCGCCGCGAGATTGACGGCCGTCGTCGTCTTCGCAACGCCGCCCTTCTGGTTGGCGACGACGATCACCCGGGCCTTGCCGTCCTCCTGTGTCTCGCCGATGAACCGGGCGAGGTCGCTCGCGCGCACGCGATAGCCTTTGCCGACTTTCACCCCTTTGATCTTGCCCTCCTGGATATAGCGGGCGACCGTGTTAGGGTGGAGCTTCAGGCGCTCCGTTATCTCTTTCGTGGTGAGCCAGTCATCATGCAGTACTTCCGCCATTCGTCATTTCCCCTCCCAATGCATTGCAATCGGCACGCATTGCGTAGAATGACACCAGCGTAGCAGGTGTACGTACATAATGTCAAGGGGAAAACTGCGGTGAGAAGAACGTTGTTGACATATCCCTAGGTGTTGATATCCAAGTCGCAGTCCCTTCATGTCCGGTGAATATGGGGCAGTGAGCGACGAAATGATACCATGAACGTGCAAATGTTCGTTCGTTCGATTCGTCTGCTGGACGGAACGCCCAGGGTATGAGGACAAGCATGAGAGCGGGGAGGGAAGACCGTGGTGGTGCTCAAGGATGACCTCGAGACGTTCTGTAAATATGTCGTCGTGCGGCCGCCGAACGTGGATCGGATCGTCGACCAACATATCGAGGATCGTCACCTCGAGGCGGCGATCCGCGGCGTCTACTACGTCGCCCGCTATCGCCACCAGACCGACCAGGGGGAGGCGATCACCGTGACCCTCGACCAGTATTGTGGCCGTGCCGATCCCGATGCCGAAACCAACGCGGAGGCGGAGGCGACGGCGAGCAGGATCGACGAGGTGGATCGATCGGTGACGGCGGCGGTCATGCAGGCGGGGGGCACACTCCGCAAAGGCGCCATCAAATATCGCGGCGAGATCCTGCCGAGCGCGGAGCGATAGCGCCGGTGCCGCGAGAGCAGCGGCGGGTCGGGGTCGAGCGCCGCGGCGTGCAGCGGGGGCGTCCCGTCCGGGACGAGATCGATCGCCCGCCGCACCCGCGTGTAATCATAGATCGGCGATGCGCGACGGAATGCGCCCTTTACGGCGCGGTAGGACGTCGTCACCCGGTCCTCACCGCCGCGTTGCGTGTCCGGCACCCGCTCGCCGGGGGTATCCGCTGCCAGCCTACGACGAGTGAGCGTGCCATTTCGGGAGCGAGAATCGGCCTTCTCATAATCTATCGGAGGGGCAGGGAGATGCACGATAGCCCGAGGTACCGATAAGCCGATAGGTATGAGGCACATGCCAGCATGGCCGTCCACGCGGAGCGCGTCGAACCGAAAGACCACGGATGAATCATGGTGCCCTCGTTGTCGCGATCGTCCGGCCGCCAAATCCATGTCCGGCGGCGTGCGGCACAGAGGCGAGCGTCCGCTCTATCTTGACATCGCGCCATACGCCGCTTATGCTATGTTCAATAGCCTTGGCTAATACCATTAGCCGTAATGACGTCGAATTATCTATGAGGTGGTTCGTGGCAGACATTCCCCGCCCCGACGCGATCATCCTCTCTCCTGCCCAGCGCCGGCAGCGCAACCGGCGCGAGATGCTCGGCGCCATCCTCGATGCCGCCGAGCGGATCCTCCACGAGCGCGGTGTCGCCGCCCTCAATCTCAATGAGGTCGCTCAGCGCGTCGGCGTGCGCCCCCCGAGCCTGTACAAATATTTCCCGAGCAAGGCGGCTCTCTACGACGCGCTCTATGCCGAGGGCGTTCGCCTGATTCGTGAGAGCGACGCGCGGATCCGGGCCGCATATCCACCGGGCTGGGAAGGCATCGAGGCGTGGTTTCGCTCCCGCCTCGTCCTGGCGCGCGCACACCGTGAACTTTACGAGCTCGTCACCAGCAGCCCCGTGCCGGGTTTCGTACCGTCGGCGGCGAACTTGGATGCCGCCTTCGCCACCGGGGCCTTGCTGCAGCGCGCGGTGGAGGAGGCGACCGCAGCCGGGGTGATCGCGCCCGGCATCCCCGGCCGTCGGGCGATGCGCCTCCTGTTCGCGATTTCCCGCGGGGTGATCGCCGAGGCGCTCGGCAAGGAGCCGATCGATCCCGACACGAATCGCGCCGAGGATGCGCTGGGCGACTGCCTCGCGCTCCTGCGCACGGCGTGGACGCCGCAGCGCTCGCGCGACGGACCGCGTTGAGCGGCACCCGCTATTCCCGACGACACGTTCCCGAGAGATAGCCGCACGATGCGGACGGAGCAACACGCGCAAAAAGGAGAATGGCACCATGGATACGACATGTGGGTTCGCGCCGGTGGCGTCGGGCGAAGGCGCCTCCTATCTGATCATCGACAACCTGGTCACGCTGAAGGTCACAGGAGCGCAGACGGGCGGGGCGTACGCGATCACCGAGACAATCGTCGCGCCCGGGGGCGGCGTGCTCGGCTTGCACACCCACGCGGCGCAGGAGACGTTCTACATCCTCGCGGGGGAGTTCGCCTTTCCCGGCCTCGGGGAGACGGTGCGCGCCTCCGCAGGGGACGTGGTCCATGTCCCGGGCGGGGTGCCGCACACGAACCTGAACGTGGGCGGGACGACAGCGCGCTACCTAGCAGTCTTCGCCCCGGCCGGGATGGACGACTTCTTCGCGGAGGTAGGCGAGCCGGTGGCCTACTCGGCGACAGTGCCCGCGCCCCAAGGGCCGCCCGACATGGAGCGGTTCATGGGGATCTGCCAGAAGCACGGCGTGGTTTTCGCCGGCCCGCCGCCCGCCTGAGAGAAGCTGGTATGTCTTGCAAGTAGCCTTCCCAAAACGTGCGGAGAGACGGAGCACTGCCCCTGGGACCGTGCTCCGTCTTCATGCCCGGCACAACGAGGCTGATTGGTGAAAGGGAAACCATCTGCACCGAGCACGTTTCAGCGATTCGGCAATGAAAATAGGATCCAACCATCGCCTCCCAAAAGCCAATGAGCCGATCCGGAAACGGGCCGCTGATAACGAGACGGGTAACTGAACGCGATCCATTGGCAAAACCGACGATGCCGAACGCCGTTCGGGGGTTCAAACCTAGCCACGACCTATCGGCTCTTCCATAGGGAGGGTGAACCTCACGCCCGGTAGAGCACGCGCTGACGCAGCAAATCGAACCCGGCCCGCCCGTCCATCTGGCGTTTCACACTCTTTAGCCGATTGACCTGTCCCTCTGTTTGCCCGTTGCTCCATTCCAGTGTCAACCCGGCCTCCACCGCTGCCTTGTCCAGCAGCAAGCCTGCGGCGAATCGCCGCAAGTCAGCGATATCGCTTGCCCTCACCCGCGCGATCCATGCAGTAAGCGCCGCACCCTGCCGCTCATGTGCCATCGTCGTGA
>JAABUY010004886.1_pt1 | contig 13771 bp, 19 predicted proteins | sample 5560271 | NCBI WGS metagenome assembly JAABUY01 (sample SAMN10711886, study PRJNA513374) | rock metagenome | isolation source: Antarctica rocks | place: Antarctica: Victoria Land, University Valley
ACGTGTGGCGGCAGCATCATGATGAGCTGGCAGGGTTCATGGCAGCAATGGCACCAGATGGTGCTGCTCAGGCTGTCAACCTGACAGGCCTCACCCTCAAGGGCGAAATGGACATGGCCCTGCGCATTGGCCAGTACAGGTGTAGTACATTTTGCACCTCATTATATGGCTGGCACCTCGGTGAACTGTGCGTACTTGCTTACATTGTGTGTGCCTCAGGATGTTTGGTTGCTATCTAAGAATGTGGCAGGAAGATCACTTTCAATGGCATGCACAGTATATGTCTTGCTGAGAAGTTGCTTTGCTGGCTTTCAGACCAATCTCTTTCTCCATGAGCTCACACAAAAGCCAATCCCAGGACAAGCAAATGCAGCTCTCAAAATGGTTTGAGTATTGTTTTGCACCCAGAACCCAGGCGTGTTTTGCATGCAGGCGGGCATTGAACTGCTTGGAAGCTCTTGCGCGGGGTGCAGAGGACAGAGCCACCCTGAATGTGTTTCCTCGCTGGCATGACCATGGCCTGGAGGCTGCACAGGGAGGCTTTGGTAACAGAGGCCAGCAGCGTGAGTTGCTGAAACCCTGGTCAGCTGCCTTCACACTGACTGCTGCTGCAGGCTACATAATCTGCTGGCTTTTATACTCACCTTGCTGGTGGGCACACCGCAGCCTTGTTGCAATCAAATCTCCTGTTGTTGAACCCATTTCGTCTGCACACAGCAGGTCTGCAGCAATCTGCAAGCTTGGTAGGCCCTTGCTTGCACCTAGAGCCAAGCTGTAAAGGTCTTGTCAACAAGTGCAGATTGAGCTTTTGCGATGGGAGCTTTGCTCATAATGGGTGCTACCTGCTGTTTTGTTGTGCTTTTGCTGTCAGCTCAGAAAAGGCTAAACAGCATAACCTGAAAGAATGACTGTTGTTGCAGCATGGATGCCTGGGCAGTCCATGACACTGACCAACCCAGGCCTAGAGTCCCTGAAGGCTGGAGGGCCCCTGTCAGAGGACCTCTTTGCAGGAGACACTCCTGTGCCTGCCTCAAACGGTGAGCCTGTCCTGCTGACAAATTGACATTGCACGCTATACAGTGGCAGTAAAATCAGATCAGTTGAGAAAGCCAACTGGGCTGGTGCCCTAGCTGTCATTGCCAATAGTCTAGCAGATGGCTTGCTTGTGTCCACTGACCTGCTGTTGGTCAAGCTGCAAGCCCAACTGTCTTGGCAGCTTGCGAATCACTCATGCTGGTTGCAAAGCAGTCACCAAGCAGTCTCCTCAGGTGTGCCTGTAGCCCATGGCTCAGTGAGGTGAATATAGTTGAGTTGTACCTCGGGGCTTATCCTCTCCTCATTTGTCCTAACATTTGGTGGTGCTGCGACACTACTGTCTACATTGTCCGAGTGTTTCTGTCTCCATGCTTTGTATTCTTGCAACAGGCAGGAAGCAGGCTGAGGGCAACATGGCGCCTGCATTTGGTGGGTCAGGCGTAGACTGGGATGCACCCTTGGCAGCCTTTGCTCCCTTGCAGGTGACTACCTCATGTAGTGCTTTGAGTGTTGTGTTGGGAGTGATGTAGTTTTTGTGGCTGCACACACTGCTTTGTTTGCATACCCTGCTGCAGTACTAGCAGCCAGTATGACCCACAGGGGGCAAGCTCTTGTTGCACTTGTTTTCCTTTGCTGCTTGGCAACAGTCAGCTTGCATCACTTGGCCGGAGTGCACCAGGCCCGCTAGACTCCCTGTCGCAAGAACTGCTGCTGACACAAGTCCATTGTGCTCGGCATACCACTCTGCTCACAGTCAATGTGCATCAGAGTCGCTACTTGCTCAACAGTGTGAAGGCAGCTGTAACTTGAGCTGCTGTTTGTGTACATGTCAACAATGCAGCTTGCTGTGTCATCCCATGGCGCCAGACCTGCTAGTTTCCAAGAAGTCCTTGGACCTTGAGAGGCAGCAGCATCACCAAACTCTGCCGTGTTCATAGTTGCTGCAAGTGTCAGTGTTTGCTCTTGTGTGGGGCATTGACAGCTGCAATAGATTGGCCTGGTTGATGTGCAGCCAAGTGGCCCTAGTGTGGCATCAGCCATGCCTTTCTCTGAGCTGGGAGAGCTCACTGGGGTCCCTGAACAGGCCCAGCAGGCTCCTTTGTCTCTACCTTCAGTGCCTCAACTGAAGGCCAAGTCAGCACTGGGTGCTTTTGTTGCTCAGCGAGTGGCAGGTATTGCTCCACAGGCGCTGCATCTGGTTACAAACGCCTTAGCAGCTGGCAGGCGAGGTCAGTGTGCATGCCATCAGCATGAATGCTGCTTGTTCTGCCATCTGCACTAATCATTGCTAAGCTGCAAACCCCCAGACCACCTTGGGCACTAATGAGGCCATGCAACATCAGTAGAATGGTGTGTTGCATCCCTGCGAGTGGAGGTCCTAAAGTCTATCAGGAGACCCCACATGCACTTGTGTTCTTGGCATACACTAGAAGCGCTGTGATGCCCTGCAACATACCATTTTTTGATACACACCCTGTATTGTGCTCATTATACCCTCCATGTTTACCATGACTGCATGCTTGGCTGCTATGCATTGCACATCATGCATGATGCTTAGCTTGTGAGCAGCAGGCATAGCAGCAGATTTCTGCTAAACGCTTGTGATGCTGATCTGCAGAAATTGCAGAGGCTGCTTTGAGGATACTATTGCAAGCGTCCAGCGCTTTGCGACCAGCAGACCTGTCAGAAGTGCTGGTGCACTGTGCTCACCTGGACCTGAAGGAAGACATCACCTCCTTTGCTCAAAGGCTGACAACAGATGCAAACATTGCAGTCAATCCAGCAGTGCCTGCCCTTGCTGCCATGTTGGCCAACAATCAAGACTTGGCGCACGCATGCTTTGAGGCTTCAGGTAAGATCTCACTGCCTATTAGCCGTGTGAGCTGCTGCCTGCACAACCTATGATGGCATAGCCTCTGTTTGACTTGCTGACCTGGTGCTATAGAACTTGAGCTGCTTGCTCTAAATGCTTACAATGCCTTTTGTTTCTCCCATGAACTATCTGTCGTAAGTAGTTCATGCCTTATGGAGATAGCTGACTGCAGGCATGGTGAATTCTGCTGCTGTGTACACGCATGCCTGGCGGGGTGGCAATGCCATGGCGTCTTTGCAAGACTGGGCTACAGCTTTGACTAAAGCCAATAGTCCAAACATGCATGTCAACGTTGTGCCTGCCGGCTGATCACTGCGCCAACACCTATTGTCTGTTACAGTCATGAGTCCATTCCTGCTTGCTGATGCACATCAGCAAGTTCCTGCTTGCTGATACACGTTGAAAACCACGCCTTCTTTGTTGTGATTGAGCTGATTATTTGCAAAACTTGTCTGCTTTGACTGCAGCACGCATGTCTAGCCTCTCAGATGCATTCTCACCAGTTACTATCCTCTTATACCCTGCATGCACATAAGCTCTAAGCACTCACACTGATGATGCACTTGGCTTGCGTGTCCGTTGCATTCATACTGATGACAGTGAGATAGCTGGGGGTTGTGCAAGCAATAGATTGTGCAACAGCAGGATGACGCCATACCATGTAACAAAGGCGGAGCAGGGCGGTAGCCCGAGCCCCATGGGGTTGTCTTTGATTTGCCAGTCTGCACAGCAATGGAAACACTGTTTGACCATTTTGAACAGGAATACACATGTGCTTAAAGGCGCTGAAAAAATGCAAATGCCACACCTGCGCTCGTTCAATTTCGGGTGCAAACTCCTGCTCATAGGTTTTGCCGCTCTGCACTGACACAGCAGTGGGATCCAACTTTCCACCAGCTGCACAGGCAAACACTTGAACTGTCAAAAGCTGTATATATACACTGCTAATGACCACAAGCGTGTCAGAGCAATGCAAGGTGTAGGACAAGGAAGCTGCAAAATGCGCAGGTATGCAGGCATGCTCTGCGTCATTGTGCTGGTCACAACCCGTTCTGACTAAGGCCTACTTGTGGTCGTCGGGCCCGCTCGACCTGCCTCAGCTGGAACCTCTTCTGTAGCTGGTTCAGCGTCAGCTTCAGGAGTCTTGATCTTTTTCTTCTTCTTTTTCTTCTCTACCCAGGGTGTGCCTCCTTTGAGATTAAGCTTGAGCTTGCCGCTCTCGACAGGCATGTCTCACTCAAAACTTAGCTTCATCTAGCCAGATGTACTGTGCTTTGGCCGAAAGTTGCAAGCATGCACACAGACCTCGAGTTCGGCATATACACCAGCGGACAGGCCCTAATCTCAACTGGCAACGGCTGGCCTGGTTTTAAGACTGCTCTGCAGCTAAGCACGATGTCGGGTTGTTAGGGGCAAGGTTAGCAGGCATTGCATACTGATATTGTAAGAGGAGCTGTGATGGAAGCCACTAGGCCGTAGGGCTTGCCGCCAAGCCGCCCTATGCCCAGTTTTCCGAATTTGCAGGTCAATACATGCGTTTCTTGCTTCTTGTCCTGCGCATCATGCCCTTAGTCGTTCTCTGCGGTCAGCCCAGCTCTGCGAAATCCATTGTCGCTTCTGCCATCGAACAGCATCTGCGTTCGCAGGGCCACGAAGCCCTTCTGATCAGTGAGGACACTTTACACCAGGAAAGAAACGTGGCGTACAAAGGTGCACGAGCTGAAACGTTGCAGTCTAACAGTGCGGGCATACCACTTGACTTTTCCAATGCCTTATCGTCAAATTTTGCAGACTCTACCGGCGAAAAAAGGCTGAGAGGAGGTCTCAAAGCAACTGCAGACAGGTCTCTCTCAAAGCACACCACCGTCATCCTTGACTCCATTAATGCAATCAAAGGCTATAGGTAACGCGTGCAGTGCCTATGTGCATGCACAGGTTTGCAAATTGCCACTTTAACAGCATATGACAAAGTTGCACACTCAATTTGTGTATTTCTTGCCTCGCTGGTGCAGGTATGAGTTATGGTGCTTAGCAAGGGCTGCAGGCACCCGGTACTGTGTTGTGCATTGTGATGTGCCCATTGAAGTAGCACAGGAATGGAATCTAGCCAGAGATCCTGCACAGGCATACAGCCAGGCTGTTTTTGACGACCTCACAAGTAGATTTGAAAGACCAGACGGTCGCAACAGATGGGACAAACCATTATACACCATTCACCCAGCATCAGAGGAATTCAGCACGCAACTGCAAGAAACTATTTTAGCTGTGACAGGCACCTCAGAGGTGAAAGGCAATGCACATGCTGCCTCAGTCAACAGCGAGTTGGTGCCAACAAGCGCAACTAGTAATCCATCTCTATCAGCTACCAACCTCTTACATGAAGTTGACAAAGCTGCTCAGGAGGTGATCAGTGCTGTTAGTGATGCACAGACTGCAGCTGCTGGAGGCCCTGCAGGACATGTGTCCTTAGGACCTGGCATTGATCCACTGGTGCTGCAAGAGCAGGTGACCATGCCAGAGCTGCGTAGACATAAGCGAGCATTTCTTAAGCTGGTCACTCAAATTCACAACAACAGGGTGCAACGCGCACAAGATGCCAAGCGGATGTTTGCGGATTATTTGCAAACGAATTTGAATTAAACTTCTATACTACCCTGTGGCCAGCTGTCTATCAACATTACAAGCCTACAGTAGCAGGCCTAAGGACTATAATCTGCTGTTGAGTTTAACACAGCTTCCAAGATTTAGTAATCTTAGCAACAGGCCTGAAGTCAATAAGTCAGGTTCCTCAGTGATCTTCTACAACTTCACTGCAACAGGAATCTTAATGGCATTAGAAGCAATTTTGGCATATACTCAGGTGGACAAGCGTCAATGCTTGTGGGTTGGCATGTCAAGCGCACAACTGCGCAGTGATATATCATAGCCAGGTATGCCATGACCAATACCAAAGCAGGGCCCATCCCTATTCATTTCACTGTGGGATAAAGTAAATGAACCACTTTTGCAAAGCTAGGGCACGTGACTCAGCTCAAACAGCCAGCAATGTTGTAACTGCAAGTTACCAGACCAGCTAAATGATTATCAGTCACCTGTCAGCGATACGAACCTCCCTCTCAACTTCAATCCAGCTGCCAAGATTGAAGTGATGAGCCTCCTCACAAGTATGCTAATCCATTGGGGCACTATACACGGCATTCAGTTGCATCTGCGGCTTTGAATGCACAAGGAGAACATGATCAGACGAGAAAAGTTCGAAGGGCAAACGGCAGGGTGTCGTGTTTATCAACTATGAATCTTAATTGAGCAAGGCACCTATGCCTGCAGTTTGCAAGGCAAGCAGTGTTATTTCAAACGACTTCCCTTTAGCCTTCCTCAGACGTGCTGCTTCATGCATGTCTGATCTAGTCACTGCTTGCATCTACAGGCCCGCTCATCATCAATGCAGTCATGAGGCAGAAACACTCTCAGCTATGGTGTGTTGTAATACTCGCCAAACTGACACAAGCCGAAACTCAAGTAAACAAGCAATAAGTACAGAGCGCAAGGGTGCTCAAGACGCCTGTGCTCAAACCAGCAAAAACCAGCTATCATAGTCCTTTGGTTGTAACTTGTGCCAGTCCGCCTGATTTCTCCGCGCTTGCCAACATTTGACCCCAGCCTCTAAACAATTATGTTGCACATGCTGCTCAAATGTCTGCAGTGCTTTCTTTCAGAAAGGCGCCGTGTTGCAAGAAGTGTATCACTAAAGGTGCTACTAGAGGGGATGTTGCGATGGTGGTGTGAGGCAGATGCAACACTCTGGTGTCCACTTTCAGCCCAGATGTGAGCTTTGTCTCCTCGACTGCCACTGTGCCATCATTAGGCCCTGAGCACAAGCATAGCCTCATACCATGTCAACAGGTGGTCCCCAACATCAGCCTTCATGGATCTGTTCAAAGAGACCTGATGCACATGTCATGCTTGCTTGCTGTCAAACTGTTCTACGGTACTCAACTTGCGCAAGGCAGTGACCAAAACACAGCATCTTCAGCAGCTGAGGCATGTCTGCTTGTACATGGCTGCTATGGTTGCTACACAGAGTCCAGAGTGGCATACCCGGTATCATCCCAAAAGCACTTGTAAGCCAAGATGTGGGGTTTGCCAGTGACAGAGACTGGGTTCCAGCAATAATGCCACAGGGCTGGGGTGGATCTGGCCACACATTGCCTGTGGCCATTTCTGCTCCTAGCTCAACACCGGCACTTCCATAAAGAACTCTATATGGCAACAAGTCAATTTGCAGATGTGCCAGGGGTATGAATCTGTCACAGTGGAAGAGATGGAACGCCATACAGTGCGTACAGAGATGTTGCATGGTGACACTGCAAAGGATAATTGCTTAGTAAGCAGCCAGCATGGCCTGCTCTATGCACAAAGGCCAAGCTAAGCGTACTGGAAGAGCTTGCCTATGCCAGGGAGGCCGCTGAGTTGATGTGCTACAGTGCTGCCCTGGTTTGGGGGTGCAATCATCACAATGCCCTTCCAGCTGATACCACCTGTCAACATGCAAGTTGACAATGTAGTGAGTACACAACCAGACAATGGATGCATGGTTTGCTGAATGTGCTCACATGCGTCAGCCAGCAACATAGAGCTGCAAATTCACAAGCGGACTCAATACACAGGCAGTACCTTGATCAGGCAGTCCCATGATGTGCCGCTGAACAATGCCACCAAGAGAATGTGTCACTGCCCACACGCCCTCATGACCGCCCTGCAGAACTAGGTCTTTCACTTCTTCAGCAACTCCTGCAGCCAGCTTGTTGATAGGCTGCCTGGTGCTTGGATATTGCAAGCTGACAGCTGTCAAGCCAGTGTCCTCTTGTATTCGCCTGAAGCCACAGATGTCCTTGTAAGTTTTTTTTGTCATCCGTGACTCAGAGGGCTCCGCACATAGTCTCAAGCGCAGTCAGCGACGAACAACCAGACCAAGAACCACCTTCTGAGCCTTTCAAGAGCCCTTCTGCCCCGCGCCAGCCCATGCAACAAGACTACTAGCGGCTTTCCTTGCGATGATCCCGAGCTAGTTCGCAACTGATCGGTGGGACTTGCAGCCTGCAACATGACCTACACTGCCGTGAGAACAGCAGAAGATAGCACGGATGCATTGCAGACATCCAGCTGAAACATAGTCAAATCACCCGGCCTGTACGCTGCGCATCGCCAATCACGAGGTTGATCTTAAGTCAACTTGCCATTCTTAACTTGCCACTCTAGTCAAGCTTGGTCAACTTGGCAACTTGATGTCAAAAAGAGCTGCTTCTCTGTGTTGTCTGTGCAGTCTGTTTTGCAGTATATGTAGGAACACCACAGCAATGGTGTCCATGCTACTGCTCTTAGTCGGCGCCCTCGTGGACGCTTTCAATTTTTGACATGCCGAGATCTTGCACTTAACGCCATTCTTTTTCTCCTGGTTGCCTTGGTCTGTACTGGAGTCGGCGATCCGGTGTATGCTCCGTTCGAGACGCTTTCATAAGCGAGCGAATATGGGTCCTGTCGTCCACTGAGAGCGTGCAATTCATAGACTGATCACCTAACTGTTCACACCGGCAAGCAGACTTTGTCACGGCGTTCACAGACAATGCACCCATTTCTTCGTTCTGTATGAGCTTGTGAGCGCCGCATGTATTTTTGTCCATTGAATACTGGACATCGACCAAGCACTGAGGCTGCCGAGTTTGCTGCATATTGCATGTACTGTGGGTGGTGTCTGTTGAGCATCACCTCCTGCATGAGATTAGTCTGTCTGCCAGATATGACATGCTCCAAGGCAGAGAGCAAATTCCAGGATCTTGACAACACACATGCATGCATAATTGCTGACACCTTGATCGACTTTTGCGCCATTGCAGCGACCCTTACTGGTTGTGGCAAGTCATGGGAAGCTGTTGCTGCCATCTGCCTTGGTATGGCTGGTGTGGACTCCCCTGAAGCCCAAGCTGCCTTCACCGCTGCCATCAAGGATTGGTTTCCACCCAATGTAGGTATGATCCTCACCAGAGGTTTTCATGATGTATGTCATACAATGCATACCGTGCATACCTGCAGAAACAGCTAACCCTGCAGGAGAGCGTGAGCTGTGTCTCATCTCAGGATGCGTGATGTAATCTTCTCGCTACAGCACAGACCATTGCCCAAAGTTTGATGACTTCAGCAACAATTGTGCTATTGTCCTCTTGCCCCTATGAAAGACATGCTCTCTACCAAGACCAGCTTATGGTAACAAGGCGTTTGCTTGGCCTGCAGACCCTGATATTGGTATACAATGATGCAGTGCCCGCGTTGCTCTCTGGCACAGAAGGACGCCTGGAGGGCTGTGTCCTCATAGCTGGCACTGGTGACTCTTCATTTTGTCATTGTACTGTTAGCTGCTGTATGCCTAGTTGGCAGCTGGCCACAATGTAAATGTGATTTGTGAACCTCAGAAGTTGCCTGAAGTTGCCTGGCAGAACAGGATTGTATCATTCACAACGACATTGCTGCTGATACCATTTGTATTTTCAGCTGCCTTGTCTGAAGTGGTGCTCGTTACATGTTCACACAAGCAATGTGTTTGGCCAAACATTGTGTAGGAAACACTGCCAGCAGACACGATATAAATGCTGCTGTATGCACCAAAGTTGATTGCTGCATGCAGGCAGTATAGCTTTTGCAACACTTCCAGATGGACTGTCGGCTAGGGCTGCGGGGTGCGGCCCTGCCTTTCTTGATGGAGGGTGCGGCTATGACTTGGGTATGCGTCAAACTCTGTACCATTGTTTATCTTGACTGCTTACACCGCCCTGTGTCTGACTGACTAGCATGAATGAAACGCTGGCAGAGCCAAGTGGCCGCACGCTGCATTAGCTTGAAAGCAGAGTATGGCGTGCAGTTGGGTGTTGCTCAAAGCTGTGCCTTACTGGGTCCGCCCTCTACCTACTGCAGGGCAAAAGGGCCTCAGCGCAGCTGCAAAGGGCAGTGATGGACGAGGACCCCCAACACAGCTTTTGTCATACCTGTGCAAATGCTGTGATGGAGTCACCTGCCTGCCAGATCTGGTCAGGTTGAGCCTTGACACCCATGTTGCAAACATGTCTGCCTCAAGTCATCTGCCACACCTGGCTTCATCATCTTGCACAGTTTGTGTGTAATCTGCAAAGTCTTGCAGGCAGTTTGCGATCATAAAGTGTGCGGCCAAAGAGGTTTTTGTGCATACCTGAGCATGTCACGCACTTGGAGGCAGAACAGAATGGTGTCCCACCCGTGCAAGTGCTGGGATAGAGGTCAGGGGCGTTGTGTGTGCGTAGGTGGGTGTATGGTGAGACAGGCTGGGCTCGCATAGCTGCACTGGCGCCTGCAGTGGTTGCCTGTGCACAGGATGGTGACCAGGTGGCACACCACATCTTGCAAGAAGGCATTTCAGACCTGGTCACCACTGTTCAGGCAGTGGTCAAGCAGCTCAATATGCTGCAGCCATTCCAGCTGGTGCTTGCAGGTGGCATGCAACATGCTCTTGCCTGCTTGAACCTGATTTGCTGGGGTTCCCTCCACTCATGTTTCCTCCAACAGTTCACGTGTGATGTCTTGGATACACCTGGCATTGTACACACCTCGTGACACACAGTTTGATGTCATGAGCCGCTGTGTACAATGCATCTGTACTGCTAGTAAACCTGTCACCCTCTTGCTGCTTTTTCACAAAACAGCCATCTACACCAGGCTGTACTGTGACTATGACACTCAGCTGCTGACATTGAATCCAGGGGGTCTGATGAGGCCGGGTTATGCTTACACAGAAATGTGTCAAAGAGCTTTGCAACAAGCTTTGCCACAAGCAAATGTAATTTTTCCTCAGGTAGGACAGGCTGTGTGGTTTGATGATTGATTGTCAAGCCATCTGTTGACCAAGCTCAGCTCTGTGCAGTGCAGAGGCGGCTACAAGGCTGCATGACGGGCGGTTGCAAATGCTTTGGTGTCTGCATAGGTTGTATGTATGCCTTCTGACTCTCTGTATGAACTCATATTCTCAACCAAGTTCAAGCAAAATGGCAAACGCTCTGCTAATTGGGTTCAGGTGGAGGCTGCAATTGGTGCAGCACTATTTGCCTGCAAAAGCTTACATGGGGCGGCTGCTGGTCAGCAAGGCTGATCAACAGCTGCATGGTACAGCTGCAAGCATTGCTCTGTTGTCACAGTCCTGCAGTGAAAATGCGTCAAAGTTACGCGCCTAGCGCATTCAGGATGGGCACATCCAAAACCACCTGGCAGGGTGTGAGTAGGGTAGATGGCAGCATGCTGTTGGCAGTTGTACTACTATTTAACATTGCCATGTATCCTTATAATTGCGTTTCAGGAATAATCTCAGACTTAGAGCCATGGGCTCTGCCATGTTTGACAATCATCCTCATGGCATCAGACTGCGCAGATACCTGGGATGGTACATGCTGCGTAACTCATGGCCAAAGCTGTATAATGCCTCCCCTGTTTTGAACTGTGTAGGCCCACCAGCAGGACTATCAGTGAATGCAATGATACTAGACATCCTGAACTGGCTGCATTTTAAAGCCTCCTGCAATGTGGGAGCTTTGTCGCTGTACTTGTGTTGCAACAGATTGAGACCAGCATTGTTGACAGCGTTGAATACACTGCTGAAGTCTGCCAAGTAGAAGGCAATATGCCAGCCTTCAAAAGCTCCAATAGCTGTTGCAGCATCTCTGTACTTGCTAGATTCTATGAAAGTAAGCGTAGTGCCAGGGCCAGACAGTATGCTGGCTTGCTCTGCTCCATCTTCACTTTTGTACACCACTCTGGCCTGCATTTACACTTCACATTTTTCAAAAACAAAAAGTGACATTGTGCTTTTAGATTTTGCTGTCAGTCAGTGGGTAATGCAAAAATCTTGATGCAAGACAGCTCCAAGCTGATCAACAACTACACATCATCAGTTGGATTGGTACCTGTAAGCTCTGGGCAGAATGGAGCTGTTAAACGAGTGTGAGGCAACAACAAGCTGTTGAGGCTATGACAAGCTCATGTTACATAAGCACCAGTTGCTTAATTGCTGATCAAGTACCATGTGCAACACTGTGTCCCAAGATGAGTGGGTCTGAACACGATAACGCAAGAGAAACAAGTTGTACCTTATACACCTGCTCGTAAAAGGCTCCAATGGCTGCTGCAGTCCCAGGAGCACAGGGTAAAGGTATGTCTTTAATTCCACAGTCAAAAACAGACTTTTCTGAAGGAGCTATGATGACAAACAGCTGTCCCCAAGGGTCTGTAACAGTGATTTGTTGGCTGTCCTTCTGATCATATGCAAACTGAGTCCCTTTGAGTTTGGTGACAGCATCCTGAAATCGTTTGAGAAGACTGCCGTGGTCTGGAAGTACAAGGGTGACAGGAAGCGGGGTTCTCTGAGCTTTGTTGCCCTTGGCAATGTGAAACTGCAAAGCAAACAATGATCGATACTGCCCAAAGTCAAGCAGCCATGTTGTTTGCTACCCTGAGTGAAGCCACCAATGCATTATGCATACATCCCCTGACGAAATCTTGCTTTGGCATTTGCTTAATAGTTGAAATGGAATGTTGATGACATGGCACCAATGCTTTGACTGCAGCATCATGCACTACTTCTTGGCACTTCACAGGAAGGAATGCATGCTTTGCAAGCAGATAGTCAAATGTGCATTGGATCACAAGGACACAGATGCTGATGCAAACTGCATATGCATAACAACAGCCCATGGCCATAACAGCAATGGCTGAAGCACCAGTGCAGCAGTGGACAGCACACATGTGACGTACCTGCTGACGGCCAATATTGTACCAATTTACCCTTGGATGTCCATGCATGGCAGGATCGCTTGCCAATCCTAGTGCATCTGCGTAAAACATGTCTGCCGATGCTCTATCTGGAACCTAGCAAAAGCATTATGGCATAGTCAGATATACAGTGCATGCTGCCTTCAGAATTACTATGAGTGAAGCTTGTACAATAACAAAGACAGAGCCCCTGATAGAAGCTGCAAGACCCTGACTTCAGTTGTGCCACTGAAGGCAGTGTGAGTCCCTCACCTCCAGATTCAGGTGTTCTAGGTGAACGATGTTGCCCAGGTCCTGCGACCTTTCTGAAGGCTGCGTTAGGTTGTCTTCCATTTGCAAAGTACCATTTGGCTCAGCCAGTACAGCCATATCAATACTAGGGAAGGGTGTGGAGCTGCTTTGAGCAAATCTTGATGGGAGTCTTCCGACAACAGAACCTTTAATGAGGCAAGTAGCTGGTATGCTGGGTGACCTGCGGTTGACCCACCGCAGCTTGTAGACCTAATTGGATGCACAGGGCGCGACTGAAAGGCAAGCGTGTGACTTGACAAGATGAGCGATATACAAGAATGATGTCCAGATGTGCTAGCAAAAGCGCATGTTACACAACATGATTCGGGTCCGTTGACAAACAGAGCCGACTTGCAGCGACGGGAAGGGCACCAAGGCCAATCAGGCCCAAACGCTACACGCTATTGACAGCAGTAACGAAAGGCAGCGCACTTGTCAGCGACAGACGAGCACCCAATGCAACTCAAGCACAGATTACGGTTCAACCTGCGCTAACTTGACACGACATGCGCAGTTTGATGCCGCTTTCTCCTGAGTCTTTTCAGCAGTTGCAATGAGAAGCTTTAGTCAATCAATCAATCAATCAATATATTTAATGTCCTAGGGGGCAACTGGGACCCAACAGACAAGAAGTTCAGTTCAGTGAATTCATACAGACAAGATTTGCTTCCTACATGCAAAGCATTCCCTAAGGAAACCACCACATGTATTTGGTTCACACAAAGCCAT
>JAABUY010004891.1_pt1 | contig 13758 bp, 17 predicted proteins | sample 5560271 | NCBI WGS metagenome assembly JAABUY01 (sample SAMN10711886, study PRJNA513374) | rock metagenome | isolation source: Antarctica rocks | place: Antarctica: Victoria Land, University Valley
CCAAACAAGCAAGAGCTGGACACCATGAGAGCGGCCGGTGGCACTCAGCGTGCGCAGCGCAGGTGGACGAGGTCCTGGCCAACGCATCAGCGGGCGTGCTGGGCGGCGGCTCGGGCGGGGCGGTGCCGAGCGCGGGCGGCGACCTGGCCCAGGGCGGGGCAGCGCGGTGACGCCCTGCTGCAGCGCGCCGCTGCGAGGGGCCGTGGGCGTCTGTGGGATGCCGTGGGCGGTCCATCAGCGCCTTTGACACCATACCAACCTTGCAGCGTTCATGCTGCCGATGTTTACACATGCAGCACCAGAGACATACCAAACAGGCTGTCATCTTGCGACCCACGGACTTGTAGCGCAAGCAGTCTCACCAACCGTCAACAGACTGATGCAGAATAGAGCCATAGACAGCCATACACCGCAGTCGGAAGCGGCATGCGGCCCGCCTCCACGTCTGCCCGCTCACGGCAGCTGCCACCGGCCGGCGGGCGCCCAGCAAACACGCCGCCCTGGGTCCGGAAGCGCCCCGCAGCCTGACAGGAGGCGCTGCGCGGGCATCGCAAGTGAAACGCACAACACTCAACACACAACAGACCCTCACAGCAGGTCCTTGAAGAAGGCCTGCGCGCGGCTGCTGCCGCGCTTGGGCAGCTGGCCGCCCTTCCGCTTCTCCCTGCGCCGCTTCCTCGGCCGCGCCGCCGCCGCGTCGGAGTCCGAGGAGCCGCCCGCGGCCTCGCCGCCCGCCTGGCCCCGCGCCGGCGCGCTCAGGCGCGTGCGCATGCGCTGGGCAGCGCAGGGCGAGCCAGCGCCTCGACCCCGACTCGCGAAAAACAACTGTTAAACACCCCTGTCCAAGCCTGAGGTCAGCATGACAACCTGGCACCAGCATGCCGCACGCACACGCCTCGATTGGTTCCTCTGCTGCATGTCGCATGTCTGCACCAGCAACGGCTGCAGAGCCGCTTGCGGCCCTCTGCCGCCGCAAACCCGCAGCGCGCCACGCAGCCGGCAGCGCGCACCGGAGCAGGCGGCTCCGCCGCGGCCGCCGCCGCAGCCGCAGCGCCCTGCCGCGTGCTTGGGCCGGCTGCAGCGCCGCTCGCGGCACCGGCATCCGCGCCGCCGTCCGCGCCGCCCGGCTCGGAGTCCGCGTCCTCGTGCAGGAAGCCCATGTCCCACAGGCGCAGCGTGCTGTCGTGCGCCACGCTCGCCAGCCGCCGCCGGTCGGCCGACAGCGCCAGGCGCTCGACCGGGTCCTGCGCGGGGCCGCGACCCTCGGTCCAACGCCGCTCACCACCAGCCGTCACCACAGATGCAGGCATGCGCGCATCAGCCCTGTGCGGCCTGCAGCGGCGCCCATGCTGGGCGGGAGCTCATGGGCGGGCGGCGCGGGAGGGGGCGCGGGGGGGGGTAAGGGTTAGGGCAAGTGACAGGCGCGCCTGCGCGTGCTCGCCGACCACGCCCAGCAGCGCGTTGGGCAGGATGCCGACGATGCGGATGAGGCCGTCGGCTGAGCCGGTCAGCACCGTGTCCGCGTCGAAGCCCACCATCGCGTCCACCGAGCTCGGGTGGCCTGCGCGCGCGCGCCGCCGCGCTCGGCCTGTTTTGGCAGCCGCCTGCACCTTCCGCAACGAGCTGGCGGGCGCCAGCGAGCTGCGGCGGCGCGCAGGTGTCCGGGAGGGTGTCGGAAAGGTGCGTGTGTGACATTGTCGAACTATGTCCCAGCATGGAGCGGGAAAGGGAGATGCTGACAGTGACCTGCTGGCGCACCCCGCATGAGTGATAGCATGCGCGTGTGTGGGGTGAGCCGCTGCTTGCATGCCGACAGACCATACCGGCAAGGCGCGGGCAGCGCAAGGAGCGCGAGAGGCAGTGCTGCCCACCACACTTCATACCCAGCACTGTGGAGCTCTATAATGACATATATACATGACGTGCTGCGACAGTCAGCTTGAACAGCATGCCGACGTCACTGGCTCACGCCACACGGACGACGGCGCACGGCTGGCGCGCAGCAATGGGCGAGAAGCTGAGTGGAGAGCTGGAAAGCCCCGCGCCCGCGAGCCCGCGCGCCCGCGCGCCTGGGAAGCTGTCCGAGAAGTCGTCGAAGTCGCCCCAGCTGAACAGGCCGACGTCGCCCGCGCCCGAGCCCACGACTGCCTTGCGGCCGCCCTTGGCGAGCACCACGGACAGCAGCTCGTTGTCGACGTCGGTGTCGCTGCGCGCGCGCACCTGCGGCGCGCGTGGCGCTCAGCCGTGCCGCCCGTGTGCCGCTCGATCAGGCCCACGCGCGTCGAAGCGCGAGCGTGGTTGCTTCTCAACGGCGGCTGGCGCGATGGGCGCGCGCTGACATGCATGCATGCCGCAGGCCCGAGGCTGGCGGCTGCCATGTCATTGTTTCCACAGCCTGGGCGCAGGGCACCGCGGCAGGGCTCTCCCACGCACGCACGTGCGCTGAATGCGGCGGACCTTGCTCGTGCGCAGGTCCGTGACAGAGAGCGTGCCGTCGCCGCTGACCGCCAGCAGGCAGCGCTCGCGCGCCGCCAGTGCCAGGTCTGACACATAGTCCGCGTGCGGCGCGAGCTGGGCCGTCGGGCCCGCCTGCCGGGCGCGCAGCGCGCGCGCCGCCGTCACGCGGCCTGGCGGGCTTTCGCGCCGCGGCGGCGCGGAGCGCAGGCTGGGCCCTGCACCGGCCTGGCAGCCTGGTGCAGGGTGCCCGGCCCAGAGCGCAGCCGCACCAAAGACGGTGGACCTGGTTTCGATCAGAATGCGTGTGATGCTGCATGCTTGGGACAGCAGCACACGGCTGCCCGCTAGCCCAGCTGCATGTGTGGCTGAGAGCGTGAGGCGAGACCTGGTGCCCTCAGCGCTCCCTGTTCAACGCGCCGCAACGCCTGCCGACGCGGTCAGGCGGCGCCGCAGCCTGGAAACATGGCAGCAGCCGCACGCGCACCGCCGCCGAGTGCCGGACGCGGCGCTACAGGGGCTGGCGAGCCCCTGGAACGGGCGGTGGCAGGCCGCCGTCAGGATGGGGGCACGCTGGTGCGCGCACACAGCGCGGCGCGCCTGGCGCGTGTCCCACAGGTGCAGCGCGCCGTCGTCGTCGCCGGACGCCACCGCGGTCTCCGACAGCGGCAGCAGCCGGTTTATGGCGGCGCCGTGCGCGTTGCTGCGCCGCGCCGCGGCCTTGCCCGACTGCACGTCCACCGCCAACAGCGACCTGCGCGGCGCTTGCAGCGTTGCCCCTGGCTGTGCCTATGTCTCGCTTGCACTGTGAAGCTGTATGGGGGTGGCCAGCGCCGCAGGCGGCTGTGGTGCTCCTGCTCCTGCAGGTCCAAAGCACGAGGGTGGCCTCGTGTTCAGGTGACGTGCGGGCACAACACAAGCTGCAAGGCAGTCCCAGGAAGGCGCGCACCTGTCTGCAGACGTGCTCAGGAGCAGAGCGCCGTCCGGGGTGAAGCGCAGCGAGCGGCACGACTCCGTGTGCGCCTTGAGCGACAGGCGCTGCTCCAGGGGCGCCCCGCCAGCCCCGGGGTCGTAGCGCAGCACGTGCAACCGGCCAGTGATGACGCCCGTCGCCACCAGGGGCTCGGAAGGATGAAAGTCGCTGTCCTGTGTTGGCCCACGCCACCGCTCGGCTTAGCATTGACACAAGTGCAGCTTGTCTGCCTCGGGAAACAGACCCATGAGCGGTACCATTGGCTGGGCGGCAAGCTGCAGTGAGCAGGTCGCCTGGCGCGCCATCGCTGCAGCGCCTGCAGGCTCAAGCTTTGCGTGCTGGCAGTCGCGGCTGGAGCTGCCGCCGCCGCCTCTGTTTGGCTGGACCTGGAGCACTTGCTGGAATACTTACAGTGTGAGCACAATGCTTGCGCCTGATACTAGCATACTGTGCTTACCGCCGCACTGAAGGATGGCCCGGCTTCACACCCCCACCCGCCTCAGAATGATCATACCCAGGCCTCACTGCCTGTAACTCAACCAGACCACCCAATGGACGATACGTAAGGGGCGGGGGTCCACGACACCTGCGCCTAATCACACCCCTCACAAAACTGGACAAACTGCGGCGCAGACAGCGCCTGCATCACCTGCTACCCGGGACCTCACGCCTGGCCTGCCCATACCGGTGCCGCCAATAAATCTATGTACTCGCCCGCCCCCGACAGGCTGCTGAGCCGTCGCTGCCCAGCCTCCCCGGCTGGCTCACCAGCCTCCCCCGCCGGCACAGCAAGACACATTCTGCCAAGTATGTGCTGACTCCCAAAGAATGCTTCGGCGCGAGGAGCTCAGGTGAGCCCGCATCGGCCGTTCGCTTCAGTGTGGCGGTGCCCAGCGCGCGGCGCGCTCACAGCCCCTTGAGCTCGCCCGCGATGCCGGCGGTCTCCGCCCAGGACTGCAGCGCGGAGACGGAGGTGACGAACGAGCGCTTGGCGTCCTCCAGCGCGCCGCTCTTGGCGTTCTCGCCCAGCTGGTTGATGCCCTGCCGGCTAGGGTTAGGGTACGGCTTAGGCCGGCGGCGCGCGCGCGGAGCATGTAAGCGTGAGGGGCTGCCGTCCTCCCCTTTCCCCCACCCCCCAGCCCTGCCCCCCCAACCGAGCAGCGGCCTGCGCAGGCCCCACCCGAGCAGCAGCCCGCGCAGACCCCACATACATGCTAGGTGACCTGCTGTTCATGTTGCGCCGGTGCTACCCAGCCCGTCAGCGGCGGTCAGGGCCGGACGCAGCGGCGCTATTGCTGTCCTCAGGTGGTAAGGGGCGCTGGAGCCTATCGCGTCAGGGACTGCGCACGGAGGTTGTCCTGAGGCACTTCACATGCGCGGCAGCGCTCTGCCAGGCGCCTCCCTAGTTGCAACCTCTGCAGCTCACATGCTGCTGGATGACTCATTTCAATAACAGGCTCGTCCGGCGCATAGGTGGCCTTCATCCCGCACCACTTCTCTGCGCAGGCGTGGCGTACCCCTGGCCTGCTGGCCAAATCCCGTAACCCGCAGCAGCAGAGAGCCTATCGTCCAAGCGGTTTGCTCTGGGGAGTGTCAAAGTGGCCGCATGACAGGCGCCACACAGGCGTGGGCGCCAAGGGTGCGCGCGCCTGCATGACGGGCCCCACGGAGTCGCGCGCGGCGTCGCTGGTGCTGAGCCCGGAGGCGGCCTTCTCGAGCTCTGCCACCCACGCTCCGCTGCTGCACCCGCGCCAGCCACGGCTCACTTCACACGCTGCCTTGCAATTGTGTGGGTGCAGAGCTGCCGCCCTGCCTCGCGGCCCCACCGGTGCCACACAGCTGCGGACACAGTGTCCACAGGATAGCGCACGTCTGCCGGTGAGCAGCTCCGTGTGTCGCTTGCGCGTGCACAGCAAAGAGTGCTCCTCGGGCATTTGCGAGTCCACAGCTTCCCAGAGTAAAAGCCATCAGCCGCATTACCATGGCAACATACAGAGGACAGTGTCGAGACGCCTTTCTTACTGTAGGGCAAGAGTGTGGCGGGAGGGCCACCCACGTGACGGTGGCGGCCACGGTGGGCAGGTCCCCGGCCGCGAGCGCCTCGCCCGAGCGCGCCAGCTTGTTCACCGCACGCTGCACTACCACGACCTGCCGGGCAAAGGCGAGCCAATGTAAAGGGGCAGTGCAGCAAGGGCTCACTACATGAAAGCACCGTCCCAGAGACCAGAGCAGCAAACATGCTCTGCACAGACGTGGGTCGTCGCGCAGAACAGATGCGGGGCGGCCTCGGCGTGACCCAAGGGAGCGTGTGACCCAAGGGAGGCGCGCCTCGCCCTCTGCGAAGCCCCCCGACTTCTTAAATTCGCCCTCCACCTCCTTCTGGCTGGCCAGCCGCAGCTTGCGGTTCGCCTTGGCCTTCTCAATCAGCTCCTCATCGTCATCGTCGGGGATGAGCGCGCGCGCTGCGCGGAGCGTGCCGCACTGAGCACGCGAGCAGCGCAGCAGACTTTGCGGCAGGGCAGGGTACACATGCCGCGGTCCCAATGCACGCGAGCACGTGGCTGGGCAGTACACTCTGGCCCCAACGCCGTCCGGCTCGCTTAGCCTGGCGCTCCCAAGCACAACAGGCACCCCCTTCTGGGACCTGGCGCAGGGCGGACCCGATGCAGGGAGTGGCCATGGCCATAAACTTTTGCCTTTTCAGCCACGGACGCACACGCGCACAAGCAGCGATACTCTTCTGGCTTGGATGCCACAGCGCACAGTGCTGCGTCACTGCAGCACGTCATGAGCCGCTGCGCGTCCGCTGCAGGAGCATTCGGCCAGGATATCACAGCCTGGAGAGCCGGCATCACAGCCAGGATACCCGCCACCGGCACATGGACAGCGCGAGGTTGCCAGGGCCGGGGCACAGAGCAGGCGGCCGCCGTGCCTGCAGGCGTGAGGAGCAGCGCCGGCAGCGCGGCGAGCGCTGCGGCAGCCGTGCGGCGCGTCACTGCCAGGACGGCAGGCTCCTGCGCCGCCTGGCAGGCGACGTGCAGGTGCGCGCGGCGCCCCGCGCGGGGCTGGAACGGCCGCGCTGTGGCGCTGCGCCTGCATGGCTGGACCGCGGCTGCGCCTGCCGGCTGCGATGCAAGCGCCGTAGCAGCCATGTTGCTCGAGGGGCAGTGCACTTGATCGCTCGATATCAGCCGCTCGAGCTGAGGGAAGGGCCCTCCATTGATGTACCCCGGTCCAGCGCCGGGGTGAGCTCCCCTGCAATTGACACGCCACATGAACTATCCTTGGCGGTCTGTCATCTCCTGCTGCAGCCGAGTGCGGAAGCTGGAGCAGCAGCTGATGTCATAATTGTGAACCACGATGCTTACACGAGATGAAATGCACATGCAAGCGTCCACTAGCAACCGCCTCTCACACCAATGCATGCGAGGCGCCAGCAGGGCGACCGGCTGGGTACAATTCTTGGTCTGCTCAGATATCAGTGTGTACTAAATGACTAAATGGCACAGCTGTCGCTATCGGCAGCATGGAGTTGTCCAGAGGACCAGGTGGGGCAGTCAATATGACACAGGCCGGAATTGCAGGATGTGGGCACCGCCAAAACACGTTGGAGCACCGGGGCCGACATGGCCGGGCTTGGAAACCCTGTCAGGGGCGGGTCACAAAAGCGCATGCGAACGCGCAGCGACCAGCGCGCGCTCATGCCGCGCCACCCCTCAGCCGCTTATTGTTCCTCTCCAAACTTAACTTAAGAACAGGCATCCCTGCGGTGCTGCCGCCCTCAGCAGCCCTCACCACTGCCTGAGCATCGCTTATACCTGCACAAGTACCTAAGGCTGCCGTGCTTAATGCCGCAGCAGCCTGCGCCCAGCAGCGAAGTTGTCCATGGCAGTGCCGCTGACCGCGCTGGTCGCGCCGCCGCTGGTCGCGCCGCCCAGCGACGCAAAGCCGCTCTTCACGCCGCTGGCTGGCGTGTTCTGCCGGTACGGACCCGGCGTCGCCTGCGTGGCCGCGCCCGTGGCGGCACCTGTGGCGAAGCCCGTGGCGCCGCCCGTGCCGGCGCCCGTGGCAAACCCCGCCGCCTGCTGCTGCTGCTGCGGCTGCTGCGCCGTCACCGTGCCCGCCGCCGGCGTCGCCTGCAGCCCAGTCGCCGCCTGCTGCAGCTGCGACTGCTGCTCTGTGAGCGCGCCCGCCGCGGGCGTCGCCTGCAGCCCGGGCGCCAGCATCGTGCTGCGATCGGTGCCGGTGCCCTGGTTGACTGTCGCGCTGGTGGACGTGCTACCGCCGACGGCCGAGCCGCCGCCCAGTGCCGAGCTGCCGCCGGCCGTCACGCCCGGCACCGAGCGCGGGCCCGATCCGCTCGCCGCCGTGATCCCCGTGCTCCCCGCTGTGCTCCCCGCGGTACTGCCCGTCCTGCCCGTGCTGCCCGCGGCTGCGCCCAGGCTGCCCGCTGTGGTGCCCGTGCTGCCCGTGGCGGCGCCCACGGTGCCCGCGCTCACGCCCGGCGTTGCGCCTGTGCCGGTCGCCGCCGAGCTGCCGACGGTCGCACCAGTCATGCCCGTCGCCCCGGAGCTGCTCATGAAACCGTTTTCAAATGTGGGCGTGATCGCGACGCTGGAGGACTTCGTGCCGCTCGCGGCCAGGCCGCTGCTCACGCCGCTGCTCACGCCGCTGCTCGGCACGTTCTGGCCGCCGGGCATGCTGCCCACCTTGGCGCCCACACCAAACCCGAGCGGCACGCTCGTCGTGCTGCCCGTGCTCCCCGAGTCGAGCGCGCCCGCGCCGGCCGAGGTCGCGCCGGCCTGCGTCTGCACGCCCGGGTTGGCCATGGTGGTCGGGTTGCCCAGCACGCCCATGACGGGCGCGCGCTCCTCCGCCGCCTCCCCGCCGCCCAGCGTCCCGAACTTGGACCCGCCGATCAGGCCGGCCAGCCGGCGCCGCCAGCCCGCACCCACGGCGCCCTCCTCGGAGACGTCGTCGACTGCGGAGAGCAGGCGCCGCCGCGCTGACGTGAACGAGGACGCAAACTGGCCGGCCGCCGGGTGCGCCGCCGCGCTGCTGAGGCCCGCGCTGGTGCGCCCCGCCAGGTAGCGCGCCGTGTCGGCCGCCGCGTACGGCAGCCCTGCGCGCCGGCCGATGCATTGTCAGGGGAACCCGCAGCCAGCTACAGACTCGCGGAAAGTATGGACTGCAGACGGCCGCATCAGCATCCCCACATGCCTGCCAGCCCGCGCAGCCAAGGCGCAGGGACAAGTGCATGCCCGGCTGTCCTCCAGCACATTGTCACACAGGCGGGCTATTGCAGCCCCGTTGCCGTGCCAGGGGGAGCCTGTCCAGGCCGCGCACCGGTGCTGACGTCGTACAGGGTGTCCAGCGTGCGCACGGCGTACGCGTGGCCGCGCGTGCGCGAGAAGCGCGGCTGGTCCAGGATCTTCAGGCCGACCAGCCAGACCAGGAGCACGGCCGCCAGCACCAGCGTTGCCTGCGCAGCCGTCGCCGCACGGACTCAGCGCGGTCCGGCAGAGGTGCATGCTTGGCGGCGCCGCCGCAGAGGCGGGGCCCAGGGGGTCGTGCGACGCCGCTCCTGGCAGGCACCTCGCCCCCTGGCGAATGCAGGCATGGACTGGCAAAGACAGTGCGCTGCCACAAGCAAGGGACAGACAGGTGACGCCGCCTCTGGCACGGGTGCCTGGGTGCGTGCGCGCCAAGGCTGCGCCCGCCAAACAGCGCGTCTGCACAGCCGAAGCAGCCCGTCTGCACAGCCGGCCGAGCCCCGCGTACAAACCCACGCACTACCTGGCTGCTGCAAGGCTCGGCAGCCTGAGGGGGGAGGGCCGGCCCACAGCGCGCACCTTCAGCGCGGAGCCCCGGCCCGACTGCCGCTCCTTGGGCAGCGAGACGAGGCGCACTGTGAGGTCAGCGGCCTCGCCGTCCTCAGCAGACCCAGTGATGCGCCGCCGCACCATCCCGAGCCAGGAGCCATTGCTCGGCGTGCGGTGCACCTCCACGAGCGGGATGGGCTCCTCCTCAGGCCCTGCTGCGCAGCAGCAAACGCACGACGTAAGCCAGGCTTGCAGCGCAGGAGCAGAGCCTGAGAGCGCGGCAGCGTTCTGCCGCAGTGCGGCGCATGCCAGGTGGAGCAGCAAGCACAGCTACGAGCAAGCACAGGGGGCTGTGGGCACCTGGGGACTGCTCTGCGCGCTCAATTGCTTGCCGGAAGGCCGCGCGCAGCTCTGAGTCAGACATTTCAGACGGCCTTGCTTTAGTTTTGCCAACTGCCCCGGGCACGGCCTTCGACTCCGATCGATCTGGGCCTGCGCCCCCGACCTCCGCGCGTCAGACATAGCTGACAGACATATACTGCTTTGAGTGCACCGCGACAGGCTCACCGCCCCGCGCAAGATGAAAGCGAGGCTGGAACGCACGCTGGCCCTTCAATGACCACGACCCCCGACGAAGCGCAGCCCCAGCGGTCTCTGGCTGCAAGCCTACCGGGTGCTCATCCTAAAGGCCGCGGTCCTGGCTGGCACGCAAACAGCCGCGTCCTGCCGCAGAGCAGCCTTGCTGTGCTTGACCAGGAGATCTTTGCTTTTTTTAGCAACGAGCGGTTTGGACACTCTTGTTTTCACAAAGTAAGTCGTTGGAAACGCTGCACGAGCTCGCTCTGACAGCGTCAGTGAACTTGGGATCACCTCCTGGAAAAATGCGCGAGTGGGATCACTCACCTTTACCGCCTAGTGAGACCCTAAGCCCAGTACAAAATGTTTGGCAGCACTCGGTGACTGCATGATACACACACTGAGGAGGCTGCGCAAAGGCTGCGTGCGTAGCAGTATAATGACCAATACTTACACCATATATTTGGCGCCAAGAACACGCTGGCCTGCCGCCTGGTGGCACTGTGTTGGTGTTGCTTAATCGCCTACGTGCTGTGCAGTGGCTCACTGCGTCGCGTTTGGACATAAGACACTAGTCTGTTCTGTCATAGCACCTGGCACACTCCACGAGCTGCGGTGCGGAGCCCCGCCAATAATCACACGCCGCACATGTTAATGCACTGGCTCAGCAACATGCCACTCTTCCTGTCAAAACGTTGCAAGGACACTTTACTGCGTGCTGCTATGGGCCTGTATGTGCTGGCCAGTCCGCAGCACTGGCAGCGCAGGCAGCGCATGGGCCCGCACAGCACCTCCGAGCAAGAGCCGCGCGCCCGCCTGTCGCTGCGTGACGCGCGCTTCGCCGACTGGCAGTTCAGCAGCGAGGGCCATATGGTGGCCAGGCCTGGCGGCACGCTGGCGGGCCGCCTGCGCACGCCGTTCAAGGCGCGTGTTCGCCCTCGCAAGGCAGTCGCCCTTCCACTTGGCTCTCAGAGCCCCGGCACGTGCCTTTAGCAGTGCGTCCGCAACGAACGGCTCCCCTGCGCCAACCGCGCGACCCGCGTTGCAGCCCTGACTGACACAATGTTGCGCGCATAGTACGTGCTCCCCGCGTACTGCATGGTGTTCCTCCTCGGCATCCTGCTGGGCGCGGCGCTCTCGCCGGCCACGCCCGACGAGCTGCAGTGGCTGTCCGAGCGCGCGGCGCGCCTGGAGGCGCGCGCGGCGGCCGGCCAGGCCGCTGCCGACGGCGGCAAGGCGCAGCCGGCGCACGCGCGCGACGGCGATGCCGGCAGCGGCCTCGATGGCGGCGGGGCGGGTCAGGGCTGGCAGGCAGGCGGCGGCGGCGGTGGCTCGACGGAGGCGCTTGCCGGCGAGCGGGCTGGCCGCGAAGAGAGCGGCGGCCCTCAGTATATTGAGGTGTGTTGCTGCTCCATACGGGGAGGCTGCTAATGCCACGCCCGCCGCTTCATTGCCTGGCCGGCCCACACAGTCTCCGTGCAACGTGACTTTGCTCGTGTGGCTGCGCAGGCAGCATTTGAGGACAACCAGTTAGCGGAGCAGCGATGGAAAGCACAAGCAGAGCAGGCGTCGAGCAGCGCCCAGGCGCGTGAAGCGACGTGACGCGAGGTGTACAGTGCGCCGATGAATCCGTATGAGATGCTTGCCCGGGCGGCGCCCAGTGTGCAGCTCTACACATGCACCTGGCCGCGCATGGCCGCAGCCGCGCCCCTCTGCACACGCACCTGCCGCGCAACGCCGCAGCCGTATCCCTTGTCCCTGAGAGCGTGCTTGCTGCGGTCCAGCGACCCCCATGCTGTGCGTCTCAGGCGACTTGATCATCTCTGGCAAGCAGCCCCCTCCGCGCACATTCATGCACCTCTTGATCCCGTCGGGCCATGGGGTCTGCCGGGACAAGACTGTGATTTGCCCCTGTTTGCATTTGATTTGGTTTGTATGTGCGTAGGCCAGCAGTAGGTAGAGCAAAATATGCACTTCATGGCTGCAGTATTGAGCATCGCATGATGCTTCTCGCGCACTTGGCGCTGCTCGCAGGTGAGCAGGGAGGTGTGCTTTGCAAATAGTCTTCTTGCTAGGGCTGGACGTGTAGGCCTGCTGTGGGCCAGGCAATGTTCGAGTGTGCAGATGTTGTGTATTCCCATGGCCGCGTCGCGTCTGGCGCTCGTCTGGCCGCAGCGCTGCCGAGCGGTTGTGTGCGCTGGGCTCCACGAGAGTTACAGACACAGCTTTTAGTGTTGCCGAGCGGTTCTTGTGATGGGGCCCCACCACAGTCACAGACACGGCCTGCCTGCTGCACGCCGAGAAAAGCATCACTCATCAAGTCCATCATAATACGCCCAAGCAGGAGGAGGGACGCAAAGACAGTGAAGGCGGGGTTGCACAGCACCCTGTCATGACCAGGCCCTGCCAGGCAGCTTGGCCGGGCGGCCGCTCACAGCGCGGGCGCGGCGTCAAAGGGGAAGCCCGGCTGCGCGTCCCGCATGCTCCTGCCCCGCCACGAGCGCTGTGTCTGCAGACTCAGAGGAAGCGAGCTGCAGCGGATCCTCCAGACAGAAAGCCGGACCAAGGAAATGAGTCATGTATCCTGTATGCATCATGTATACATCCTATGTACCTGTGTCGGCCAGCCGCGGCCGGCCGACAGGCGAGCGGCCGGCCGACAGGCGTCACCCAGCGGCGCGCATCGGCAGGAGAGAGATCCTGGAGCTCTGGAGAGATCCTGTGTCATGCGTCCTGCGAGGGGTGTGCGCACCAGCCGCCCTTGGCGCCCAGGCGCTCGTCCCAGTACTGCAGGCGCCCCTGCATGCAGCGGACAGGGTATGGGACATGAGAATGGAAGGACCCCAGGCGGCCTGAGCCTGGGACAGCGGTGCGGCGGAGTGGAGCAGCATGCACGCGGCAGACGGGTCACGAGCAGACCCGCGCAAGCGCGCAGGCAGGCCAGCAAGAGCTCGCCCTGCATCCACATGGCAAGTCCAGAAGAGCGTGCCGGCTCAGGTGCTTTGCATGCCTGCGCTTGCCAGGCTGCGATGCGCGCTGCAAGGGCGCCCGCTCGCCGACACATGGCGCAGGCGCTCAGCAGGCAGGGGCCGGGCGGGCAATAAGGGGGGTCTCGCGGGGGGACCTGCGGCGCGCTGGGCGACTGGGGCGACCAGTGGTACCAGCGCCGGCGCTCCGCGTGGTAGCGCCAGTTCAGGCTGTGCAGCGCGGCCGCCGCCGCCGCCTGCTGCTTGGTGCCCTGCGCGCGGCCGCGAGCGCCTTAGCGCGGGACTGGCTGCAAAGGCATGCCTTAGGCGTCGAGCGTTGCAGGGTGTACGAGGCAGATTCATGACAACCTTACCTTCACTTGTGGTCTTCTTCCAAGCGTAAAAGATATGACAACAGCTGTTGCACTCCACCATGCATGTGGGGTTGGGATGACAGCTCCGCTGCATAAGGCTGGGGACGTTACCAACACCTAGGAACCTGCGAGAACGCCTCTGACTGCAGCGCTCAAAAACACCAGGTGTGCAGCTAGGAACCAAGGCAGAGACGGCATGCACCGAAGGGGTGCTGGTGCAGCTGAGCATGCGCGCAATGCTTCATGGCGCACACATGCACGCTGCAATAGGGGTCACTAGGGTAGGGTATAGGTTAGATACACCTGTACCTACCCTGAGCAGCGCGCACCGGCTGGCAGTAGAATGCGAAGAAGAGCATGTCGGGCTTGGCGCCCATCTTTGCGCTGATAGGTTTAGGGCTAGGGATCGCGCACCGGCTGGCAGTAGAACGCGAAGAAGAGCATGTCGGGCTTGGCGCCCATCTTCGCGCCGACGAACTCAAAGAAGCCTGGCGCGTCGACGACCGCCTGCGCACCAGTCAGCGGGCAGCACCAGGTCAGGCACCTTCCGCAGCACGCATGTTTGCGTTGAGCAATATGATGCAGAGCCTGCG
>JAABUY010004894.1_pt1 | contig 13753 bp, 13 predicted proteins | sample 5560271 | NCBI WGS metagenome assembly JAABUY01 (sample SAMN10711886, study PRJNA513374) | rock metagenome | isolation source: Antarctica rocks | place: Antarctica: Victoria Land, University Valley
AAGAGGGCGGGGTAGACCCGCCCCCCTCTCTCTTCTAGAGCCCCCCGCGCGCCGCGCTCTGTGCGCAAGCGGCGCACGGTAGCCCCTCAGCAAAACCGCAAGCCGTCCGCGCCCCCATGATGCCACACAGGGCGCCGGCCCTTGCCGTGGTTCGGGGGAGCGGGGAAAAGAAGGACACCAAGAGGCCGCCGTCACGTGCCCTCCTCGTCCTTGTTCTCGATGAGGGTGAGCGGCCTGGGCGTGATCGCAGCCCGTTCTCTGGCCGCGACCGCCTCCTCGGGTGTTATTTTGCCACGCTCGACGAGGCTCTCTATGGCGCGTTCGACCATGCGGTCCATGTCCCGCTCCATGGACGGCACGCCGAACGCATTCTGCCTCCGCTCTCTCTGCCTCCGCTGTGGCTTCTTGTCGTTGTCGCTCCTGTTGTTGTCGCCCATGTCCCTTCCTAATGGCTCCATCATCGCCTACCCTGGCCAGTCCGTCCGTGAGCGCCGGGTGTTCCCCACCCCTCCCGACGTCACCCTCCCCCTTCTTTTTTCAGGTAGGACGGGCCCCATCTCACGCGCGTCGATTGGTTCGACGATACGCGCCCATCGTCATTCCAGTCGGTCAGGCGACGCTCGTGTGTCCCTGACTGCACGCCGCCCGGATCAGTGCGATCGCGTGGTTCAACGCGGTGGCCTCCTCGGTGGTGCCGCCCGTGTCTGGATGCGCCCGCTTCTGTGCTGCCCTGTACAGCGCCTCGGCGGCCCACAACGGCGCGCCCGGCCGGAGATGGAGCGTGGCGTATGCCGCGTCCAGGGGCGACCCAGCGTCCCTCTCCGCACGCCCTCCGCGTCGACCATTTCTGGCCTGGCTGCCCGTGCCCCCGCGGCTGCCCGTGCCCCCGCGGCTCTCGGTCCACCCGCTCGTGCGCTCCCATACCTGGGCGTCGGGTGCGAAGTGGGCGTTGGCCCACACGGAGAGCGCGCTGCGCCGGTACGCGGGAAGCCGCCAGGCCCGCGTGTCCTCGTCGAAGCGCAAGCCCGCCTCCCACGGGAAGGCGCGCTTGAGATCGGCCACGAGCGCGTGGAACCGGGCACCGTCGGCGCAGGTCCAGCGGAACACGAGCCCGTCGCGCTCACACACGTGTAACTGCGTGCTCATCGGACTCCTCCTGTGTCGCCCTGGGTGACCGTCGCGTTGGCCTCCCGCCCGCGCCGCGTACGCAGTGCCCGTAGCGCCGCGCGTCGATCGGGCCTGTTCGTGGCGACGCCCCAATACCCGTTCAGCGCGCACCACAGGTCGAAGGCGTCTCGTCCATGCCGCCTGTCCGGCCCGAAGTCATGCCAGTGCCCGTCGTCGTAGACGTGCACGCTCGCCGTCTTCTCCTGGCGCCACGGGGCCACGAACGTGTGGTCGCGCCCGACGTCGACCATATCCTCGATGGAGTGCTCCGCATTGAAACGGGCGAAGATGTCATCGCCACCGTGCCCACTGCCGCGGCCCCCGCGTATCGTTAGCCCCGGCCTGGGCCGCCACTGTGTCCGCGCTGGTTGCGGCTTCGGTCGATCAGCACGCGGGACGAACGTCGTGGCCAGGATCGCCGGGTCCGAGAGGGCCGCGCCAATGAGCGCCCACGCCGCGGGCGTCGTGCCGTCGAGCCAGGCGCGTGGCCCCTCGCCGGCGCCGGCCGCCACCTGCACCGGGCGCCGTGTGCCGTCCGGCAACACATACGCGCCGCCCGGCAGCCGCACGCGCGCGCCTCCCTTCTCGCTCAGGTCAGGGAACCGCTCTTCGACCGCGCGCAGCTCGGGCGCGAGGCGCTCGGCGGCCGCGATGGCCCAGGCCGGGTCGCACGCCGCCGCGAACAGCAGCCACAGGTGGCCACGTGTCGGGTTCATCGGGTTCCGCACAAGCACCGGGCGCAGGCCGGCTCGATCGAGGCGGCCTGCCGACCGCTCCAACCGGTCGAACCGCCCATCCTCATCCCAGACGAGCGCCCGCGTGCGCGGGCCGTCGGCGGTGTCGTCGAGCAGGCCCGCGCCGAACGTCTGCGCACCGCGCAGGTGCGCGTCGATGTCCGCCGCGGCGAGGGGCCGGCCGATCGAGAGGTACTTGGGCTTCCCTCCCCGCATGCGCACCCCGTCGGGATGGTGTGTCGTCGCCGGCGCCAGCGCCGCGATAGCCGCCTGGCGCGTGAGGGAAGAATCTTCCCTCACGGGTTCCTCGTCAAGGGAGAGGGCCGGATCGTCCGTGGAATACATACCTTCACCGGATAGGTAGCTATCGGAAGATTCTTCCCTCACGCCAGGTTCATTTTGCGTGAGGGAAGAATCTTCCCTCACGGGCTCCTCGTCCGTTTCTGGTACGTCGCGCACGATGGATAGGGCAGGCCGTGGTTGTGCGTCCGCGACGTCATCCATGTGGGTGATATGGCCCTTGCTGCACTGGATCGTGCAGTCCGTCGTCTTGCATACCGGGCAGCGCGCTTCGATCAATCGCCGCCTGTCCCTGGCCTTGTCCGCATCGACCTTTAGGGCGCTCGTGTGGGGGTCACGCCGTTCCACGAGTTTATCGGGTGCGCCGACGCTGGCGAGGAATGCCTGTCCTTCGACCGGTGCGTAATGGTAGTGCTTGATAGGCTTACCGTTCTCGGGGTTGACGCCCGTGGCCAGCGATCGCTTGACCCAGCCATCCATCTCCATATCGGCTAGATGCTTGCCGATCTGCTTGGCGCTGACGCCCAGGCGTTGGGCTATCTTCTCGTGAGAGATGATGGTGTCGGGGTACGGCCGCGTCGCCGGGGACGTGCCGAGCGGGCAGCCGAGCAGCTCGTAGACGACCTCGAGCGTGTCCTTGCGCAGCGGGGTGACGTGCGGGTTGTCGCGCAGGGCCCGGTGGGCGTCGCGCTCCGCTTTCAGGTCGGCGATGACAGCGCGTTGTGTGTCCACGAGGTCGCGGAGGTGGGTGTTCTCGGCGCGCACGCGGGCGAGCTCGGCCGGGTCCGGCCCATCGCCGCCGCCGCCAGTCGGTAGGCTATACTCGTACATGAGGCTGTGTCCTTACAAGGGCCGGTATCCACGATCAGAGCCGTTCAAACTAAGCTCGTGGGTGCCGGCTTTTGCTATGTCTCGAACCCTCGCGAGACCTTCGGGCCTGAGCGGGGATCTTACCTCTGCTCAGAACTCTCATACGTTGCGGGCGGTTCAGCCACCAAGTCAACTGGTTTGCGTCCATGTCCCTCTTGCTCCGTTCGCTCGCGTAGCCACTCGATGACGGCTTGACGTGCGAGCACACCGACCGGCGCTCCTCGCTCGTCGGCGAGGCGCTTGAGCGTCTCGGCCCATTCATCGGGCAGAAAAATCTGCGTGCGGTAGGTCATCTTCGCTTCCCCCTTTGGCAGCCTTGGCATTACATACCCCTTGCACTATACTACGCTTGGAGCGTATTGGATACGCTCCAATACACTTAACGCGGTTTCGCTACCCACAGGATAAGCGACGTGCGGGGCTACTCAGCGTTGGTGGCATAGACAGCGGTGGCAAATGCCACCGCTCTTGTTCCGGTTCGAGCTGCATCGCCACGACTAAGAAGGCAGTAAGGAGGGCAGGCATCGCACGACACGAGGGGAGGACCGGAGGCACGACAAAGGGCCGCGACTGCTCGAGACAGCCCGGCCCGGCGGAAACAGGGATAGAGGGAAGGACCGCCCAATCGCCCGCTTCATACCCATTTTACTATGACGCCCGTGAGGGCATGTGACGCGACGCGTTGGCGGACAGACGAGAGAAATTAGGCAGGAAGGACCGTAGACCATGCAATCACTGCTCGACCTCATTAACTCCTTTGGGACGCAAATCGTGCTCGCCGCTGTCGGCCTGGGCATCGTCGGCGTCTTCATGGGCGTCTTCGCCGGCGTCCTGGGCTACCGCCACGGCGCGGACGTGACGCGGACCGCCCTCGTCGGGATGGGCCTGCTGATCTTCATCCGCGTGATCGCGGCCACGCTCGCGGCCCACGCCGGGGTCACGATCCCCGGCGGACCCGGCGCCGGCCCCACGGCGCACCCGTAACGTCCCGCCGCGGCGCGGATGGCGGTGGGCCTGGCCGGTGTGGCCGGCGTCCACCGCCTTTTTGTCTATAGGGAGACCGCGTATGCAGTCCATGACCAATCGCCGCTCGCCTCGCGTCCCCAATGAGCCGTGGCGCGGCGGACCCGGCAACCTCACCATCGCGCAGACCGTGGCCCTGCTGCTCGCCGGCCTCGCCGCCGGCGGCGTCTGGTGGCTCGCCGGTTTCGCCGTCCACGGTGGCCTGCTCGCTACCTTCGGACACATCCTGCTGACGAGCATCGCCGGCGGCGGGCTGGCCCTCCTGTTCTACAGCATGGCCGACCCCGCTCGTGAGCCGACTATCCGGCAGCACCTGTTCTTCAGCCTGCGCCGGCACACCTACATCAGCAGCAGCAAGGAGCCCTCCCATGCGACCGAGCCCATTCCGTTCCGAGAGTCCCGCCGCCCGCACCACAGCGCGGGAGCGCCTCGACGCCGCGCGCCACGCCTGGCGCTCCCGTTCCTCGGCCGGGAGCGAGCGCGCGACCGCCGCCAGCGTCCCTAAGCCGCCCCGCGTGGTGGGGCCGCTGCCGCTGCCCTCCGGGCCTGGCCAGTTCACGGTCGAGCCCGACGGCACGCTCATCTTTGCCGATGGGTCCTGCCTGGCTATCGTGCGCGTCGACGCCTTCCTCAACCTGCGCAGCCTCGGCGCCCATGACCAGGAGCGCGTCTGCCGTGAGTTCGCCGCGCTCGTGCATGGGCTGGCCCACGCGCAACCGCTGCAGGCGCTCATCGAGAGCAACCCCGCGCGCCCCGAGGCCGTGATCGACACGGTGAGCGCGACCGTGACCACGCCCGATCACACGCTCCGCGAGATCGCCGCCCCGACGCTGGACTGGCTGGAGCGTGAGGTGGCGCGCTCGCACGTCCCCGATCTCTCCGGCTACCTCATCATCGCGCCCGCCCCCGAGGCGCGCGGCGGCCTGGCCGGGGTCCTCGACGAGGCGCGCGACCAGCTCGGGCTGCGGCGCGCCAGCGGAGATGAGGCGCGCATCGACCGCCACGGGCTCGACGCGGCCGTGGATGACACGCTCGCCCAGGTCAAGGCCTCTGACCTCCCGGCACACCGCCTGCGCCGCCCCGACCTACTGGCCCTCCTCTGGCGCACGGCCAACCCCGGCCGGGCCGCCGCGCAGCCCGACGATCTGGCCGCTGCCTGCGACACCGGAACCCTGGCGGCCCGGCTGACGCCCCGCCACTGGCAGGAGCGTCGCCGCGAGATCGCGCACACCAGCCCCGACGGGACAACCGTCTACACCCGCTCGCTCTATCTGCTCACGGCCAAGGTTCTGACCAGCCCCGGCTACCTGGGCGACCTCATCGCCCTCGACTGCGCCGCGCGCCTGTCGTGGCATCTGCGCGGCCTGGACAACCTCCGCGAGCGCGGCAAGGTGCTGCGCAAGCGCAAGGCCAGCGCCGCCAACGTGCGCCGGGCGCTGGAGCGCCGCACGCTGCCGTCCCTCGACGACGAGGACAACCTGGCCGAGGCCGAGGGCCTGGCCCAACACCTCCACAGCGCCGACGAGGGGCTCGCGCTCTCCACCGTCGTCCTGACGCTCCAGGCCGAGAGCATGGAGGCGCTCAACGCCGCCACGCGCCGCGCCCTTTCGCTCATCGGCACGCGCCTGGGCATCCACCCCGGCAAGGGGCGGGGCTACCAGGGGCCGCTCTGGAAGGCCTCGCTGCCCCTCGGGCAGAACGCGGCGCGCCGGCGGGCCACGCGCTGGGCCACCGCCGCTATCGGGAACGGCCTCCCTTTCCTTTCGAACAACCCCGGCACGGCGGCCGGGATGCCGCTCGGCTTCACCACGCGGGGGCACGAGCTGGTGCTGCTCGACCTGGTGGACCCCAGCCTGCCCAACGCCGTGGGCATCTTCGCGGGGAGACCCGGCATGGGCAAGACGATCACGCTCAACCGCATCGGCCTGTGGAGCCTCTACGCCGGCCGCCGCGTCTGCTTCGTGGATCCGGCCGGGCACTTCGGCCCGCTCGTCGAACTCGCCGGCGGCGAGCTGGTCGCGCCCGGCAAGCAGCGCGCGCCCCGGACGGTCAATCTGTGGGACCTCCCGGCCGGCGCCGACCTCTCCGAGAAGGTCGAGCACATCGTCGCCGCCCACGAGATCATGCTGACCAAGCGCGGCGAGGACCTCTCCCCGCTGCACCGCTCCTTGCTCGACACGGCCGCGCAGCGCGTCTACGCCGACCACGGCCTGGTCGAGGCGATGGACGCCGGCGCCGGTCTGCGCCCCCTCGTGGGCACGGACGCGCCGCTGGAAGGCGAGCTGGTGGCGCACCTGTGGCGCCTGGCCGACGAGGAGGGGCGCACGCTGGGCGAGCAGGAGATGCTGCGCCAAATGCACGCCTCCTTGCAGCAGTACGTCGGGCGTGGCCGCTATGCCCGCCTGGTGGATCGTTTCACGACCGCCAACATCCAGGCCCACGCCCTCAGCTTCGACCTGGGTGAGCTGCCCGATCACGTCTACGACCTGCTGATGTTCACGGTGACGACGGCCATGGCCGGGCGCGCCAAGAGCATGTACGACGCCACGCGCGGGACCTCGTTGGAGGTGCTGATCGCCGATGAACTGTGGGGCATGACCGAGCGCGCGTCGGCCGGGCACGCGATCAAGGACACCGCCCTGCGCTCGCGCCACCGCGGCATGGCCTTCCTCGGCGCCACGCAGCAGGTCAGCGTCCTGGCCGACAACCCCGTGGCCAAAGCCCTGCTCGACGCGGCGAGCATCAAGGGCATCTACCGCCTGCACGATGTGCGCGGAAGCGGTGACCGCTCCACGGTGGACTACATCTGCGACGTGCTGCACGCGCCGGCCGAGACCGCCGAGCGCCTGCGCTCCCTGCGTATGGGGCAGATGATGCTCTTCCGCGAGAGCAAGGACGGCACCGTGCGCCACGGCGAGGTCGACGTGATGCTGCCCGCCCTGGAGCGGTGGCTGATGACCACAGAGCCCTGGCACGACGTGCCCGCGCGCACTGAGGCGATCGCGCGCCTGGGCAGCGTGGCGGCCGCGATCAAAGAGTTGGCCGCCACGCGGGAGGGGAGCTAACATGCGCGTCACGCTCGACGATCTGCTCGTGGTCCTGTTCTACTGCGTCCTCGTGCCCCTGGTGAGCGTGGGGGCGTTCCTGGCGCTCTTGCCCGCCTACATTGGCGTCGCCGCATGGGTCCTGCGCCTGTGTGGCGGCGCGTACGGAGGTTGACCTATGTGTTCCACCCGTGCCCTGGCTCTCAGTGGAGCCGTCGTGCTGGCTCTGCTCGCGCTCGGCCCCCGGACCGTCGGGGCCGCGAGCCTCCCGCACACGCCCACGCCGGTCCCGACGGCGACGCCCTATCCGACGTACACCGCGCTGGCAACGTACACGCCGGCGCCAACGCAGACCCCCTATCCGTCGCCGACCGCCATCCCGTCGCCCTCGCCCATCCCCCAGGGCACGAACCCGCATAACCCGACCCACTACTGTACGGGCCTCCTCAACTGGTGCCCGGACCTGAGCGGGCTGTTCAACGCCGCCGGCGGCGTGATTAACGGCCTGATTGTCGCCGTGTTCTCGCCGTTAGAGCACGTCTTCAGCGACGCCTACGCCGCCCTGGTCGCGCCTTTCCAGCATGACTTGACCTACACCCCCAACATCCCGAAAGAGGCGTCCTGGGCCGGCCTGCGCACCTTTCAGACCAACCTGCGGGAGCTGGCGGCGACGGTGTTCGCCGGGCTGCTCCTCTTCGGCGTGTTCGCCCGGTATTTAGAGCAACTGGGCCGGGGCGACTTCGCCCAACTCACCTCTCCGCTGCGCCGGGGCGTCATCGTCACCGGGCTCATCGCCGGCTACCCCACACTCATGGAGTGGGTCTTTACGCTGGTCAACGGCGCGGCCGGCGTCATCAACGGTATCGGCCTGTCCTCCCACGAGAGCGCGTGGCAGGCGGTGCGCGGGGCGATCTACAGCCTGCACACGCTGCTGTCTGTCCAGGGCGTGCTCGACGCGGCCCTGATGCTCGCCGCCTACGTCGTGACGCTCCTGGCCGTCGTCGTCCGGGAGTTCGGCCTGGGCATCCTGGGCGGCCTCTACATCGTCGGGCCGCTCTGCGTGGCGTGCTACGTGTCGCCCTACGTCGAGGGCATCGCCACCTGGTGGGCCAAGACGTTCATCACCCTGAGCTTGTGGCCTATCGGCTATGCTGTGGCGCTCAAGCTCATTCAGATCATGTTCGCCGGCGGCGGCCCCATGAGCGAGATGGGCGGGCTCTCGGCGGCGCTCGGCGCGTTCGGGCTCGTGCTGGTGCTCTACAAGATGCCTGCGATCCTGGGCGGTGTCCTGGGCGCGGCCGGCGCGGTCCTCGGCAGCGTGGCTACATCAACGACGGACGCCGGTATCGGGGCGGCCATGGCCGCCGCCCGCGCCGTCGCCTTCAACAAAATACCCTTCCTCAAATAGAGGAGAGAGGCGGAAAGGACGGCTCACTATGTTTCACCGCCCACCCCGCAGGGCGCGCGTCCAGTGGCGCGTGTGGATGCCCTGGTACGAGTTCTCGCGCCTCGTGGGCGAGGTGCAGGACCACGATGAGGTCCTGCACGGGGGTTTTACCGCCGCGGCGATCCTCGTCGCGGGTACGCTTGCGGGCGCGTTCGCGCTGCCCGCGCTGGCGCTGCCCCTCATTGTCGGGGGCGGCCTGTCCACCGCGGGGATGCTCCTGGGCGCGCACCCGGACGGCGCCCGCCTCGTCGCGGAGCTGCGCGCCGTGAGGCTGCCGGGGCCGCGCACGCTCCTGCGGATTGGGGTGCGCATGGGCGCCGAGGATGCGCAGGCGCTGTGGGACGGACGGCCAGCACTCGACGCGCCCGGTGAGGGGGCGCCGCCCCTGTTACTCGCGGGTCCTGGCACCGGCAACACCAGCGACGCCGCGAGCGAGATGGCGACATGTGAGGAGGGAGAGACCGATGGCGACAACAGCATGGGAGGCTAACGTGGGCGCGACCGCCCCGACGAGTGAGCAGTGGGAATACTGCCTTCAGACGGTCACCTGCGACCGCCTAACCGATTTCATGGGACGTGTCGTCAACGACATGGGCCGGCAAGGGTGGGAGCTGGTCACCGCCGCCCCCGTGTCGCGCCGCAACAAGACGTTCGACACCTACGTGGGCGGCTACACCACCCGCTTCGAGATGATCTTCAAGCGCCGGCTACCGTCGGGGGGCAGACCATGAAAACGATCCACCAGTCCCATCTTTTCTTTCAAGTCAGTGCGGGTGTTAAGGGGCGCTACGCTCGCCTCAGCCGGCGCGGTCGCATCGGCCTCGGCCTGGCCGCGTTCACCGGTCTGGCGTGGCTCCTGGGCCTGCCACAAAGCCTCTGGCGGCACGTCTACGTGTGGCTGGCCTATCCCGTGGAGGTGGTCATCGACAGCGCGACGAGCGTCTCCACCACGCACGGGCATACCTATGGATGGGGTGAATGGACCGCCAACATCGACGCGCGCTATGCCTGGCTCCACACGGCCGCCCATGGGGGCCTGGGTGGCGTGATCGCGCTGGAAATCCTGCTGCCGTTCGCATTGGCGGGCCTTGTCGCGTGGCGGGTCGGCTGGTTCTGGTACACCCGCCCCAAGCGGCTCAGGCCCTCGCAGGCGCACGGCTCGGCGCGCTGGATGACGCGGCAGGAGCAAACGGCCCCGGCGCTACGCTATACGGGCGCCCCGCTCCTGCTCGGAACGGGGGCCGGCGGCGTCAGCGTCGCCCTCGACCGCTCCTTGCAGGTGCTCAACGTCCTGCTGGTCGGCCCGCCCAACACCGGCAAGAGCGCCGCCTTCTACATCGCCAACCTGCGCCGCGAGGACGGCCGCCGCTCCGTGGTCGTGACCGACCTCAAGAACGAGCTGCTCAAAAAGAGCTACACGGCCCTGAGTGAGCGCCACGACGTGTGGGTGCTCAACTTCCTCTCACCGGCGACCTCGCTGGGCTACAATCCTCTGGCCTACTGCACCGACCCGCTGGCGACGGCCCTCTTCTGCGACGCCTGGATCAGCAACACGGGCGCGTCGGAGGACGATCCCTTCTGGAGTAATGCGGCGCGCGAGATGATGCTGGCCGGCATTACCCACTTGCAGGCGACGCTGCTGGGCGAGGTCACGCTGACGCACCTCGACCACTTCCTGACCGGCCAGCCGCCCCAGCAGGTGATCGCCGCGCTCGAAGAGAGTCCGGCGCCGCTGGCGAAGAAGAAGGCCATGAGCTTCATGGCCGCCCTCAAAGCAAATGACAAGCTGCTCGGCTCCGTCTTCGCCGAGATCACGCCGCGCTTCATGATCCTGGCCGACCCGCGCGTGCAGGCCGTCACGTCGCGCAATGAGGTGGACTTCCGCCGCATGGTCGAGACCGACGCGCGCCCGGTGGCGCTCTTTATCGGGCTCGACCGCACCTTGCAGCGCCAGCTCAAGCCCTTGATCGCCGCCTTCTTCCTGGACATGTTCCGCACGTTCAGCCAGATCGCCGACGAGAGCGCCGCCGACGCCCTGGCGCGCGACGTGATGATCTACGCCGACGAGTTCGGCAATCTTGGGGCTATTCCCGAGATGGCGACGTGGATCTCTACCATGCGCAGCGCCGGCGTCGGCATGATGCTGGCCGTCCAGTCCACCAAGCAGATCGAGGCCGTCTACGGCGAGGAGACCTTCGAGACCATCACTGCCTCGTGCTACACCAAGATCGGCCTTTCGCACATGTCGTGGACCGACGCCAAGTGGTTCAGCGACCAGGCCGGCCAGAAGACCGAGGTCACGCAGAGCAGCAACGTGCAGCGCGACCGTTTCCGTGTCACCACCGATCGGGGCGGCGCGTCGCAGAGCGAGACCAAGGCCAACCTCGTTAACCCCGATGAGATACAGCGTATCGGGGAGACCGAGCTGGTGGCCCTCATCGGCGAGCGTCCGCCCGTGCGCCTGACCCAGCGCCGCTACTTCGACGACGCCGAGGTGAAGGACCGCGGCGGGATCGTCCCGCCGATGGGGCCACCCCGCCTCAACGGCCCGCTCACGGCGCCCACGTTGACCGAGGCCGTGCGTGAGGCGCGGCCTGCCAATGGCCAGGACGCGCAACAGGAGCACGCCCCAGCGCCACATCACGCCCCTGCTCCTGTCGCGGCTTCGCCGGCGCCCCCACCCCGCGATATGGGCACGGCGCCTATGGGCACGCCGGAGGCTGCGGCGCGAGAGCACTAACAGGGGGCAACCACACGTCGTGATGGCTGTGCCCCTGTGCGCTCACCTGTCTTAGCTGCCCAGGATATTGACCGCGCGCGCCGCGACCAGCGCGATGGTCAGCAGCGAGGCGAGCGATTGGACGAGCATGAGCGCCTTCGCCATGGGCGTCAGCGGCATCGTGTCGGTCGGGCTGAAGGCGGTCGCGTTCGTGAACGACACGTACGCATAATCCAGGAACGTCGGCGACCACCCCTCACGCGTGCAGTGGGGCGTTGTCATCTGGGGGAAGAGGAAGTCCGGCTGCCGGTGAGCGGGATGGCTGCGCTCGTCCGGGCCACCGCGGTCAAGCTCCCAATACCAGAGGCCGAACACGATCACGTTGGTCAGCCAGATCAGAATCGACGAGAAGAGGAGTTGCGGCCCCACGATTTGCTTCCCGTTCGCCTTCCCTTGCAACAAATCGTGGACGAGCAAGGCCAGGGAAACGAGATTGGCCGCATTGACCAGCGCGATGAGCGCAACGGCGGCGTAGCGCTGCCAGGGCGGTTCGTCTTTGCGCCGGAAGGGCGACACCACGCTCAGGGGAATGAGCAGAGCCAATTCAAAGACGGGCACGAGCCAGTTCGGACCCAGCGTCAGCTTCTCGGGCAAGAACAAATACAGCGCCAGCGCCATAAGCACGGCGAGCGAGGCCGGCCAGCGCGGTTCCTTGTGTGCTGGCATGCCCCACGAGGCATGCCCCCGTCGTGCCTCCTGTATCTGTATTGGCGCGTCCCTACTCATGTTTGTTTGCCTGTCCCTTATCACACACCTGTGAGCGTGAGGCTCGTCGGACCTGGGCGTGTCATCACGTGATACGCTAAACACGATCTATGCCAGGTTCGTCCTCCAACAACGCGCCTGCATGTACATCGGGGCCGTGGGGCGGTGGATACTCTTTAGGCTCTTTAAGGGTTACCCACCGCCCCACGGCCCCTCTTTCTGCCCTCACGCGCCCTCTCCGTGCGTCAGCGTCTTTCATCCGCCCGATCATCACGCGCACGCGCCTCTTTGGGCGCGTGCGCGTGCGTATGGTCTAGTTCCGCACTCGGCGTCCGAGCATCCTCCCGCTGATGCGCCTGCTGCAGCGCCACGTTCCAATCCTTGACACCAACCGGGGGACGGTCGCGGTCAATGGGGCCGTAGGTCTCGTGTGCCTGGGCGCCGTACCGCTCCCTGACGCGCTCCCACATCGTGTCGCCACCGCGGTCGCGGTCGAAGCCGCAATGCATCACCGCGCGCCGTTCCAAGCCCGCGTCGATGGCCTTGGAGGGCAAGCTGCCATGACCATCCGTCGAGATGAAGATGCGCTCCCCGCGCGCGTCCTCGCGCAGGAGGAGCGCGGCGCGGCTCATCGCGTCGATCGGGCTCTCCGTCAGATAGATTTGTGGGGCGACGTAGAGCATGGGCTCACCGATGGTGAGGCTAAAGTGGCCGTCGTCCCGGCGCGTGCCGGCGGAGAGTCCCTTGAAGTCGCTCCCGGGCATGGTCCCGCGCAAGGACGCGCCCGTGGCCTGGCCGTCTTCATCAGATCTGATAAAGACGGCATTACTCCGGGCATCGGCGTAGATCGCCCCCCGGTTGTGCAGGTCATCGACGAGGCTGGCCGGTAGGGCGCGCTCGGTTACCAGGTAGTTTCTGACCTGTGGCCACCGGCCCTCATCAGGGGTCGGGGCGCGGAAGGCTGGCCGCTCGGTGTGCTCGACGATGTGCAGGGCTTCGCGCTGCCCCTCCTGCGCGCGATGGTAGGTCGCCGCGCCGACGGCCGCCTCGGCCCCATGCGTGTCCCGGAGGTAGGCCACGGCCTCGCGGTAGTCGTAGCCCGCCGCGTGCATCACGAGGTCGATAGCTCCGCCGCCGCCCTGCTGCCGATCGTGGTTGTAGAACCGCTCGCCGGTGATGCTGATGTGCTCGCCGTCGAGCCGCCACTTGGCGTGGTTGTGGCGGTCCACCTGGCCGCCTAACCGCTCGATCACGCTCTCCAGGTCGATGGCCCGGACCTGCGCGGCCAGCGCCTTGTAGTCCTCTCTCAGCGTGTCCCGCTCGCGCGCGATCTCGCGGACCTGGCCCTGCAACACGACGATGTTCGCCTCGGCTTTGGCCGCCTGCCCCTCGTAGTGCTGGGCTTTCACGAGCGCGGCGTCCAGCGCTGGCGTCACGCGCTCGACGATCCGCTCCTGCTGCTCGCTCGCGTACCGTTCGGGATTGCCCACGATCCGCCGCGGTGGCTCCACCTCCACCGCGCGTAGGACCTCCTCCCGCGCCGGCGTTGGCTGCTCAATCTTGGCGTAGAACGCCTTGACCGTCTGGTGCTCGGCCACGCTGCCCTTGACGCCGCGCTCCAACCCAAGCGGTTCCATGGCCCGCGCGTAGCTATCCTGCATCGCCGCCAGCTTGGCGCGTCCGT
>JAABUY010004895.1_pt1 | contig 13753 bp, 22 predicted proteins | sample 5560271 | NCBI WGS metagenome assembly JAABUY01 (sample SAMN10711886, study PRJNA513374) | rock metagenome | isolation source: Antarctica rocks | place: Antarctica: Victoria Land, University Valley
CGGTGGAGCAGCGCGGCCGGCGGCCGGGCTCGGGCGCGCCCAGCGTGCCCGAGCGCGCGCGGCGGACAGGGCGCAGCGGCGCGGACGCCGAGCGCGGCTGCCAAGCGTCGTCGCTCAGGTCGGCTTCATCGGGATCGAGCGCGCGCCGCGCGCGCACGCGCGCGCCCCCGTCCTCCTCCGGCACGCCCGCGAAGGGGTTGGCCAGCCCCAGGTTCACAAAGGGGTTGGCCACCGCCGCCGCGCGCGCTGGCAGTGCGGGGCCGCCCGCTGCGGGGTCGGGCCCTGGTTGCAACCCTGCGAACGCCGAGCCGCCGTCCGCGCCTGCCCCGCCCGCCTCGGCGGCCGCGCCGGCGGGCGCAGGGTCAGAGGCGGGCGCGGCGCCTGCAGCCTCGCCGTCGCCCGCACCTGCTGCGGGCGCGGGGGTGCCGGCGCGCTCAAACGCAGCCACTGCCGCGATCGCGGCCGCGGTCTCAGTGACCGTCACGGAGCGCGTGCGCCGCGTGGGGCCCTCCACGCCAGCCGCGCCGGCGGCCGGCGACGCGTGCGCAGCCGCGCGCGGGCGCACGGGCGCGCTCACGCAGCGCGCCATGCCGCCGCCGGCGCCGGCCAGCGCGCCGGCGCCTGCGTCAGCAAAGCCGGCGCCGCCGGCGCCCCCGCCGCCCTCTGATACAGAGCGCGAGCGCGACGTAGCGGCGGGCCGCGCATGCACCGGCGCCGACTGGATGCGCTCAATGGCGCCGGCTCCAGGGACGGCCGGCGCCGCCCCATGATCCCCGGCGGCGGCGGCGCTGGCGCGCGCGCGTGACTTGCTGCGCGGCTTGCCCGCAGCGCGCGCCGCCGCCTTGTCGCGCTGTGCAGCGGTCGCGGCCTCGTGCTTGCGTCGGCGCCTGCAGCAGGCACATCCCTAACTCCAGCCATCCCCACCCTAGGTCCAAACATCTCGTGCACGGCCACGACTGTTGCTTCTAGGTAAACATATGCAACAGCCTGTGCATGTGCAGCCTGTGACATGACAGCTCAGATGGTTCAGACCACGCAGCAAGTTGCGCGCTAGGCTTGCCTCCTACAAGCATGCATGCATCCGCCAGACTCTGCACACGCAGGAGCGTTTTGCATGAGACGTTGCGCACCGGGCGTTGTGCTTGGCAAGCTGGTTGCGGCAGGAGCGGCGGATACCCTCGAAGCACGCACACCTCGTGGCAGCGCCCGCACTGCTGGCAGAAGCGCTGCGGCTTGCCGCGGTGCTCGAAGCTGGTCAGCTTCAGGTGCACCTCGCAGATGCGACAGCGCTGGTGGTACGTGCTCAGCGCGCTCAGCTCGCGCCCGCAGCTCTCCACCTGTGCACGCGTGCGCGGCCGCTGGGGAGCACTCCCGGGGGTACGCTGAGCTCGGCTGACACTGCTGCAGCCCAGGCTGTGAACAACTCTTAGAGCGACCCCCTGCGCCACTCTCTCAGGATGCCACACCACAACACATGTGTACGTTCCACCTGCTGAGCATGGTAGATACATGCGTCTCTCACTTCCTGGCCATGCACAGGATTCATCTGCCAGTGTGCATAAGCTGCCCAGGTCACCTGGCAGCGCGCGCGCTTCATAGGCGCCTCGCGCCGAACAGGCCGCCGCCGCGGCGACGCGCCGGAGCCGCTGCTGTCGGCCTCCGCCTCGGACAGCGCCTCCTCCTCCTCGTCATCCTCCCCCCCTCCCGTCCGCCCCGACCGCCCCGACGAGGCCTGCGGCCCCGAGTGGCCCCGGACCTGCCGCTTGTGCCGCATGGTAAGACGGCGGTCTGACGCATGCAGCCTTCACTTGCCAGCACACGGCGCACGTGCGCTGCCGGCTGGCATGTTGCAGGGTCGCTGTCAAACTGTCTGCAAGGAGCGTGAACCCCCGTGTTGCACACCCACAATGTCATCGGCCGAGCTACCTGCAGCAGTGACCCATATGCAGCGCTCCAAGCTCAAATGCAAGTACTGGGTATGATAAAGACTGCTCAAAACTCCCCACGCACCACCCCCCTTTTGAAGACGCGCAAAAGCACCAGGGCACTCCAAGCACTAGGGCACTACTAAATCTAAGATATCTTGATAACGGGGCTTGAATTGCTGGCACCTGCAGCGCTGCTGCCCGGGTTGGGCGCTCGCGCGCACTCGCCAGCGCAGCTGCAGCCACAGCTAATTGCCCTGCGCAAATTTCATAGAGTGCGCGTCAGAGCGGGAGCGCTCTGTGCATCAAGCACCCATAATTCATGGGTGCATGAAGTGGTAGGACTCGATCCAGGGAGACAGCCAAGCAGCAAGGCCAAGCTCAGACACGCCTTATCAGGCTACACTATTCTTCCAGCAGCCTTTTCCTCTTCGGTGCCATAGCTGACGCCCTGCCGCGGTGCACAGGAGCAACAAGCTGCATATTCTGCGCATCGCATTCTCACTGAGCACCTGAATTTCGCTGTATTATGTGCACTATATGGCCTTGGCAAATGTTTGTAGAGACACGGCGAGGTGCACAGCACGCACTGCTCGCCGGCGGCGGGGTGGCCCCCGCGCTGTCGCCGTCTAGCAGCGCTGCAGCGCGCGAGCGCTTTGGCACGCGCTGCCTGGCGTATGCAGCGCCGAGCATAGCGCCGCGGCGGGCGCTGTCAACATCCGGCTCGGGCGCAGGCGAGGCGCCGGCAGTGTCTGAGCTCCCCGGCACGTCCTGCAGGTGGCCCCAAGACCAGGCGCTGCCCAGATTCCAATGCAGATCGCTCCCTGTGCGCCGCGGCTAGGACGGTGGATGACAGAGATGGCGGGCAGACATGACAGAGCACAGCACTGCAAAGATTACTCCAGGCTGTTGCTCGTTGTGAACTGCGAGCCTTTGCTGCCGCGCTAACTGCAGGTTGGAAGTGCACAGAGCAGCGGACAGTGGCAGGAGCTGGCATGGAAGGCGGGGCAAACCTGGGTTCGGTATCAGCGCATGCTCGCTGCCCTCCTCTGGAGTGCTCTCCAGCATATTGCGCTCCGCGGCCTCAAGCGCCTGTCGCCGCCGTGAAGCGTGTGCAAGCGCTCGCCAGGCCCTGCGCAATATCTGCGCTAGGCACAGGGCTACTTCCTAGTGCCGCCGCTCTCTGACACTGCTGCGCGTCAATACGGCCAAGCCGGTGGCTCCCTGCACGCAAGAGAATGCCAAGGTCACACCTTGTCGGTGCGGTAACAAGCTAGAGGGCTACGCGGCAGCCGTGGATGCTCAGAGTGCTGCCGGATGTACGGCAACCACTGGTGTCTGCTGCAGGCAGTGTGAAATATAACTTAGGAGCTGCCGGGCAGCATGCACGGGGACCCCTTTGACGGGCTGTGCGTGTGCGCTGCACAGCCACGGGTTTCACAACACTGCTTCAGAGACTTGGCTGGAACGCACCAGTCCTGCTGAAAAGTTACAACAAATGCGACGTAGCCCCGCGCTGCTGCTGCCGACTTAGCAACGGTAGCAGCAGGCCGATTCTCTCCTTAGAGGGTTGATAGAAAAGATGAAGAGCCTCTCGGAGAGACGCAGGCTTTCCACAACTCTATTTGAATCAGACCAGCAGCAGGAGAGCTTGGAGAGCGAGACAGAGTCTGTATCGAACAAGCGCTGCGCTGTGACGTGATGCTTAAGGTGCACACGCGCACTGTCCTGCCTCGGCGCTCGCTTGTCTGCTGAGCTGAAAACTATGTGACGTGTTGCGTGTATGCCGCAGGCGTCACCGTACCTGGCAGGGAGCACCGCATGGCCGCGGTGCACATGCCGCAAAGCCGCACGCAGGAGGCCTGCAGTGCCAGCGCGCGCCGTGCTGGCAGTTGCGCCAGTGGACGTCTCCGCCAATAGCAGGACAGGCGGGGCGCAGACGTCGCCGCGCAAACTAATCATGATGCGGCACGCCCGCAACTGTGCCCTTGCTCGTCGCCCTGCTTGCAGCCCACGCACGCGCCAGCGTATCGAAGTCGTTGTGTGGGTTGCGGCAGGCACGCTGACAGCGAGGAGTCGGGGAGGGACACGCGCGACCATGACAGGCCGATCACGACGCAAGGCGCAGACAGCGCCCGAGCGGTGAGCACCGCCACTGCTTCGCCGCAGCCTCCTGTGCCGTGTGGTGCGGCGCCGGTAAGGCTCAGGCAGCACGCAAGGCATGGTCCGCTGTGCACAGAGGTCCGTCTGTTAACCACGCAAGCTCGGTGCGCGGCCGGGCCAGGTCGCGCAGAAGCTGGCGCGGCGCGGCTGGCTGTCGGACCTGATCATGAGCAGCAATTCGCTGCGCACGCGCCAGACGCTGCAGGCGATGGCGGAGGCCGCGGCCGCGTTCGGCGCGGCCGAGACGCACCTGCTCGGCAGCCTGTACACCGTCGCAGCGCTGGACGGGCAGACGCTAAAGCACCTGCAGGCGCGCCGGCCCGCCTGTCCTGGCGTGCTCACGGCTCGCTGGCCGGCTGGTTCGGGGGGCGCAGACACCTGCAGGCGGCGGCGCGGGCGCCAGAGATGGCTCTGAGCACGGCGGGGACGACCGGAGGGCGCCCAGACAGGGCTGCATGCGGAGCGTGTGCGCAAGGGCGAGCCGCGGGCGCGCAGGGGCTGGTGGCGGGCGCGGCGGACAGGGGGCGCTCCGCCGTGGAGTGCGTGCTGTGCCTGGGGCACAACAAGGGCATGGAGGAGGCGGCGTCGGACCTGGCGGTGCGCTCCGGCTCGGGGCGCTGCTGGGCTGGGTGGCCTGGCGCGCTATGCATGCTGGGCTATGCTTGCTGGGCTGTGTTTCGGGTGCGCATGATCTAGGGCGTCAGGTGAGAGCACGTGCAACACCGCGCATCGGGGTTGCGTACGGGTGTCACATGGTATAGCATTTGCTGTGCGGGGCCCGCCAGGGTCTTAGGTGTGGCGGCAGCGCAAGACGAGTGTGTATGACATGCTGGCTTTGAAGGCCTCCCCTTGTGTTTTTTTTTTCTGAGCGACAGAGCACATCCCTTGCTGGCATGCATCGATGCGTGCTGAGCATGCCACGGCGCGCGCGCCCGTGCAATGTCGAGCGCTGCCGGGCGCGCCGGGCCTCGCGCAGAAGGGTTTCCCGCGCGCGGCAGGGGTCCACCGTGCGGCTGGAGACAGCGCACGCGGCGCTGCTGGAGGGCGACGCGGCGAGCTGGGAGGACGCGCTGGCGCACGGCGCATCCTGCTGGCGCCTGGTCGCGATGGTTACGCCGGACGCATAGGGTCTGTGGGCTCTGCAGGGCTGCATAGGGTCTCTGGTGAACCCCGGCGCGCTCGCGCTTGGCACGCAGGAAGTGTGCAGGAGCTGCTGCCCGCGAGCTTTGCGGCTGTCTATTGCCGTCGGGCTGGCCTGCTCAGGCTGAGCAGCTAGGCCGGCCTCCTGCGTGTGTAGCATGGGTCATTCCACAGGCCGCCCTCCGACACCCGCATAGGAGGGTGTAGCATTTTCGGCAGCAGAGTCTGAAAGGATAGAAACCATGGCAGTAAAACGCACAGCGCATACAGTGTGGATGCGCCGCTGCTCTGCATGGACTGCACAACATGTGTCACCTCAGCATAATCCTGCACGACGATGGCAGCACGCATAAGGGCCAACATCCTGTCTCAAGCTCCTCATCTTTTTCTCAATCACGCATTCACTTGTCAGGACCAGATGTTCGCGAGGCAACAAGTCTCCTGTTCATGTGGCACAGTGCATACGTCAGCGCGAAGGCGCAGGGCAGGTGGCAAGCTGAAAGCAAGGTGCTGGCATGTCCCCGGGTCAGGCTCACCCACATCGTGCAAGCTCTGAGCACCGTGAGAGGCATGCGCAGGCAGTGCTTCATCACGTCAGGTGCAGCTAGTTCGGACATATGCGCCACCACGCGCTGCCTGCACCCACGTCCCTGCTCTGCGTGATGCATGCGCGCAGCCACTGTGCTGATCCCCAGAAGGCATGCAAGCCACATGGCGCTCAAGCGATTCTTTTGGGCGTACTACATCATGTCACGCGACTGCTGAAGCCTGTCAGCTGAGGGGGCGGACGCAGCTGCTCAGATGAAAGCCTCTGCACGACGGCATGGCCGCAGAACAGACGATGTGAACGTAACAGGACAGGGGCCAAGCGTGACACGCCTGCCCTGCCTCAGGCCGCGAGCGCCTCATGCTCAGTCGAAGCATGCTGGGCTTCGTTCTGAGCGTGCTGGGGCGCGAGGCCTGCAGCCTGGCCTGCCTGGCTCGGCTGCGCGGGCGCCGCAGCCCCGCTCGTCGCGTGGGCGCTCCCAGCAGCCCGGAGCGCGTCCATCGCTTGGCGCACCTGCCACGCGCACGCCTTCAGAGCCCGAGCGCACCTGGCAGGCACTCTAATACAATCAACTATGGTGTGACGCGCGCCGCAGCCCACAGAAGCGCACGCATGAGGTGTAGCAGCCATGCAGTGGACCTTGCAGCATGTCAGACGCTTGCCTGCATATGACGTGGCACATGACTCAGGCCAAGCTGCCTGGCAGCACGGCACGGGACGTTGCGCGCCGGCCGCTGAGTCACAAGCGCAACCAGGCTCTGCGGCAGCACCCCTGACAGCGAGCAGGAGCTGCAGGATAACCGTCGCGCAGCGCGATCGAACAGTGGCACGGGCGGCCACCTCAACGAACACGTCATACGGCCCCGGCACGGCGGAGACGCGCACGCAGCGTTTCTCCGTCTCGTAGCGCTCGACGACGGGCATGGTCGCCTGCGCATGCGCACACCGGCGCGCCGCGCTTAGACCAGGGTCGCATGCTGTTGTGTGGAGCTGCGCCCTATGTGACAGGCCGCCCGCGCATTGGGAGCAAGAGAGCACGTCCGGCTTGCACCTCCGGCCTGTCTGGCGCACAGTAACAGATGCAAGATCATGGACCGACCGCCAGTGCAGCTCAGCCGACGAGCAGGCGTGGATGGAGACGGCGGCGGGCCACGGCGCGCCCACCGCCGCCAGCACACCCGGCAGGCACCCGTGCTTGGTCTCAGGCTGAGGCACGGCATGGGCTCCGCCGCGCGCGCGCGCCTGGCGGAAGGTGGCCAGGCGCTTGCGGATGGTGGCCTCGTTGTCGTCGGAGCGCCCGGACGTCTTGCCGCGCTCCAGCAGCCGCGCCACCATCACATTCTCCGGGCACTCAAAGAACAGGCACAGCGCCGGCCGCTTCACGTCGCGCTCAAAGACCTCTGCCTGCCGGGGCCGCGCGCACACCAGCCTTTCATTGACGCTGGCAGGCCGGCCCCCTCATGCACAGATGCACCTGTCTGCCACGGTGATTGCATGCAGAGGCCTGCGCACTGTGCAGCACATCGCAATGATAGAAGGCCGCACGCACGTGGCTGCGCCCCTGTTCACCCCGCTCCAAGGACGCACCTGCTCCACGGCACGCGGGAAGCCGTCGATGAGAAAGCGCGCGCCGCCGCTGCGCAGCATGGCGCCGCGCAGCAGGCCGACCGTGACGCCGGTCGGCACCAGCGCCCCCTCCTTCATGGCCGCCTCCAGGTCCCTGAGCGCGCGCACAGCCGGGTCCGGCCTAGTTGTGGGGCGCTATGACAGAGAAAGTGGGACACTGGAATCGACAACGGCGTCCGTGCAGCTTGGCCGAAGCATGACGCTCTTCGAGCATCTGCGCAATGACAGGCCGAGAGAGCGTGGTGAGGTTGCGCATCAGCCGCGCTCTGGCACCTGCCCTGGCCCCTGCCTGGGCATGAATAGAGGAGGCACAGCAGCCGCGGCGAGCGCCCCGCGGCCCGCAGGGACATGACGCGCCCCCGGCAGGGCGGCAAACCCAGGAGCGAGCATGGCGATGAGCGTCTAGTTGATGCTCCTGCAACGCAGGGACTATGCAACGCACGCCACTAGCGGCACCTGCCCAGCGCGCTGCCGCTGGCGACCTCCGCGCGCAGCAGGTCGCCGGCCGACAGGTGCGCGTAGCCGTACTCCTCCACGATCTTGGCGCACTGCGCGCGCGGGCGGCCTGCCTCAGCCTCCCGCCGGCCGTATGACCGGGTGGCGAGTAGCACATGCGCACGGCCCACTGACTGGAGCGCGCACTGCGGGAGCCGCGGCTGAGCAGGCATGCCCGTTCGGTTGCAGCAGCCTCTGAACGGACAGCGCTGACTTTTTTGCACCGCACCAGCCAAGTACATGGACCCGCATGGGGGAGAGCGCTGATTATGGGAGTGGGGAACGCGCGCCTGCGTGCCCTTGCCGCTGCCCGGCCCGCCCAGGACAAACACGATGTGCACATCGGCCAGCGAGCGCGCCTCCTGCTCCGCCCGGCCCGGCTCTGCCGCGGTGGGCTCGCTGCTCGCAGCTGGCTGGTGGGGAGCCACGGTTGTCAAGGTCGTGCCCGCCGGCAGAGGGCTGGGGGTTGCTGACTGTGCTGCAGACGGGCCGCCTGCGTAAAGCGTAGCAGGCTCATGTGCGGCCGCCGCGGGGGCCGGAGCAGGGGCCGGTGCGGGCGCCTGCGCTGCCGGGCCTGTCCCTGCCGCCTCGGCAAGAGCACCGGCGGGCGCAACAGGTGCCGCCGCCGCGGCCTTTGCCGGAGGGGCGGCCACGGGCGCAGCAGGGCCCGCCACAGCCCTGGCCGGCGCTGCCGCTGCTGCAGCAGGCTTGGGGGCCGCCGGAGCCGCCCCGCTGCCCGGGCCCGCCGGAAGCGTCGCCGCGGGCTTGGAGGTAGGCGCTGGCACCGCGCGGCCACCACTGCTGCCGGCAGCAGCGGCGCTGGGCGCTGTAGGCTGCGCGGCAGCCGGGGGAGCGGGCGCCCCGCGCGTAGGCTTTGTCGGAGGTGCAGCCCGGGCCTCCACTACCTGCGGGGCAAAGGTCCAGTACTCGGCTCAGTGCCGGCCGGGCTGGCTGTTACACCCCAGCTTCTAGTGCAGGCAAGCCTTGTGCCTCAGAGGCAGCTGGCAGCAGATGCCCTTGAAGCCGTGTGGCACCGTACAGCGCTGTATATGTGCACCAGCTTAGCTGCGGGTAGTGTTATACCAGCAACAACACAGCCCGTTGAACCTGCCCCTAGAGCAGCGCTCACCTGGTCCTGCGGCTTTGACTTACCACAGCCCATGGCTCCTTGCAGCTCAAAGCCACCGCTAGAAAAGGCCAGCTGTCTGCAAAACGACACCAGGCTGCTTGGTGTCGCTATATATATGGTGTCGCTATACCCGTACTCGCGCTCGCAACGGCTACTCCATCCAGGTCAAGTTCAAAATTATATGAAATTAAGGCCGGGTACGACACATGCACTTCCGGCATGCATCTACACTGCTCTAAGCTGGTCAGCATGTACGATCTTACACAACATGCTCGACTCCTGTAACACAACACATACGTTTTAGCTAATGCTAGACATGGCCCCTACAGCACACAACATGTTCGACTCGTGTTTCCGCAACGCATGCATTTTAGCTAATGCTAGACATGGCCCCTACAGCACACAGCAGAGGCAGACCCACAGGCAGACCACTGGTGACATCGCAGAATACGTCGCAGCAACATATGTCCCTGCACTTGCTGCTCCGTCAAGCGGCGCTGCACCTCTCCCCCTTGCTCAAGGCTCGGCTGGCGCAGCCGCGCGCCGGGAGGGGTCCTGGGGCGCGCGGGGGGCCGGCGGCAGGGTGAGCGCCAGGTGTGCGTGGCCCTCGCGCGGCGCCTCGCGGCGCATGTAGGGAAAAACGCCAGAGATGAGGGACCTCAGCTTCTTCTTCTTTTCCGCGGTCTCCTCGAGCGCCCTCTGCCGCCCCGCACACATGCTCCTGCAGCACACTGGGAGGCACCAAGGTCCATGTCTTGCTCTCTGCTCGGATCCTGCTTCCCTGTTTCACAGGAGTCTCTGTTCTTTCAACCCACTCACAGCAGTGCTTTGGAGCGTCCACTCAGTTGCCATAGTATGACACTAACTCTGTGTTGACAACATCACGCACCTCATCCGCGGCAGCGTCCAGGCGAGCGCAGATGTCGCGCGGCAGGAGCGCGCGCTTGTAGTCGGAGCCCATGTGCACGGTGAGGCTGTACAGCGGCAGCGTCGTCGTGCTGAGCACCACCAGGTACACGGCATTGACGCACAGCGTCAGCTGCGCGCCCAGCGCACCGCCCAGTGACCAGCAAGATAATGATCAGCTGCAGCCACCGCAATCACAGTGCAGGCATACCAATCCCGTCTGTACAGCAACTTTCTCAGTCAAATAGCTCAGAACAACATGGGGTCACGGCTTGCCGGTGCTCGTGGTTCGCAAGCACTAGCAGCATGAAGCAACGCGTGACGGGAACAAGGCAAGAGACAGGCATGCATGAGCAAGGATGAGGTAGCTGACTTGACGCGCAGCCCACTTGCACAACTCCCAATGTGGCGGCTCTGCCGGGTCGCTCACCCACCAGGACAGGAACTGCGGGCCCTGGAACCCCGTGCGCGAGAAGAAGCAGGACGTCGGCCCAAACATGGCGGCGAAGTAGATGGAGTTGCTGAATACGAAGGACACGAAGAACAGCAGCCCCTTGATGACCGGCCGGAAGAGCCACGGCCGCCCCAGCCAGAAAGTGCTCTGCGCGCGCACAGCTCGTCGCTGGCCGCATTGCCCTGCTACAAGACCTGCGCAAGTTCAGCACTTGTAGGTGACTGCAGGCAGACCAATACAAGACGCAAGGTGCAACTATAAGGCCACTCACATGCCATCTGACTTTATAGGCACCCAGGCGGGTGAATACAATCAGTGAAAGGGCATCTCTGTGGCACTCGGAACACATGGCGTGGGCATGTTCTTGACAGCACAGTGCACAAGACTTGCTATGAGGAAAGGCAACAACACGGCAAGGGAGGCCGCCGCACCGGCTTGAGCGTGTGCACGCGGCCGCCGCGCGTCACATAGCGCACCACCCACACGAGCTTGGTGTTGATGATGAACAGCAGCGCGCCCGAGACGATGGTGAACACCCAGACGCACCAGCCTGACGCGGCACCCCTGGGTCAGCCGCCGGGCACCAGGCAACCCGCGGCTCGGCATGGTGCACGTCGAGCACATGCAGCCAACCAGCCGCACAGCGCAAGGGCTGTTTTAGCATGATGGTGAGGGTCTGCAGAGATACTACAGAGCGTAGCCCCACCGATGGCTGCAGACAGGACGATGAAGAGGACCAGGAAGATCCACATGACCAGGCCGAGGCCGACCATGTGACTGTAGTCGTCCTCCTGGGCGCCAGCCGCAAAACGGCATCAGCCTCTCTGCTGTCGCCTTGTCTGCACAGCCTCTTATCCACGCTCTCAGGAAGAGGCCCGGGAGGAGACACAGGCCGTACACCGACAGGAGCACACACACATCGCCTGCTTCCGGACTGCACAGCGCAGCTGCAACAATCGGATCACCTTGTGGATGGGAGAATGCCTGTCGCTCACAGTGCAACCCACATCCCTAATATGCACAGAAGAGTGGATGCACCATGCTCAGCTCCATGTACTGCATGAAGTCAAATGGCAGCTGCGCGTCCAGCCGGTGTGTGAAGTACCTGCGATGCGAGCGGTCTTGTTGAGCGCGGCTCTTGCCTGGAAAGATCTGCCGAACGGCTCTTGCCTGGAAAGATCTGCCACAGCACAGTGAAGTGACACACGCAGCATGCTTAGGCTTTAACGCGGGAAGGAACGTAAGAAGGGCTATCGCTCCCGGACGGAACTCCTTGAACGAGGCTGGTGTGGAGACCTGGAAGGGGAGGGACTGGGAGCAAGGCTGGTAGATATCAGGGACTCTCGCCACACGTACTGGGGCCATGCGCCCCGCACCAGGAGGCGCGCATGAGGTGAAACTCCTCGCGCCGCACGATGTTGCAGGTAAACTGGCGCGCCACGCACAGCGCCAGCTCGCGCAGGCGCCCCAGCAGCGGCCGGCGGATGCGCTCGGGCCTAGCCCCAGCATCAGCCCATGTGCAATGGGTCCAATGGCATCCCAATTGAACGCAGCCACTGGTGTATGTTCTGTGGCGGCAGGGAACGCACTGATGGGTACACCACCTGCAGCAGGCTCCGCTGGCCTCTCAAGTGCCAGTCCGGCACGTAGCTGAGCCACAGGCCGCAGCACAAGCTTGCCCCGCACTGAGCATGTTCCCATCCGGTACACGAGGCAGCATGCGCATGCGGTGCCTAACGAGCAGAAAGTACAGCTACACCGATGCCACTCGTCACGCAATCACACGGTTGGGTGGTTCACCTGCCGCGCCAGCGGCGCGCGCTGGGCATGAGGACGCGCCGCGAGGACAGGTGCTGCCGCAGCTTGCTGCCGCCCGCGACATGTCGCGCTGGAGCAGGCGCCGACCCCTGTGGGCGCGCACAAGGCATGGTGAGTGGCACTGTTCGACTTGACTTGGTGCCGCTGGAAAAGACGCAACAGAGAATTGTAGTACACAGCTCCATCAGCAGTGGGTTCAGCAATGCAGCACGCCACCGCACGCGAACGCGAGTGCGCTCAAACACGTGGCACCGGATGCCTAGTGTGCCGAGCTCCCGAAGAGCAAGCATGGTAGAGAGCCGGCAGCCATCAACACCAAACAGGCGGATCGCGATACACAGGCGCCAGCGCACCTCCTTCCCCTCAAACGCCCTCCCTTCCTCGAGCTCCACCATCTCCTTGGACTTGAGCGCAGACCGCAGCGCAGGCTTATCCGGCGGAGCGCCCTTCCCAGCATCAGCCAGCGCGGCGCTTGCGGCAGCCGCAGGCACTGCTCCAGGCAATGCCTCCTTAGTCACATCTGCAGCGCGCAGCAACATCCTTGACACACTAGAAATATCATTTGCCATGCAAAGGGTACAGAACCTGGCACCATGCAAACGGTACAGAACCTGGCATTGCTTCCAGTATGCTGTCCCATGTCGACATGGCGATGCGACCACGGAACAATGGTTGCACAAGCAAGAAACACACCTGTGGCGGTGTTGAGAGGGAGCCGCGAGCGCGCGCGCGCATGAGGCATGCAACACCTGTCTGAGATGCTGCATCCCCATTGCCACCCTTGCTCAGCAGCTCAGCGCTCCAGGCGCTCGCGTGCCGCTGATGCGGGCGCACTGCCGGTGCCACCCTGCTCAGCAGCGGAATGCTCAAGGCACCTGCGTGCCGCTGACGCGGGCGCGGCGCGCGCAGCCTGGGCATGGAGCCGCTCGTGACGCTGCACCACTTTGTCCACCCACAGTGGTTTGAGGCGCTGGGCGCCTTTGAGCGGGAAGAGAACATCGGGCTGTTCCTGGACTGGTGCCGCGTGGCCTTCAGGTGCGCGCTCGCCACCGTGGAGTCTCCTCAACCCTGGGCCCGGCTCCTGCTCGAAGCCACAGGTCGTCTACTACCGCAGCGGGGTCCACCGCAGCGGGGGCAGGTTTTGTGACGGCAGCACAGCGCTGGTTAGGAGGCTCTTGCTGAAAGCACATGAGATGCGCCAGCATGCGCGTTGTGTGTTGCGCACTTGCGACCCGACTGCGGCGTTGGCACCCCCAGGCAGCGCAGCCGCTTGATTTGCTTCGCCCACCCGCCCTCCCTGACCACTTTCCAGCCGCACGGCCTGGGTGCTGCCGCTGTTCGCGCGGGCATGCCCCAGTGGTGACACGGAGTCATGCGGGGGTGCGCGCAGCGCGTTCGGCGGCAAGGTGCGCTCGTGGTGCACGTTCAACGAGCCGGGCGTTTACACCTTCTCCGGCTACTGCATGGGCGGCTTCCCGCCCGGCCGCGTGCTGGCCCTGCGCACGGCCGGGCGCGTGCTGAAGCACATGCTCATCGCGCACGCCGACGCC
>JAABUY010004896.1_pt1 | contig 13751 bp, 12 predicted proteins | sample 5560271 | NCBI WGS metagenome assembly JAABUY01 (sample SAMN10711886, study PRJNA513374) | rock metagenome | isolation source: Antarctica rocks | place: Antarctica: Victoria Land, University Valley
CGAGGCTGATGTGGTCGCTGACACGAACGCCGGCTGGAAGGCCGGCAGGAACACGCGCCATCGCTGTCGATCCTAGAAAACCCGACCCGTGATATAGGGCGCCTACAAGCCTAAATGAACGGTATTGTCCCTAGCCTACATTTGTGCCGCAATATAGGTCCCAATTATATTCGGAGAAGCAATGGCGTCCTTCAACTTCGATCCGCAACAAGGCAGGTTTCGGCCCGCACGTTGGACCCTATGAGTTGAGACCCGCTCTCGCTGCAGCAGGATGAGTTCGCCTGCCGTCCGATCCGGAGACGGTGATCCGCCCCGACACATTCCTGATCGCTCGGAGCCGATTGCGGAATTAGCGGTTATCACAACCCCGCCGACGCCATCAGACAACCCCATCAAGTTCGTTGTAAAACCGACTCAAGAAGAGTGTTGCCCAAGCGCATCCACAATGAATAGGGTCGACTGACCACTCCTCAACCGTAGAGTGAGGACTGAACGATCATGGATTTCTCATTGTCGGAGGACGTCCACGACCGCTGGAACGATTCCGAGTACACTAAGGCCACAAAGAAATCCATCGCAGCTTGGCAGACCGATAAGCCCGGCGTTTTCTCATACATGCTTGGGCTAGCGGCCGCCCCCCTTTCCTGGGCAGTTCACCTACTGATACCTAGTAGTACAATCCAGGGAGCACTAACCGGGATTGACTGGTGCACAAAGCAAAGCCTCTCGGGGCAGTCCGCGACGGATTCGGTAAGCGCTCCGAGGAAAACGACTGGCAGTTGAGGCCCTGGCCGAACGCAGTGCGCGTGAAATGACTCAGACCTGGCTAGCACTACAACTTGATCGCTAAACGTCCAGGTTCGCCACCTTCAGCGCGTTCCCCACGATAAAATCCCGTCGTGGCTCCACGACGTCGCCCATTAGCGTCGAAAACACCTGAGCCGCGTCCTCCACGTCGCCGACCTTCACCTGCAAAAGCGTGCGGACCTGCGGGTCTAGCGTGGTCTTCCAGAGCTGGTCGGGGTTCATCTCGCCCAGGCCCTTGAAGCGCTGAATGGACAGGCCCTTGCGGCCCTGCGCCAGGATGCGGCCAAATGCGGTGGCCGGGCCGGGAACCCGCACCTCAGCCTTGTCCAGCGCCAGGGTCGCAGGCTCGGCAAAACGGCTCGCCAGCGCCTGGGTCCGGTCCGCCAGCCAACGCGTCTCGACGCTGCGAAGGCTGCCGCTATCGATGCTATACCGCTCGGCGACGCCACGGACGACACGCGCGAGGTGGAGGCCGCGATCATCCGCCCAGGCCTTCCAGGTGCGCTCGTTCACCAGCGAGACGGCATTCAGCCGTTGCACCAAGTCGTTGCTCACCGCCATGGTCCGGGCCGCATCGGCCGTCAGCGCGCCCACGATGGCCGCCTGTTCCAGCAGCCAAGTCGGCACCGAGGTGGCGAGCCGGCGCAGGTTGCCCGCCGCCTCCCGCAGCCAGGCGAGCTCCGCCGCCATTTCGTCGCCCTGGAACACGCGGCCGTCGGCATAAACCAGCCGCGCTTCGGCGAGCGCCTTGTCCAGCAGGAAGTCCTCCAGCGTCTGGTCGTTCTTCAAGTAACGTTCGTCATTGCCGCGCTTCGCCCGATACAGCGGCGGCTGCGCAATATACAGGTGGCCGCGCTCGATAAGCTCCGGCATCTGACGGAAGAAGAACGTCAGCAACAATGTACGGATATGACTGCCGTCGACGTCGGCGTCCGTCATGATGTTGATGCGGTGATACCGCAGCTTCCGCACGTCGAAGCCGCCTTGCTCCGGCTCGCCGCGGCCGATGCCGGTCCCGAGCGCCGTAATCAGGGTGCCGATCTCGGCGCTGCCCAGCATGCGGTCGAACCGCGCGCGCTCGACGTTGAGGATCTTGCCCTTCAGCGGCAGGATCGCCTGGAACTTGCGGTCGCGGCCCTGCTTCGCCGAGCCACCGGCGCTGTCGCCCTCGACGATGAAGATTTCGCACTTGCTGGGATCGCGTTCCTGGCAATCCGCCAGCTTTCCCGGCAGCGTGCTGACGTCCAGCACGCCCTTGCGCCGGGTGAGCTCGCGTGCCTTGCGCGCCGCTTCCCGTGCGGATGCCGCGTCCATCACCTTCTGGATGATCGACTTGGCCTCTTTCGGATGCGTCTCGAACCAATGGGACACCGTGTCGGCCACCGCCGCCTGCACCACCGGCTGCACCTCCGAGCTCACCAGCTTGTCCTTGGTCTGGCTGCTGAACTTCGGGTCCGGCACCTTGACCGACAGCACCGCTGTCATACCCTCCCGCATGTCGTCGCCCACCAGGTCGAGCTTTTCTTTCTTGCCCATCCCCTCGGCGTACTTCGTCACCACGCGGGTCAGCGCCTGGCGGAAGCCGGCCAGATGGGTGCCGCCATCACGCTGCGGGATGTTGTTGGTGAAGCACAGCATCGTCTCGTGAAAGCTATCGTTCCAGGTCAGCGCGAACTCGACGCGGATGCCGATCTGGCTCTCGTCGGTCGTGACCGAGATCGGCTGCGACACCACGGGCGTCTTGCTGCGGTCCAGCCAGGCCACGAATGCCTCCAGACCGCCGTCATACTTGAATTGCGTTTCCTGCGCCGGCGCATGCCGCTCATCACGCAGCACGATCGCCAGGCCCGAATTTAGGAAGGCGAGCTCGCGCAACCGGCGCTCCAAAATGGCGAAGTCGAACTCGACCTTGGTGAATGTACCTGTGCTGGGCTTGAAGCAAACCTCGGTGCCGCTCGGCTTGCCCGACGGCCCGATGATCCGCAGCGGCTCGGTCGTTTCCCCATGCTCGAAGCGAATGAAGTGCTCGAGCCCATTGCGCCAGATCCGCACCTCCATCCACTGCGACAGCGCGTTCACCACCGCGGCGCCGACGCCGTGCAGGCCGCCCGATACCTTGTAGCTGTTCTGGTTGAACTTGCCGCCAGCGTGCAGCCGGGTCAGCACGACCTCGGCGGCGCTCACGCCCTCCTCCAGATGGATGTCCGTCGGGATGCCGCGGCCGTCGTCGCGCACGGTCACGCTGCCATCGCCGTTCAGCGTCAGCTCGCAGCGCGTGGCGAACCCGGCCTGCGCCTCATCGACGGCGTTGTCGATGATTTCGAACGCCATGTGATGCAGGCCGGAGCCGTCGTCGGTGTCGCCGATATACATGCCAGGACGCTTGCGCACCGCCTCCAGCCCTTTCAGGACGGAGATCGAGGCGGCGTCATAGGCCTCAGGCTCAAGGTTCGGCGCGACGTTCTCGGACATGCCGATGGGAGACTCCAAAATAGGGCGTGATCAGGGAACAATATAGCTACTTCAGCGGTGAATAGACAGGCCCAGACCCTATGAAATCACTGGAAAAGCCGGGTGCGGGCGCAACGTGTCGCCGCCGGTCTGCAAGCCCTCGGCCAGGCCGCGAAGGGCAGCGAACGGTTCTGGATCGGTGCCGGTCAGCAGCACCTGGGCGCCGAGGCCAGCCAGCGCGTCCCACAGCGCTGCCCGGCGATCCGAATCGAGGTGCACGGCCGGTTCGTCGAGCAGCAGCAAGGGCGCGTCGCCACGGGCGTCGGCCATCAGGGCGGCGTGGCCGAGCACCACGCCGATCAGCAGCGCCTTCTGTTGGCCGGTGCTGGCCAACGCCGCCGACAAACCGCTCGCGGCGTCGGACAGCAGCATGTCTGCCCGGTGCGCCCCCTGTGCCGCCGCCCCGGCTGCCGCGTCGCGCCCACGGTCGTCGGCCAGGGCAGCCCGCAGCCCGTCCTCCACAGCCAGCGCCGGCTGGATGGCCAAACGGTTCGCAATCGCGTCGGATAAGGCGAGCTGCGCCACCGGAAACCGCCCAGCAGCGCCGCCTGCCAGCACTGCGTTCAGCCGCGTCACCAGGCCAGCGCGCGCGGCGGTGACAGCCACGGCGTGCCGGGCCATGCTGTCCTCCACGCCAGCCAGCCATGCGGGATCGGCGCCGCCGCCTGCCAACAGCCGGTTTCGGCTGGCCATGGCGGTCTCGTAGGCAGACACCTCGCGCGCGTGGCCGGGTTCCAGCGCCCAGACCAGCCGGTCGAGGAAGCGGCGCCGGCCCGATGCGCCTTCTTGAAACAATCGATCCATCTGCGGGGTCAGCCAAACGGTCGCGATCACCGCGGCGACCTCGGCCTGGTTGCGCGGCGGTGCACCGTTCAGGCGAAACACCCGGCGGTCGGACGCGCCCTCGGGCGCGGTTCCAGTACCAAGGTCGGCCTCTGTCCCATCCCGCGACACGCGCGCGGCCACGCCCCAGCGGCCCGGTGCATCCGGCGCTTGCCGCGCCAAGTCCGCCATCCGCGCCCCGCGCAGGCCGCGACCCGGCTGCAGCAGCGATATCGCCTCCAGCAGGTTGGTCTTGCCGGACCCGTTTGGACCCGTCACCACGGCGATGCGCGCGGCCGGACGCCACGTCAGGCCCGGATAGTTGCGGAATTGCGTAAGCGCCAGGCGCGTGAGCCGCAGCAACCGCTACCTATAGCGATATCGGTTCAGATGGCTTCATCTGAAGCGAGGTTTTGCGTTCTTCACAATGACCTAGACACGCATCGGCATCAGCACATACAGCGCGCTTGCGTCACCCGCGTCGCGCACGATCGTCGGTGCCGAGCCGTCGGAGAAATAGAATTCGACGTGGTCGGAGATCTGGTCGGTGATGTCGTTAAGGTAGCGCGCCTGGAAGCCGATCTCCAGCGGGCCCGAAGAGTACTGCACCCGGTCGCCGTCTAGCTCCTCGCTGGCGGTGCCTTGCTCGGGGCTCGCGGCCGACAGCGTCAGGACGTCGCGGTCCAGCGCCATCTTCACCGGGCGCGACCGCTCGCTGCTGATTGCGGCCACGCGGGCAACGGCGTCCGAAAAATCCTTCTTGCCGACGCGCAGGACCTTATCGTTGTCCTTCGGGATCACCCGCTCGTATTCCGGGAAGGTGCCGTCGATCAGCTTGCTCGTGAGCGTGATCGGCCCGGCCTTGAACTGGATGCGCGTGTCGGACAGGCCGACCTCGACCTCGCCGCTCTCCTCGTCCAGCAGCTTGCGAAGTTCGGCCACGGTCTTACGCGGAATGATGACGCCGGGCATTCCGGTGGCGCCGTCGGGAATGGGCTCTTCGACCCGCGCCAGCCGGTGACCGTCGGTTGCGACTGCCCGCAACACCCAGCTTCCGTCGCTTTCGACCGCGTGCAGATAGATGCCGTTCAGGTAATACCGGGTTTCCTCCGTGCTAATGGCGAACCGGGTGCGGTCGATCAGGCCGCGCAGCGCCAAGCCCGAGAGCTGGAAGCGATGCGGCAGCTGCCCGGCCGTCATGCTGGGGAAATCGTCGGTCGGCAGCGTGACCAGGCTGGTGCTGTAGCGCCCGGCGCGAAGCGTGAGCTGCGCGCCCTTCTTCGCCATCTCGATCTCGATCTCGGCGCCCTCGGGCAGCTTGCGCACGATCTCATACAAGGTGGCGGCCGGTGCGGTTGTGGCGCCGTCGCGGGAAACGTTGGCCGCGACCTCCTCGACGATGGCGATCTCCATGTCGGTCGCTGTGAAGCTGAGCGTGCCGCCCTTGGCGACGATCAGGGCGTTGGCCAGGATGGGAATGGTATTGCGCTTCTCGGCGACGCTCTGGATATGGGCCAGCGCCTTCAGCAGCGTCGCGCGTTCGGCCTTGAACTTCATGGGACCATTCCTGTTGAGCGCGGACGCTGGCACCGCGGCAGTCCAGTGTATCTGAAATAGATACACTAGGGAACAGTCACGCTCAGCTTTCCAGCATGCGCCGCAGCAGCTCGACACGCTCGCCGAAATCCGCGTCCTGCTCGATCAGCTCCGTCACCCGGCTCACGGCGTGCATCACAGTCGTATGGTCGCGGTTGCCGAACTTGCGGCCGATCTCGGGCAGCGACCGGCTGGTGAGCTGTTTTGCCAAATACATCGCGACCTGCCGAGGACGAGCCACAGCACGGGCCCGGCGCGCGCTGCTCATATCGGCGAGGCGGATGTTCCAGTGCTCGGCGACGCGCTTCTGGATCTCCTCGATCGTCACTCGGCGATCATGCGCCTTCAGGATGTCGTGCAGCACCTCCTGCGTGCTTTCCAGCGTGATCGGCCGGCCGAACAGGTTGGCGTGGGCGATCAGCCGGTTGAGGCTGCCCTCCAGCTCGCGGACGTTGCTGGTGATCTTATGGGCCAGGAACTCCAGCACCTTTGGCGGCACCTCCGCCTCGGCCCGCGCCGCCTTGGCCTCCAGGATGGAAATCCGCAGCTCGAAGGTCGTCGCGTGCAGGTCGGCGACCATGCCGCAGCCGAGCCGGGTGCGCAGCCGGTCCTCCAAGCCCGACAGGTCCGAGGGCGATTTATCGGCCGACACCACGATCTGCTTGCCGGCGTCAACCAGCGCGTTGAACGTGTGGAAAAATTCTTCCTGCGTGTTGTCCTTGCCAATCAGGAATTGCAGGTCGTCGACCATCAGCACGTCCACGCTGCGGAGCTGCTCTTTGAACTCCATGGTGGATTGGCTGCGTATGGCCGCGATGAACCGATACATGAATTTCTCGGCCGACATGTATGCGACCTGGATCGGCGCCGTGTCGCGCCTGGACAGTTCGAGTCCGATCGCATGCATCAGGTGCGTCTTGCCCAGGCCGACGCCGCCATACAGGAACAACGGGTTGAAACCGGGGCTCGACGGCCGCTCCGCCACACGGCGGGCACAGGCATAGGCGAACTCGTTCGGCTTGCCGACGACGAAGCTGTCGAATTCGAACCGTGTGTCGAGCGGGGCAGCCATCTCCGGCCGGGCTGCCTCGGGCCTGGCATCCGGGCGGTCAGTGGATCGCGGCGCCGCGCCAGCAACCTCCGTGCCCGTCACGGCTGGCGCCGCCTCATCGCTGTCCGCAAGCAAAGTAGAAGCAGCCCCAACGCCGCCCACCCGAATGTCCACCCGGCGGATGCGCTTGTTCTCCGTTTGCCAGAGTGCATTCAGCTTGTCCGCATAGTGGCCGCGCACCCAGTCCCGCAGGAACCGGGTCGGCAGGTGCACCGTCACCTCGTCGCCGTCGACGCCGCCGAACGAGATTTGCCGAAGCCAGGTGCGAAATTCGACCTCGCCGACCTCTTGCTGCAGGCGATGGCGGACGCGGGACCACTGTCCCTTAAGCTGCTCGGCCGTTTCGCTGCGCAGGGCACGGTCCATGTCGGGTGGAAGGCCATCCAAGGTGGCCGTCGTATCTTTCGCTTTGCCCGGATTGAGATCCATCGATACCTGCCTGCATTCAACGGCACGAAGCCGCAGCGAGAACAAAATTGGCCTGTCGCCGCGACCGAAGCCGCAGGGGTCCGAATGGGGACAGTCATCTCCCGACGACCAGTCTCATGGACTAGGTGAAAATGCCCGAGGAAGCAATAAAAAACTGTGTCGTTAGGAAGTCACATAGTAAAAATAAGAAAAGCGGACACGCAAAAGTGCCCGCTTTCATTCAATTCAACGCTGAATGTTATGCGGGCGAACCCGCAACACAACCCTTAGACGCCAGCAAGCGCCTTTATGCGCGCAGCAAGACGCGAAATCTTGCGTGAGACCGTGTTCAAATGGATCACGCCCTTGCCAGCCGCACGCTGCATCTCCGGCTGCGCAACCCGAAGCGCCTCCGCAGCAGCAGCCTTATCGCCCGATGCGCACGCGACCTCGACCTTTTTTACGAACGTTCGCATCCGGCTTTTGCGGGCCTGGTTGCGCAGCGTGCGCTTTGCAGTCTGACGGATGCGCTTACGCGCGGATGCGGTGTTCGCCATGGACCTATTTCACTTAAGCATTGCAATGCGAAGGCACGACAGGCGCGCCGGAGGCCGACGTTTTATGTAGCCGGGCATTCCAAGTCAAGCGTGACGGACCTATTACAAATATGCGGCGGCGCGGTTGCATGGGCCTCGCCTTTGTGATCTCGGATCAGCCCCGAATGGCCATTAACCATGCCCGCTAAACGCCGGTTTACGCTTCTCGGCAAAGGCTGCCATGCCTTCCCGCTGATCCGGGGTGCCGAACAGCGACAAAAACAGCGCACGCTCGGCCCTTACGCCTTCGGTGAGCGTCGTCTCGAACGCCGCATTGACGGCGCGCTTCGCCATCGCGGTCGCCACTGGCGACTGTGCAGCGATTTTTTCGGCGATCTTCAGCGCCTCCGTCACCAGCTCGGCACCGGGGAAGACACGGCTGACCAGGTTGCAGCGTTCCGCTTCGCCAGCGTCCATCATACGGCCGGTGAGGCACAGGTCCATCGCCTTCGACTTGCCGACCGCCCGCGTCAGGCGCTGGGTGCCGCCCGCCCCGGGGATAACGCCGAGGTTGATCTCCGGCTGCCCGAACCGCGCGCCGTCGCCGGCCAGGATCATGTCGCACATCATCGCAAGCTCACAGCCGCCGCCGAGCGCGAAGCCGTTCACCGCCGCGATCACGGGCTTGCGGACCCGCAGCACCGTCTCCCAACGTGCGCCGATGAAGTCGTGCAGGAACACGTCGGGATAGTTGCGATCCCTCATCTCCTTGATATCGGCGCCGGCAGCGAACGCCTTGTCCGACCCGGTCAGCACGATCGCCCCAATCGCCGGGTCCGCGTCGAACGCCAGCAACTGGCCGCCTAGTTCCTCCATCAGCTCGTCGCACAGCGCGTTCAGCGCCTGCGGCCGGTTCAGCCGGATCAGGCCGACCCGGCCATGCGTCTCGACCAAAATCATCTCGGACATGGACATCTCCTTGAGGTGCAGCGATCTAGATCAGGCCTGCAGCCGCGGGCAATAGAACGTGCTGCGGCCGGACTGCACGACGCGCGCGACGCCGGGGCAGGGCGGCCCCGGGCACTGGTCGCAGCGCTCGCCTTCGCGGCCATAAACGCGCCAGGCGTGCTGGAAGTAGCCGAACTCGCCGTCGGGCTGCACATAGTCCCGCAGCGAGGACCCGCCGGCGGCGATCGCCTCCAGCAGGGTCGCCTTGATCTCGGACACGAGCCGGACCGCCTGCGCGTGCGTCACTTCGCCAGCGAGCCGGCTGGGCGCGATGCCGGCCCGGAACATCGCCTCGCATACGTAGATGTTGCCCAGGCCCGCCACCACCCGCTGGTCCAGCAGCGCGGCCTTGATAGGCGTGCGCCGCCCGGCCAGCGCCCGGGACAGCACGGCACCGTCGAACGCGTCGTCCAGCGGCTCCGGTCCCAGCCCGGCCAGCAGGCGGTGCGCGTCCTCCGCCGCCGTCGGCACCAAGTCGATCGAGCCGAACCGCCGCGGGTCGACGAAGCCGACCAGCCAGCCGTCATCCGTTTCCAGCTCGACATGCTCATGCAGGGTCGCTGCGTTCGAGCCGTGCTGACGGATCAGCATACGCCCGGACATGCCGAGGTGCAGCAGCACGCTCATGCCGCTCCCGCCGCCAACCGGCTCCAGCCGCATCAGGATGTACTTTGCCCGGCGCCGGAATCCCGACACCCGGGCCCCGGTCAGCACGGCCGCCAGAGTCGGCGGCAGCGGCCAGCGCAGGTCGGGCCGGCGCACCTCGGCGCGGCGGATCACCCGTCCCTCAAGCCGTGCCTGCAGGCCGCGCATCACGGTTTCGACTTCAGGGAGTTCCGGCATCGCTGCCGCGCACGCTATATGCTGGACCCATGAGCAGCAATCCCGAGACCGACTTCGGCTTTCAAAGCGTTCCCGTGGCCGACAAGAAGCCCATGGTCCGCGCGGTGTTCGACAGCGTGGCGCCGCGCTACGACCTGATGAACGACCTGATGTCGCTCGGCGTCCACCGGCTATGGAAGCGCGAATTCATCGCTGGTCTGGAGCCGCGGCCCGGCCGAACCCTGCTCGACCTCGCGGGCGGCACCGGAGACATCGCATTCGGCTGGCGCGCCCGGGGCGGCGGGCCGGTGTGGCTCACCGACATAAACCCCTCGATGCTCGCGGAGGCGCGCAAGCGGCCGAACGACGGTGGCGTGTCGTTCCTGGTGGTGGATGCGGAGGCGATCCCGCTGCCTGACCGCTCGGCGGACCGGGTCAGCATCGCGTTCGGCTTGCGCAACTGCACGGACAAGCCAGCCGTGCTGGCTGAGGCGCGCCGCGTGCTCAAGCCCGGCGGGCAGTTCCATTGCCTTGAGTTCTCCCGCGTCCAGGTCGCCGCCTTGGCGCCGGCCTATGACGCCTGGTCGTTTCAGGTGCTGCCCCGGCTGGGCCGCGCCGTGGCCGGGGACGCGGACAGCTATCAATATTTGGCCGAGAGCATCCGGACCTTCCCAGACCAGGAGGCGCTCGCGGCCATGATGCGGGCGGCTGGCTTGTCGCGCGTGCGGCACCGCAACCTCACCGGCGGGATCGCGGCGATCCACACGGGCTGGCGGCTGTGAGCCGCATTCTCCTGATCGTCAGCGGCGGCATCGCGGCCTACAAAGCGCTGGAGCTGGTGCGGCTGCTGCGGCGTGACGGCGTCGGGGTCACGTCCGTGCTGACCGACGGCGGCGCGCAGTTCGTGACTCCGCTCAGCCTGCAGGCGCTGACCGAGGAGAAGGTTTATTCGAGCCTATGGTCGCTCACCGACGAGAGCGAGATGGGCCACATCCAGCTTTCCCGCGCCGCCGATCTGCTGGTGGTGGCGCCGGCGAGCGCCAACATCCTAGCCAAGATGGCGGCTGGATTGACCGACGACCTGGCCAGCACCGTGCTGCTGGCGACCGACAAGCCGGTGCTGGTGGCACCCGCCATGAATGTCCGCATGTGGACCCATCCGGCGACGGTTGCCGCGATGGCGACGCTTCGCGGCCGCGGTGTTCACGTCGTCGGTCCCGAGGAGGGCGCGATGGCCTGCAACGAGTACGGCTTTGGCCGCCTGGCCGAGCCCGCCGCCATCCAGGCTGCGATCCGTAGCTTGCTGCATCATGCCAGTCTGCATCACGCCAGTCCCGCGGCGGCGCGTCCCTTGGCGGGCCGGCACGCGCTGGTGACCAGCGGGCCGACGCACGAGCCGATCGACCCGGTCCGCTACCTTGCCAACCGCAGCAGCGGCCGCCAAGGGCACGCCATCGCCGCCGCGCTGGCCGGCTTGGGCGCGCGCGTGACCTTGGTGACCGGCCCGGTCGGCGTTCCGGACCCCCCCGGTGCTACGGTGCACCGGGTCGAAACGGCGGAGCAGATGCTGGCCGCCTGCATGGCGGCGTTCCCGGCGGACGTGGCGGTCTGCGCTGCCGCGGTCGCCGATTGGCGTGTGGCGGCCCAGTCCAGCACCAAGATCAAGAAGACGCCCGGCGGAGTGCCGCCGACCCTGACGCTGATGCCAAATCCGGATATTCTCGCGACTCTCGCTACCGCTGGCCCGGCCCGGCCCCGCCTCGTCGTCGGATTTGCCGCCGAAACGGACGACGTGCTGGACCACGCGCAGGCCAAGCGCACGCGGAAGGGCTGCGACTGGATCATCGCGAACGACGTGCGGCCTGAGACCGGCATTATGGGCGGCGAGCTGAACGAGGTGTATCTGGTCACCGCCAGCGGCGTCGAGGCGTGGCCCCGGCTGCCGAAATCCGAGGTCGCCGGGCGGCTTGCGCAACGTATCGCTGAAGCGCTGGACGTCGCTGAGGCGCTGGCGTGACCGCGCCCATCGTGCGGTTCCGCCGGCTGGACGGCAACCCCGACCTGCCGATTCCAAATTATGCGACCGCAGGAGCCGCCGGCTTCGACCTGCGCGCCGCCGTTGCAGCGGATGCGCCGGCAGTGCTCGCCGCGGGGGAACGCATGCTGGTGCCCATCGGCTTCGCCTGTGCCGTGCCGCATGGCTATGAGATGCAGGTCCGGCCACGATCGGGCCTCGCCGCCAGATACGGCATCGGCATCGTGAACAGCCCCGGTACGGTCGACAGCGACTACCGCGGGCCGCTTTTGGTTTGCCTGATCAATCTCGGGACCGAGCCGTTCACTATCAACCGTGGCGACCGCATCGCGCAGGCGGTGGTGGCCCCAGCGCCTCAGTTCACGCTGACCGAGGTTGACGAACTCGACGGCACGACGCGCGGCGAAGGCGGGTTCGGGTCGACCGGCGTTTCGTAACGCAAATACGCGTTATTTCGAACTAGCTCCGACGCAGTGGTGCAGGAAGTTCGGCACCTGCCGGGATCACCGTGCCGCAAGAACCCCTCGCAATTACAGAACGCTAAGTGTCGAAACTACCCGGCGAGCGTTGGCCGATCATCGCCATCAGCTCGCGCCGGGTCGATGGATCATTGCGGAACGCGCCCAACATCCGGCTGGTGACCATGCTGACGCCGGGCTTATGGACGCCACGGGTGCTCATGCATTGGTGCCCTGCCTCGATCACGACGCCGACGCCGAGTGGCTGCAGCACCTCGTCGATCGTGGTGGCGATCTGCACCGTCAGCTTTTCCTGGATCTGCAGGCGCTTGGAGTAGGCGTCCACCACGCGGGCCAGCTTGCTGATACCCACCACCCTGCGGTTGGGCAGATAGGCCACATGGCAGCGGCCGATGATGGGCACCATGTGATGCTCGCAGTAGCTTTCAAGCCGGATGTCGCGGAGCAGGACGATCTCGTCGTAGCCGTCGACCTCCTCGAATGTGCGTTCCAAAAGAGACACCGGGTCGATCGCGTAGCCGCCAAACAGCTCCTTGTAGGATTTCACGACGCGCCGGGGTGTATCGTGCAGGCCTTCGCGATCCGGATCGTCGCCGGCCCAGCGGATGAGGGTGCGCACGGCGGCCTCTGCCTCCTCCGCCGTAGGGCGGCCGTCGCTGGCCGAGGGTACGAACGCGGCCGTCGGGCTGACGCTGTTCAAATGACGCTCGTCCTAGAAGCCGTCCCAGATATCGCGGGACGTGCATTTCGTGTCGCACATGTAGTGTCCCATCCTGGGCCGGCAAGCCGCACCATAGGCCGCGCCGCATCGGCCGGCCGAATCACAAGGCGTTCAATAAAATCATCGTGAGAATGATGGATCGATAACGTTAACATATCGTATCGGTAGCAGGTCGGCAAAACGCCCGACCTAGGGGATAGCATGTCGGTCAAATCTTGGAATGGTTCAACGGGCTTTTTCCAAACGGCAGGATATTGGTCGCCGACCGGCGCGCCGACGCCTGGAGACGAACTCTACATCGGCAGCGGCAGAACAATCTTGGCCGGTGGGGCATTCGGGTCCGCCAGTGTCCGAACGTCCTTTCACCTCATCGGCAACACGGCTGCCGACACCCCGACCCTCGTATTAAGGAATGTCAGGCTCACGAAGGTCGCAGTCAGTGAAGCGCCGCCGCTGTATATGGGGCCTTATGACGGAGCCCCACCGGGCTACTACCTGCCGCGGCATGGCATTATCCAGATCATCGGAACCGTCATGAACGACGGTGGCTCGATTGAGGCTGGTCGCAATGACCGTATTGGCGGCGGCAGTCTGGACATTGCCATGCAAGGACGAGCAACGCTTATCAACACAGGCTCGCTTGGGTCGGTGGTCTATAATCGGCTGACGATCTCCGGCGCGCATGGAGGCAGCCTGGAGAATAGGGGGACAATCGACGCCACGGGCGGCCCGGTGATCATTTCCGCCCATCTCACCGGCGTCGGCGGCGTTATACCCCGACTCTTCGGGAACCCGAAAAAAGCCCCTTGCGAATCAGTTCTGTGCCGACTCTAGTCCTTTCCATGATCCGCGCCGGCTTCCTCGACCCTGAATCGCGTCAAGATCTGATCGATTT
>JAABUY010004898.1_pt1 | contig 13749 bp, 15 predicted proteins | sample 5560271 | NCBI WGS metagenome assembly JAABUY01 (sample SAMN10711886, study PRJNA513374) | rock metagenome | isolation source: Antarctica rocks | place: Antarctica: Victoria Land, University Valley
CGCCTCGACGATGCTTTCCTCGGCGACGGGCGCGGCGCCGTAGCCGGCGGCCTCCACGGCCGTGATCAGCGCGGCTGGGGTGGTCACGGCCGGGTCATAGGTCACCGACGCGCGCTCGGTGGCCAGGTTGACCGATGCCTCGTCGACACCAGGGACCCGCGCGAGCTTGCGCTCGACCCGGGCCACGCATGAGGCGCACGTCATGCCCGTGATGGCCAACTCATGCCGCGTGGTGCCCGATTCTGTCAACGCGGCGGGCGCGGGAGCCGCGGCGAGAGGACGAGCCGTGTAGCCAGCCGCCGCGATCGCTCCCGCCAACTGGGGCGGCGCGACGGCCGTCGGGTCATAGCGCACGCGGGCCTTCTCCGTCGCCAGGTTGACGCTCGCCTCGGCGACGCCGGGCATTTTCGTCAGCTTACGCTCGACGCGCGCGACGCACGAGGCGCAGGTCATACCCTCGACGGCGAAATCGACGTCGGCGGTCGCGACGGGCGTCCCTGCGCTGCGATCCGTTCGCTCGACGGTCGGGGCGTGTCGCGCGTGTCTGTTTTCTTCAGTGATCATCGTTTTGTCCTAGGCGCGCGCCGTCGGCGGCGTGGATAATGCGACGGCCGCGGCGGGCCGGCAGCATGCGGCCCCGAACGGTGCGGTGTCGCCCTCTCCGACAGCAAGGACATGCACGGTCTCGTCCAACGTGACGCCGTAGCGCCCATCGGTGAGGCTCTTGTTGAACTTGAGCGCGCCCATCAGTTCGTCGATGATCTCCTCGCCCATGCCGTCCTGAATGGCGTCCGAGACGCACGTCGAGAGGTGGTTGCGCAGGAAGATCTGCTGGACCTTCTCCAGGCTGGCCTGCACCGCGCTGAGTTGCTTCATCAGGTCGACGCAGTAGGCCTCGTCGTCGACCATGCGGCGCACGCCCTCCAGATGGCCTGCCGTGATCTTGAGGCGCAGCGCCGCCTCGCTCTTGTAGTCCGGTTTCATCGTCGCCCTTTTACTCCATACTCCCTATTAGTATCCCCGTGTATATTGTAGCACCCCACTAGGGGTGGGGTCAAGGAGGGGGGTAGTGTCGTCCACCTGAATCCTGGTTGAGCGGACGCGTGGCGGAACGCGTGCGCCTATCACTCGAACCAGCGCGCCAGTTCGTCGCGGGGAAAGGTCGGGAGGGCGCGGCTGCCCGTCGTCCCCGTCGTCCCCATCGGCTCCGCCATGGTCAGGCCCGCGGTCGCCTCCGTGACCTGCCCGATCACGCGGCCGTCAGCCGCGCAGCCCTGGAGCGCCGCCATCGTGGTCGCCACATCCATGGGGGCGACCGCCGCGAGCAACGCGCCCGAGGCCAGCAGGCCCAACGGATCGAGGCCCAGCGCCGCGCAGACCGCGCGCGTCTCCGCTAGGATCGGCAGCGACCCAGGCGCGGCGAGACGCACACCGACGCCCGAGGCCGCGGCAAGCTCTGCCAGCGCCGTGGCCAGGCCGCCCTCGGTCGGGTCGTGCAGGGCATGTGGCCGCACCGCGTCACACACCGCGCGGGCCATGGCGACGACGGAGATCCCCGGCGTATGGAGCAGGGTGCGGGCGCGCTTGATGGTGTCGGCGGGGACGCCGCGTGCCCGCAACGCGGCCGTTGCCTGGCGGGCCAGCACCGCCGTGCCCTCGATCGCCAGCGCGCCCCCGAGCACCAGCGCGTCGCCGGGCCGCGCGCCCCCCGTGGTGACGAGACGATCCGGCTGGACCTCGCCGAGCATGGTCCCCGCGACGAGGGGACGCGCGACGGCGTCGGTCACCTCCGTATGTCCCCCGATCAGGTCGATATCAAGCGCGCGGCAGGCCGCGCCGAGGTCGGCCATCAGCGCCCGCACGTCCTCGGGTGTCGTGCCGAGCGGGAGCAGCACGGTGGCCAGGAGCCAGCGCGGCGTGGCGCCCCGCACCGCGATGTCGTTGGCGTTGATCGCCACGACGTAGTGGCCGATCTCGTCAGTGGCGAAGGTGATCGGATCGGCCGCCGCCACCACCAAGCGGTCGCCCAGGTCGATCACTGCGGCGTCCTCGCCCACGCGCGGCCCCACGCGCACCCGCCCGTCCCGTGGCGTCAGCGGGGCGAGCACGCTGGCGAGCAGCTCGGGCGGCAGCTTACCCGCCGACAACGCGTCCGCGCGCGGCGTCATGGCCCAGGAGCCCGCTCGATGGCCTGGTCCATCCCCTCGCGCCCCTCGCGCGCCAGGCCCTGCCGCCGGCCCCGTGTCCGGCCATGTGCATAGAGGACGGTGGCAACCGCGATGATGAGGGCCAGGGCGCCGCCCTGTATCGCCTCGAAGCGTGGTCGCCCCAGGGAGACGGGCACGCTGGCTGCTGGCGGCCACAGGGCGAAACCTACGGTGACGAGGGCGTAGCCCTCGCACAAGAGCGTCACGATCCAGGCGCCGGCGTGGCCGCCCGGCACCCGATAGGGGCGGGCCAGGGCGGGCTGGCGGCGCCGCAGCAGCAGGAACGCGGGGAACACGAACAGGTAGCTCATCAGGCTCACCGAGACGGTCAGGCCCAACGCCACGCTGAACTGGTCGGCCAGCGCGCCGGTGACGCCCAGAGTGGCGGCGAAGACGAGGCTGGAGACGAGGCCGCTGAGCACGTTCACGCGCACCGGCGTGCCAAAGCGGCCACTGAGCCGCCCCAGAAACGGCGGGGCCGCGCCCTCCATGCCCGCCACCGCCCACGTCCGGTCGCCGCCCATCAGCCACGCCGTGGCCGTCCCCAGGTAGGTCACCAGGAGCGCGAGCGCGATCAGCGTGCCGCCCATCCCGCTGGAGCCGCCGACGATGGCGAAAGCGTCGGTGAGGCCACCGATCGACCGCAGGCGCGCCGGCGGCACGACGGCCAGGATGGCCGCGATGACGCCGATGTACCCCAGGATGACGGTGAGGCCGGAGGCGAAGACGGAGCGCGGCACCTGCGACCGCGGGGCGGTCATCTCCTCGGCGGCGCTGCTCTGCAGCTCATACCCGAGATAGCTGAACATCAAGGCCGGCAGGACCAGGAGCAGGACCGACCCGCTTGGGGTCAGGCTGGCCAGGTGGAGGGCCACATGTCCCTGCCGGCCGACATACCCCAGGGCCAGCGCGATGAAGGCGAGGACCAGGAGCACTTTGGCCCATGCCCCGACGGTCGGGAGCCACTTGCCGTGCCGTAGACCGACCACGGTGGCGGCGACGCACAGCCAGATGAAGACCAGGCCGAATGCGAGCTGCGCCCCCTTGGAGGACAGGGGCGCGATGAATTGCTGCACGACGCCGATGCAGATCGTGGTGACGATGCCGCCCAGCCAGACCGGGTTGCTGATCCAGTAGAAGAAGGCGGTCAGCGCGGCGGGATAGGGACCGACGCCCTCCTTGACCCAGGCGTAGAGACCACCCTGGACCGGCAACGCGGCGCCGAGCTCGGCCACGAGCAGCGCATAGGGCAGGTAGAAGGTGAGCCCGCACACGACGATCCAGGTGAGGGCCTGACCACCGGCGATCGAGACCTGGCCCAGCGTCTCGAAGGTGAGCATGGCGCAGACGCTGAAGAAATAGAGGTCCGCCAAGCGCAATACCTTGCGGAGCTTGCGCTTCTCCAGCCGGACCGGGCCGCGCGCCGCCGCGCTGCGCGGTGTCTCCACAGCCCCACTCTGGACGCTCATACACTCCTCTCCGACCGTTCCTGCCCTGCGGCCCTCAAACGGGCTACTCGGTGCGTGTGATGGATCTCGACGCGTGACACGCTACTGGCACGGCCCTTTGCCCAGCACCGTCACTATCTCCTTGATCGCCGGCTCCCCGTTGTCCTCTTTGCCGGCCATGTGCGTCTCCCCCTGTTCTCCGTGCTACCATAGAGTATCCCTCATCACCGCGTTCGTCGGCACGCCGACGGGTCCTGCGCACGTGACGGGTCCGATGGGGAGATGACAGCGGTTTCATACGATCGGTTGAGCGGAAGGCAGGACAGAATGAAGACATACAGTGTGGCGCTGCTCGCGGTAGCGCTGATGGCGGGATCGACGGCGGCGGGAGCGACAGGAGTAGCGGCCCGGTCGCAGGCAACGACGCTAGGGACGGTGACCATTCCGGTGATCGCGGGCGGCTACCGGATCACGTTGATGATCGGGCCGCGGGAGGCGATGTACACCCAGGCCGAGGCCCGACGCACCCATCCCAAGACCGGCGAGATTATGCTCCGTGGCTCTATGATGATGGGCGGCATGGGGATGGGCATGGCCATGCCGAACCGCCATCTGGAGGTGCATGTGCTGGATCGCCGCACCATGCGCCCGGCCAGCAACCCGATGGTCAGCATCACCTATCAGGCCCTCAGCCCGATGATGATGCGCCCCGTGTCGGTCCCCGTCGCCGTGATGGTGGGCCTGAGCATGGACATGAGCGACATCCATTACGGCAACAATGTTTCCATGGCCGGCGGCACGTACCGTGTGTCCGTCCACGTTAATAGGGCCTACGCCACCTATGCTGTGCGCCTGTAGGCCACGACCCACCTCCCGCATGTGGGGTGGTGCGCTCACATACGTTCGCCTGCGGGCGCACGTGCGCCTGCGGGTGGCGCGGTCGTATGGCCGCCAGCGGGGCGCTGGGTGTTGAAGGGCCAGGACTGTCGGCGTCGTGCGTGACGGGGTGGTACCGTGACGGGGTGGTACCGTGACGGGGTGGTACCGTGACGGGGTGGTACCGTGACGGGGTGGTACCGTGACGGGGTGGTACGTCCGACCGTGTTTTTTACAACGTTAAGGCCCTATAGCCAGCGCCGTACGCTGGCCTTGTCGTGCGTGTAGTCAGGGCCAAAGGCGCGTTCGAGGTACCGCTCCTCGCGCGCGATCACGCCGCGTTGCATGACGCCCACGACGACCGGCAGAAAGAGCACGGGCCAGCGGGTGTTGACGAGACTGGCGACACCCATGTAGATCAGCGCGAAGGACGTATAGCCGGGATTGCGGGAGAGGCGGAACGGACCGGTCGTGACCACGTGGCGCACGGGCTTGCGGGGATCGATCGGGGTGTGCGTCTGTCTCATCGTGACAATGAACCACGCGTTCAAGGCGATACCGCTGATCAGGAGGGGCCACCCGACCAGACGCGCGAGGCGGCGCGGCACGAGGGGGCGCGGACGCGCCTTCTGTAGGAGGAGCCCGAGCAGCAGTGGCCCCCCAGAGATCGCCGGAGGAGGAGCAATGACCCCCGCGTTGTCTGGCGTCGTCTCGCTCTTTGCGCGCCTCCTGTGGCGTGCCGCCTTCGGCCTCATGACTGTTATCTTGAGTAGACCATACCATAGCGCCCTATTGTGCCCTCAATGGATAGGTGCATTGAGGAGCGATGACCGTTGATTATCGTGGAGACACATCTGGTCAACGCTACGCGTCGTACAACGCACGTTCGGCCACGATACCCTGTGACGCGCTCTCTGTGCGCGGCGCGCCGGAGCCGCGGCACGGCGCCGGTCACGGTCAGGACAAGGTTTCGCTCGGTCGAGGCCGCGCAGGAGTCGCTGCATCGCCGGCGGCCGACACCAAACGCTGCGCGTGCTGCTTACGCCATCCGTAGGGAGTCACGCCGCGCGGCTTGTACACGGACAGCGTTGTGGCCACGAGCAACAGCAGCAGGGCGACGCCGGCGTGCAGCAACGGGGCAGGGCTGTTGCCGTAATAGCCAGAGCCAAGGTTCAGCATGAACATCAGCAAGACGATGGTGGCCAGGACGTTTATCAGGAGTTTCGCCAGGACCCAGTAGTGTCGGAACAAGCCCCACGCGGTGCCCAGCGACTGGATGAGCCCCGTTAGCAGCGAGGCGACGCTCAACGGGACCAGCACGAACCACCCGATCCAGTTCATCCCGAGATAGGCGGCCCGTACGATCTGGGCATCCCGTTGGGTCAGGCCGGTGATGGCGAGGGCTAGGAAGCCAGCGATCGCGCCGAGCCAGCCCACAGACGAACTGATATGGGCTGTGAGCGCGACCTTGCGCAGGCGGGGTGTCATGGTCATGGCTAGCGCACGCCGCGTTCTGTGACGCTGGAGGGCGGGGTGTAGCCTCCCAGGCCAGCGCCGTGCATAGCGCCGTGCATGTGGCGACCGGGGCCGTGACCGGTGATGAGCATGATGGCCACCAGCAGGACCACGACGAGGGCGATGATCCCAAACACCTTGACCCATCGTGGTGTGCTGGGAGCGGGTCCGCCGTCGGACCCCACGCCGGTGTCGTCGCTAGTGTCGGGGGAGGGGTACAGGTCAGCCATGTGCGTCTCCTCTGTCATGTGCGTCTCCTCTGTCGCGTGTGGTCACCGTTTTCACTCATACATAACGGCACCATTTTATCGAGACAATGTGTCTTTGTCAAGTCATGTTGTATCCAGGTCGTCGTCGCGTATACTGAGGTCATGCCGAAGCTATGGAACGAGACGATCGAGGCGCACCGCGCGGCGGTGCGCGATGCGATCCTGGCCACCACCGCGGTGCTGGTGACCACGCACGGGCTGGCGTCGGTGACGATGTCGCGGATCGCCGAGGAGACCGGCATTGGACGTGCGACGCTGTACAAGTACTTCCCAGACGTCGACGCGATCCTGGTCGCCTGGCACGAACGTCAGGTCACCGGCCACCTCGCACAGCTCGCCGCACTCCGCGACCAAGCGGGCGACGCTGCCGCGCGGCTCGAAGCTGTGCTCGGGGCATACGCGCTCATTCAGCACACGCGCCACGCCAGCGAACTGGCGGCCCTCCTGCATCGCGGTGAGCACGTTACCCGGGCGCAGCAGCACCTCAGCGACCTCATCCGAGACCTGCTGACCGAGGGGGCGGAGACGGGCGATGTCCGGGCTGATGTCGCGCCTGACGAGCTGGCGAGCTACTGCCTCTACGCCCTCGCGGCAGCCAGTAGCCTGCCGTCCGAAGCCGCGGTCCGCCGGCTCGTCGCGGTCACGCTGGCTGGGTTGCGCCCCCACCCTGACGCGTGCTGAGGCCGCTGGAGCCCGAAGCCCTCGCACAAGACGCCCACCGGTGGTGCTGGTGGTGCTGGTGGCGCTGGCGGATGATCCGTGTCAGGCCAGCCGGTATCTGATCCACCAGATGGTTACTCCCAGCAAGCCCGTGGCCAGGCCGAGGAAGATCGCGGCCTCCATGCCCTGGAACAGCCCGAGCCGGCTGGCCGGTTGGTAGACCAGCGTGTGGACGATGCCGTGCTGCCGGAGGCACGCCGCGTCGAGGCCTCCCCCGTGCGCCGCGCCGCACAGGCGGACGGCAGTCAGGAACGGCACGTCCTGGCCTAGGTGATCTTGCAGCCCGCTGTCCAAGACCCAATCCGCCGGATGCAAGGATACGGAGCCCGCCACCGTCGTCACCACCGGCGGCACATAGTGCGGCCGAAGCGCCTCCAGGGTGACGCGCAGACCCAGGAAGCCGACCAGGGTGAGCGCCATGGCCGGGATGGTCCGCCGGAGCACGACCCCCACGGCGAGGCCCAGCGCCACGGCATACACCGTATAGGCGATCGGCATGATCCCCTCGAAGTCGAAGGCGTTGGGGTTAAACGGACCCTGCAGCGTGTCCAGTGGCCCGCGCCACCACGCCATGAGCGCGGACAGCGCCAGCGACACGACGACGGCGCCGGCGACGATCAAGCTCAGCTTCATCGCCACCCAGCGCAGGCGCGTGATGCCCTGCGTCCAGATCAGCCGGTAGGTACCCTGCTCCAATTCCAGCACGACGGGCGCGGCGAGCAGGATACCGAACACGGGGGGCAGGAAGTTGAGCCAGGAGGCGAACTCGCCCAGAGGATTGTACTGGGTCTCGAACGTGCGCAGGGCGGCCTGACACGTCGCGTCCTGCGCGTCCTGCGCGTGCTGAGCGAGGCAGGTGGCCGCACCTAGGTGCTGGAACGCGGCGCTCATGTCGCGGCCGGTCACCAGCAGCAGGACCGCGACGAGCACCAGCACCGCGCCGCCGATGAGTGTCTCCAGCCGCTGCTGGCGGAGGGTGAGCCAGATCATGCGGGGACCTCCTCGACGATGCGTGGCCCACCCGCGGTCTCCCGCGCCCGCTGGTCTAGGTAGGCGAGCACGATGTCTTCCAGCGCCACGTCGCGCACTTCCCAGGAAGGGTCATAGATCGGGCCGGTCGTGCGCACGAGCAGGAGAGTCTGGCGCTCGGTGTGGCGCGCGTGGATCACCTGATGCGCGTGGGCGCTGGCCTCGGCGGCAGGATCGCGGCGCGGCCCCATCAGGAGCTTGTGACCCTGCACGATGTCGTCGATGTCGCCGGTCAGATGGACTTGCGACGCACACATGATGATCAGGTAGTCGCAGACGCGTTCCAGGTCGGCGATGATGTGCGAGGAGAGCAGGACGGTGAGCCCGTCCTCGGCCGCCGCCTCCATCAGCGTTTGCAAGAACGCGCGTCGCGCGAGTGGATCGAGGGCAGCGACCGGTTCGTCGAGCACAAGGAGGCGCGGGCGCTTGGCCAGCGCCAGGGCCAGGGCCACTTGCGCGCGTTGACCGCCGGAGAGGACGCCAATGTGCGTGGTGAGCGCAATCCCCAGCCGCGCCAGGCGCGCGTGGGCCAGGTCGTCGTCCCACGTCCGGTTGAGCTTGCGGCCCACCGTCAACATCTCGGCGACGGTGAAGCCGCGGCAGAGGGGCTGCTCCTGTGTCACGAAGCCAACGCGGGGGAGCACCTCCTTGGCATGGGCGCGGGGCGAGAGGCCGAACACGTCGATCGTGCCGGCCGTGGGCGCGGTCAACCCCACGGCAAGTTGCAACAGGGTCGTTTTCCCGGCGCCGTTGGGGCCGACAAGCGCGGCGACGCGTCCCGCCGGGAGGTCAAGGGTACAGTCGCGCAAGGCCCAGTGCCCGCCGTAGCGCTTACCGAGGGCCGTCGTCTGCAGGGCAGCCGTCATGCCACACCCTCTTTCGCGACGGCGCGCAGCGTTGTGGTCAGGAGGGCCGCGATCGTCTCCTCGTCCCAGCCGGCGGCATAGGCATCCTGGAGCCAGACGACGAGCTGTTGGCGCAGCGCGGCCTGGTCGCGCAGCGATGGCTGGGCCAGGCTGCGCGTGACGAACGTGCCCTGACCTGGCCGGCTGGCGACCAAGCCCTCATGTTCGAGCTGGTTGTAGGCCTTGAAGACGGTGTTCGGGTTGACGGCGATCTCGGCCACGACCTCTTTGACCGTTGGCAACCGGTCGCCGACCTGGAGTTGACCGAGACGCAGCGCATGGCGGACTTGCTGGGCGAGCTGCAAGTAGGGGACGAGCCCAGATTTGCTATCGAGGTAGAACGCGATCACCGACTCTCTCCTCACTATAGTCACACAACCATATGACTATAGTAATAGCAGATGGGTGACGTTGTCAAGAAGGATGGCTGTGGACCTGCTCAACACCAACCGTCGCGGTCTCGGACGTCGGAAGGAGGGCTGCCCAAAAGGCCCCGGACCTGACGTTCATTCACATAGGAGCCAACGGTATCAGCTCCAACGGAGGGTGCCATGAGGTCACGAAAAAGCCGCAGACAGGACATGATGAGAACGGGTTTCAGGAACAACGCGGGCGAGAGCGCCACGATCATAGCTATGGTTCTTGTGGCGACGGAGGTGTGGCATAGCGTTAGGAGCTGGGATGCGCAGAGATGTTGCGTTGATGTCCGAAGAGGAACGCAACCGTCTCCGCGACGCGTTCCTGGCCCTGGATACGACGACGTTCTACCCCGATGTGTCGTCCTGAGACAAGGAAGATGACATCCACAAGAATGCCCATGCCGCGGGCGCTGATGTGAGGGCGGACGGGCATTTTGTCCCCGGGCGCCGCGAACTCTGCAACCGCCTCGCATCGACCTTGCGCGAGGTTAATCCCGTCGATCGCCCCATTGACCCCCTAGATCGCGTTCGCACGGGGCCAGGTGGTGGGGAAGGCCGGCCGGCGCCAACGTCCCGTGGTGCCGTGGTGCGGTTCGTCCGATGTCGGGATACTGATAGAGACAATGGATCTAGTGAGGGAGGACAGCAATGGCCTTTGCGACGCGCCTGCGGGCGATGGTGCACCATGAGATAGCGGCGGCTGACGTAGACGGACTGCTGCGCGGCAGTGGGCAACTCGAAGACCTGCGCCAGCAGATCGACGATAAGCGGCGGGCCGGCGAACTCACGCACCCCGGCCGGCCCTGGGAGACGCACCACGAGATGCGCTTTGCCCTGGCCTACTTCTGGGTAGCGCAGGCGTTTATCGCCATCGCCCGGAACCTCAAGGAGGCCGACGACGCGTACGACCCGGACACGGTCGGGTACATGCCGCGGGTCTCGCACGACCAATCGCTGGCGCTGCTGCGCCAGGCCGGCGATGACCTGGCCCTCGCGCACGCCGCCCTGGCCGACCCCTCCTATGACGATGGCGTGGCACTCCCCGTCCCGCTGGAGCCGCGCGTCGAGGCCGAGGGGCGCTGCCCGCTCGCACACCTCAAGGGCATGCTCGAGGCGGCGCGCTACCTCGAGAATTTCGCCGAGGTCGAGGTGAGCCGCTACGCTGACGCCGCCAACGTCACAACAGCCGAGGCGCCCCACGAGGTGAAAGCGGCGGCGCGGCGCCTGCAGGGCGAGCTGGCGGCCGCGCGGTCCCGCCTCGCCACGGCGACGGGGGCGGTGGTCGCAATCCTCAATGGGCAGTCGGTGGACGAGGCGACGCACGAGGAGGCAGAAACCAACCTGTGGGCGGCGCTTTCCACCTACGTCTGGCTCGGCCAGGTCGTGGCGATCCCGTCCCTACTGACGGGCCAGGACCCGTCCTCCACGCGCGCGCATCGCACGGGTCACACGCCGCCCCCATCGCCGCGTGTCGCGGGCCCGCGCCGCATCGGCTGGAGCGAGCGGTGGCTCCTGAGTGATGGCACCGCGCGGCAGCGCCTGCGCGCCGAAGGGCGTACCGGCTGGGCCGAGGACGAGCTGGACGAACTATGGGAGAACAAGGGCTGGACCCTGTCCACCGAGGAGCAGCGACTGCTGGCGGAGACGGCGGAGTTGCAGCGGCAAGGCTCCATCCGCGCGACATCCTATATGTCCGAGTGCCCTTTCGACCCTGTGTGGACCGCGACGCGGTCGATCACCGTGATGGGGCAGCAGATTCAGGCCGGCGGTCAGTTCGCGTACAACCACCACCACGGCAAGGGCGCGTTGCTGACGAGCTTCCGCAGCGTGCCCGACTTCGAGGAATGCCAGGACGACGACTAGCGGTGGGTGGGTCATGCGATGGTGGACGCCCATTGTCGATGGCGACGGAGATAGTCGATCCGGTGAGGAACGCGCGGAGGATGGTGTCCGGATCACGCCGTCGGCACCGTCCTGAACACGGGCTCTACCACCGTATCCGACACGGCCACATGGCTGGATAAAGAGGTGCCAAGCTATCGCCCTTGGATGTCGCCCCTCGTCCGCTATGCCATGAAGGAGTATGAGTGCTGTAGGGGGAGAGGGTGTTCAGAGTGTGGAGTGCAAGGCGCTGGCACGAGCGTGTTGATGTGGGCGAGCCGGCGCACCGCGCCGATGATGACCAGGGACGAGCGGGGCGCGGCGTATGATCGTCGATCCACCTGGACAGGTCGCGATGATGGCCATCGCCGCACACCCCGACGATATCGAGGCGTGGTGCGCCGGCACGTTAGCCCGCGCCGTCGATGCGGGGGCGACGGTCCGTCTGTTGTTGGTGACGTCGGGCGACAAAGGGTCGGGCGATCCCGCGGCGACCCCTGCCGCCATCGCACAACGCCGTGAACACGAGGCCCGCGAAGCGGCGCGTCGCCTGGGGATCGCGGAGGTCGCCTTCCTGCGCCAGCCGGACGGCGAGGTAGACAACACACGGGCGCTGCGTGGAGACCTCGTGTCCTACATCCGGCGCTGGCGTCCCGCCGTGCTGTTCACGCACGATCCGGAGCATTCCTTCCCGCCCTACCTCGCCCACCGCGACCATCGCGCCGTTGGCCGCGCCGCGCTCGATGCCGTCTATCCGCTTGCACGGGATCCCCTCTCTTTTCCTGAGCAGAGAGCGGAGGGGATCGAACCGCACGCGGTGGGCAAGGTCTGGCTGTTCACCACCACCCAGCCGGACGTGTACGTCGATATTACCGCCAGCTTCGACCGAAAGATCGTCGCACGGTTGGCGCACGAGAGTCAGACGAAAGATCCCGACGCGTTGCGCCAGGGGTGGCGGGACCGGGCCATGCGGATCGGTGTGCAAGCCAGGGCGCCGCTGGCGGAGGCTTTCGTCGTCCTCCACCTCGATTAAGTGGCGCGTCTCGACGGTGTGCCGGGCTACCAGCCGTAAGCACCCAAGCATTCGTCACATGCGGATCGGAGCAACCTCTAGCCCCTTCACTGCTGCCATGCGGGGAGATCGTGGCGCACCGGGGCGAAGGGCATGGCGCGATGAACACCAACCAGCCCTTATTTGCCACAACAGTACCCCGGTTCCCAACCGCACATGCGAGCTATGCGCGCATCGCTGACAGCCGCACCCTGCCGTCGCCAGGGCGACGCGCCGCCCATAGCGCCGCTGGGTATCAGCCACCCATGCATGTCTATGCACTGACGTGCATGATCATCCGTTGGCGTGGATGGTCATCGGATCGTCACGGCGGCTGGGAGCCGGATCGGGCAAGCGCAACGATGTCGCTCACCCGGCTGGCGATCTTCCCCTATGCCAGCGAGGTGACGAACGCTTGCCGATCCGTTCATGGTGCGCCTTCATGGGGTTGCGTCAGGACTCAGAATCACGGGTGACAGGGACCCAACGGGTCGGGTATCCTTCTCCTTTTATAGAGGTGTATTGAGGAGGGGACGATGGGCTGCCCGTATTGCCAGGGGGACGCGACACAGGAACTGGACCGCGTGACGGCGTTGGGGTATGGCCTGTTTCGGTGTCGTCCCTGCCGACGGACCTTCAATGAGCGCACGGGTACGCCGTTCAACCACCTGCAGGTCCCCACCGACATCGCCTTGCTCGTGGTCCTCTGGCGCTTGCGGTACAAACTCAGCCTGCGCGACCTAGCCGAGATGTTCCTCACGCGGGGCTTTACCTTCACCCACGAGACCGTCCGGGACTGGGAGGAGCGGTTCGCCCCCCTGCTGACCGAGCGTCTGCGTGCCAAGCGACGGGGCAAAGCGGGGGTGAAGTGGCACTGCGACGAGACCTACGTCAAGGTGGACGGGCGCTGGTGCTATCTCTACCGGGCGATGGACGCCGACGGGAACCTCGTCGACTCGCTGCTGAGCGAGACGCGGGACATGGACGCCGCCAAGCGTTTCTTCCAGCGGGCGCGCACCGTCGTTGGCCACGCGCCCGAGAAGGTGACCACGGACGGGCACGACGCCTATCCGCGCGCCATCCGCGAGACGCTGGGGCCAGACGTACAGCATCGCACCAGCCGCTACATGAATAATCGGATGGAGCAGGACCATCGCGGGATCAAGCAACGCTACTACCCGATGCGCGGCTTTGGCTCCTTTGACGCGGCGGCCCGCTTTTGCTCTGCCCACGACGAACTGCGTGACCATTTCCGTTATCGCCAACACCTGAATGAGACGGTGTCCTTGGCCGATCAGCGCCGCCTCTTCCAGGAGCGGTGGGACGAGGTGTGTACGGTGCTGCAGGCGGCATAGGCGACATCAGGCCGGGGCCACCGCCGGCCGACGCGCACCATAGCCCGATTGCGTTCCGAATCCTGACGCATCCC
>JAABUY010004907.1_pt1 | contig 13741 bp, 20 predicted proteins | sample 5560271 | NCBI WGS metagenome assembly JAABUY01 (sample SAMN10711886, study PRJNA513374) | rock metagenome | isolation source: Antarctica rocks | place: Antarctica: Victoria Land, University Valley
TAGACATCTATTGAAAGGCATGTGCATGCCTGATTGCATGAGCAGCTTCCTGATGATGAACCGCTGCTCCTTCTCACTGCCAGTAGCTGCCACATCAGCTTCAAACTTCTGCAGGATTGCAGGTGTGATGGCAGGCAGCGCCAGCAGCTCCTGCACACAGCATGAAAAAGCTGATGTGGCATCAGCAGCAGTGTCCAGCTCTGGTGACAACACCAGGCAGACAGGCATGGTAAGGAGAAGTGCATTGAGACAGATGTTCTGCAACCAGGTCTGCTGAGCCCATTGCACACCACCCCGCTCTGTTCTGTTTTGTCCCTGCCCACATGTTCAGGCACACAGACAGACAGACCAACAGACAGACAGACAGACAAATAGGTAGACCCCACTTGGCGAGGTCCCGGGGAGGTGGCAAGCTGTTGAGCCAGTATGTCTCTGATGAGCTGCAGAGTCTCAGCAGCAGTGAAGATGGGGTGAGCTAGGGCCGCCATGCTGCCTCGCAACATCTCCCGCCCCACAAAATTGTACACCCTCTCATTGCGCCGTGCAACGGCCACCACAGCTCTGCAGAGCACAAAACATCACATTTTCTCAAGCTCGAATCCTGAGGGTGATAACATTCATGCTTGTCTCTGTTGACAAGACTGCTGGGCATTGATGCACCTGCAAGTCATGCAGGCTTCATTCCACCCCAATGAAACACACAATAGCAACGGCCAACCATCAAAACTGTTTGCATGCAACAGCAACATACCTTCTGTGAGGGGCAACGCAGCAATCAACAGCTGCCATTAGCTACATACATTGTAAATGCATGGTGCATCCATCGCATGCGCTGTGTATTTGTTTGCAAGGCTGCGCTGTTGGTGTTGCAAAAGCTTGCCTGCAGAAGGCGGTCGCTTTGGCACCAGAGTCAGAGTCTGGCCACCAGAGAGCAGCTACTGCGGTGGCCACAGCTGTGAGAGCCAGGTCTGGGGCTTCAGACAGCAACCACTCTAATACAGACTGGCGTGCACTTGCCGCACCTGTGCAAAGGCACTGTAATGAGCAAGCCAGATAGAAAGTCTACAGCATGTCCCCACCTGTCAGATCTACATTCTGCTTTGTTCAACATATCTAGCAGGCCAAAATTGGAGGAAGAATGCACGAAAACAATTTTGCTGCAACACTGGTTTTGACCCGACCCAGGTGCAGGCTTTGTGCATTCATGGACCTTGCTGATAGTGGTGTTGTGAATGCACTATGGGCTGAACACTGTTGCAGGCCACAAGTCATGGCAAGCGCCCTCTTCTAGTATTTGTTCATACAGACATAACCACTAACTCAGCAAGGTCTCTTAGTCTCTTATGGTTGTTGAGCAGCGCAAAGCACAGCTTCAAGATGAGTTTTACGGCTTTATCAGGACCAAACGATCACACATGTGTAGTACAACAGTATACAACATTGCCAGAGTCTTGAGAGTAGGCCGCATCAAGGTGCAACTGCTACAACGGCAGTTCTTACAAGCACGCAGTCAGGCAACGGAATGCGAAAGTCCCAGGCAATCGTCAACAGTGGACCATCTGCTTGCAGACAAAACAGGCAAGCAGGATGCTAGGTATGTACCTTGACCAGGCTCAAGTGGAGGCTTGTCTGCCATGTTGAGCAGCAGCTGCAGATGCTCTCTGGTCAGCTCCCTCACCAGGCGCTCCTCTACTACTTCATCATTGGTTGCTGTACCATCCTCACTGGGGCGGCCCAAGGCAGGCTGGCTGACCATGATTGCCCATTTGGAGGAGAGGCGTGCCAGCATGTGAGGCAGCAGGGGTGCTACCACTGGCAGCAGCCAAGCATTCCTGCAGTGCAGACTTGCAAGAGCCATTGAGATTGGCAATGCACAATGCTTGTGCATGATCACAAATTGAGCTGAGCTGTGGGTTGCTTTGGGATCTGGTAGATGCGGGGTGGCTGACCACAACATGTTTGATGTGAGGCAATACCGTAAACTTGGCAAGAGCTGTATGTGCAGCAACAGTCTAGCGATTTGTTCAGCACATCAGATGGGCAGTCAAATGTAGCCGCCACACTTGAAAAGTGCAAGTTGCATCCATACCACGAGTTGCCATGATCAGGACACAGACCATAACATTGTGAAATGTATATCATTGCTGCTTCTGATCTGAAATGCTTGCATGCCCATAGTCATGAGCCAAGATGCATTGGTCTGCCATGTAACTGTTGTGGGGTCACTCTGCCCATTGCTTGCACTGTGTCATCAGGAGATGTGGCAACACAGCATTTGGACACCCAAGCTTACTTAACATATAGTGTTCTGTCGTCTCAATGGGCTTGAGCTGGTGATGCTGACACGAATAACACGAAAAACAGAGCATGCTATTGGGGCATACCTATGTCGAGGGGGACAGATTCTTGTGAAGGACAGCATGAGGTGACGCAGCAGCATGCGCAAGTGTTGGTGATCCATGTACTCCACATGATCCATAAGGCCTGGCCCCCACAGCCCCTGGCCTGTCCCACATGCATAGAAGGCGCCCACGCTGGTGGACATCAGGCCCAGGCTCTGATACATAGACTCCCTTATCTGCCAAAACAAAGTGGGGGTGATGGCAGTTGCACATCAAGGCAAGGCAAGAGCCATGCCAAACCTAGCTCGTTTGTCAGCGAAATGCAAAGTTGTGACAGCCCCATCATCAGTTAAACATGAAGCAATAGTGGTGAAGCCCAGCAGTGCTACAACATTGCTGAGTCCTGCATGTTTGTACAAAGACTCGATGTGTGGGCATGATGAACAGAAGGATAAAGACAGAAAAGGTTGCTACACAAGTGCACTGGTTGTGTACATGATTGCTGACCTGACGCAGCCAAGCTCTGAGTGCAGCTGCATTGGTGCCCGCCACAGTGCCTGCTTCCTCCTCTCCAGACTGCTCTGCAGCATGGCGGCCCTTGGGCAAGGGCCTCCTCAGGTAGACTGCCCTCTCCTTGGGGCCCATCAGGAAGGCGCTGTGCACACTTTGCAAAGTAGCCTGAGTCTGCATGCCATCAGCAGAATGCGCGATCTCACGTGCTTGGGTAAGGGTGTAAAGCTGCTTTTGTAGCCATTGCAATACAGGAATGATTGAGGATTGCAACTTGGATGTGCACAAACAAGCGCTGCTGAGGACACAGCCACAAATTTGAGCTGACAATTGCACAGCCATGTTGTCCTCATGCATCATCTGAGCAGCATGCCTGTTGCCCAAGTAGGAGCGCTGATATGCAAGCACAAGACTTTGTGACATTACTATTGGACACAGTCATCTGGTTTAAGGGCATAGCCTAACAGTGGACCTGACATACACACTTTGCAACCTGCGAATATCACCTGTGGTGTCCATATGGCATGTAAGCACGCACAGACGCGCAACAGACTTGGTACCATCCACCCCACGTGCTCATTCAGGGGGTGGTCTTGTCTAGGTGGCAGGGGTGGCACAGGTTTCTGTGGGTTGGCTCCTGTAGGGCCCTTGACCAAGGGGGTTGTGCGCTTGCCGCTGTGCTCGATGAGGTAGAGGTGATGATAAAGCTGCCACCTGGGCTGCTGTCCGCCCACCTGTAGACAGGCATTCAAACACGCATTTCACATGTATATAACAAAGATGGTTTTGCAAGGAGAAAGCTTTACGCCGGCGCAGATTCGAAACGGGCCCCATTTTAAACCCGCGCCGGTGTAAACAACTACACTGTGGGTGCTTGATGACCCTTGCATCACTGGCGGCCGTGAGGATACGGAAGAGCTCCTGCCTAGGCATGCAGGAACATTTGCTCTTGTACCCCAGGACAAGGCATGCATGCATGCATGCATGCATGCTGCAAAAGCAAAGCAACAGATGGTCTGTGAGATGACAATGGCATTGTTGACAGGATTGAAGCCATCCAGCAGCACAAGTACACTCAGTAAGCATACTGCAGACAAGAGTTGCACTCTTGGTTTGCGAATGTACTGAATCCACCGCATCAGCAGAAACAGCATGTCAATGCCAAGCAAGGGACCGTGAAATATGAGCATACGAGCACACCTCTGGTTGGCCGGCTGCATCTGCATGCAGGCTGATGTAGTGACTCACAAAGGCAGCAGGGCTGTCAAGAGCAGCTTGAAAAGCAGTTGACTGCCACTCAGCGCGCACTCCTCCTAACACCCACTCCACCACCTGCCCCAAGACGACAATGTCATAAACACCTTGCAAGTTTGGGTTGCAGCAGAACAGGAATGGCCGTGTGCAGTCACCTTTCAAGTGCATGGTGTCATCAGATATGCAACAGACTTTCATTGAGCTGACGAAGCAGCATGCAGATCCACCGCTGTCACTGCAGCAGTGTGTTTCCAAACTTGACCAGATGACTCATGACAACTGTATTCCCAATGTGGTGATGACCAAAGCGTGCCAAGCTTATGCAGACGAGGTCATGCATTGTCACAGGTGATACCTGTTTCTGCAGCTGGATGTCTGCACCAGCAGCAGCAGCGAGAATGACATCAAATAGAGTGCTCTGCTCGTTGGTGCCAATTGCCCCACTGGCCCACATCTCCTGTATCTTGTTAGCTAAAGCTGCCAGGTGAGGCAGAAGGGCTTGGGGCTGTGCCTTAGCGTGGGCTACTAGCATCAGCCCTACACGCTGTCGAGCTGTCTGAAGCTCCTTCCACTCGGGGGTGGGCTTAGCTGGAGGGACGCCCCCATACGCATTGCCCTCTAGAGGATTGCTAGTGTACATGTCAAAGGCCTGCGCAAGTCCACTGGATGTTAGAAGATGTGGGTCATGGACATGTGCCATGAGCAAGTTTGTGCAGCTGGTAGCCAAGTCAGCCTGCGTCTCCTGTAACCAGGTCACATTTGATGGTGCGTGCAGGAATGCGTAGGAAAGAGGAAGGAAGCATGGCAGGCACATCTAAGCCTGCCTGTGTCAAGTGCCTGCTGCAGACACCTGAGTCATGAGGGCGCTTCATGCAGCTGACTTTCATCCAGGCGCTTTTCTCGTGTAGATAATCGGTCATGGTGTGCACAAGTAAGTGCGCCAGAGAGGCATGCAAGTACAGAGCAAACAGAGCATGCTTTGTAAGAGCTCTGAGATTTGACATGGTACCTTTTGCATGACTGCAGGGACCAGCTCAGGCTTCCTAGCAAGAAGCCTTGAGAAGCATTCCAGGGAGCGTGCATGCCAATTGAGCAGCACTGGATCTGCCAGTCGTGCCCCCAGCAGCAGCTGCAACAGTGTTTCTGTGCTGGACAACGTGGAGTTGAGGGAGGGAGAGGCTGCTTGGCCTAGGTGAGCGCTGCAGACAGCTATTACTACAGAGTCTAGGAACAGAACTGCGGCCTCAAATTGACTGTGCTGTTCCTGCATATCCAACCAACAGTGTGCGCATATGATATGTTAGCTGGAAGGGGGTTCTCTGACACATTTGCTGCTTCCAGCAAGCCAGGGTGACAACAGGGCTGTATCGCTACATGGATGCAAACATTTTGGTCATGCGTCTGATACTCATGCATAAATTGAAGCATGGTCAGACACACTGAGACAACTGTACAAAATTCGTTACTAGTGTAGTGGGCAGACTAGCTGCATGTTGTTAGTTAGCTAAATAGAACCTACTGCAACAGAGGTGCCACTGGTGCTGCACTGGTGCAGGGAATGTTGCAGGCGGCGAGAGGCAGCTGCAAGGGCTTGATCTGGCAACAGCCCTGAGGTGAGCCTGACAATGCGCGCCATGTCACCCCTGTAGCTAATGCAGAAGTCCTTGTAGTCTTGGTGGTCCTCAAAGTAGGGGGGAAAGTCAGAGGGGTCTGTGCTGAACCCCACACCTTTTCTTAGCTGCTCCCCTGCACATCACAGGAGGTACAGGCTGTTTCAAGCGCTTCTGCCACAGCTGTGACCTGACGCACTGTGAGTACATAACATTGCACAACAGCCTAGCAACCGGCAACCGCTTTAACTCGCTCCATGGAGTGAACTGTGTGATATACAAACTTCAGCCATGTGAGAATGTGCTGATATGAGTACCATTGCTTGCTCACTGATTTAGAGCAAAGCCAGGCTGCCACCAGCGTGACCTGCTGCAATGTCGTCAAGGTGAACCATACCTGCAAGGTCTAGCAAAGCTGAGACACATTCCAGAGGCAGCAGTGAATGAGATGGGTTAGGTGGCTGAGACTCCTGCTTGGCAGCATTGTCTCTGGGTGACAGAAGGGCAATCCACAGCGGCAGGGCCTTGCTGGACAGCAGCATGTAAGGGTGCTGTGTAAATGCCAGCATCTGCAGATGCAGACACAGTCAGGACTTACACTTGAGCATCACCTGACAACAAAGGGCAAAATCTGTATGCAAAGACAGCATCGTGACACAGAGTTGCAGATCGTCAGTATTATGATGTGTTGGAAGTAGCCTTTGTATTCATTGTGTCTTGCACTCCTTCTGCAAAGGTACTACATCCATCACATGGCCAAGCAGCCACTCACTGCCCTGTCCAGGCCAAGCATGCATAGCAAAACGAAGCTGCAGCATGCATCAGCCTACTGCCCAACAACAAGTCTGCCCTGACATGATGTGACTTTTGCATGCATCAAATGGTTTCAGACAGGGTTCTGCAGGAAAGGCTCACCTGCTGCAGGAACAAGATCTTGTTGTCATGAGAGGGAAGGCAGTGCAGGTGACTCGACCCGAACTCAGCCATGGTCTCGCACAGCCGTTGCCCAAACTCATCTGAGTCACCCTCAAAGCTGAGCTGCTCCTGAGCTTGCTGAGTGAGCAAGGCTGAGGCAGCTTGAACCAGGGCCTCACCAGTGGCTGCCATAGCTGAGTTATATGTCTCCAAAGTCTCCTGTGTGGTGCAGTGTGGGAATATAAACTGGTTGAGCAGCTGTGTGTCGCCTCAGTACACATGATGATAACTCACATGCAAGCTGATCTGGTCTATGCACAGTTCAAACTGGTGTTAAACTAAATGAGCAGGACTGCTTCAACAAACATGTTGCTATAATGGCATAGCATCAGCTGTTAATGACAGTCAACAAGATGGCAGCTATGCAGCTGAGCTGAACCATATGCAGCCAGCTACTGCTGCTGTCAGATGACCAAAGCAGGCACAGACCAGCTGGGAGGTACACAGGCATGTGCAAATCACCTTGTCCTGGCGGCGGTGGGAAAGTTGCTTGAGAGTGTCACACGCTAGCATGCGGAAGTCCTGAGTGTTGAGGAAGTAGGTACATGCTCTGATGAGGCCACTGTCTGTCAAGGGAGCCAGCGGTGCCCACTCAGCATATGTCAGGCTGGTGCCTGCGCATTGTCCTTGCTCAGTCAAAGCGGCAGCCACCCAAAAAAGGCCTTGCTAGCTTGAACGTATACAGACTCTAAGAGTAAAGCTGACACAGCAAGCCATCTATTTGCAAGGCAGGACTCTTCATGTAGCGTGGCGCAAGGCATCGTGCAATAGGGTAGCAACTATGACAGGCACAACAAAGTTCTTGTGCAGAGGACAGCAGCTTTTCACAAGTGGCAAGCCGGACAAGCTAGCAACAATGGCATGGGCTGCAATGCGCTGTGCTGAATGATGACATCTGGCACCTCACCCAAAGCAGATGTGACAACAGCAGCGTGCAGCTGTGATAGCTGATGCTGTCCCTGCTGACTGGCAGCCAAGGCTTGTCCAAAATGCGCCTCCATGCTTTTTTCCAAAAATGGCAGCACTTGCGGCACACATGCTGTGAGTGCAGACAGTAAATGACGTTTGTTGTCAGCTTCCATATCATCTCTGTACTGTGTCACCTCCTCTGCCATCATACGTAACACTATGCATACCTATACATAGTCAAAGAATCACTTTTACGCTGTTGGTTTGCCGCACGGTTGAGGCCATATAACGATGCAGATGTCTGGCAGTCAGTGGGCATCCTCTTTGCCCCAAAAGCAGGGTCATAGTGTTGTGCGCAGAGTGAGGTACTAGCAATATCACCAGCTTCACCATCGCAAGGGGTAGTGCATTCTATGCCCGATGACGGCAGTGCATGCTGCTGTGGATATGCAGGGTCCTGTTTGCTAGCAACACTAGCTACTGTGTCACTGTAGGCAGCAACTTGCTGGTCAACAAAGGTTGGTGCCAAAGCACTGTCTGTTTTCCTGCTGCTGCCATCATTGCTGCTGATAGGCAAGCCTACTGCTGCTGCGCCAAGCACACGTGCTAGTCGCGTCTTGCAGTACTACTTGCTTGATCTTGCAAGACTACATTCACCTTGCATGCAACACTGAACAGAGAGTGTACCATGTCGGCCTGTGTGGGACCCTCAGAAGCCAGGCGCAGCAGCTCAGGTAGCAGAGCTTGCAATAGCTGACCACCTTGACGTTTTGTCACCAGGGCCAGCAGCACTGCTGCCTTGCTGCGGACTGCAAAGCTTGAGGTGGTCCCACCAACTGCATTGTATCATGCATACAACCTCAACACACTCTGCTTGAATACAGTCAACAGCGATGCCATGTGGCATGCAACATGCTCTGTTGTGACTGCTGTCTGTAGGCTTGCATTGGCATTTGCACACCTTGTCTGAGTAAAGAGAAAACTGTGGCAGCCAGCTGTGTATGCTCATCTCCTGTGAACTCATCCCACCGTACACCAACCTGCAGTACTCACACCAACCTTGGCAGACAATGTATTGTATGCATCAGTGCAATGGTAAGAGTGGTGCAATTGGGGGACTCAGAATCATGGAAGAGGCCCCACCACGTGCTGGAGTACAGTGTAACCAAAGTGTTGAACTTCTACTTGGTGGCTGCTTTGGACTAGCTGAAGGGCCACCTGGACGGAACTGCGGGCCTTTCCCCGCTTCAACTGTGACATCAAGTAGTCGTCAGCTGACCATGTCACATACTCGATTCTGACATTTGTGAGTGCCGTTCATGGCAACACCATACAGTGTATTGCTTAGATGGGCAACACCAGTGACTGCGCGATACAGCTGAGCCTAACAGAGATAAAAACTAGACGCCCGCCTGTTCAGATAGCTCGACAGCCTTCCGCCGCTGATCCTGCGTTGCAGTGGGCTGCTGTGCAGCGACGATAGTCTGGATCACGCTGCTGATCACCTCTTGCGAAGCTTGCATCAAGGAACTGATCAGGACTGACAGCAGGCCCTGACGACATACAGGATAGGGTCAAGGCGTGCTTGACATGGCAGCAGCATGCGCAGCTGTGCTCAAGTTGCATGCAGGTTGCACACCTGAAAGTCGCACTCAGGGCCGGGGCTAAGGGCCAGGGGCGCAACCCATACTCTGACCAATCAGTGGAAATCTGTGTATCACCAAATTCAGCTTGTCATAGCACTCATGCAGATGTGTAGTGAGCAGCACACCCCTTTCTAATGGACTGGGGGAGTCCGGACAAAACCCGTTGGTCCGGAACGTTCCACATTGCACCTCTGCTTTGCTTTTGATATCACAATTAAATGCACTGGCAGCACCCCCCTTTCTAATGGACTGGGGGAGTCCGAACAAAACCCGTTGGGCCGGAACGCTGCCAGCTGCAATGGTTACTCACGTAAGCAAATTCTTGATATAAACACAGTAAGCAATTACAATGTTGATATTGGTAATGACATCAAACTTCTTTCCAATGACACGTCATGCCGCCGTTTCAGATGCTCTATTTGGCAGCAGTACACGCCAACTGGCAGTATACGCTAGCATGCAACTCTGCCAAAATGAAAAGCTATGTGCGTAAACACACCCAGATGTCTTCACCGAAGCAAGTGCCCCACATTGAAATGTTTTGAAGAGCATAGGCTCAGTGAGGTCATGAATACAGCACAGAAGCTCCTAAAGCTTATGCATGTCACCAGAGAAGCTTCCATCCTTAAGGATGGTCACATGCTAGACGGTCGGACACACGAATCATAGAAGAGCATTTCCTCCAATAGGATATAAGCAAAGCTGAAAACTATGCATAACTGGTGGATGTAGAAAGCACAAACGCCCAGAGAAAGCTTCAAGCCTGGCTTGCCTGGGTCCTATTGCGTATTTGCACATACAATACATATACATCATGCTTACTAACACTAAAAGCTGAGTCTTTGAAAATTTTGAAGGTTGCAATGAGGCATGCACCCCATACAAGCTGTTACTGCAAGAGAGAGCATCAAACACTTCCATATGCAAAGTGCAGAATAGGTACTGATGCTTGCCCTGGTTCTGCATGCCAGTATGCCTACTTAAAACCTGCTTGTGCACAGAATGTGATGCTGCAATAAGTGTTGTAGCCTGAAAGTGCATGTAAGGCAGCATACTAACGCTAGTACAGTAGTATGGCAGCTTCATGGCCAGCTGACTCTGCTGCAGCTCCAGTCACTGAAAGATTGGCTGTCATTGGATGCTTGATTGAGGTTGCAAGACGCTTTTTAGGATTCAGTGGGACGTAATTGTGCATGATGTTAGAAGCCACCAGCTCAACATAGTCATCAAAGTCAGACCAGTCTGTGGGAGTGGGAAAGGCCTGTCCTGGTGGCTGTACCATGTCTGCTGTGGGCTCACCATTGACTGCTGCAAGGTGGTCCAGAAAGGCCTCTGAGGAAAAGATGTAAGGGTAGCCATACACAATGACAATTGCATGCTGTTTTGTAGTGAAGACCTGCAACACATGACATGCATCATCACGCGTTTAAGGAGCCATACTGCAAATTTGCTTGACAATAGGCTGTCATGAGGCAATGCTGCTCCGAAAAGTTAGCCTGACTAACATCAGAGCATTGTATTGGCTATTCCCAACATGCAGGATGTGCAAACTGTGTCACTGGCACATATGACGCTGTGCAGTCAACGTGTTGCTGTACTTAATCTGATCTGGCACTTGGTCTACATTGAGGACAAAGAGTGCAACCAAGTCTGTCAAGCTGGCAAGGATGCTTACCCCCCGCAGAATGGCACAGACAGTCCTGTTGTACACCCTGTAGTCTTCTGCTGCATTCATTTTGAGGTTTGTTGCCAGGCGGGACATTTGGGTCATGACATCCCCTGGATGCAGCCCATTGCCCGCATTTCTCATCTGCCCCACCAGCTGCTCTCTGCTTTTCATCAGCTGGGCTCGCTTGGCTAAGTACAGCCTCCTCAACTGAAGTAGATCCTCAACTTGCTCTTGTGAAAATTCGAGAGTTCTCTGCACAACAGCAGCAACAAATGTGCTTCAATGGCTGCATTGCTCAGAATGCTCGCAGATCAGCACAAACAACAAAGTTGTGCAACATCTCAGAGTGCAAAGCACAGGCAAGAACACACTTGTGCCGAGCTGCAAGATTGCAAGCCACCTGCAGACAAATATCAGACTGCCAGATCAGGGCAGCACAATGTTTTGCTGGCAAATTGCATTTCAATGCAACAGGATGGAGCCAGGCTGTGTTGGGAATGATCGGACAATGCAGGACAGACAGATGTGCTCCATTTAGCGAATATGAATGTACTCACCAGCAGCATTGGGTACATGGCTGGTCCTGGTCCCTCACTTACGGCATGTCCTTCATCCATCTTGCCGTTCACAAAGGCGTTTTGAGTCTCTGGATTGTACAGCTTTAAACAGAACACCAATGCAGCAGCCTCCACAGTCAACTGTTGCATCTGAGCATTGACGGCGCAATCCATGGAATCAGAAAGCTGCGTCACACATGTTACATGTCTTGGCTGGTGTACCAGAAGTGAGGCTCTTGAGCTGTGGGGCTGCAGCATCCAGGTGGACATGCCCACATGACAGACAGAATGAGTAACAGGCCCATGATCACCTGAAGAAGATACTTAGCCAGCTTCCGAACATAATCAGTCCAGAGTGTGGAGAATTCCCTAAGGGACAGTTGACTAACTTCATGTACTCCCATGGTATACTGTTCACCCCACACTGAGACAGCAACAGCAGGGCCCTTGTCAGAGGCCCGTGTGTCACAGGCCGTGAAGAGCTGCTCATAGGCTGTGTCCTGCAGGATCAGTCATAGCTTAGCTTGGCATCACCGATACATGCCTAGGGTTAGGGTTGCAGCTGTGGAGCAAAAACAAATGGCATCAACAAAACAGGTGCATAAGCACTTGGCAGGTCAGACTTAAAGCTGCAGCAAAGTCTACCGCAGCCAAGTCAGAGGTGCTGTCGCCTTCTTCCTGTTTGCTGTTCAGTGCAGCAAGCTTTTCTAGCAGTGCATTTCTGTTGGTCAGCTGCTGCTGACGAGCTTTGCTCTCATGCAGCTCTGCTGTTGTATTGGCGAGCTGAGCCTCAATGGAGAGGGATCGTGCCTGTAGATAAGCCGAAAGTTAGCGAGGGAGATCTAAGCTCAAGCGTGAAGGTATACTGACGAGCAGGGGTGAGTCAACACGGAGCCGGCTTGCCTTTTGGCGAAGGCGGAAGCGCCTCTCGCGCGGTCGCCAGTCTCCGCTGGGAGGCATCGCCTGCTTTACGCTCTTGCAAGCTTGGTGACACCGAAGGCTCTTCCTGCCTTATGGGCTCACCTTCGGGCTCTACGTTTGAAGGCTTCTCACGTAAGCCACTGTGCATCCTCGAAATACACGCTTTGGGCTCAACGCTTTGCAAGCTTGGCAGGGGCCTGTGCTGCTCGCTACATACTTGACTTTGCTGTATAGGTATATTCGGAATAAGCCGTTGGTTGCCCGGCTGATCACATTCATCCGCAGAGCCAAAGAAGCTGAACAGGGAAGTAGATATGCCATCGGTGATAGTCCAGTTCTCCGTCGAGTATGTCGGTACACTCGTCGTTGAGGTTTGACCACCGAACAGATCAACGTGCTCTAGGCCAGCAAACGCGGCGTCCCAAGCACTCAGAGCATCACTCACATGCTCCATTCAGTGGTGCGCTGTCCCTCCACTGACACCCATGCACAGAGGGCCCTGTGATCCGACCACAGATGACAGGCGAGAAGCAGAGCAAAAGCGTTTCGTTCGTGTCAGTAAATTCTAATTCAGCCCAGTTCCGGACTGTCTCATCAAAATTGCATCCCAGACTGACTCCTTGCATCATGATCATGTTTCAATACGATCACGATCGGTCGACCTTGACATTGATCACACACAAGGCAATGCTCTCCAACGCCTGTATGCGCTGACATTTGTCGCGGGGACAGGACGAACTTTGTCGGCTGTGAAAGAACTGGCAGACAGACAATAGAGCCTTGTCCTGTGCGTGTAGTGACCTGTGGCGGTGGAATCCGCAGTGTTTAGGTCGAATAAGTTGACACTGCTATTGACTGGGTTTGTGAGACAGCGTTTTTCTTGTGCACATTTTGGCGCCCCCGTGCCCTCTACAAATGCTTTGCATCCACAACCATCCCTTGCCCTGGAAAGTGTGAACCACTTGCCAAAGCCTTTTCTGCCTACGTCTTCCCATTCTGCCGCCTCTGTTTCTTCTGCAGTGGGATCCCTCGTGAAGGCCTCTCACTTAAGCCTTTCCTACCCCCTCGTTTTACCACTGCCACTCCATCATGCGTCTCTTCCAAACTTCTCATGGACTTAAGAGTGCAGTCAGTGCTACCTGCATTTGCTTGCTGCTGCTCTTTACTCTTGTTCACTCATTCCTCCTCGTCAATCACTGGTACACTGGGTCACTCACCTGCTCGCTCAGTCCTCCTTCTGATTGCTTGCTGGCCGACTTGCTCGCTGGCCTCCTTGCTCGCTCACCCATTCACTTCATCGCTTGTTCACTCACTCACTCACTCACTCACTCACTCACTCACTCACTCA